>Ga0315293_10005664_pt1 | contig 11748 bp, 13 predicted proteins | sample YL17G13_20_MG_FD_203071 | JGI IMG/M metagenome (GOLD analysis project Ga0315293, IMG submission 203071) | Sediment microbial communities from Yellowstone Lake, YNP, Wyoming, USA - YL17G13_20 | ecosystem: Environmental > Aquatic > Freshwater > Lake > Sediment | place: USA: Wyoming | collected... | reverse complement strand
GTCTGCAAATGATGTCCGAGTTCGGCGTAAATGTGGTAAATAAAAATTACAAACAGATAATTATTCCCAGCGGGAAAAAATATTCCGGAAGAGAAATAACGGTTGAAGGCGATTACAGCAGCGCATCATTTTTTTTTCTTGCCGCTGCAATCTGCAAAAGCAAGGTAACTATCAGCGGACTGCGAACCGATACGAAACAGGGAGATAACGCTTTTTTAAATCTCATTGAAAAAATGGGCTGCAAGGTATCACAGACAAAAGATAAAATCTCTGTCGAGGGTGGAGAACTTGCCGCTATCGAGCAGGATATGAGCAATATTCCTGATTTGATGCCTCCTATGGCCATAGCGGCGGCCTTTGCCAGGGGCAGGTCTCAATTAACAAATATCGGTCATTTAAGACTTAAAGAATGCGACAGGCTGGCGGTTATGGCCTCTGAACTGAATAAAATGGGCGTATCAGCTGAATGTGATGAAAATTCACTGACAATAGAAGGTACCTGGCAGGCTCACGGTGCAAAAATAGACCCTCACAACGACCATAGGATAGCGATGAGCTTTGCGGCAGCAGGACTTGCTGTCGGCCAGCAGATTATCGAAAATGAAAACTGCGTGGCTAAATCTTTTCCGGATTTCTGGGAAAGATTTGAAGTTTTCTATAAATAAGTGTATATTTCCCTATAATCTGTTTAGAAGCGAGTAATAAAGATGTTAGGCTGTCATTTTGGAAGGATGTTTCAGGTAACCATTGCAGGCGGCTCATATCAGGACGGGCTGACCGCTGTGATACAGGGTCATCCGCCGGCTATGGCGATAACGGAGCAGGAAATCTACGGCGATTTGCTCTTGCGAAAGCCGGGAGCTGATGAATTAAGCTCGCCTCGAAAAGAACCGGATTTGCCGGTAATCTACACCGGCATTAACGCCGCCGATACCGTCGAGGGAGCGAAAAACAAAGGCCTTACAAACGGCACACCTCTGACAATTCTGATTCCGAATCTCGACAGGCACTTTATACACGTCAAGCAGTATCAGGACACGAACCGCACACCCCGGCCGGGACACGCTTCATACGCATCGTTTATAAAATACGGCCCCGCCGATGACGCTATTGGAGCAGGAATCTTTAGCGGAAGATATTCCTCAACAATCGTGGCTGCAGGCTTTGTCGCCAAAAAAGTCCTTCAAAAATGCGGTATTGAAGTTTTCGGCTATGTAAAGGAACTTGCATCGGTCCGCTGCGGTAATATTGACACTACAGAAGCCCTCAAGTATACGAAAAACTACAAAAAAATGCGGCGAGACCTTGACCCGTTTTATCAGGAAATCTACATAAAAGGCAGGATAGCAGACGAAATGCGTTTCCTTGAAAAAATAGCGGTCTTTGCAGAAATTGAAAAAGAAATCGACAAGATTCGTGACAAAACGCCGAAATCAAATCCTGAAAAAATAAAGGAAAAATACGGTGTTCACCATATTCTTAACTGCCCTGATATAGAAACGGCAGAGGAAATGGTAAAGGCCTGTAATAAAATTTCGGCAGGCGGCGATTCTGCTGGCGGCGTTGTGGAAGTTGTCGTCAGAGGCGTTCCTGTCGGGCTTGGAGAGCCGATATTTGACAAGCTTGACGGCGAGCTTGGAAAAATGCTCGGCATAGGAGCTGTAAAAGGTGTTGAAATCGGCGCGGGGTTTGCCGTAAAGGATATGACCGGCTCTCAAAACAACGACCAGATGCGAGTGGAAAAAGACAAAGTAGTATTTGAATCCAACAACGCCGGCGGCATAACCGGCGGATTATCAACAGGACAGGATATAATTATAAGACTTGCAGTAAAACCAACGCCGACAATAGACAAGCAGCAGCATACAATCGACAAATATACACTTGAAAATAAAATACTGGCTGCGATTACGCGGCGAGACCCGACAATCGTGGCGCGAATCTGGCCGGTAGCGGAAAACTATACTGCGATGATTATTCTGGATAACCTGCTGATGCACTACGGCTATCAGGCGGTAAAACAGAAATTTGAATAATAACAGGTCACAAAAAAGGCCGACATTAAGTCTGTTCGATACCTTTGCTATTTTTCGAATATCACTGTTTTACTTTAATAATCAACATCAAACTGTCCACTGTCGTCCACTATGTCCACTGTCGTCCACTGTTTCGTCAAGCCTACGTCAAGCGGCGCGAAATAGGGCTGGTGAAATTACCAAAGGTTAAAAATGACAGGCAATCCAGACCGACCGGCGGGCGTTCGTCGATTCTACGGCGTATAGGACGCTATAGCAAATACCCTACAAGATTTTATAAGCTATCCTTAACTGCGTTTTCTTCTCAACATCACCGCACCAAAGCCAAGCAGTAAAAGCGTTGCGGGTTCAGGCATAACAGGACCCCACACAGGCCCAAGCCCCATTCCAACCGGCTCGCTCCAGTCTGCGTGCTGTTCGACGTACGGGCCGTACAAAGAGAATCCTGCATCCATAATAGGTTGCCACCCACTATTTATGCCAAAGTAGTAAGTTCCCCCTTGAAGGGCTGGGCCGCTCCAATAGATTGTCTCGTAGTCTCCCTCGGGCGGCGGTGCGATATTTCCAAGAGGCGTATGATGCGGAAGATTCACAGGTTCTCTAATCTCAAAGTCGAATGTTGCATCCCAACCTTGAAGAGAATTTCCGCCACTATCAATGGCATGGCAGTAATCCAACGCCACAGCACCAGCTACCTGAAATGCCGTTATACTCTCACCGGGGTCAAGCACGACTTCGTAACAGTACCTCCAATGCATTGGACCACCCCATTCGTCGGCATTGGTCCCAACGTAATTCACATACGCTGACTGTGCCGGGGTACTTGCAATGAGCATTACAATACAAGCGGCGGATAGTACAAGTTTCGTTTTCATTTTCTTCTCCTTTTAAAAATCATTAACGTTAGCGTTTATTTACTTTTGATTTTACTTTTAAAATAAGATTGACAAGTTTGGCATAATTTACTTGGCCAAAAACTTTAAATACTCCATAAAGCTCATTGAACAAGGGAGACTTCAAAGCTGCATTGAGGCCTTTTCTACCATTTGTATCTATCGCTATATAATTTTGAATGCGCATTTGGAAACCTTTGTGTGGAATTATTTTTTTGATTTCTTTAGAATTGTAATCGAGGTCTTTATATCCGTGCAAGGCTATGTAGAGAGCAACAAGATTATCCTCAACCAACCAATTTCGCATTTTCTTCCTTCTCCGTTCTCCATTTATAACTATGACGTCATTATAGATATTTACTGATAAAAAGCAAGAAAAAAATACAGCCAATTATTGCCTTTTAAACTGCTGGAAGGTATAATACTAAGCTATGGAAAAAGGAGAAATCAAGCAGATTGGGGATTATATTAAAGACCTTGAGGAAGGTCTTTATGAATGGGACTATGACAGAATTGCTATGCAGACGGAATGGGCATACTTATACAAAATAATCCAGAGACTTATGGACGCAACATTCAAAACGAAAGACCAAGACCTGAAGCCTTTGTTGGCTTTTATGGAACTGAAGGCTCGGAAATGTAAGGAATGTATTGAGCAAAGGTTGGCAATGAATAATTAAATAAAAGAAAAAAGGGCTTAACTAAAGAGGTGTAATATGTATTACGTGCGTAAACATCGGGAAATGTCGGCGGGCGAAAAGAGAAAAGAGTTTATCGGCTATTGGATTAAAAAACTTATTGGATTGATAGCTGTCAGCCTATGCTTTTTTGTTTTATATATTGTGTTTAGATATAACGATATAAAAATTACGGGGTCTGAAGTAATAATAGGCTTACCAATTGCACTTTTTCTTATGTGGATGTTTACAGGACATTGACGCTGTTTCTGGCGCGTCAAAAAAAGTCTTGACAGACCGGCGATATTGCCGGATAATAGAGAATATGAAATCGTCAAAATCAAGTCTGTTGTTTAATCCAAAAAATTCAGGCGGGGAAAGCCTATTCGTAAGAACGGCTGCGCTTTTGACGAGCGTCATTAAACCCTGCCTGTTTTTTATGAATGGGATTTATTATGAAAACCATAGAAAACGAATCACAGGAAACCAAGAACACCCCTAAAGAGCCTAAACCTGCAAAGACCGACAAGGGCAAAGAGGTTGATTCAAAGGTATCGCCGGAAATTGTAAAGACCGATATAGGCAAAAAGGTAAAAAACAATCCCATAGAAGTTACAAATATTACAGGCGATAAGGCTTATCTCGATTCGATTCAAAAGGCTATGGGCGGCACAAATATTACAGTATATTTCACGTTTCCTTTGCGGGACGGATACTCTAAACCTTATTTAATCTTACCTTTTGCGGATACTCCTGGGGGGGCGGTCAAAACTGTTCTGCCTGGTGAACTTTCATTAAATCGAGACTGGAGTAAAATCGACCCGTTTAAGAATGAAAAACAAAGAAAGTTTATATCGTTTTTTACTAATCGGCCAGTAGAAGATACAGCGGTCTTACTATCCTTTTTGATTAGACGGTGCAATACTCAGAATCCTAAAGAACTTAAATGGCTCGAAATCGGTAATATCCTTAAAGACTTTGCCGAAGAAAACAAAATCACTCCTGAAATAATTATCCAGTATCCGGAAATGACTTTTGATAAATGGTCGAAGCAGGGCGGCAGCGCGTTTGGGGAAACAATACCATCGGTGAAACCGCTAAACCCTAAGATGTTTTCTAATTGTCCGAATTTAACATTATTAAGGAAAATAGACAACGATTGCACAGGAAAAGGCATTGACGGCGACAGTAACAAATTAAAACGACTGAAAGAATATCTGAATCGAAATGTTAAAAAAAATGAAGGCAAACAAGGCGCGCGGCCGGACACAGTCAATACACTACGCCTTATAGCCGAATCACTATATACTGAGGACGGTAAAATTAAAACACGCTTGCGGCCTATGTCTATGTTTTCTAAATGATTTAATCAAAATTGTTGCGACCAATGTTGCGACCAAAGACGCAAAATTAAAAACCTCAATAAAACCACGTCATACAGTCTATAAATAGCTTTTGTTGTTTTTGCATATAATTTTCAATAACAATTCTGCGACCAATTCTGCGTCTAAGTCTTTATCTGGTAAGGGTTTACACTTGACGGCGTATTCTGCTATATGGTAAAATGCGGTTAATATGAAAGATAAAAAAAATACATTTAAGGTGCTTGATATGAATGAGACAAGAACGGCGTTGACAATCGGTGTTATTGCTAAATCGCTTAATTGCCCGCTGCATAAGATTGAGTATCTCATACGCGCAAGGTCGATTCAGCCAGTTGAAAGAGCCGGACACTTGAGAATTTTTGCTCCTGAAGTTGTGAATGTTTTACGAAAAGAACTGGACGGTCGAAATGATAATTAAATCAGCGAAACAATCAGCGGCGGGCTGAAAGTTAGCTGCTAACTTTTATCTGCGTCGGATTTACGCGCAGAGAAACGGAGCTTAAAATGATTGATGGCACAAAGAAACTAAGACAAACTTATTTAACCCTTGTCGGAAACGAAATCATCGAACAAGCCTATAAACTAAAAATCTATAACCAGCCGTCGATGATTGCGCTTGACGAAAAAGAGAAGTCAATAAAAGCGGAACTTGTCGAAAAGCAAAAGAAGATTGACGGTTATCAAAATAGTCCGTCGCAGCCGGTTGCTAAGATGACAGAGAACACGATTGAGGGGCTGGCGAAAAAACGGATTGATGAAAACAAGTCAATCGACGACATCGAAACTCCGGCGATTGAAACTGAAAAAGAAAAACTTGAGCAGCAAAAGAGGATTTTACATCGCGCACTTGAGTTGATTCAAGAGGACAGGCGATGGTTAAAAATAAAACTGATTCGAGAGGGTTGTGAAAAGTTAGAACCTTATGCAAAAGGAATTTTTACTGAGGTTATCGAGGCTTGGGAAGCTGTCGAAAAGGCAGAAAAAAAACAGGAAGGATTTTTTGCTTTGCTGTCTTCTTGCGGATTCGATACAGGTCTGAGGCCGCGCGGCTGGAATAATTCAATGCCCTTCGAACTGGCTGCCTTATATGGTAGTGCGTCTGCGCCTTCACTGGCTTGGGGTCTGGAACAAAAGAGGGCTGAGTGTGATTTTCCTTTGGCCGGAAAAAACAGAAAAAGTGTTTAAAATTTTAAGGATTATAAAAATGGAACAACAACAAGTTGAACAAGCGGTATCGCAAGGCAGACTTTCAACGGCGGCGCGTAGTATGGCTAATTATTTTCGTTTTCAATGCGATGTTCATAACAGGACAGACAGGATATTAAGGGAAGAGCTTGAAAAAGAGCCGACTCGCGCAGACATCCAGCAGAATATTTCCGATAACCTAAAAGAGTTACGGGAATTGCACGCCGGTTTTGAGAATAGCAGCTTGCGGCGGCTTATAAAGCAATCGGAAGGCAAAACAAATAAATCAGGCGTTGTCGAAAAAAGGCTATTTACTCCAGCGGCAATATCGTCTGTTGATAATTTTCAAACTCGCGCTGAAGGCGGCAGCAAAAGTATTATCATTCAGGGATACGCTGCCTTGTATAATTCCCTAAGCGTCGATATGGGATTCTATGAGATTCTCGCGCCTGATGTCTTTGTAGATGTTCTGGCTACTTCACCGGACACCCGATTATTATTTAACCATAACGCCGATTTGATTTTATCGAGAAGAAATTTCGGATTAAAATTATTTTCAGATGACAAGGGTTTAGGTTTTATCGCTGAACTGATTGGCGATGACCCGTTAAGTTTAGCATTAGCCGCAAGGATAAAAAGAGGGATTGTTAATCAGTGTTCTTTTGCCTTTGTAGTGCCTGTCGGTGGTGATTCTTGGCAGTTTGCAAAAAATAAAAACGATAAAGATTTGCGCACGATACGAAAGATTACTGCTTTGCCGGACATTTCAATAGTCAGCTACCCAGCTTACGAAAAAACTTTTGTCAATGTCTTATCGGAGCGCACGGTTCAACAGATTGACGCTGAAAAAGCCGCTGCGGAGCTTCTCGAAGATATAAATGAAGAATACGACCAATTCATACAAAAAGAACGTCAGAAAAAAACCGAACTCGAAAGACAATACCGATATGCCGGTCGGATAATTAACCGTTGCAAGGCGGCTCTGGAAAATTAAAAAAAATGAGCGCGTAGCTCAGCGTTGCGACCCTGCCGCTTGGTTTAACCTAATTTGTCAGGCGGCAGGGATTATTAAAAAAAGTTTATAGGACAACGGTTTAAAAAAGTAAATTTGTGAATGATTCGATAATAAAAACTGAAACCGAAAAATTGTTGTGGGCGGCTTCCGATTGTGCGCATGCTATGTCGCTCAGCAGGTCTTTTTTTTATTCTCTTTACTCTGCCGGTCGAATCGCGCCTTTGCCGCTTGACGGTTTTGGGAAACGGAAACTTTGGCGCGCTGATGAATTGAAAAGTTGGGTAGAGCATAACTGTCCGTCGCGCGAACAATGGGGAAAAATCTGGAAGGCACAAAGGAAAGCTATATGAATGAAAATAATTATCTGATTAAACCTCTTGCGCTGATTCAGGATAACAGACTAACTCCCTTAGAGCAGGATTATCTTTGTTTGATAGCACAATTTGAAAAGGCTGGCGGGTGCATAGCAAGTAATAATTATTTTGCTAAGTTTTTTAAGGTTTGTCGGCAATCAGCACAGGGAAATATTAGCAAACTTAAATCAAAAGGATTTATCTCTTGTTCGGAAACAAAACAAGGTGGAAAAACCATTGAACGGAACATTAAAATAATTGACAACGATAGCAGGAATGTCCTGCTAACAGATAGCAGGGAACGCCTGCCAATGGTTAGCAGGAAATCGCCGGCAGGGTTAGCAGGAAACTCCGACAAGGTTGGCAGGAAATCGCCGACCCCTAAATTAGATACTACATTAAATATTAAATTAAATACTAAAAAGTATAGTCCGGCTTCGCCGGAAATCAGGCTTTCAGAACTTCTTTTGTCTGAAATTCTTAAACGTAAACCGGACTACCGAAAGCCGGACTTGCAAAAATGGGCGCGGGAAATTGATTTGATGATTTGCAGGGAACATCGAACGCCTGAGAACATCGAGAAAGTTATTTTGTGGGCGCAAGCCGACAGCGGCAACGGTAACGGCTGGGCGGGCTGGCAAAATGTTATACTTTCGACCGCAAACTTGCGCAAAAAATTCGACCAGTTAGAATTGAAAATGCAAAAAGGAAATAACAATGGACAAAAATTGTCAGCGAATCGGCGAGATTATTCCGAACCTGTCAAAAGCAGCATTGCCGAATCTGTCGCCATTCTGTAATAAACCCTGTTCAAGATGTAATGTAAAGCCGCGCCGGTCTATGGGGTTTATCGGCGACAAAGAAATTTTCGGTTTGCTTTGTGATGATTGCCATAATTCACCGACAAGGCTGGCTGAGGAACAAAAAGAGAAAATAAATCAACAGCTTGCGAATATCCGAAAACATAGAATTGAAAAATCAGACCGGCTAAGAAACGCAATATCTTTTGTTGTCCCGCCTTTGTATCGAGGCGCGCATATTTACAAATTGCCTGAGATTATCAGAAATAAATTCTTTGCGTTAAATCCGTCTGAGGGTTTGTTTCTGGGCGGCTCTGTCGGCGTCGGTAAGTCTTTTAGTCTTTATGCTTTTGTGCGTTACTATATTTGCAAAGGCAACGATGTTTTTTTTTATAGATATGAAGACTTTTTAACAGACCTTAGAGCTACATTTTCGAGAGATAGCGAAATAGACGAAAGAGAATTGCTGAACAGATTGAAAACAGTCAGGCGATTGTTTATCGACGACGTCGGAACAACAACGGGACTTAATGCTGAAAGCGATTTTAGCCTGAGAACGTTATTTAATGTTTTGGATTATCGAATCAATTACTGCCTGCCGACATTCCTAAGCACAAATAAGACCGTTGAGGAATTGGCAAAGTCTTTTGACAAGCGGATATACAGCCGGATTGCTGGCTCTTGTGTTGTCTTAAACCTGTCTGGCAAGGATAAAAGATTAAGCAATCAAACAGGTCGGACAAAGTAAAGTTATGAAACAGATAAACAGGAAACCAGTTGAACCGCTTAGGATAACACAGACCGCTTGCAGCAGGCGGCAGGACAGCACAGAGCAGACAAAAGGCAATCCGGCAAGGCTCAGGGCGGCAAGGCCGCAAGGCTCTGGGGGGAGGGGGTATTCAAGACCTGCAATGGCGGAATACATAGACCGCATCGGGGTCTTGCAGATTTTTTCCCGAATTACAGAATGAAAGGGGTCTTATGAAACGTGGACGTAAACCAAAATCGGTTGCGGAACTTGAATTGACAGGCTCTTGGCGGGCTAAGGCAAGGAAAAACCAGCCTATTGCAACGGGGCTGCCTGTCCGTCCCGATTATCTAACAGGTGAATCGGCGGCGATGTTCAATAGGCTTGTTTCGGAGCTGAACAAGTTAGGGATAAACATTGGCGCAATAGATTCAGACGCTCTTTCGCGCTATGTCGAGCTAACTTTTCTATATCGCAAGGCAGCGGATTTTATTTCAGAAAACGGGGCTGCGATTAAACTTAAAAATAAGGCTGGACAAACCTATGTAAAAAGACGACCTGAACTTTCATTTTTGCTTTCGCTTGCGCCGATTTTATTAAATTTAGAAAATCAGTTTGGACTCACCCCCAGCGCAAGAACGAGCCTTCATATACAAACTCCACCGCCAGCAAACCCGCTTGACGGTCTTATGGGCAGACAAAGAAGTAATGTTAAACTTTTGACGGATTCAAACAACGGCGGATAAAACGGCTCTTTTGTAAAAAAGTTAAAATAGTTAAGTGTCAGGATTGCTCAGGATTGATAAACTCCGACCCGTCCGATAGTTAGACCCTTCTTTTTAAATATAAATAAGTCTTGCATTTTTTATCGGGTATGCGATAATAAAGACGTGATGATTTTAAAAGGAAATTCAGTTATTGAAAAAATTATGTCTGGGGAAGGTCTAACCGTAAGGCGACCAATTCTACCTTTTAGAATCATCACACCCCAGACACCTTTTTTTGAAGGAACTGAATTATGAAGATTTACAAGCCTAAATTCACAGACAAAAAAACAGGACAGGTCAAAGAGTGCGAAAATTACTACATTGATTTTGTAGATAATAAACAAGTCAGGCGGCGTTTACCGGCGTTTCATTACAAAGACGCTACCGAAAGCACAGCCGAAAAGATTAAAGAGATTTTATGCTCAGGCGGTTTGCTGAATCAGGACTTGCAACGGTGGATTGAGAACCTTCCCGATGTAATGCGAAGGAAACTTATCAGCTTTGGAATTATCGACGGCCAAAGAATGACAGGCTATTTGAACAACACACTTGCACAGCACGTCGAGGACTTTTACAGGTCATTAGTTGCAAAAGGAAGCGGGCGGCACGCCGAACAGACAAAGACGATAATAAATAAGATTTTCACTAATTGCGGGTTTAAAGTCTTGTCCGATATTGACGCTAACAGAGTTTATACTTTTCTTGACGACAGATACAGGGAAAAGAAAATCGGTCAAAGGACTTTTAATTGGCATTTGAAAGCCTGTTGCCAATTTTGCCGCTGGCTTGTTAAAGAACGCCGGACAACGATAAATTTATTGGAACATCTAAGTTGTAAATCGCAGACAGAATTTAAAAAAATCAGGCGCGCCTTGACGCTGGACGAACAAAAGAAATTATTAGAGGCCGCACTAAGCGGAAAAAAACATCATAACCTTACAGGCCACGAAAGATATTTAGTCTATATACTCGCGCTCCAGACTGGTTTAAGAGCTGGCGAAATTGCAAGTTTAACTGTTTCATCATTCGACTTTACGGATAATACTATCACGTTACAAGGGGCTTGTGCCAAAAACAAACAAACCGCTGTAATTTGCCTGAAGCGCGAAACGGCGGCACTATTACAGTCTTATCTTGCGGGGAAATTACCTCAGGCGAAAGCCTTTGATATGCCGGTTGCACCGGCAGAGATGATGAAAGCAGATTTAACGGCGGCGGGATTGTCTTTTAAGACCGATGAAGGCGATATTGATTTTCACAGCCTTAGGGGAACATTCATAACGAATCTTGCGAACGCCGGAGTTTACCCTAAAGATTTACAGGTATTGGCGCGCCATTCTACGGTAGCGACTACGATGCGCCATTATGTCTTTGTCAGGCGGGAATCGACGAAGCGGATTATCGAATCTCAGCCGGATTTAACCGTAAAAAGTCAAGCTATCGTCAAGCGGATTGCCTGAAATAATCGAAAGTATTTATATCAAAAGGACTTAGGAAATAAAAAAGGCCGACATTAAGTCGGCCTTTTTAATTTTTCTTAAAGTCCTGCAGTTATTTAAGCGGAGCAAAATACTGTCGTTCAGCTTCTTCCTGCAGCATAATACTCGGCTTAACCAGTATCAGCAGGATGTCCTGGTCTTTAACCTTGCTGCGGTGGCTGAAAAGCCTTCCCAAAAGCGGCACTTTTGAAACACCCGGCACACCGGCTTCCCTGCTGGCTTCAGCAGCGAGTTTCTGACCGCCTATCAGCAACGTGCCGCCGTCCGGCACACTTACACGCGTCTGGACTTCGGAAACCTGCAGGGTGGGAAGCTCAATGGGGAATTTGTCGCCTTCAGTAGAAGAAACGAAAAAAGGCTCGAAGGAGGTCTTCGTAAAACTAGTGTTTA
>Ga0315293_10005663_pt1 | contig 11748 bp, 10 predicted proteins | sample YL17G13_20_MG_FD_203071 | JGI IMG/M metagenome (GOLD analysis project Ga0315293, IMG submission 203071) | Sediment microbial communities from Yellowstone Lake, YNP, Wyoming, USA - YL17G13_20 | ecosystem: Environmental > Aquatic > Freshwater > Lake > Sediment | place: USA: Wyoming | collected... | reverse complement strand
TCTACGAAGCGGAGGCCGTACTGCTCGCAGACGGCCAGCGTGCCCCCCTTCCGCGCCGCAACCATGGTATCGAAGCCGATCGCGGCGCCATCACCTACAGTTAGGTTCTGAGTGCGCACCCCATGGTCGAGCAGATAGGTGATGATCGCTTCTGTTACGCGCGGATTGGTAACGACCCCGGTAGACGCCGGCTTGTCAACGACCAGGTTCGGCTTGAGCAAGACACGGGTATCGGCTCCCAGCCGGTGCGGCCCTATAGTATCGAGGCACCAGCTCACCGCCGGGAGCGGGTCATATCCGATCCGGCTCATCGCCACCACCGAGCGGCCGTCGCCCGCGGTCTTGGGGGCCAGGTCTATGGTGTCTCCGATGGCCGGGCGCACGAACGTCTTGCGCATCCGCCGCTCCCCCTGCCCGTTCTCCAGCAGCGTCACGAAATAGGGCACCGTCTCATGGCCGGGCGAGGGCACGAACACTTCGCTGAACCCCCGCACCACCCAGGTGTGGTCTTCCCTTCTCGCCAGCTGCCCGCCACAGAAGTTACACTTGGCGAGGGGGCGCTGCCACCTTCGGCTACACTCGGCGCATTCCCAAATCACGGTATGTCACCTCCTCCCCAAGATATGTACGACGGCCGTTCCCCCGACTCCACCAATGTTGAGCGCAATCCCGAGTCGACATTTCACCTGCCGCTCGCCGGCCTCTCCTCGCAGTTGCGTCACGAGCTCCGAGACCTGTCCGACCCCCGTCGAACCGATCGGATGCCCCTCGGCCTTCAGCCCGCCGCCTGTATTCACGGGCATGTCTCCGGTAAGTGCGGTCCGCCCTTCACGCGTCATCCCGGCTGCGTGTCCCGGAGGGCATAGTCCCAGGTCCTCGATCTCCACCAACTCCGCGATGGTGAAGCAGTCGTGAACCTGCGCGATGTCGATCTGTTCAGGCCCAATCCCCGCCTGCCTATAGGCCTCTGAAGAGGCCTCCTTGGCCGCCCGGAAGCTCGTCAGATCGCTACGCTCAGAGAGCGACAGGGTGTCGTTCGCGATCGCCGATCCCAACACAGGGATCGATCGATCGTTGAGGGGCTTTCGGGCGAGCACGACCGCCGCCGCGCCGTCGCTTATCGGGCTGCAATCGAACAGCCGGAGTGGGCTGGCGATAACTGGGGAGGCGGTGATCTGCTCCAAGGTGACGCGCTTCCCGAAGAAGTGCGCTTTAGGGTTCAGGTTGGCATTCTCGTGGTTCTTCAGCGACACGGCCGCCAGGTCGTCGCTGGTCGTCCCGTAACGCAGCATATGCTGCTGCGCCACCAGCGCGTAGCTCGCTGGGAAGATCACCCCTTCTCTTTGGTCGAAGACCGCGTCGCCCGCTGCCGCCAGGCATTTCGTGGACTGCTGCGCGCTGGAGTCAGTCATCTTCTCCGCGCCTACCGCCAGCGTGATCGGAAACCGACTCAGCGCCATGATCGCCTCATAGACAGCTACCCCACCGGAGGCACACGCGGATTCGACCCGCACAACGGGTGCTTTCATACCTGGGAACAAGCTCCAAAGCAACGAGTTGAGATGAAGCTGGTTCTCGTAGAGTCCGGCGAGGAAGTTCCCCACGTAGACCGCCCCGACACCCTCCAGATCGACATTCGCGTCACAGAGGGCCGAAGAGACCGCCTCGGACAACAGGTCGGAAAGATTCTGGGTCAGACTGCCATACCGCGTATGGGCCTGCCCGATGATGTAGCAGAGCGGCTCAGACAATGCTAGCTACTCCCTTTAGTCAGATATAGCGGCCCGTCGCGAGTGACGCAGGTTCGGCCCGAAGTTCCGCTCCTGCGGCTCAAGGCCCGCATTGCCGCACAAGCCGGTGCTCGACGTGATGGGCAGTTCCCGGACGAGACTCCTCATACCAGCAGCTCAATACCGACCTATTTCCACCTTCGAGATCGTGAATCCTGCCGAGGTGGCCTCCGGCGTCGGCTCCACGAAGACGTCCACGGACACGGATTCGATCTCGCTGGATGGGTTCATGCGCGTCACAATGAACGGCTCGCTCGGCTGGCCGGGCACGAACGTGTACAGGCGGCTCTCACCAGCAGGGGGCAGGTCGGTTCCGTCCGCGTGCCACGCTATCTGCGCGCCGGCAGCGTCGGTGGCGTAGACATAGACGGCGGCAACGTCCTCGGGACGCTGGAAGGTCATCTGCAGCCGGAAGGCATTGGAGTCGACCAAGAGCTTCACCCCCACCCAGCGTCGGTCCGCAGGGCTCCGTGCCGGTTCAACAGTGGCCCTGTAGCTGAGTCCCTGCTCGGAGATGGTCACCGAGTCAGCAACTACTCCGCGGGCCCACGCAGTCCGATGAGCGGCGAGTCTACTCAGCGATGGTTCCTCGAAGGATGGCGGTCCCGGCCGGATGAGGTAGAGCGTGACCCTACCGCCCCCGCGCGGCTCTCGATAGCTCGCCACGACCGTCCAGTTGCCCGGCGGGTCCCACAGCACCTGCGGCATCGGGAGCTTCCAGTAGTCCTTGTCGAACTTGTTCGCGAGTCGTTCGTGGAACACCACCCAGCCCTGGCGTCTCGCTGATAGCTCGAGATCGTCGGGGGCAACGCCGTAGCGGTCGTCGAAGGCTTTGACGAACGGGTCGTGCCAATGGGTCTGTGCGAAGTCGGTGGGCATCTGCGTCGGGTAGCGATAGAGGCCCCCTGGATACGGGCGGAAGCCGTTCAGCTGGTAGAGTACCAACAGGACACGTGGATCGGCGAACACCGGCTCGTCCCGCGTGTCGGCCAGGGCGAGTATTGTGTGAATCGATCTGAGCGGAATCCCCCCAGCGTAGGACCAGTTCTGGGGGCAGTGCCGAAATCCGATGAGCGTCAACCCCGCCGCAACCACGAGAACGCCGTACCCAACAGGCTTCGGAAGAGGCCGGACAATGACAGCCAGGGCCCCGGCTGCGATGGTGATCATCGGAGGCACGATGAGCATGAGATAGCGCTGCTGCACCTCCATCTGTGCTGCCTTCATCAGCGACAGCCAGAGCAGGGCGAAGAGCGTCAATATCAGCCAGCGATAGCGGATAGACCGAGCGAAGGCAACGACAACGATGAACACCGGCGTGAGCAGGAGGACCGGGCCGAAGGGCAATTGCCGCGCGATCATGAGCGGAAACCCGAGAAGGATCGCCCTGGTCGTCGTCGGGAGCTTGTTGATAATGGCGTGCTGCGCGGCAAGCATGCGGATGTTGAAGAAAGGATCGCCTGTCAGTCGATACCAGTAGACCGCTACTACACCCATCATCAGCAGGAAACCCGCAACGACCCACAGCACCCGCAGCACGCGTCGATCCCGGCGAACCGCGAACAGGCTCCAGATGCCGAAGGCGACCAATACCATCGGGGCGATCTCCTTGACGATCGCCGCATACCCTATGCCGACCCCCGATAGCAGTCCCCAGCCTGCCGCCGCCCTGCGACGCTCCGCCTCGAGCGATCTGATGAACCAGATGGTCGAGGCGATGATGAGGGTCGAGAGCACCGTGTCCTGAAGCCAGATGCCAGCTAGGTAGACGTCGAGCGGCAGGAAGGTCAACAATGCCGCCGCGGTCAGACCGGCCGTCTCGCCCGCGAGGCGACGGCAGAGCAGGTAGATCGCCCAGATCCCGAGCAGAGAAAACACGAATGGCACGAGGCCGGCCGACCACTCATGTACCCCGAAGATGGATTGGGATATCCACAGCAGGAAGTCGATCCCAATGCGCAGCGAGGTGATCGCTCCGTGGTACGGCACGAAGCCTTTGTGGAAGTTTCGGAAGAAGAAGTACCCGCCGTACGCGTGCGACAAGTCGTCGCTTCCCTGGATGCCGCCGAAATACCGAAGCCGGAGCCCGATTCCCAGCAGGGTAAGCAATACCAACAGCGTTAGGCTCGGTCGGGAACGGACCGCCCGGAGCAGGAGATGAAACACCTGTGCCAAGGTGCGCCGATCACACGGGGCCCGATCCCGAGACGATGAAACGCCTTGAGCGGTCACCGGTTGAATCTCATTTTCCGCACTCTGAACCCGACATTCTCGTTCGCTCCCTTCAGCTTAACGAACAGATCCACCGCGTCAGGCGCAACACCCGGTCTCGGAATCAGATGCTGGAACCCACTCGACTCGGAGCCTCCCCGAAACACGAACGAGTATGGGCCGCTTCCGGGCGCCTTCCACGTCCATCGCTCTACCTCTGTGGAGGCACTGACGCTGCGAAAGTCAACGAAAACAGCCTCGATCGCCCCTGGATTGGAGAAAGAGACCTCGAACTCCGCTGCTGACACCGGCCCCGTCATGAACCGCATGCCGCCATACTGACCGCCCCCGTATCGTCGCTGCCCTTGATCTGGCGCGAAACCGCCCCGTCCGGTTGCTGTATCAGCGAACAGCTTCTCACTCGGTAGACCCATGGAGGCAACCGCTTAGTCTCATTCCGCAGATCAAACTCGACAACGTCTTGTCCAGTGAGGATAGCCTCGCCAGCGGCCGGCGGTCTCCCGAGAGCCGGTGCTTTGGCAGCTTGGGTCTTGCCCGACGGCAGGTAGCGCACTGACTGGAGGGCGAACCCGGCCCTGGCGTTCAGCCCCTGCAATTTGACGAAAACGTCTACCGCCTCTGGCTGGCCCCCCTGCCCCGATGCCAGCCGCGCGAAGCCCGGTGCCTCCTGTCCTGAGCGAAACGTGAGCGGTGAAGCCGTCACCTTCCCCGGTTCCACAGAGCACCAGCGCTCGATCTCTCTCCCAGACTGATCTCCGAACGCGACCCATAATCCGTCCAGGTTCTCCGGGTTCACCAGCGTGAGCTGCAACTCCAGGCCCGTTAGCGACCCGGTCTTCAGCCGCACCCCACCATACTGCCCGCCGCCCGCGTCATCGCTGCCTCGCACGTCGCACAGAAGCGAACCATCCGGCTCCACAGAGAGACTACACCCCTCGACTCGGTAGACCCACGAGGGCTGGTACGCAGAGCTGTCCTTCAGGTCGAACGTTCTGACGTTTGCCCCAGTGAGCGGCTCCACGCTGGTCACGCCCGGCCCGCCCTGGTTGGGCCCGCACCCGGCCAGCAGCCACGTAGAACACAGCATCGACAGGATGAAAGGCACGATCCGGTTGATCTGACGCACGGTAATCCCTCCTGCCTTCCCAGCTACAACAGGAAACGAATCCACGGTGATGGTCGCCGGTCTCGAAGCTGCCTAGGCTCGCCAGGTATCCGCGACGGCTAGGCAGGACACATCACCCGGAGCGCGTCGATCACGAAGTCCACCTGCCCCGCACTCATTTCGGCGAATAGCGGCAACATAATGACTTCGTCCGTCGCAGCCTCGCTTTCCGGCAGACTGAGCGACGGGTAAACACTCGCGTACGCGGGCTCCCGATGCACGTTCATGACGCCCCGACGGGTCGCGATACCGCGGTCCAGCAGCGCCTGCATGAGGTCGTTCCGGGCGATGGGGCTGCTCGGCGCAACGCGCACTGGATAAGACTGGTAGTTTGGGTGGGCGTAGTCCGGGACGAATGGCGGCTGCAAGTGTGGGTGCTCCCCAATGGCCGCGTCATACTCCGCCGCCAGAGCCCGACGCTGCGAGAGCATCTCAGGCAGCCGGCGAAGCTGTACGCGGCCCACCGCCGCCTGGATGTCGGTCATTCGATAGTTGTACCCCAGGCCCCGGTACTCCTCAAAGATCACCGTGTGCGACTCGTGACGGACCCTATCGGGCACCGACATCCCGTGCTGCCTGAGCAACCGGAACTCCTGGTCCAATCCCCCGTCGTTCGTCACAATCATCCCCCCGTCCCCTGTTGTAACGACCTTCCGCGGATGGAACGAGAAGCAGGCGAGAGCAGCATCCCCGCCTATGACCCGGTCCTTGTAGCTCGACCCAATAGCGCAAGCGGCATCCTCGATCACGGCCAGCCCGTGATCTCGTGCGATCGCTCTAACGGCGTCGAGATCTACTGGCATACCCATCTGATGGACGGGCAGGATGGCTTTGGTGCGCGGCGTAACGGCGGGCGCGATCAGTGCCGGATCGATGTTGTAGGTCAACGGGTCGATGTCGACCAGGATCGGGGTAGCGCCGCAATAGCGGACCGCATTGACCGTAGCGATGAAGGTATGCGAGACCGTGATGACCTCGTCACCTGGGCCCACGCCACAGGCGAGCAGGGCCAGATGCAGGGCGGTCGTGCAAGAACTCACAGCGCACGCGTGCCTTGCCCCCACGGCCGACGCAAACTCCTCCTCGAAGGCGGCAACCTCTGGCCCCTGGGTTACCCAGCCAGACAGGATGACCCGCCGCGCCTCCTTGGCCTCCTGCTCCCCCAAGACGGGTTTAGCAATCGGGATGCGATCTGGTCGCTCAGTCAAGTTCGCACCCCCGCTTCCTGCGCACGCGCCAACACCTGCTGCCTCCAACGGACGAGATCTCGGAGCCCCTCCTCAAGCCCGATCTCTGCCTCGAACTCGAGCAGGCGCTTTGCTTTGCTAACATCGGCTAAACGCCGTACAACCGGGTTGACTGTTCGCTCGGGCAGGTGCTCGGGTTCTACGCCCGTCTTGCCCGTCGCGCGCAGGAGAGAGTCTAGTAGGTCGCACAAGGACACCTCTATCCCGCGGCCGACGTTGAAGGCTTCGCCCGAAACGTCAGACTCCATCGCGACCAGGTTCGCGCGGGCGCAGTCCCTGACGTTGACGAAATCCATAGTCTGCTTACCATCGCCGAATATCTTGGGGCGATGACCCTTGTCGAGAGCCTCCAGCCAGCGTATGAGCACCTCCGTGTACCTTCCGAACACATCCATGCGCGGGCCGTACACGTTGAAGTAGCGCAGGATAACGTATTCCAAGCCGTGCATCGCCTTGAAGGCACTGAACATCCCCTCGCCCGCGACCTTCGCCACCCCGTATAGGGTGTCGTTGTTCCAGGCATGGTGTTCCTCCGGCGTTGGGAACCGATCCGCCATGCCGTAGACAGAGGCGGTCGAGGAGAACACCATCTTCCCAACGCCGGCCTTGAGCGAGGCTTCAATCACGTTGAAAGTGCCTCCTACCAGCGTATCCAGGCATTCCCTAGGATATGCGGCACACCGTGTGATGCGGATCGCGGCGAGATGGAAGACCCCGTCTATCCCCTCGAGGAGCGGCGCCACCTCATAGGGGTACCGGATGTCAGCTCGTTCTACCCTCACGCTGCCGGACGCCATCGCGCCCTCCAGGTTCTCCATTCTTCCGCGTGCGAAGTTGTCCACCACCACGACTTCTGCGGCCTCCTTGTCGACAAGAAGATCGACGACGTGACTGCCGATCAGACCAGCCCCTCCAGTGACTAGGAACCTCCCACCGTCAATCCTCATCTAGACCTCCTGGCGTCATGAGTAGTGCGGCAAACTCGTACATCCCGCGGGCTACAGCGCCTTCCACATTTCCCTAATCACATGCTCCTGCTGTTCGCGCCTCATCTCCGGGAAGATCGGCAGGCTCAGACACTCCTTCGCAATTCGCTCGGCAACCGGGAACTCCCCGGGCCGGTGCCCCAGCTGCTCGTAGGCCCGTACGAACGGGACTGCCACAGGGTAGTGAAGCCCACATCCGATGCCCGCGGCCTCCAGCGCCTGCTTGAGCCGGTCGCGTTCCGGGTGCAGCACCACGAAAAGATGCCAGACGTGCTCACGTCCCGCCGGTACGGTGGGGAGGATGAGACCCGAATCGGCTAGGCGCTCGATATACCGAGTAGCGATTTCCTGGCGGGAACGGGTCCAGGCGTCAAGGTGGAGCAGCTTCACAGAGAGGACTGCTCCCTGGAAACTGTCCATTCGGTAGTTGAACCCCAGCTCGTCGTGGTGGTATTTCGTGCGCTGCGCGTGGTCGCGCAGGGCGCGCATGCGCTCCGCCGCGTCGTCCTCGTCGGTGACGACCGCTCCCCCCTCGCCGTAGGCGCCAAGGTTCTTGCCCGGATAGAAGCTAAAGCACCCGGCAAAGCCGAAGGTGCCGACATGCCGTCCCTTGTATCGTGCCCCGTGCGCCTGTGCTGCATCTTCGACCAGCTGCACCCCTCGGCGGTCGCAGATCTGCCCAAGCGCGTCCAGGTTGGCCGGTAGACCATACAGGTGGACCGGCAGCACCGCCTTCGTCCGCTCGGTGATAGCGGTTTCCACCAGCTCCGGATTCATCGTGTAGTCGCCCTCGGCGACATCGACGAACTTCGGCCGAGCCCCACAGTAGCTGACCGCCCAGGCTGTGGCGACAAACGTCATTGCCGGCACGATCACTTCGTCCCCCGGCCCGACGCCCGCCGCCAGCAGCGCCAGGTGTAGCGCGCTCGTGCCCGAGTTTACACAAACGACGTGGTGCGCGCCGAGATACTCGCCGAAGGACTGCTCGAAATCCTTGACGGCCGGGCCGTTGGCGAAAGAGCACGACTGGATCACTTCGCTGAGGGCATTACGTACATCATCGGCTATCGCGGCGCTCTGAGCCTTCAGATCAAGGAACGGTACTGACACTGCGCACCTCCGTCATGAGATTTCCTGCCTCGGCCCTCGGGTCACAGGTCGAGTGTCAGCAGATCCTCCGGCACTTCCCTCACGAGCCGTGCCGGCACGCCCATGACAACCGATCGTGCTGGCACGTTGCGGGTCACAACTGCGCCAGCTCCCACGATGGCGAGTTCGCCAACCTCGACAGCAGGCAGCAAGGTCGCGTTTGCGCCGATGGCCGCGCCACGTCTCACCGTCGGCCCAACTATCTGCTCGAGCGACGCGTGACCCTTTCTTCCCATGCTGTTGTCATTGGTCGTCATCACCCCCGGCCCGATGAAGACGTGGTCTTCAATGACCATACAGCCGGTGATATGAGAGCAGTCCATCACTCGGGTGCCATCGCCGATGAGCGCCTCGTAGTTGATTGTAGTGCAGCGGGCGATCAGAACGCCTCTCCCGAGGATGCACCCTTCACGGATCGACACAAGATCCGCGATCAGGGCGTCGTCGCCGATGGTGGTGCCAGCATAAAGAACGCACGAAGCACCTATGACACTGCCAGCGCCAATGCAGAGCGGGTCCAGCGATTCCGGCAATGGGCGAGCCAGTGCTCCTGCTTTCTTCGGCGGACGGCCCAGGGTCGAGTTCGGATATACCGTCACGCCAGCTCCCAATATGGTACCCGGGAAGATGACCACGTTGTCCTGCAGATCGACCCCCTCGCCGATAACCGCTCCTTCGCCGATCACGACGGACTCAGCAATATGGGCGCCGGGCCCAATATCAGCGCTCCCTGCGATGCGATTCATGCCCATGTGCGATCTCCTCGCAAGTACCTTGTACGGCAAACACCAAGATTGCCTCGCCGCCGTGAAGTCCACGTTGCAGGTCCGGCAACAACCGCCTAGAGCACGACTCGTTCCCCCTGAGCTCGGATGCTCCGCTGCGCGGCCTCCAGTATCCTGACAGCCCTCAGACCCGCCTGACCATCGCTGAGTGGCCGTTTGCCTTTCTCGACGCAGTCGGCGAAGTGCCGCACCATCGTCTGCAACGGCTCCGATGCCTCCACCTTCGGGACCCAGATGTCTCCAGTCCGATAGCCGATCATGACGCTGCGCACGGCCTCGGCGTCCCGTGATACTTCGATCCCTCGGTCATACACGCGAACCTTCTCGTCAGGACTAAGGTCGTCAAAGATAATACTCTTCTTCGAGCCGCCGAAGATGATCCGCCGTATCTTCACCGGAGAGAGCCAGTTGAAGTGAAAGTTCGCTATCAGGTCCTCGCCGAGGTCGAGACTCAGGTAGGCCACATCCTCGATCCCTCGGTCCGTGTGAGAAGACCCCATCGCCGCCAGGCTGCGTACCTCTCTGCCGGTCACGTGATCCACGAGTGCCAGGTCATGAGGCGCCAGGTCCCACACTACGTTGACGTCATGCTGGAAGAGACCTAGGTTGATGCGCACACTGTCGATGTAGTAGATCTCTCCCAATTCACCGGCGTCCACAAGCTCCTTGATCTTCACCACGGCGCCCATGTACAAGTAGGTATGGTCAACCATGAGCACACGCCCATTCGCTTCTGCCAATCGGACGAGTGCTTCCGACTCAGAGACAGTCCGAGTCATTGGCTTCTCAATAAGCACGTGCTTCCCCGCTTCGAGTGCTGCTCGTGCGAGATCGTAATGAGTCTTGACCGGTGTTGCAATCGCCACCGCGTCAACCCGATCCGATCCCCAGACCGCTTCGGGCTCAGCGCTGGTCTCGGCAGCCGGATACTGAGCGGCGACACGAGCCAAGTGTTCGACATTCGTATCGCAGATCATCTCAAGCGAGGTGCTCGGACAGGCTGAGAAGTTGCGTATCAGGTTTGGGCCCCAGTATCCACAGCCGATCACGCCGACTCTGACCATGCGTCCCTCCTGCGGGTTGAGGCGGCTCGGCCCGCCCTCGCCGGGATTTGCTCTCCACGCTCGGATTCTACGGGGTCGTCCCCTGGTCCTCCTGCCGTGCCAGCCTCGCGGCGCAACCCGGAAGCCCCGACGATAAGCTACCGGAATCCTGCTCGGGACAACCGTGTCCTCGTGCTCCACCACCGGGACACTCGACCGGCCCGCACGGCTGAAGCTAGCCCGCACTATTCATGGAGCTTGCTGAAGGGCGGATTTGAGGGGCTTGCTGGCTGTGGTGGTAGTCAACGAGGGAGGGGACGTCACGACAAAGGCTTGCCTGTGGCCAAGGCAGGGAAGAGGCGGCGATGTGAGGTTGAGCAGCCGGTGACCGACCACACCGAGGCTCTGCGGCGAGGTGTTGTGGGGGGTGGGAGAGGCGTTCAGCCTGATCCGGCTCGCGCCAAGACGGTGCCAGAGATCTGCCCAGGGATAGGCGCAGGACAGTTGCACTAACACCCGTCGCACAACAACGGGGGCTTGTGAGAGAGGCGAAACACGGTCAGGTATGCAGAACAGTCTGTCATGATAGCGCCTCTGGTCTGGTCTCAGGATTCGGTCTTCCAACCTCATCCTTCGCCATCCAGAGGCGTTTGCTTGCTACGCCCGCTGAAGACCATGGATAACCCGGGCTAGGACTACATCTGCCCTGATCTGCGGTGTTCCTTGCCATGCCTCACCAGTACCTGTTATAATCCCAGGTAACACAGCCTGGAGTGCCCCGCGTATGATTCGGGGCGCATGCAGATGTCGAGAGACCTTCCCCAGCCGAGCGGGAGTTTGTGGATCATCCGATGATCAGAAGCTACGCCGAGATATGGCGGAGACGGGCAGTTGTCAGCTACTTCGTGAGCACCCAGCTGAGCAGCACTTATAGGACAAAGTCGCTTGGTTTTCTGTGGGCTCTCCTGGATCCGCTGCTCTTCATGGCCGTGTACTACGTGGTGTTCGGCTACCTGCTTGCCCACCGCCCGCGGGAGTTCATGCTGCATATTTTCGTCGGAGTCATCGCGTTCCGATTCCTAAGCTCAGCAAGCGCGCAGGCCGCCACGGTCATGCGATCATCAGGGGGCCTTATACGGGAGATACAGTTTCCCAAGATGGCTCTGCCGATATCCATCGTCCTTTCCCGGCTCTTCGATTTCGGGGCCGGGTGGGTTGTGGCGGGGATACTTGGGATCTTGTTCGGGGCCCCGCCGAATGTTTTCTGGCTTGCTATTCCGGCCGTTATTCTCGTCCAGATCATCTTCGTGGCCGGTTTCTCTCTGCTGATGGCCTATGTCGGCGTGTTCTT
>Ga0315293_10005662_pt1 | contig 11748 bp, 10 predicted proteins | sample YL17G13_20_MG_FD_203071 | JGI IMG/M metagenome (GOLD analysis project Ga0315293, IMG submission 203071) | Sediment microbial communities from Yellowstone Lake, YNP, Wyoming, USA - YL17G13_20 | ecosystem: Environmental > Aquatic > Freshwater > Lake > Sediment | place: USA: Wyoming | collected... | reverse complement strand
CTTCCTTTTGAGGAGGTCCAAGAGAAGGTTAAGGCGGATTATTTTGAAAGTGAGATGGAGAAGGCGTTAAAACAATATCTCAGCACTTTGAAAGAAAAGTCCGTCATCGACATCAAACTGTAAATTTGAAATCCCAATTTCCCCGAAATAAATAGTTCGGAGTTATGAGTTCGGAATTCGGAAATATAAAATTAAGAAACTCCGAAATCTCTGCTTGCGACAGGCAGTTGAAACAAATCCGAAATTCAAATTGACTAATTTTCAAAACGTTTTGAATTTCGTGCTTCGAGCTTAATACTTCTTATTGCAATCCTTTCGATGAAGAGAAAATGCCATGACCCTTCCAAAGATCGGGATAACAATGGGTGATCCGACTGGTATCGGACCGGAAATCATCGTGAAGGCTTTATCGATGAAAGAACCGTTTCAGGCCTGTCGGCCCATTGTCTTCGGCGATCGAGAAGTACTCTCAAAAGCCATTCAAATGCAAAACCTTGCTACGACCCTCGAGATCATTGATGAGTTACCAGAAGAAGGGTACCTTCCTCAGAAAATATTTCTCATTCCTTCAAGCCAATTAGAAGTTGCTTCTCTCCGTTTCGGACAACCGGACAGGGCGTGTGGAGAGGCCATGGTGAAATATATTGAAGAAGCGGTCAAGTGGGTGAGGAGTGGAAAGTTGGAGGCCATCACCACCTGTCCGATCAATAAGCAGGCAATGAATGCAGGGGGTTATTCTTTCCCAGGCCATACAGAGTTCTTGGCCCATCTGGTTGGGGCCTCCTCTGTTGCCATGATGTTTTTGGGATCAAAATGGAAAATCGTTCTGGTAACGACCCATCTTCCCCTCAAGGATGTTTCAAGATGGATCACTGCGAATCGTATCCTCTCTATCATTCGATTGACGGATGAAGGGATGAAAAAATATTTCGGGAACCCTCACTCCAAAATTGCTGTCCTCGGCCTCAATCCCCATTGCGGAGAAGGAGGACTCTTAGGAGAAGAGGAGAAAAAAGAGATCCTTCCGGCTATCGCCGAGGCGAGATCCCTTGGAATGGATGTCGAAGGGCCTTTCCCTGCTGACTCCTTTTTCAACCTTTCAGGCCGTAACGTATTTGATGCCGTCATCTCCATGTATCACGACCAAGGCCTCATCCCTATCAAGATGTTCGATTTTAAGGGGGCCGTCAATTTTACCTTAGGATTACCTTTTATCCGGACATCAGTCGATCATGGGACAGCCTATGACATTGCCGGAAAAGGGTTAGCTGATCCAACCAATCTTGTTAAAGCCATTCTCACTGCTGCTAACCTTTCGAAATCAAATAGAAATTATTAATATTTCAATCCAAGAAAAAGATGTTGACAAAAAAAATGATTTGGGCTAAAAGACATACTTGTGAAAATTATCTTTTGAATTAATTAACAGCCTATCCCTTTTCATTTCATCACCTATCTGCCAACAGGGGGGATTAAAAGGAGAATCAAATGAGAGAAGTTGTCATTGTTAGTGGAGCCAGAACAGCTATTGGTACATTCGGAGTTTCCTTGAAGGATGTTTCAGCCATCAAATTAGGGGCCATTGTAATCAGAGAGGTTCTTAAAAAAGTTGATCTTAAGCCCATCGTTAAGAAGGAACTTCTTGAGGTTGCTCCTGATGCATTTAAATCGGCAGGCATGACGGAGTTGGAGAAATCCTATTACCAATGGGATGAGTCTATGCAGGGAGTTCAGGTTGATGAGGTGATCATGGGCAACGTCCTCCAGGCTGGGCAGGGACAGAATCCAGCCCGGCAGGCGATGATTTATGGAGGGATTCCGAAGGAGGCCAATGCCTTTACGATCAATAAGGTCTGTGCCTCAGGTCTAAAAGCCATTGCCTTGGGTGCTCAATCGATCCTAACAGGGGAAGCAGAGGTCGTGGTAGCAGGGGGAATGGAAAACATGAGTCAGGTTCCTTATGCGTTTCCCAAGGGTCGCTGGGGTGCCAGGATGTTTAACCAGGAGATGACAGATTTAATGGTGTTTGATGGTCTCTTTGAAATTTTTTATGGATACCACATGGGACTCACCGCAGAGAATATCGCTGAGAAGTTTGGAATTTCGAGAAAGGATCAGGACGAATTAGGATTGTTGAGCCATCAGAGGGCGAGAGCTGCCATCAAAAATGGAATTTTTAAGGAAGAGATCGTCCCGGTGGTGATTCCACAAAAAAAGGGTGAACCCATCATCTTCGATACCGATGAAAGGCCCATGGATACTTCTTTAGAGAAGATGGGCAAACTCCCCACAGCCTTTAAACAAGGAGGAACCGTCACCGCAGGAAATGCCTCTGGAATCAATGATGCGGCAGCGGCTGTTCTCCTGATGTCTAAAGAAACGGCAAAGGCCTTGAATTTAGAACCCATGGGAACAGTTCGGTCTTATGCCACAGGAGGGGTTGACCCGGCCTATATGGGTTTAGGTCCTATTCCTGCAGTGAGGAAGGCCTTGAAAAAGGCTGGAGTTACTCTCAATGACATTGGACTGATTGAACTGAATGAGGCCTTTGCATCCCAGGCCATTGCGTGCATCCGGGAGCTGCAATTTGATATGGAAAAGACGAATGTCAATGGGAGCGGGATCTCTCTGGGTCATCCTATTGGATGCTCGGGCGCAAGGTTGATTGTCACTCTCCTTCATGAAATGAAACGGGGGAAAATCAATCTCGGTCTTGCCACCCTCTGTATTGGTGGTGGTCAAGGCATGGCGATGATCATCGAAAGGAGTTAAATCCGAAGCACGAAATTCGAAATACGAAACAATTTTAAAATTCAAATGATCTAAACATGATGAAATCGTAAAAAGTCATATTCCGTATGTCGTTCATGCTTCGACAAGCTCAGCACGAACGGAATATCAATAGGTTACACCGTTCACCCTGAGCCGTGAGCCTGTCGAACGGTCGAAGGGTGATGCTGACTTTTTACGAGACCATCAAACATGTTTTGAATTTTAAAAATTGGAATTTCGGATTTGCCTGCCCTGTTAAATACGTGCCGGGGCACTTTCTGGTTGATTTATGATGATCTCGTGTAACAAAAAATCATCAATTTCGAACAAAATTATTTAACAGGGTAAAGATTTCGATATTCGGATTTCGAATTTTAGGACACTCAAGGGAGGGCAGATGGAATACAAAAATGTTTTGTTATCGTTTGAAGGGGAAATCGGAATTCTCGCGATTAACCGACCCAAGGCGCTCAATGCCTTAAACATCGAAACCCTCAAAGATATCCAGATGGGAATCCAGGAGGCGAAGGACCATTCAGAGATGAAGGTTCTCATCTTGACCGGGAGTGGAGAGAAAGCGTTTGTTGCAGGGGCTGATATCGCTGAGATGAAGGGAATGAACCCCATCGAGGCCCTGAACTTTTCAAAATTGGGCCATCTCACCTTGAAAATGATCCAGGATCTCGATCGACCGGTCATCGCAGCTGTCAATGGTTACGCCCTGGGAGGAGGAACGGAGATCGCCGTTGCCTGTGATTTCATCTATGCCTCTGAGAATGCAAGGTTCGGCCTTCCAGAGGTTACCCTTGGCATCTTTCCAGGTTTCGGAGGAACACAGAGACTTCCTCGTCTGATCGGGAAAGGAAAGGCGAAAGAACTGCTTCTGACAGGGAAGATGATCACCGCTCAGGAAGCCTATCAGATGGGGATTGTCAATCGAGTCTTTCCTCAGGCCTCCCTGATGGAGGAGGCAAAAAAAGTGGCCCTCCAGATCGCAGCCAATGGAGCCGTTGGAGTGAGATTGGCAAAGATGCTTATGGATACCGGTTTCAATATGGATCTAACAGAGGCGTGTACTTTAGAATCCTATGCCTTCAGTCTCGGTTTTACCACCGAGGATCAGAAGGAAGGAATGACCGCATTCATTGAAAAGAGGAAACCCAATTTTAAAGGAAAATGAGGAGGAGAAAGTGAAGATCGCAGTATGTATCAAACAGGTTCCGGACACGACGGATGTGAAGATTGACCCGAAGACCAACACACTGGTTCGGGAGGGTGTGGCAAGCATTACTAACCCCTTTGATGAGTATGCTGTAGAAGAAGCCCTTCTCATCAAAGAGAAGCATGGTGGAGAAGTCCATGTGATCAGTATGGGCCCTCCACAGGCCATCGAGGTGTTGAAAAACGCACTGGCTGTGGGTGCGGATAAGGTTTATCTGGTCTCAGACAGGGCCTTTGCAGGAGCAGACACCCTGGCCACGGCTTATGCCCTCTCCAGGACCCTCAAGACGCTCGGTGACGTGGACTTGGTGATTTGCGGAAAGCAGGCCATCGATGGAGATACGGCTCAAGTCGGGCCAGGCATTGCCACCCGCCTGGGAATCCCCCAACTGACCTATGTATCGAAGGTCAAGGAAATCAACCTTGAGAAAAAAAAGATTATTGTGGAACGACTGCTGGAGAATGGAAGAGAGATTGTTGAATCTTCGCTTCCCGCTTTGTTGACCGTTGTTAAAGACATCAATGAACCGAGACTTCCTTCTCTTTTAGGGATCAAGAGGGCGGCCAAGGCACAGATTCCTACCTTGACGTCAAAGGATATCGGGGCGGATGAGAATCGTATTGGATTAAAGGGATCACCCACCTGGGTGATGAGGATCTTTTCTCCAGAGGCCAGAGGGGGAGGCGGCGAGATTTTAAAGGGGGAATTGGCAGAAGTGGTTCCCCTTCTGGTGAACAAATTGATGGATACCAAGTTTATCAAATAATCACAATTAAGTTTCTTTGGAATGATGGAATATTGGAATAATGGCTGACCAAAATTAGGAATGACTCAACTGTCGTATGCTTTTTGACCCAACATTCCACCATTCCATAATTCCAATTTTCCAATTTAGATAGGAGGAGCGAATGGCCAGATTATTGATTGATAAGGATGCCTGCACTGGATGTGAATCTTGTATTCCTTCTTGTCCCTTCGGAGCACTGAGCATGAAAGAAGGGATTGCTGTAGTGGACGATAAGTGTACCTTCTGCGGCGCTTGCGTGGATGTCTGTCCGGTGAGTGCGATCACTATGGAAAAGGAAGAGAAGGCCGTCACGATTGACATCAGTGCTTATAAAGATGTCTGGATATTTATAGAGCACGAATTCGATAAGGTCGGAAGTGTCTCCTTCGAGCTCCTCGGCGAGGGAAGGAAGTTGGCCGATGCCATCGGATGCAAATTGTGCGGAATGCTTTTCGGGGATAAGGAGGCCGTCGATAAATTTGCCAAGGAGGTCATCGCCTTTGGCGCAGAGAAGGTCTATGTCATGGAAAGTCCTCTGCTCAAAGAATATCGAACCGACCCTTATGCGAAGGCTGCTATTGATCTCATTCGGAAATATAAACCTGAGATCGTTCTCTTCGGGGCCACCACGCAAGGTCGGGATTTTGCAGGCACCGTAGCCACAACCATCGAGGCAGGATTAACAGCAGATTGTACCGGTTTGGACATCGATCCGGAAACAAAATTTCTCAAACAGACTCGACCAGCCTTTGGTGGAAATATCATGGCGACGATTCTGGACTATCCCAATTACCGTCCTCAGATGTCTACCGTCCGACCTAAGGTTTTTGCCATGCCTCAGAGGGATGATTCGAGAAAAGGAGAGATCATTCGGGAAACCCTCCAGATGACCGAGGATCAGATCAGAACAAAGGTTTTGGAATTCATCAAAGGGGCGGAAACAGTCAATCTGGCTGATGCGGAGATCATCGTCTCAGGGGGAAGAGGGATGGGGGGGCCTGAAAATTTTAAAGTGATCCGTGAACTGGCAGGGGTTTTAAGAGCCGCCGTGGGTGCTTCTCGTGCAGCGGTCGATTCAGGCTGGATTCCTTACGAGCATCAAGTCGGACAGACCGGTCGAACCGTTAGGCCCAAGATCTATATTGCGTGCGGTATCTCAGGTTCCATTCAACACCAAGCGGGCATGAAGACATCGGATATTATTGTCGCCATCAACAAAGATTCTGAAGCTCCCATTTTTAAGATAGCCACCTATGGAATTGTTGGCGACCTCTTTACCGTGGTTCCCATGCTAACCCAGGAATTTAAGAAAAGATTAGGACGATAGGCCCTCCGCCTACAAGGCGGAAGTTCAAATGTCAAAATCCCTGCCTTCGCCGAAGCGGCTTCGCGCAGGCAGGCAAATGCCAAATGAAGAACTTTTTTAGGCTTTAAGTTTTGAAATTTGAAATTGCATTTATGATGGTCTCGTAAAAAGTCAGCATCACCCTTCGACAGGCTCAGGGTGAACGGTGTAACCTATTGATATTCCGTTCGTGCTGAGCTTGTCGAAGCATGAACGACATACGGAATATGACTTTTTACGAGTTCATCATTTATTTCGTTTGAACTTTGAGCTTTGACATTTGTCATTTATCTATCCACACATTTTTAGCCCCCGGCGACCCCTTTCTCCATTTTATTCTTGATTTTTCCTATTCCTTTCATCATAATGTCAAGAAATTGTTATGGGGTCTCTGATTACGCAGGTTTCAAAAAGATTCCAGAAATTTTCCAAGAAGTAATTAATCTGTGTAATCGATATCTAATCTTTTAATCAGAGAGTCCTGCATATTCTTAGATTTTTTCAGAGCTCTCATTATAAAGGGGTTTTCTATGATCATCACCTGTGCCTCCTGTTTGACCAAGTTTAATTTGGATGACTCTCGAATTTCGGCCAAGGGCGTTAAGGTCCGTTGCTCACGATGCAAACATGTATTCTATGTCGTCCTTCCTCCTGAGACCAAAGAGGAAATTATTGAAGATTTCGAATCTTTTGCCAAATATCATGAAGAATTGATAGGCCCAGGTGAGAAAAAAGAGGAAACTCCTCAAGAGGCAAAAGTCGAAAAGAAGGGGGTAGCGCCAGAGGAGGAGGAAGAAGAAGCCTTCCTCTTTTCTGAAAAGGCTCCCTCAAAGAAAGCTGAGAAATTGGCTCTTCCCGAGGAAGTGGAGGAATGGGCTCCTCCAGAAAAAGTAGAGAAGTTACCCCCCGTAGAACCTGTTATGGAAGAGAGGATGGAAACCAAACCCTCCAAACCGAAGAGTTTGATGCGTGCTGAGAGGAAAGGCCCCTCTCGATTTTTTGCCCTACTCGTCGTTTTGGTCCTCCTGGTCTTCGGTATCTTCTATGTATGGTCGGAATTGAGTTCTGGTGGCAGACTCCTCCCCTATTTAGAATATCCAGTTAAAAAGACCACTGAGCTTTGGAGCCAGATTTGGGGAATAGAGAAAGGAGATCTGATCGTAGGAGATCTAAGTGGATATGACGAGAAGATAGGAGAGACCCCACTCTTTATTATCGAGGGAAAGGTAAAGAATCAATCCAAGTTTACCAAGAAACATATCAAAATAAAGGTCGTCATTTTTGATCAAGACAAACTCAAAGTGGCTGAGAAGGAGGCGATCTGCGGTCGCATCATCGGTCGTGGAGAATTGAAGAAACAACCTGCGGAATTTTTTAGAGGGGAGATGATGATTAAACCTCAAACGAAGCAAGAGATGGCCACGCCCTCGGGGAAGGCCACTCCTTTTATGGTAATTTTCAAGGACCCACCCAGCCAAGCCAAAGAGTTTAAAGTCGAAATTGTAGAGGCGCCCAACCTTTAATAGTTCGGAGTAATTAGTTCACCTGCCCGCCGCACAACGCTTTGGCAGGCGGGGAGTTCGGAGAATTTGGAAAAAAACTACGAACTACGAACTCCTAACTCCGAACTATTTTTATGGGGTTTTGTTCCTTGAATGTAAATTTCGATCAGCGTCAGAAAGAGGGTGGCGACCAAAGGTCCTGCCACCACACCGATCAATCCAAAAGCCTGGATCCCTCCCAGCACCGCAAAGAAGAGGAGCAGAGGATGAATATTGGTTCTGGCACTTATAAAAAATGGCCTGAGAAAATTGTCCACCATACTGATGACAAATACTCCCAGACCGAGCAAGAGAAGTCCTTTTAAAACAGCCCCTCCAATCAATAAGAGGATGCCAGCCGGAGCCCAGATCAGAGCAGTTCCACCGATGGGTATGAAGGAAAGCAGGGCCATCGCTGTCCCCCACATGATAGGCGAAGGAAGTCCAAGGACCCAAAAAGATAACCCCCCTAAAAGACCCTGAATAATGGCAATCAGAATCCCTCCATAGATGGTTGCATAAATCATGTCCTTGAACCGTTGGATGAGAAGGTCCTTCTCCTTAGACGAAAGGGGGATGATCTCCTTCAATCCATTGAAAAAACGACTTCCATCTTTAAAAAGATAGTAGAGTGAGAGAAGGGTAAAGAAGAACCCAGCAATAAAAGTAGAGAATCCCCTTAAGAGGGTTGCGGTCTGGTTAAAGATAAAAGTGCTGATCTTTTGGAGGTTCTTTAATAATAGTGGCAGAGGGTCCATTTGCGAAAGATCGATATATTGGCCTAACCTCGCCAGAATCCATGTGAGAATAGGGATCTCTTTCATTCTCTCCAAATAAGCCTGGAGTTGACCGGTCTTGATCATTTCCTCCATTCGATGATAACCGTCCACCACTTCGCTGGCTAAAGAGGCCATCAGAAGAGTGAAGGGCAATACGATGACAATGAGCACCAACAATGTCATAATGAGGGCGGAAAGGAATTCCTTTTTCTTCAGGAGGCGCTGGAGTTTTTGGAAGAGAGGATAAAAGATCATGGCCAGGAGGATGGCCCATATGATGGACGATAGAAAAGGGGAGAGGATTTGATAAAGGAGATAAATGGAGAGGAAAGTGAGGAAGAGGATGAAGATGAGAAAGATATGTTCCCGTTTCATTTATTATCCTTATGTCGAAGCTATTATCCTTTTGAACGGATGAGAAGGATGGGTGTTTCACTCCGGGTTAAGATTTTGAGGGCAACACTCCCTAAAACCCACCGGCTAATTCCCGAGCGGCCGTGTGTGCACATCACGATCAGATCCACCCCAGTCTCTTTTGCAAAGTCGATGATCTCCACAGCCACCTGCTGCCCAGTCCTCACCATCGCCGTCACCTTCAGACCCTTCTTTTTTAATTCCTCGGTGAGGTTCGCAAGATACTTCTCAGCCGCTTCCTTCTGCTTTTCATCAATGATAAGAGGCGTCACCAACTCCGGCGAGCCATAGATGGGCATAAAGGGAACCACTTGGAACAGAATGATTTCAGCATCGAAGGTTTTGGCCAATTTCTCGGCCTGGCCTAAGGCCGATTTGGCCAATTCTGAACCATCCAATGGAACTAAAATCTTTTTATACATACCCCACCTCCTACAAAAGATTATAATTGGAATGAAGGAAGAATAGAATAATGGGAGGATAGGATTGTTACATTTTATCACCCATCATTCCAATATTCCAACATTCCATTATCCCAGTATTCCAATTTATATCAATTTTGCTTCACCAAGGCAACCGAAAAGAAGCTATAGGGAATCTTTATGAATAAACAAAGATTTTATTGGAAAAACCGATTTGACTTCTTTTTTTTAGTCATTAAGATAGTTGAGAGGAGGAAAAGAAAAATGCCAGTGATTGATTGTAGGGGTCTTGCCTGTCCACAACCCGTGATCACGACGAAACAGGCATTGGATCAACTTAAAGAGGGAGAATTGATGGTGATTGTGGACAATGCTTCCTCCTGTAATAATGTGGAACGATTTGTTCGGAGTCAGGGATGCTCAGTGGAAATTAAGGAGAGTGGCCAAGATTTTTATATCCACATTCAAAGGACCAGTGGTGAGGGTGAAGAGAAAAAGACTCAGCCTGACGAAAAAGTAAAAAAGGTTGTCGTTTACATCAATTCTCATCTCCTCGGAGAGGGGGACGAGGCGTTGGGGTCGTTCTTGATGAAGGCTTTTTTAAAGACCCTCCTCGATTTAGAGACAAAGCCCAGTCGTTTGATCTTGCTCAACAGTGGTGTCCAATTGACCGCAGAGGATTCCAAGGCTTTGGAGACACTCCAGTTGCTGTCGGATAAAGGGGTGGAGATTGTCTGCTGCGGAACCTGCATCGATTTTTATGAGTTAAAAGGAAAGATGAGGGTTGGAGTGATTTCTAATATGTATGATATCCTCCAATCCATGCTGGAGGCTGATCGTGTGATCAAACCATGAATGGCGGATAGCTTATAGCAAATAGCAGATTGAAAAAATGATTCGTAAAATTACTTAAAGTTGGAGAGAGAAAATGGATGAAGTGCGCCTGACGGCAAAAGTTAAAAAAGCAGGGTGAGCCTCTAAAGTGGGTCCAGAGGATCTGGATCAGATTTTAAAGGCATTGCCTCTTCCAAAAAATCCGAAAGTTCTGGTGGGACTGGATACATCGGATGATGCGGGGGTTTATCAATTAAATGATGAGGTGGCCCTGGTTCAGACGGTGGACTTCTTCACCCCGATTGTGGACGATCCCTTCACCTTTGGCCAGATTGCTGTGGCCAATGCTCTGAGTGATGTCTATGCCATGGGAGGGACTCCACTCACCGGTATGAATTTAGTGGCCTTTCCCATCAAGACCCTCTCTCTTTCTATTTTGAAAGAGATTCTTCTTGGAGGGCTTTCAAAAATGGAGGAGGCTGGCGTGGCTCTGGTGGGAGGGCATTCGATCGAAGACCCAGAGATTAAATATGGTCTCGCTGTGACAGGAGTGGTCCATCCGAATAAAATCGTAACCAATGCCAAAGCAAAGAAAGGGGACAAATTGGTTTTGACAAAACCTCTTGGCACAGGGATCATCTCCACAGCCCTCAAGGGCGGGATGGCCTCTAAGGAGGCTGTTCGGAAGATCGTGGAGAGCATGGTGACTCTTAATCGAACAGCGTCGGAATGGATGAAAAAATTTGGAGCCCACGCCTGTACCGATATCACCGGGTTCAGTTTCATCGGCCATGCCTTAGAAATGGCGACGGCCAGCCAGGTGGGGATGGTGATTCAATCAAAAGCTATTCCGATCTTCCCTGAGGCCCTGGACTACGCGAAATTGGGATTGATCCCTGGAGGAACGTATTCAAACCGAGATTTTTTCTCCTGCCGGGTGGAGGTTCATTCCAATGTGCCCGATCTTTTGGTGGACATCCTTTATGATCCTCAAACCTCCGGCGGCCTCCTCATCTCTCTACCTTCCAATGAGGCAGAGAAACTGGTGGCGAGTCTAAAAAAAGAAGGGCACATTCATTCCTGCATCGTAGGGGAAGTGGTGGAAGAGCCTCGCGGAAAGATTCGACTCCTCTGATTCCTCCTGAATAAAAATCCCCTTTTTTGCGTTTTCCACTTGCGAGGAGGGCGGTTTTCCAATATAATGAGTTCGGTTTTTGGAAGGACCTTAAACACTCAACTCTGTTTGCTCATCTCAAGCAGGTAAAGACAATCCTTAGAAATCAGATAAGGGGATAATTCATTCTTCCATGGACGAGAAACTTGAGACCCTCCCTAAAGGCCAGAATCTTGTAGTGGCACGGTATCGGGATGGAAAAATAATCAGGGGAGTGACACACGATTTTGGACCCCAGAAAAAAGTATTCCATGTGAGCACTGTAGAGAAACATGGAAGAACGGTTGGTGGGAAGGTTTTTGAAATTCCTCTTTCAGAGTTAAAAGCGGTCTTTTTTGTAAAATCTCTTGAAGGAAGACAAGGCCCTCCCTCCCTCAAAGGACTGATGGAAGAAAAATTGGAAGCGCCGAGTTTGATGAAGGTGAGGATCATATTTTTTGATGGGGAGATACTGGCGG
>Ga0315293_10005658_pt1 | contig 11752 bp, 11 predicted proteins | sample YL17G13_20_MG_FD_203071 | JGI IMG/M metagenome (GOLD analysis project Ga0315293, IMG submission 203071) | Sediment microbial communities from Yellowstone Lake, YNP, Wyoming, USA - YL17G13_20 | ecosystem: Environmental > Aquatic > Freshwater > Lake > Sediment | place: USA: Wyoming | collected... | reverse complement strand
CATAACAGAGAGCCCGATATCCCCTCCCGCCACTTACCCACACTCAGTAATACTAATACCCCATACCCCATCCCCCCCACCAGAAGCATGTAGGCAACATGTCGCTTCGACGAGCTCTGCATAGCTGCGATACCTGCTGCGATGATCGGCTACAATCAATGGGAGCCGGGGCCCTTCCAACAACTCAGCTACTCAGATTGGCCTTACGGCCAAGCCAGCCTGGCGCCACCAGCCAGAACCAATGACAGCAACGCCAGCAGAACCGAAGTCCATTTGCCCACAGGAACACCTCCTGGAGCTACAGTGCTCTATCCGCGTCCGCTGTCAGCGGATAGGCTAACCGCTCCGCTTGGTGTCTACGTCCTTCTCTTCTTGCGAAGGCCCCGGCTCGCCTACGTTTGTCTATGAGTTTTGTGCAAAGCCGCTCGCCGGACCACCGAGTTCAGAGCACAAGCCCGCCAGCCTCCTGTTCACTGCATCGAGAGTGGCGTACGCGGCTGCTCTCCACGAATCGTCGCGAACGATGGCCGATCCGAGCAGATCCTCCTCTCCTCTACCTCCGAGGATTCGAACAGCTACCATAACAAAAGGTGAACCATTTCCCTCTGACCGCGAGAAATCGCGCAGTTCGAGGGTGGGTGTACCATTGGTAAGGCTGACAGAACGCAGGAATTCCTCGATAGCCAACAGCGACGCGCGCGCGATCAGCTGCTCCTGGTCGAGTTCTCTTCCTACGGCCGTCGAGGCGACTCCGGTGAACGTGCTGTCCCCGCGCCCCACCGAGACTCGCGCCCGCGCTGTCGTGCGATCCACCGAGTAGTCGATGGTCAAGAACTTCAAGCGCATATCTGTGGGGGCCTCAGTGGGGGTGCGAATCTGAGCGATGCTTATCTTGCGGTGGTCGACGCGTATCCCAAGCTCCGAGAAGAGGGCCGACTCGATATCGCGGCTGAGCTGCTTCGGATGGCGATTGAGATCCCCCACCACGTGGATCTCGCTAATCGCTCCGCGCTCGTCGGTAGCTATACGCGCAGAAACCACGCCGCGCAGACGCGCGATCGTGGCCTCGACATCAACGACGTCAGACCTATTCTGCAGGTCGGCCATATGGCCCGCCCCTCCCGATAGCCTAAACTCTCTGGACGTTACCAGAGAATGCACCGGATGCGACCCGCAGGGGGCTGACGGGCAACATCTCAGCTCGACCCATCCGCTCCGCCAGAAGCTCCAGCGGAAGCTAGTGGTATCATACCAAGGACTAGTACGGCTGTCAAGGACCCCCAGGCTGAGCGCCGTTGACACTGCCGCGCGGCCCATGCTATACTGAGCCGAGCCTGAAGCAGACAAGCTTGAGGGAGCCCTCAGCATCCCGCGGGAGGTCGGCTAAATGGAACAGAACAAGAAAATCCTTGCGGTGGATGACGAGCGGCACATTGTCCGACTGATCCAGGTCAACCTCGAGCGCGCCGGCTACCAGGTCCTCACCGCCTTCGACGGGCCGGAGGCCCTGAAGAAGGTGGAATCTGACAAGCCCGACCTGCTGGTGCTCGACGTCATGATGCCGAAAATGGACGGGTTCGAGGTGCTCAAGCGTCTCCAGGCCAATCCCGAAACGCGTGATATTCCGGTCATCATGCTCACCGCCAAGGCCCAGGACGTTGATGTCTTCCGCGGCTGGTCCTCAGGCGTCAGTGCCTACCTAACGAAGCCCTTCAACCCCCTCGAGCTCATCACATTCGTAAAGCGCATCTTCAGCGGCCACGACGAGTACGACGACGGCGAAAAGACTTGGCAACTGTAGAGCGCAGCCTACCGTGACAGGCTCTTACGAGAAAGATCGAGAGCGCGTTGCCTGGATCTGGGTCGCGGCCGCAGTCGGAGCTGCTGTTGCCGCCGCAGGTGCTGTCTGGCTCGTCCGCTATCGAGATCCCGACCGCCGCATGGCGCGCTTGCTGCGCCGCTGCCAGGAGCGTATCGACGACATTGAGACATCGGTCGGGAGGCTCGAGTCGTCCGTCGAGTCTCGGACTCGATGAGCTGACCCAGCAGTCGTCTTCCGAGCAGCACCTTCCCAAGCCGGCCGCGCTGCCATAATCTGGACGGACCCGTGTCCGTCCCTCCATGAGCTAGACATGAGCGTAGCGACTCCGCTGGTCGATTCCGTCGGCCGGCGCATTGACTACCTGCGAATCTCTCTCACCGAACGTTGCGACCTGCATTGCGCCTACTGCCACCCCGGCCGCCGCACGGCCCCTCCCCCAAGCGATGTTCTCACAGCCGATGACATCCTCAATATCGCCCGTGCCGCGCTCGGGATGGACATCTGCCGTTTCCGCCTGACTGGCGGCGAACCACTGCTTCGGGAGGATCTTGAGGCGATCGTGGCTCGCCTCATAGCTCTGCCCGGCCTCGCCGATCTCTCCCTCACCACCAATGGGCAGCAGCTGGCCGATCGCGCGCAATCTCTCGCCGACGCCGGCCTAATGCGGGTGAACATCAGTCTCGACTCACTGGATGCCGAGGCCTACTCCACCATCACTGGAGGTGGCAACGTGGACGCGGTGCGACGCGGCCTGGATGCCGCTCTTGTCGCCGGTCTATCACCGGTGAAGATCAACGTTGTGCTGTCCTCCGGGGCAGTTCTGGAGCGCGACGACATCACCGCCTTCGCCGAACTTGTACAGAGCCGGCCCGTGCACGTCCGATTCATCGAGGCCATGCCCACATGTGATCACGCCGGCTATCTTCCGGCCTCGGTCGTGCTGGACATGCTGCGTCGTCTTCACAGTCTTCTTCCTGTCCCGGGGCCCGATGGCGCCGGACCTGCCCACTACTACCGATTGGGCGACTCTCCCGGAACCGTCGGCGTCATAACGCCGATCTCTTCGCCCTTCTGCTCCCGGTGCAATCGACTGCGCATCACTGCTCGCGGCGAGCTCAAGCCCTGCCTGTTCTCCACCGCCTCCATTGACCTGCTCCCTGCGCTGCGAGAGGCCGATCCCGTCCCGCACATCGCCGCCCTCATCGCCGAGGCGGTCGCCAGCAAGCCGCCGCGCTATGGCGATGTCGCTGAGGTCTCCGTCATCCGCGCCATGCATGTGATCGGTGGCTGAGGTATCGCGTCGCCTCTGCGACTTGCCGCCACGATGACTCCCCCAGCCTACCCCTATACCCGTTGGAACTTCGTCATCATTGTTCTCGACGCCAGCTTCTTCTTCGCGGCTTTCGCTTTCATCGACCCGGTGGCTGTACTCCCCATTCTGGTCACTGATCTCCACGGATCCCGGGTCGTCGTTGGCCTACTGAGCGCCATCCAACGGGCTGGATGGCTGATCCCCCAGTTGGTGGCCGCGAGCTTCGTGCTGCACCGGCCGCGCAAGAAGCCCTTCGTCGTCTATCCCTGCATCATAAGCCGACTTCCATTCCTCTGCTTGGCAGTTGTGTTCAACCTTGCCTGGGCGGGATCTCATCCGCAAGCGCTACTGCTGATCTTGATCGGAGTCTACACGCTCTTCTTCTTCGGCGACGGACTCGCTGGCGTGCCGTGGCACGATATCATTGGCCGCACCATCCCCCCCAACTTGCGGGGACGCTTCTTCGGTAGCATCCAGTTCTTCGGCGGATTGTGGGCTGTGGGCGCAGGCGCCATCGTGCGACATACTCTCGCCGACACCTCGATCGACTTCCCCCAGAACTACGGTCGCTTGTTCGTGTTACTGTGCCTATGCATGGTGGCTTCCACCGTCTTCGTTGCCCTCATCCGAGAGCCGCCTAGTCCCGTTGTGACTGAAGCGCAGTCGTTACGTCAGATAGCCCGGTCGGTCCCGTCGGTTCTGCGCAAGCACCCGCTTCTCAAGAAGATGATCATCGGGCAGATGCTGTGTGGGGTGGCCGGGCTGGCGTTGCCATTCTACGCTGTATACGCCGACGCTGTGCTGGGTTTGCCGGCCTCGGCGGGCGGGCTCTTCATATGGGCCGGCCTCGCGGGTTCCGTCGGTGCCAGTCTCATCTGGGCCTACCTGAGTGATCGCTTCGGCAGCACGGCAGTGATCCGCGGGGTGTCCTGGCTCGTAATCGCCGCCCCACTCTCGGCCTTGCTTGTTCCCATCATTGTGCGTATGCTAGGCGCGAACGCGGCGATGCCTTATGCCTACTCGTTGGTCTTCTTACTTAATGGCGCGACTTGGGGCGGCCTCTGGATGGGCTTCACGAACTACGTCCTGGAGATCTCGCCGGTGGATATTCGCCCCCTCTTCCTGGGCATTCAAGCCACTCTCTCTTCTCCCACGGTCCTCATGCCTGTGCTAGGCGGACTGATGCTGAACGTGCTTCGCTTCGAGGTGCTCTTCGGATTTGTGGCAGCATGCGGCGTGTTCAGCGTGATCTATGCGCACCGGCTAAAGGAACCGAGAGCCGCGCCGGAGATCGTTGGGTGACAACTCTTACTCGCGACCTCCGAGCAATGGACCTCAGCGATGTGCTCGACCGCGCGCTGGCGCTCTATCGCGACAATTTCGTCACTATTCTGGGCGTCTATGCGGTGGGCTACGTGCCATTTTGGCTTGTCGTTGGCTTCTCCGGGCACTTGCTCTCCGCTGCCGCGCTCAAGGCCTTCTCGTACAAGAAGCTCGAGACGATGGAGGAGACCTCAGCTCTTCTGGCCATCCTTGGTGGCGTTAGTCTGGTAGGTGTCCTCTTGATAGGGATCTTGATCATAGAGCCCATTGTCACAGGCGCGATCGCGCGCGCGGTGTCAGATCAGATGTCCGGTCGGCGCACGAGCATCCGCGCTGCATACGGTGCCGTGCGGGGCCATGTGTTCGCCCTGCTGCTTTCCTCCCTCATCCGCCTCGGCGCAGTTTACGGTGCCTACAACGTCATCTACTTCTTTGTCGCTCTGCTGAGCGCGGCCTTCGCCGCGTTGCACACGGCCGGGCTGGTCCTTATCTTGTTGCTGGAGCTGGCCGCACTGGTGGTCGCCAGCCTGGTGTATGTGGCCTTTGCTTTCCTCGGGCAGATCATTGTGCTGGAGAACCGCGGCACGGCCGCAACCATGACGCGCAGTTGGCGTCTGGTTTCGGGAAGGGTTTGGCGGACAAGCGCCATCGCGGGATTCGTTGTCTTGCTCGCAACCGCATTGGCCGCGGCCATTGAGACTCCCCTGCTCCTTGGGGCTGGACTGGTTGCCTGGCGAGATGCCACTCCCGAGGGCATCGCCGCGATGACGACGATTTTCATTACGGTGACAGCCGTCAGTGTCATCCTCGTTGGCCCCATCTTGACGGTGGCGACCACCCTCATGTATTACGATCTACGTGTCCGGTCGGAAGGGCTCGACGTGGAGATGATGGCCGCCCATATCGGTCGAGGTGACGTGCTTCCTTGAGCAGATTCGTGACAAACATTCGCCCCGGCGGCTCCGGTGTGCAGGAACGCGGCTCGCGTGTGCTTTCCCGGCCACGCCCGTTTTTCGTTGCCTTGCTCTTCCTGCTGGCGGCCTTGCCGTCACCCTCCAGCGCCGAGAGTCTGTCTGACTACCAGTCTACGCTTTCCCACTGGGAACAGGCGATCACGCGGATCCGGCAACAGGCTGCGACGGGCGATGAAACGTGGCGGCAGAACCTCCGAGAGTTGGCGGTTGACGTTGGCAGGCCCAGGACAGTCCAGCGACCCACGGCTGGCAGCATATCGGTGGAACATCCGCGACTCGAGGCCGCTCTCGCACAGGCGATGAAGGCCGGGAAGGCCGAAGAGAGCGCGGCCGCTCTCAGCGCCGCCGAAGAACAACTCGCGGCCTATCGCAGTGCTCTGTCGCCACTGCCCGCGGTCGACCGAGATCACGTGCGCCAAGTGCTCTCGCGCGTGCTCCCCGTCGCTCCCTCGACAGACGCACGTCATCCTCATTGGCTTAAACGGCTGGTGCAGCGTCTCGTCGATTGGCTTGGGCGCCTCTTCGAACGCATTCCCGAGCTACCGGGACCAGCTCCTCGCGCGCTTTTCTGGGTGGTCGTCGGGGTCGGTGCCGCTATCCTCGCGATGGCGCTCTGGTTGGCGCTGCGTTCTTTGCTGCGGCGATTCACACGCCAGGCGGCAGAATACCGGAAGATAGAGATCAGTCGTCCACCCGAGGCTCCGGATTCAGATGCGGTGCTCTCCGAGGCGCGTCAGGCCGCCGCCGCGGGGGCCTACCGAGACGCCATCAGACGCCTTTATCTCGCCCTGCTGCTTAAACTCGACTCGGCCGGTCTGCTGTCCTATCATCCGGCGAAGACCAACTGGGAGCATCTTCGGTCGTTCGCCGACGAAAGACTGCGTCCCACCTTCGCTTCGCTCACTTCCATTTTCGATCACAGCTGGTACGGCGCCAAGTCTGCGGCTCTTTCCGACTACGAACAGTGTGAAGCCCTTTTCCGAGAAGCGCTTGCACAGGCGGAGACGACATGAGGGCCTGGCGCACCGATGCCCTGATCCTGCTGGTCGTGCTGGCCGTCTTCATCGGCGGCAACATCTGGATTGCGCGGCGGGGAATCCACGCGGCCAGCGGGCTCGATATCGTGCCGAATCCGTCGGCTTTCAACGGAGGCCCGTCGGGGTTGAGCGCGCTCTACTTCCTTTGGCGCGAGTTGGGATTCGACACGCGCGTCTGGCGGCGCGGCTGGGACGATCTGCCGTCCGAGGCCGGTGTCCTCGTGGTGGCTGCGCCCTTCGCACTTGGTGCCGAGCCGGGCGCGGAGGAGTCCAGTTACCTATTGAAATGGGCGGAGGCCGGTCACTCCGTGCTGCTTCTCGGCCGAGATTCCGATGCCGGCGCAGCCTTCGGACTGCGACCGGTTCCCGGTTCGTCGGAGCCTGGCACTCTCCACCCCCTTGCCCCAACCGACCTCCTGACAGGAGTTGACACCCTGAGGCTTGGCGGAGACCGTTGGGCCGATCTCAACCCATCGATCGTTTCCCATGTTGGGGATGACGGTGGCCCGGCTCTCGTGTCCTGTTCCGTGGGGGATTCGCATTTGATTGCCCTAGCCGACGCCTCCGCCCTCTCCAACGAGCATCTCCGCGAGGCCGACAACGCGATTCTGGCCGCCAATCTGGCCGCCATTGGGTCGGCCCAAGGACCCATCTATTTCGACGAATTTCATCACGGCTTTCGGGAGCGCCGCACGCTGGCGGCACTCCTGTTCCGGCCGCCCCTGCTCTGGGTCACGCTGCAGGCGCTGCTTGCTCTGGCCCTTCTGCTGCACGCCGCAAGCCGACGCTTTGGCACTCCCGTCCCCCTTGTCCCCGCGGTGCGCCATCGCGCCAGCGTCGAGTACGTCACCGCAATGGCCTCGCTTTACCGCCGCGGAAAGGCCGTCGACCTAATGCTGGAACGACTCTCGAAGGGGTTCCGTCGAGAGGTCGCCCGTTCGCTTGGCCTGCCAGCCAATGCGCCGGCGCAGCGCGTGGCTGAGGCCGCGGCCGCACGTTCGGGCGTCGAGGCCGCGCGGATCGTCCGCGTACTCCGCCTTTCTGAGGAGCAGGTGGCTCGGGAAGCAAGGCCGAAAGAGGGTCTGTTGCTGTGGGCGGGCGTGGAGATCGAGACCCTGCGAAGGAAGATCCTGGGCGGCTAGGCGTCACTGCCCGGCCAGCCCCCCGAATCTGGAGGAGGTCCATAGCACCGTGGCAGCTAGACTGCAGTCGGCGGCTGACAGCATTCGCGCGGAAGTTGCGAAGGTGGTGGTTGGCCAGGAGGCCGTGATTGATCAGCTCCTGGTAGCCGCGCTCGCTCGGGGACACGTTCTTCTCGAAGGCGTGCCCGGCACCGCGAAAACCCTCATCACCAAGGCCCTCGCCATCTGCCTCAGAGGTCAATTCAAGCGGGTGCAATTCACGCCGGACCTGATGCCCTCGGACGTCATCGGCACCACCGTGTTCGACATGCAGTCCGGGTCCTTCCACCTGCGCAAAGGCCCCGTCTTCACGAACTTCTTGCTTGCCGACGAGGTCAATCGCACGCCTCCCAAGACACAAGCGGCCTTGCTGGAGGCGATGGAGGAGCGCCAAGTCACCATAGATGGAACCACTCATGTTCTCGAAGAGCCCTTCGTCGTCTTCGCCACTCAGAACCCCATCGAGTACGAAGGCACTTATCCACTCCCAGAGGCCCAGCTCGACCGCTTCATGTTGAAGGTACTCATCGACTACCCCTCGGAAGCGGAGGAGATCGAGCTCCTCGCACGTTACCACCGAGGCTTCGATCCGCACCGTCTTGAGCTGGCCGGCGTTCAGCCGGTTGCCGAACCCGGACACCTGGCAGAGTGGCGTGCCGAGATTGGCGCCGTCACTGTATCGGAAGACATACTCGCCTACATTGCCCGCCTCGTCCGCGAGACCCGCGATCTGATCAACGCTGCGCTGGGCGGAAGTCCCCGCGCCTCCATCGCGCTCCTCCTCGGTGCCAAGGCCATGGCGGCCATGCGCGGCCGCGACTATGTCAACCCCGACGACGTAAAGGAGCTCGCCCAACCCGCGCTTCGCCACCGCATCATTCTCCGCGCCGAGGCCGAGATAGAGGGACTCACCACCGATACCGTCATAGGCAACATCCTCGACCAGGTCCCCGTCCCTCGCTGATTCCCATAGCTTGATATGTTTGCCACTAGTCGATTGATCATACTCGTCGCGCTGGGCGCAATTGCCTTCTTGCTCGCCGTCTGGCAGCCGCGCCTAATGATCGTCGGCGCCGCGTACAACACGGCGCTCGCCATCGCCATCGCCACCGACTGTCTCCTGCTCCGGCGTCGTCCTCACCGGATCGTCTCGGTCGAGCGTTCCGCGCCTGACCCGCTCTCACTCGGCGCTGTCAACAACGTCGCGATTCGCGTCCGCAACTGTATCTCCCGTACACTGCGGCTCACCGTTAAGGACCAGCCACCGCCAGAGCTGGAGCACGGTGCCGCAGAGTTCTCCCTGGTGCTCCTTCCGGGAGAGGAGGGCCTCGCCCAGTATCACATCACGCCACGCGCCAAAGGGGACTATCGCTTCGGCGACATCGGACTGCGCATCTGGTCTCCGCTGGGGCTCCTGATCACTCAGTCCCTCGTTGCAGCAGGTGCCGACACACGCGTCTACCCGGACATCAAGGCCGTCAATCGCTATGAGCTTCTTGCCCGCCGAGGCCGCCTGCTCGAGCTGGGCATACGCGCCGCGCGCTATCGAGGACGCGGCACCGAATTCGAGAGCCTGCGCGCGTACGTGCCGGACGACGACCCGCGCCACATCAACTGGAAGGCGACCGCCCGTCACCGCCACGTGATTACCTCCCAGTTCCAGTCCGAGCGCAGCCAGAACCTTCTCCTCGTGCTCGATGCCGGTCGCATGATGGCCGGGCGGGTCGGCGAGATGACGAAGCTTGACCACGCCATAAACGCGGTGCTCATGTCGGCCTACGTAGGAACCGCCATGGGAGACCGCGTCGGACTGCTGGCCTTCGCCCAGGACATCCGCGCCTATCTGCCACCGCGTCGCGGCCGCAGCCAAGTGTTCCGCATCCTGGAAAGCCTCTACCGGCTGGAACCCGAACTCGTCGAACCCGACTACGACGACGCCTTTCAATATCTTGCCCTCCGCCAGCGGCGGCGCTCACTCGTCGTGATCTTCACCGACCTCGTGGACCGCGATTCCTCCGAATCGTTGCTCCGGCAGATCGGTTCCCTTCACCCTCATCACCTCGTCCTCTGCGTCACCGTGGCCGATGCCGATCTCTTGGCCATGGCCCATGTGCTTCCCGATGACGCCGATGAGGTATACAAGAAAGCAGTGTCGTTCCAGATCCTTTCCGACCGCGAGGGCGCGCTCACGTACCTGCGCCAGCGCGGGATCCACCTGCTCGATGTTCCCGCCGACCGCCTCACGACCGATACCATCAATCGCTACCTGGAAATGAAGTCGAGGAGCTTGATCTAGTCATGCCGGACGCCGGCACGCCGCTCTACCGATTCTCCTCCGCCCTCCTCCGCATCTTCTTTCGCCTCTTCAACCGATGGGAGGTGACGGGCAGAGAGCACGTGCCCCCCACAGGCGGCGTGTTGCTGATCGCCAACCACACCAGCTACTCAGATCCCCCCATCGTCGGCACCGCCTGCCCCCGTCCGGTTCATTTCATGGCAAAGGCCGAACTGTTCGACAGGCCGCTGCTCGGCGCATTCATCCGCCGCACCCACGCCTTCCCCGTCCGCCGCGGCGCGGCCGACCGCACGGCCTTGCGGCGCGCGGTGCGCCTGCTGCGCGAGGGCAAGACGCTCCTCGTGTTCCCCGAAGGCACCCGCAGCCCCGACGGTCGACTCCAGCCGCTGGAGCAGGGGGCCGCCTTCATCGCCCTGTCGGGAAACGCCGCGGTGGTGCCGGTGGGCCTAGTCGGAGCCGATCGCCTGCTGCCGAAGGGCAGTCCCATCTTGCGCCCGGCCAAGCTGCATGTCCGCTTCGGCCCCCCCGTGGACCTCTCTCACCTGCGCGGCCAGAGACTTACCCGCGAGATACTCGCGCAAGCCTGCCAGCAGATGGCTGCGGGGATGCGCGCTCTGCTTCCCCCGGAGCGCCAGTGAGCGGACCGTCCGACGCCGACTTTCCCCGGCCGCCCATCCCGACTAGAATACTCGTCAGTGGGGTAGACTACTGCTGTGATAGCCGTACTGCCGCAACCGACCCCGACCTCAGGTGTCTACATTCACGGAGGTGGTTCCAATGCAGGAAGTTTCCGCCGTAGCTCTGTGTGATCGAGAGCATTCAGGGCCTACACACGCCGCCCGTGCGAGGGCGCAGACTCTCGTGACGCTCGTCATCAGCGCGGTTCTCGGCGCACTGATCGCCCTTGCCCTTTTCGCCGGCCTTCGGCCGGCCCCGGGCGGAGCCTCCCTTGCGGCCGCGCCCTCTCGGCTTGCCGACCTACAGGCCTCATTCATCTCGGTCGCAGAGAGCGTCCGTCCGTCGGTCGTCAACATCAACACCGAGCAGGAGATACGCCGCCAAGTGTGGGGGGTGGACCTCTTCAACTTCGACCCCCAGAGCGACCGTATGCCTCCCTTCCGTCGCCAGACCCGCGTCGAGACGGTGAACAGCCTGGGCTCGGGGGTCATCGTCAGCCCGGAGGGCTTCATCCTCACGAATGCTCACGTCATCGCCGGCGCCGATCGCATGAGCGTCACCCTATCGGACGATACGACTTACCCCGCCCGGTTCGTCGCCGCCGACCCCAGCCAGGACCTGGCCATCATCAGAATCGAGGCCGGACGCTCGCTGCCGGCGGCGCCCCTGGGCAACGCTGATGCCGTCGAGGTCGGATCCTGGGCCATCGCCATTGGCAGCCCCTTCGGCTTCAGCGAAACCGTCACCGTAGGCGTCATTAGCGCAAAGGGCCGCGTCGTCAGTCAGCAGGGCGGCCGCAGCGTCTACCGCGATCTCCTGCAGACCGATGCCGCTATTAACCAGGGAAACTCGGGCGGGCCGCTCGTCAATATCGAAGGCCAGGTGATCGGCATCAACCAGGCCATCTTCTCCCCGAGCGGCACCGGGAACATCGGCATCGGCTTCGCCATCCCCATCAAGCCCGAAACCAAGTTGGCCATTACGCAGAAGATAGCCGACACCCGCGAGGCGCCGTAACGGCCGTCGTGATCCCATAAGAACAGCCCGGCGGTATTCCGCCGGGCCTACCCATAAGAACAGCCCGGCGGTATTCCGCCGGGCCTACCCATAAGAACAGCCCGGCGGTATT
>Ga0315293_10005657_pt1 | contig 11753 bp, 8 predicted proteins | sample YL17G13_20_MG_FD_203071 | JGI IMG/M metagenome (GOLD analysis project Ga0315293, IMG submission 203071) | Sediment microbial communities from Yellowstone Lake, YNP, Wyoming, USA - YL17G13_20 | ecosystem: Environmental > Aquatic > Freshwater > Lake > Sediment | place: USA: Wyoming | collected... | reverse complement strand
CGCGGATGAACGGCTCGTGCAGGTGCTCGGGCACCCGCTGGGTGTAGGGCATCCAAGTGGTGCGGATCCAGCCCGCGAAGCCCTCGAAGTACTGCCGCCAGCGATCCTCCGCGATCATGGCCTGCGCGACCTCGAACACGGCCTCCCCATTGCCGCGGCCGCCCATCTGGAAAAGGAGCCTTCCCCCGCGCTTCAGCGCCCGGGCCGTGCCCCGAAGCACCGTCGGGTGATCCTTCACCCAGTGCAGGGCCGCGTTGGAGAAGGCGGCGTCGAAGCTGTCCTGGAAAGCGAGTGACCGCGCGTCCATGATCTCGAAAGAGATGTTGCGGTGAATGTCAGGGGGAAAGGAGGCGCGCGCCTTTTCGATCATCTCCGGCGAACTGTCCACGCCGACCACTCTGACGCCAGGAGTCCTGCGCGCCAGCTCGGCGCTCACCCTGCCCTCCCCGCAGCCGATGTCGAGCACCGACTCGCCCTGTCGAGGCGCAAGCCGCTCGATGAGCTCCATGGCCCAGCCGGTCTGCGCCGAGGAGCTTCGCGCATACTCCTCGGGGTTCCAGCGGCACTCCCCGCACGCAGGTCTTGTCATGGCCGCCGCACGGCGATCGCGCGGACCGCGCGCACCAGCCGATCCACCTCGTCCATGGTGTTGTAGTGCACCGCGCCCACGCGGACCATGCCGCCCGAGGCATCAAGCCCGAGGCGAGCGGTGACCTCCACGGCATAGTAGTGCCCATCCCATGCCGCGATGCCCTCCCGGTCCAGCTCCTCGCAGATGCGTCTCGGATGCCAACCCTCGAGCGTGAAAGCGAATGTCGGCACGCGCCGGTGAAGCTCGCCGGGATCCGTGATCCCATATAGGCGCAGCCCGCCGATCGACGACAGGCCTTCGAGCATCGCCAGGCCCAGGCCGGCTTCGCACTCGCGGATGGCCTCCATCGCGGCACGGAGCGCCGCCGCGGCCGGGACCCCTGCCGGGGCGCCGCCGAACGCCCTCCCCACCCACTGCAGGTACTCGACGGCGCCGAGCACTCCCGCAATGGATTCGAAGCTCTGCGTGCCGGTCTCCCACTTCTCGGGCGGCTCATCGCCCGCGGGGCGCACCTTGTAGGCGGACAGGCGCTCCATCAGCTCGTAGCGTCCCCAGAGGATGCCGGTGTGGGGCCCGAAAAACTTGTACGCGGAGCATGCGAGGAAGTCGCACCCGAGACCGGCCACGTCGATGGACCCGTGCGGGGCGACATGCACGGCGTCGACGAAACACCACGCCCCCGCCCGATGCGCGATCTCCGCGGCTTCGGCCACCGGGTTGATCGTCCCCGTGGCGTTGGAGGCGCAGCCGACCGCGACCAGGCGGGTGCGGCTGGTCACCGCGCGCGCGAGTGCCTCGATGCTCCACGTGCAGTCGGCGGGATCGAAATCCACCCATCGCACGAGGCAGCCACGGTCACGCGCGACGAGCAGCCAGGGCGCCACGTTCGCGTCGTGATCCAGGCGCGTGACCACGACCTCGTCGCCCGGCGAGAGCTCGCGCGCGATGCTGCGGCTGAGGTGCAGGGTGAGCGAGGTCATGTTCTGGCCGAAGGAGATCTCCTCGGGACGGGCAGCCCCCAGGAAGGCAGCAAGCGCCTCGCGCGTCTGGCGCACCATGGCATCCGACGCGCGGCTCGCCCTGAAGGCGCCCCCGTGGTTGGCATTGCTCTGCACGAGGTAGTCGCGCATGCGCGCGAGGGCTTCCTGGCAGATCTGCGTGCCCGCGGGGTTGTCGAAGAACGTGGGCGGGCGCCCGTCCGCCCCTGTCCTCTGCAGGGCGGGGAAGTGCGGGCGGACGAGCGATGGGTCGATCATGGGATGCTCCTAAATCTCCTTCCACCTGCGGCAGGCGGCGAGGTGGCCGGTCCAGGTCTCGGCGAGCTCGGGCTCGGGCTGCTCCCTGCACTCGGGCCGGGCGAACAGGCACCGGGGGTGGAACCTGCAGCCCGGGGGGATCGCCGCAGCCGAGGGGATCTCGCCCCTAATGGGGAGCTCCTTGATGGTCTTCACCCTGCCCGAGACGGGCTCGCAGACGGCCGAGATCAACGCGCGCGTGTACGGGTGCACGGAGCGGTCCACCACGTCGTCGGGGGTGCCGATTTCCACGATCCGCCCGAGGTACATGACGGCGATCCTGTCGGTGAAGTAGCGCGCCGTGGACAGGTCGTGCGTGATGTACAGGAACGAGAGGCCGAGCTTCCGCTGCACCTCCTTCATCATGGCGAGTATTTCCGCCCTGGTGGACAGGTCGATCATCGAGACCGGCTCGTCGGCAACGAGGAGGGCAGGGGAGAGGATGAGCGTGCGCGCGGTGGCGGCCCTCTGCCTCTGGCCGCCGGACAGCATGTGGGGGAAGCGCCCCATGAAGTCCTCGACAGGCGTGAGCTTCACCTCGGCGAGTGCCTGCCGGATCAGCTCCTCGCGCTCGCTCCTGTTCGCCCCCAGCCCGTGGATGAGCAGGGGCTCCTCCAGGACGTCCCGGATCTTGAAGCGGGGGTTCATGGAGGCGTAGGGGTCCTGGAAGATCATCTGCACCTGCCGGCGATAGTGCGCCAGTTCCTCCCCCGCCGCGTTCGTCGCCTCCCTGCCGTCGAATCGGATCCCGCCCGCCGTGGGCTCCAGCAGCTTCATGACCAGCTTGCCCGTGGTGGTCTTGCCGCACCCGCTCTCTCCCACCAGCCCGAGGATCTCCTGGCGGCGCACGGCGAAGCTCACCCCGTCCACCGCGCGCACGACGCTCTTCCTGCCGCTCACGATCTGGCCGAGACTTCGCCGCACGGAGAAGTGCTTCGAGAGGTTGCTCACCTCCAGGATGGTGTTCTCAGGCATTGATGCATCTCCAGCATGCGGCCAGGTGCCCCGGCTCGATCTCGACGAGCGGGGGCTCCTCCCTCGCGCACCTGTCGAAGGCTTCCGGGCAACGGGGGTGGAACCTGCAGCCCGCCGGCGGGTCCAGGAGGTCCGGCGGCGTGCCGGGGATGAAGGCGAGCTCGCTCACCTTCTCGTGCAGGCGCGGCGTCGCGGCCAGGAGCCTCTTCGTGTAGGGATGGCACGGCTGCCTGTCGAAGACCTGCTCGTTGGCCGCGATCTCCGCCACCTTCCCTGCGTACATCACCAGGATCCGGTCGGCCACCTCGGCTTCGGTGGCGAGGTCGTGGGTGATGAAGATGAGGGACAGGTCCATCTCCCGCTTGAGCGTCTTGATCACGTTGATGATCTGGGCCTGCACGATCACGTCCAGGGCGGTTGTGGGCTCGTCGAGGATCACCACCCGCGGTTCCAGGAACAGGGCGGTGGCGATGACGACCCTCTGCTTCATGCCTCCCGACAGCTCGTGCGGATATCGCCGGGCCACCTCGGCAGGGAGCCCGACGAGGCCGAGGTACCGGGCGATGACGGCCTCCGCCTGCGCCCTCGGCATGGGCTTGTGCGTCTGGATGGTCTCCCTCATCTGCTGGCCAACCGTGAAAACGGGGGTGAGGCAGTTCATCGCGCCCTGGAAGACCATGGAGATCTTCTGCCAGCGCACGGTCTGCCGAATCTCCTTCTCGCTCATGGGCACGATGTCCGTGCCGGCGATGAGGATCCGTCCCCCCACGATGCGACCAGGAGGGGAGGGTATGTTGAGAAGGGCCAGCCCCATGGTGGTCTTGCCGCATCCGGACTCGCCCACGACGCCGAGGGTCTCGCCGCGGGCGAGGGAGAAGCTCACCCCGTCCACGGCGCGCACAGCGCCTTTGCTCGTGAAGTAATGCAGCGAGAGATTCTCGACGTCGACGACGGTGTCGGTCATTGCCTTCGTTGCCCCCATCTCAGCGCGTCCTCAGCTTCGGATGGAGGATCTTGTCCATCGCGAACCCGATGAAGGCGAAGGTCATGCCCATGAGGGCGATGCTGATCCCCGGCGGCACCACCCACCACCACAGCCCGTTCAGGACCGCCCCGCCCCCGAGCGCGTCGCGCAGCAGCTGGCCCCAGGTCACAATCCGTGCGTCGCCCAGGCCCAGCAGGCTCACCGTGGCCTCGTAGACCACGGCGCCGGGCACATACAGCGCCATGGAGGCGAAGGAGTACGGCACCAGCAGCGGCACCATGTGGCGGAAGATGATCCGCGCGCTTCCCGCCCCGAGGGCCCGCGACGCCTCGATGTAGGTCTCCTCCTTGATCTGCAGGGCGATGGCGCGCACAGTTTTCACCGGTCCGACCCAGAAGAAGGCGCTCATCATGAGGATCATGAACCAGATGCTGGGCCGGAAGACCGCGCTCATCACGATGAGGATGGGCAGCAGGGGCATGTTGACGAAGATCTCGAAGACCCTCTGCATGACAGCGTCCACCCAGCCCCCGAAATACGCGCTGACGATGCCGTAGACCACCCCGAGGGCCACCGCCACGAAGGCGGTGAGCAGGCCGATGAGGAGGGCCCACTTCACCCCGGCGATCATGCCGCTCCAGAGGTCGCGCTTGGAGTTGTCGGTGCCGAGGATCCCCGAAACCCCGCCGGAAATCACGACGCGCGGCTCATCGATCCTGCTCGCCTCGTCCAGCAGCATCACGGTGAGAGTGAATGTGTACCTTCCTCTCAGAGGCTCGGGCCGGGCGAGCATCCCCTCCTGTGCCCTGGCGAACAGGACATTCACGGACCTGATCTGCCCGATGTCGATGTCGGCCGTCGCCTCCTCGGGTTCGTAGCCCTTCGCGAAATCGAAGACCGCGCTTTTCGCGGCCTTCCCCAGGGGGATCCGCACGTCCTCCCCGTCGTTCACCGTGGCCTGCTCCCGGAAGAGCTCGAGCTCCGCGCCGTCAGGCCTCTGCACGCCGACGATGAGGGGGATGTTTCCGCTGCCCTTGAAGTGCACGATGATGTCCAGCGGGGGGCGGTCGTAGGAGAACGCGTACGCGAAGGAGTGGCGGACCAGTCTCACCCCATCGGACCGCTCCTCGGTCGTTTCGCTGGCGCGCAGAACCGTCGAGACCGCGGATTTCCTGGAGGCGAACCAGTTCGTCCAGGCCGGCGGCGCGCTCTTGGGGTTGTCGTCCCAGTAGGTGATGTCGCGCCACTTCCTGTTCGTCTCCGCGAAGGGGATGAGCAGGGGCTCGAAGATCGCCGCCGCGGCGAAGAGGCCGAGGAACGCGAGGCCCACGAGGCCGGAGGTGTTCTTGCGGAACTCGCTCCAGAAGTCCTTCAGCCAGTAGGAGAGGTTCTCGCCCCTCATGCCCTGCCCCCCACCTTGATGCGGGGATCCAGCAGGCCGTAGATGAGGTCCAGGGCGACGAGGCCCGCGACGTACAGGCCCGTCGTGACCGACAGCAGACCCATGAGCACGGGCAGGTCATTGCGCTGCACGGCCACCCAGTACAGGTTGCCCATGCCGGGCCAGCTGTAGATGCCCTCGAAGACGATGTTGCCGAACACGGAGGCCAGCAGCGACAGCAGGGCGATGGTGGTGATGGGGGGGGCGGCGGTGCGCATGGTGTGGCCGAACAGGACCCTGCGCTCGGGGAGCCCCCGGGCCCGGGCGGCCATGATGTAGTCCTCCTGCAGGATGCCCAGCACGATGTTCCGCGTGAGGAAGGCCACGGCCCACGTGTTGATGAACACGAGGGTGATCAGGGGCAGGGCCATGTGGTACAGCAGGTCGACGATGCGCAGGACGCCATGCGGCGGCGGCAGCCTGTGCATGCCGCCGGAGGGGAAGATCGGCACGAGGTAGGCGAAGAGCATGATCATGAGCATGCCCAGCCACCACGTCGGCATCCCCTCTACGATCATCGTCATCACCGAGGTGGTCCTGTCCAGCGGCCCGCCGGCCTTCTGGGCCATCTTCAGCCCGAGCCAGATCCCGAGGCCGACCTCGAACAGGATGCCCGTGGTGAACAGCAGGATCGTGCGCGGCATGACCTCCAGCACGATCCGCAGGACCTCTCGATCGCCGCGCGCGCTCAGGATGTTGGTGGAATTGCCGAAGCGGAAGACGAGGGTGTCGATCGTCCGCCATATCACCCTCTCGAAGAAGGGCCTGTCGAGGTGGTAGATGCGGTACTTGAACGCCCGGCGCTCCAGGATGTGCTTCTGCACCTGGTCGGAGGTGAAGTTCTTCAGCTTGCTCGCCTCCACGCGAATCGACTCCTCGATCTGGTCCTTCATCGTCTTCTCGTTGGTGGTGTTGAACAGCAGCGAGTACAGAAAAATGAGCACCACATAGATGAAGATGCCGTTGAGGATTCTCTTGATCAGGTAGCGTCGGAACATGTGCGATGATGCCTTTCCACCCGGGGGCCGGTTGCCGCTGCGCGCCTCGTCGTCAGTGCTGAGAAAAAGCGACAGCTCCTCCCGTGCGGAAGAAGCTGTCCGAAACCGCGTGTTAGAACACGACCAGGGTCGCCGGCTCGACGGCGGGGGCCTCGCCCTTGAGGACGGACTGCACCACGATGGTGTAGCTGCCGGCCTTCAGCCCCTTCATGTCGGCGGCGGGGATTGTTGCGGAGAACTGCCCCGCGCTGAGATAGGCGCCTTTGTAGACCTTCTCCCCGTCCGCGGTCACGAGCGTGAGGGTCACCGTCGCGCTCGCGTCGGCTGCCTTGGCCGTGCCGACGGGATAGTCGACGACCGAGACCTTCGCGGTCACGACCGCCTCCTTGCTGCGGGCGGCCATGGAGGGGATGTTCACGCTGTCAAGGCGCGTGGTCTTGCTTGTGAACAGCTTGGGGAAGTAGTCGGGCGTGAAGGGATAGGACGGATCACGGTTCGCCCGCAGCTCGATGAACGCGCCGCTCTGGTCCACGTTGCCGATCGAGAAGGGCCCGTTGGAGATGAACGCGTTCTTGTACTTGTCGATGAACGCGATCGATGCGGCATAGTCCGCCACCGCCGTCGCGGGGGTCTTCCACTGCGCGATGGAGGCCGGCACGTACTTCGCCGCCTTCATCTCCTCGAGCTTGGCCCTGAGGTCGGCCAGGCACTTCGGGTTGATGACGTCCACCTCGGTGAACGCCGGGTCGGAGGAGAAGCTCCAGTTGGTGCCCGACTTGCCTCCCTCGGTCACGAGCTTGGCCAGCGCCTCGGTGATGTCCCAGGAGACGCAGAGGTTGTACGAGTTGCCGTACGCGCGGACCCAGATTCCGCCGGTGGATCCAATCCGGTCCTTGCTGGCGTGGTTGAAGTCGAAGTAGGTGGTGATGGTCCCGTCCGGGTTCAGCGTGTAGCCCTTGAAGATCTCGTAGGAGGGACGCATGTTGGCCTCGTAGGAGGAGTCGTAGGCCTTGTCCGCGTCCCCGTCCTTGTTCATCCACTCGAAGATGAAGGCCTGCGCGTACATGATGTCGGCGATAGTGATCGGCCTGCTGTTGTGCCACCTGCCCCACTTGTAGGTGTAGGTGCCCTTGCTGAAGGAGGTGACCCCGGGACCGACCTTCTTCCACGTCTTCGTTGCAGAATCGTACCTGATGGCGTCGGCGGGGACGGGGATCTTCCCGACGACGATCGCGTTGCCGTCCTTGTCTTTTCCCGGCTCGATCTTCGTCTGCACGTCCTTCCAGCTCGCGCGCCAGGGCGTGTCGAGGGCCGAGTGGGGGGCCTCGAAGGAGACCATGGAGTCGGAGCAGGCGCCGACGATGTTGAGGCTGTAGGTGTCGCCGAAACCGTCGACGCCGACAGGGTCCCAGGAGGACATGAAAAGGGAGCCGGAGTCTGAGAACTGGGTGACGCGCAGGACCTTCTCGCCGTTCTTCTCGGGCTTCACGTCCGCTGTCTTGATCGACCACTCGTTCAGGCCGTCGCCCAGGCCGTAGGCCATCCGGGTGTTGAACCGGGCCTTGTTCGTCATGTAGTAGCTCTGCTGAGAGGCCACGTAGAAGCGGACGCTATCTTGCAGGCCGAGCTCGGTGGCCTTGAGGGCCATGTCCCAGTACTCCTTTTCGGTGATGTACTGGCCGTTCTGCGCCTTCTGGGACAGCTCGTCGAGCTCCGCGTTCTCGTAGTTCCAGAAGTTCTCGGTCATGCCGCCGGGCATGCTGCCGCTCCACGGGGCGTACATCTGCGAGACGATGTTGTCCCACCATGCCCGGGTCGCCCCCGCGCTCCAGGCCTCGGTGTACAGGTTCCACTGGTAGTCGGCGGGGTTGCCGTCGGCGTAGATCTTGAAGCAGGCGGCCCTGTTCATCTCGGCCCGCTCGACCTTGAGGCCCGCCTTCTCGACCTGATCGGCGAGGTAGCGTCCGCTCAGGAGCCGGCCGTTCGGGTCGTCCGAACGGATGAGGAACTTCATGGTGACCGGCTCGCCGTCGAAGCTCCACCAGTCGCCCTTCTTCTCAAGCTTGCCCCTGAGTTCGGGCAGCTCGGAGGCCCGGGCCATGGCGTTGGTGATGTCCTGGATGGCCTTCTTTTCGTTTCCGGTGGCGGTGAAGCCGAACTTGGATCCGATGAGGTTGTACTTGTAGGTTCCTGGCTGGCCCGGCGTCCCCATTGTGAACATGGGCTCGCCGTCCCCGCCGAGGATCTCGTCAACCAGATAGCGCCTGCTGATCAGGAAGTTCATGGCGAAGCGCACTTCCCTGATAGCGAAGGGGTTGAAGTAGGTTTTTCCGCCCACGGCGGCGGTGTAGGGCGCCTTGTTGGGATACGGGTTCATCAGCATGGACCATGTTCCCGAGGGAACGATGTAGGCGTCCATCTTTGCCCGCACCTCCGCGGGCAGGGCCTTCACGACATTGCCCTGCTCGTCGTACATGAAGATGTCCGCCTTGCCCTCGGACACGTCCTTGAGGCAGATCTCCTCGTTCATCTTCACGTCGAAGTAGACCTTGTCGACGATCGGGCCTTTCTTCGCCGCCTGCTGCGCGAAGGCGAGGGAAGCGGCGGCCAGGGTCAGGACCACTGCGAGAATGAGTCGTTTCATCCGGATTCTCCTTTCGCTGATAGGTATTTTCCGCATCTTACCATGGAAGAAACGGGGAGCGCAAGAAAACTCCGAGTGGCTCCAGGGCGAGCGCACATAAAGAGAGGCGGCGGGGCTCATTCTTCCCCGAACAGCATCCGCTCCAGGTAGGAGTCGTCCCATCCGGCCTTCAGCCTTTTGTGCTTGATGCTGCGTTTGGAGCCTTTCTCCTGTTTGATCAAGTTCGGCGCACTATGGTGCAAGACGGCAAAGTTCTCGGGGGAGTTTTCCACTCCCCAGTAGGCGCGCGCGGCTTTGGCGAACCCCTTGGCATCGGGCAGAGCCAGGACAACTCGCAGCTCACCCAGTACTGCCGTTTCTCGAATCTGCCATGGTCCTTCTCCACCGTCGTATGCGAATCGTAGGGCACATCGTGGAAGTTCCTCGCCAAAGCGTCATCCAGGTGCAGTTTCACGTTCTCATGCAAGGCGCTCTGATCTGCCTTCAACGCACGCACATAGTCCGCCTTGCCTTCCCTGATCCTCTGGGCGATCTTCTTCTGAGTCCCGATGGCATCTATGGTGACGATACATCCCTCGATCTCCATCAGCCCCGCCCCTCCTTGTGTGCGGCGAAGTGCCCGCACCCACGACAGAAAGCTGCTCTGTACCTGCTGGGGCTTCAGCCGCATGAATACTCGACGGATGGTGTCGGCGTTGCAGATCACGGCGCAGATAGTGATCGTGATGATGTCGATGAGGTGGTCGACGAGACGCGGCGATTGTCCTTGGTCCATGTGTCCCTCTCTTATGTGCGCTCGCTCTGCCTGCGCTTCTTGAAGGCCCCCGGGGAGACGCCTTCGGTCTTGCGGAAAGCCTCGTGGAACCTCTGCGCCGAGGCGAAGCCGCATTCCGCTGCGACGGCGGCGACGGTGAGATTCGTGCCGTGCAGGAGAGTCCTGGCGCGGGCGAGGCGGACGCGGAGGATCTCCTCTCTGATCGAGCGGCCCGTCGCCTTTCGAAACCTGATCTCCGCGCTCCGCCGCGAGGCAGGAAGCTCCGCGAGGATTGCAGCAGCTGTCGCGCCCTGGGCGGCTCGAAGGCGGATGGAGCGCACGGCCTGCTCCACGATCGGGTCCCCGCAGGAAAACACCTGCGTCGACTCTCGCTCCACGATCTCCTTCGGAGGGACGAAGATGATGCGCTTCCGCGCGCGGGAGCCGGCCGCGCGGGGGCCGGCGAGCAACCTGTCCAGGAGCGCGGCCGCCCGGAAGCCGATTGTCTCGCAGTCCAACTCGATGCTCGACAGGGACGGGGAGGCCATCTCGCAGAGAATATCCTCGTTGTCCACTCCCAGGATGGCGACAGAGTCGGGCACGGGGACGGCGAGCGACCTGCACATCTCCGCGAGCTTCAACCCCGAGGTGTCGTTGCAGGCGAAAACGCCGACTGGCCGCTCCAGACGGGAAATCCAGCTGCGCAGGCGCCCGGACTCTTCGAGGCTCTCCCACCACGCCAGCAGCTCCTCGAAAACCGGCACCTCGGGACAGAACGGGCGCACGGCCTCCGCGAACCCCTTCCCGCGGCCCCTTGACCAGCCCGTGCCCGTGACCCCGCAGAAGGCGAAGCGCCGGAACCCGCACGAGCGAAGGTATGCCGCGGCCTTGCGTCCCGTCGCCTCGTCGTCGTTCGCCACGAGGTGGAACGAGGGCCAGCGGTAGGCGCCGGCAACGTCGACGATCGGAACTTTCAGGGCCGCCAGGCCGGCGGCATCCTCCCGCGACTCAACCCGGGCGATGATGCCGTCGCCCCTCCAGACCTCCAGCGCATCCAGGGGCCGGAACATCCAGCCGTAGCCGTACAGATCCCAGCCCCGGGCAGCCTTCGCGTAGCGGACGATCCCTCGGGTGATGCCGTGCTCGTAGGCATCCGCGAGCCCCATGACGATGGCGATGCGTTTCCGTGTGCGCAAAACGTGAGAGAGTATACGCAATTCGGATCTTGCAGGGAACCCCCCGGGCCGCCATACTACGGGGGAAAGAACGCAGAGGAAGGAGACGACATGAGAATGGACGACCTCATCGTCATCACGGGGGCCGGCGGGTTCATCGCGGGGTCCCTTGCCCGGTATTTTCACGACAAGGGGTTCAGCCGCATCCGCGCCGTGGACAAGAAGCCCCTGCCGGAGTGGTACCAGAGGGTGGAGGGCGTCGAGTGCCTCTGCCGGGATCTGAGCCGGGAGGAGAGCTGCCGGGCTGCCTGCGAAGGGGCGGCCGAGGTGTACAACCTCGCGGCGGATATGGGCGGCATGGGTTTCATCGAGAAGAACAGGGTCGAGTGCCTGAGGAGCATCCTCATCAACACGCATATGCTCGAGGCGGCCTGGCGGGCGGGGGCGGAGCGCTACTTCTACTCCTCCTCCGCGTGCGCGTACAACACGGATCTGCAGAAGGACCCGAAGGTGCGCGCGCTGAAGGAATCCGACGCATACCCCGCAATGGCCGAACGGGGCTACGGGTGGGAGAAGCTGATGTCGGAGATGTTCTGCCAGGAGTACACGGCCGAGCGCGGCCTTGCGACGTTCATCGCCCGGTTTCACAACGTCTACGGGCCCAACGGCACCTGGGACGGGGGTCGGGAGAAGGCGCCTGCCGCGATTTGCCGCAAGGTGATCGAGGCCAAGGCGAGCGGCAGCGGCGCGATTTCGATCTGGGGCGATGGCACGCAGACGCGCAGCTTCATGTACATCGACGACTGCACGAAGGGCATCGACGCGATCATGCACTGCGGCGAGCTCCTCGCGACCCCGATCAACCTCGGCTCGAGCGAGCTGGTCTCGATCAAC
>Ga0315293_10005655_pt1 | contig 11756 bp, 18 predicted proteins | sample YL17G13_20_MG_FD_203071 | JGI IMG/M metagenome (GOLD analysis project Ga0315293, IMG submission 203071) | Sediment microbial communities from Yellowstone Lake, YNP, Wyoming, USA - YL17G13_20 | ecosystem: Environmental > Aquatic > Freshwater > Lake > Sediment | place: USA: Wyoming | collected... | reverse complement strand
GGTAGCCGATGCCGTGGTGGGGTTCGTCAGCGGCCTCAAAGGGCCGGAGAGCAAAGTCTTCCCGGAAGAACGCCCGCAGACGATTCAGTTCACTTCTAAACAGAGGCGGGTGATTGAAGGGGCGGAGAGTGAGGAGGCGGCGTGGGGGGAGTTCCAGAGGAGTGCCGGTAAGTCCAGACGGGGAAGTATCCGGACGGAGGGTGAAGTGGTCGCGTACTGGCGCATGCTGCACCCGGTATCGTGGGCCACTCGCTTTGCAGCAGAGGCAGCGGAAACCGCGAAGCATCTGCCAGGGCCGCCAGGGGAATTGGGTCATGAGCCGGCCGTGCTTGGTAGTGAAGTGATGAAGAAGCTCCCGGGGGATGCACCCGGAAAGGAAAGGGTTACGCCATTCTCGGCAAGGCAACAGGAAGTGATCCTTGGGGCTGCTACTGAGGATGAGGCATGGGAACAGTTTCAGGCCACCTGCGGGAAAAGCTGCCGCGGCCAGGAAGATGTCCGGGCATTGTGGAGGACACTGAACCTCCAGCCATCGAAAGAGGTGGACTGGTCCAAGGCCCAGCTATCCGGTGATCAGCGGAGCCTGATCCAGATGATCGAGAAGGAGGACGAAATCTGGCCTGCCTTCCATGCCAAGTTCAGGTCCAGCCTACGGGGTGCGGAGGAAGTAAAGGCAATCTGGCGGGCGCTCCACCATGGGAGACCAGCCCCCTCTGCGCCAGCACAGGGGGCCGTGGAGGCATCTACATCGGTGCCGGGGGCAGCGGCATTACCCGAGGCCCCCACGGCCCCCACGGGGTTCAAGGAAGGGGACCGGGTGCTGGTGGCAAGGATGCACAGTAAGAAGGAGCCGTATGCAGCGACCCTCCTGAAAGTCGATATGAACAGCGAGCAGGCGCTGATAAAAGGAACCCACGCACCCTCAAAACAGCGGTGGGTTTATCTGCTGCAACTCACGCACGATCTGGGCGAATCTCCCACCGGGGCCGGACCGGTGGTAACGGCAGGGGCAAAGGGGCCTCGAGCCGGTCCGGCCGGTCCAGTATCTAATGGTGTGAGACAGGGATCCCTGGTATTCAATGCGAAGGAGACTGAGACGATCTACGCGGCAGTCAGCGAGAACGATGCGGTGGTGAAGTTCCATGCCGCCTACGGTCCCCCCAGTACCGGAAAGGAAGGGCTGATCCGGGCGGTCTGGCGAGTCCACCATCTTGCTGTGGCGGGCCCCACCCCGGAAGTCGCGGAGGCAGCCGTTGCGGCAGTTGGCAGGGGGGAATCATCGGCCGACGTTGTGCCGATGGCACCGGATCTCACCGGGGAGCCGGTCACCCTGGAGGCCACCGTGGTAGATCCCCCGCCAGATACGGGCACAGTGCAGAACCCACCCGGAGAAATGGTACAGGGGTGTTTGGGGTTCTCCCGCGGCCAGGCAGTCCAGTTAAAGGATCCGGCAAAGCGACGCATGGCTGGCAAGGGGACCGTCAAGCGCCTGGACATGCTTTCGGCCATGGTGATGGTATGGTTCAAGACGGGGACAAAGTGGTATTCCCCGGATGAGATCGAGCCGCACCCGGAGAGGGAGGTATGAAACCATCTGTATACCAGGTGAAGATCCTGCAGCGTATGGCCGCGGGGGAAGACCTCATCCGGAAACGGTTCGGGCCGCCCTCAAAGCATATCCGGTTCAGGAGGGATCGGGCTAGGGCAATCAATCCCAACTCGGTCCTCAGGCTGGTACGGGAGAAATTCATCGAGGAGCTGGCAATGCCAACAGAAATCCGGTATTTCTTAAATGCCAAAGGCCGCGAGGCTGCCGTGCAGGATGAGAAAGGTTAAATAGGTAGCAGCACATACTGGCATGTGGCACACGCAAGGAGCGTGGAAAGTTGAACAAGCACGAAATCGAATTGATGTTCGACAGGGTCTCTGCCGTATCCGGCAGGATCCTGGCCGGGTTCGGCAGGAACAAGGCACCGTCCGACATCGGGGGGTTCATGGCCCGTCTTGACCAGAACCACTCGTTTGTCCGCGAGCTCGGCCAGGGGCAGGAGCTTTTCGAGGCCATCAAGGCTGACAAGGCCCTGCGGTACAGTCTCCAGGGTGCAGCCTCATAAGGGGGCCATCTGGAGTAACGTGACATTTCAAAGGAGGAATTAAGGAGAACTATGAGTTCCAAAGGAAATTCAGCGATGATGGCCGTTGCGCTCCTCGTGACCGCGATGGCTCTCATCCTCAGCGCGGGTTGTTTCGGCGGAGGTGGTGGGCAGCAATGCAACACCATTACAGTAAACGTCGGGGTGTTTGCCGATTCTGCGTACTCGCACCCGATCAGCGACAACCATATCTTCCACTACAGTGTGCAGCTGGTAAAGACCACCACGTCTACCGTATGCGATCAGACGTGCCAGTGTACCGGTTACCACTGCCACTGCGGCAGCTACAACAATGGCGACTGTATGGCATCGCATACAGTAACTACTGTGACCGACGTAGGTCCAGCCAAGGATGTCTACTCGGCGCAGGGACACCCGTCGTCCATCACGCTATATATGGACGCCCACAACAAGTGGCACATTACATGGCGCGATAGGGATGGGGATCACGATGATCAATTCGATGTCGATTTCCAAGACACGTCGGTAGCGTACTCCATTGTGGTCACTGATGTAGATCTCAGCGATGCCTACAATGCACAGACTCCGGATGGGTTCATCCTCGACTGGATAAATGATGGTGGCTCAAGCGGGCACTGGCATTGCCACTGGTACGACCGGTTCCACCGTTTCCACGAAGAGAACTGGGACGGGAGCTCCTGCGCAGAACAGAGCGTGAGCTTCAACTACGAACTGAGGGACTCATGCAGCGACGTAAGTTGCGAAGCAGATGAGACCTGCGTTAACGGTCAGTGCATCCCCAACCAGTGTGGCGATCTGATCGTCGGTTACACCTGCACAAGAACCACCGGACAAGAAGGCTGCCCTGGGGGATACTCTTCGCAGTGTACTGATTTCCAGTACACCTGTACAGGAGATACTGGTAACTATTGCCCCGAGGGATATACTTACAACGGGGGCACCTGCAAGATGATCGGGCCTTGTCTGGACTGTCAGAGCCAGCAGGTTTGCGACAAGACGTGTAGCCACACCCACTGCAAGAGCGACGGAAGCACGGACTACTCAGCCCCGTATGATTATGATTACGGGGATTGCCTGCACTACACCACAACTTACTGCCACACCGGATCTGGGTATCAGTCTTGTGGCTACAGGAAGGAACAGACGGTACAGATTACTCCGAAAGCAAGCTGCCCAGCAGGGTATACCAAACAAGGGAGTTACGGCCACTACCAGTGCGTAGAGGGGCCAGTCGAATCATGTGATCCTGTCAACAACCTTGTCCAGACGCTCATATGCAACTCGTATGACTGCACGAAGACGATCACCAGTGGAACCTGTCCTGCAGGCGACACCGCAACGGAGATCACGCATGACTACGGGCTATGCCCAGATGGCTACACCTGCCTTCAGACTCCTCAGCCCAACCCAACCGACGGTGTATGCATCCCGATCACGCCACCCCCGGACAACGGTGGCGGTGGCGGGGCCAACATCGGTGGCGGTGAAGTTGGCGACAGCGGATATGACGCTGCAGGCTGGGTATTCTGGGACACGCAACGACCACCGATCTGTAACGTGAACACAAACCAGCACTACAGCTGGTACGCAAGCAACACCACGGACACGGGCAACTACATCGAAATCTTCGATGCACTGGATCATCTCGTGTACGGTCCAGCACAGGCCATCGGAACGAACCAGACTGTGGGATTCAGGAGAAACCACAACGGCGCTGGAAGCTACTTCATCAACGTACCCACAACGCCGCAGAATAACCTGGCCTCCCGGTGGCAGGTTGTGCTCCTCGGGATTGACCCGATTGATGGTCCCATCCCTCGCGTCATTGCGGTGGATAAGATGTTCGTAAGGGACGTTGGCTCAACCTATGCCCCACCTACGGAGACACCCATCGCGAACATTGTGGTTGGCAGCAATCCGTAGTGACAGACGAATCCCCCCTTTTTTATGGAGTTAATCTCATAAAGGAGCGAATATCATGAGAACAATCGAAAAATCTACGGGCCTGCTGTCGCTAGACTTCGTTGCAGGCTTCACCATCTTCATCTTATCACTGGTCATGGTCGCTAACTTCATCCCAAGCCTGTTGGTGGGGCTTCAGCGATCAAGGAACATCGACTTCGACGCGGTTGCATACCGCACGGGGGTCATCCTCGTAGAGGATCCGGGCCAAGGGCGGCCGTTCACAGGATTTGTGGAGAATGGGACGGGTGTGCCGGGGAACCAAGGGCAGAACATCTCATGGGATCGGATACGTCCAAGTGAGGTTGACCGTCTCGGTCTCGCCGTTGCTAGGGGCGTGCCAAATATCCTGTCCATCAACAAGATCAACAGGTTCTTCTGCACAACGGCATTCGGCGACGCGGATTACCGGAGCAAGATGCTCTTCTCGTCGTATCAGTACGGATACAATATCACACTTCAAAACCTATCCCCTATGCAAAGTGGGGATCTGGCATTGAACTTGTCCGTGGGGACTGGCGTTTACCCATCTGCGGGATTTGGGTATATCCGCCGGTACGTCCTGATCAAACAAAACCCAGCAGTGAATCTTGACCTGTTGACCCATGGGGATCGCGGGAAGTTTGATATGGGCGGACCAGGGGTGAATCTATCGCAGGCAAATCAGGTGTTCACCGTGCGGTTGAATGGGAGCACTCTCTACAACAGGAGCATCGACGCACCATACAACCTAGATATGCAGACGGAGCCTTTGATCATACGGCTGACCAACTTCAGATCGACGCTGAATAACTCAGCCATGTCGTTCACCAAGCGCCCGGCCCAAAACACAACCTTGAACAATTGCCCATCAAACTGCCAGACCTCCGGGTGCTGTTATTATAAAGGTGCCAATCTTACCGGGGTAACCTTCACACGCCCCGACCCGGGGGGTATAGTAGATAAGTATGGGAACATCACGCCGTGGGGCCAGCCATACTCAGCACGGGTGGATAATGTCGATTTCATAGGGTCACGAATGCTGGTGACTGATAACATCAGCGTTACTGTATACTTGGATGCCGATGCGATCTCAAACTCAAGAGATGTCGATGTCAACTTCATATTCAACGACGCAGTTCCACAAACGCTGATCGGGGGGATCCTCCCTTACGATTACAATAAAGCGAATGTGCAACGGCCGGACCTAGCCACCGGCATGCTGGAGGTGGGGATATGGTGAGATTACGGGATGATGCGGCCCTTTACACGATGGAGGGCATTGCAGGCGGCCTCATCATGCTCCTGACCATATATCTGGTGCTGGGGACGACGATGGTATTCACCACCGGGGACTCCCACATCTCGGACATGCGGTTCAAGCAGGAGGCGAGCGACATCCTGCGGGTCATTGATACCCCCAAGGATCTTACCGGATCCCTTCAACCCAACCAATCGGATCTGGAGAGGATTGTAAGCACGACAGACATCCCGCGGGAGTTCAGCAATTCATTCCGGGCGCATCTCAGCAATTCCAGTGTGGCGGCAAAGACCACCCTAATCAGCGGCAATGCGATCCAGATCGACGTGAATGTGTCTTATGTTACCAGCACAGGTTTGGTTATAGGATATAATCTGACCCCACGATCTTACCCCCCCGGGTTACTAAACCAAGTGCCGGGGGTAATGGTTACACATTGGGTATACTACAACGGTGGAACTGGTGGAACCTCAAAGCCACCGAACACGCCGTCCAGTATGCAGTCGGGGCCGCAACCCCTGCTGGTGGAGGTGTACCTATGGAAGGCTTAAACAACGATGGGCAGTGGATCGTGATGATGGGACTACTGGTCTCCGTGGGGATATTCTTCCTTGCGCTCATCATCAATCAGTCGACCCTTGTAGGCCAGACCACGGCAGAAGGAGTCCTTGAATTCCCAAAGAACGACATCCAAGACATCCGGCACACCATAATCGAATCAGTGAGGGATCCACGAAACTACTACCCTAACTACCCATCCAGCATCACCGCAGGCGTCACGAGTCTTGCCATGGCAAGGAAGGGGGCTGTCGTAAGTTATCGGGTAAATCCACCAGATCCGCTATCTATCTGTGGTAGCTGGTCTGCGGAGTTGGTGACTATCACCTACAACAACGGTGTGACGGAGTACGAAGAGACTACGTGCATTGAACCATACGGGGGATCCCCATGAGCCAACCTGACGACGGGGTCGCCAGCCTGCTGGAGTATGTGATGATCACCGGCATCCTCCTCGTTCTCTTGGTGGTGGTCTTGGCGACCGTGAACACGATGTTCATGGAGGGTCCAGCGGACACGCTGAAATACCACGCATACACCGATATTGGGAACGGGGTGAGCGTAAGGATCGTCGATCTCTATGTGATTGCCCCGCCCATGGGGGGGGTCACTACCTGGTTTGATCTACCAGACGACGTGGCAGGTCAGTGGTACTCAGCAAGGATCACGGCAAAGGGCACCGCACAGGCGATTGCTGTGGGGCAGGAATCCCAAAAGGATGCATTGATCAACCTTGCAGGTATAGCGGCTACAATGGGCGTCCGGGGGTACACGACAGGATCCAGCATTACGAACATCACCTATAATTCAAGGGGCGTTTGAGATGAGAGAACACACAATTTCAAAGGAGAGAGGGGTGTCAGAGGCCATTGGGTATCTGATCATTCTTGGGCTGGTAGTTACCGGCATAGGGCTGGTCACTCTCTATGGCTACCCCATTCTCATGCAACAGCAGGGCCTTGCGAACATGCGGAACATGGAGCGAACCATGATCGTAATTCAGAACGATATCAAGTCGCTCACGTACACCCTTGATAATTTCAAGGAAACTGATTTCCAGGTTGGGGGCGGCCCGATTATGATCCTCCCAAGCAACGCAGTACCGCAGGCATTTGACATCTCATGGGGGGGATCCGGAACAGGATTACCTCAACAGTCCACGGGGTGGTTATCCTTTGGGGAGATCCGGTATTTCTCCACTCAAGATAATGCGGTGGTGGCCTACGAGAATGGGGCGGTCATCAAGAAGTACCTCGGGCAGAATGCAATCCTGCTGGCCGGGCCTAGGTGGTATGTAGCCAAATCCTCTGATGGAACGACGACACTGGTTATCAATCTGGTGAACTTGGTATCCGGCGGCAAACTGGTATCTGAGACTGGTGCGGGGGCAATTCGGACAAGGTACTCATCCACAAACATCTCCACCCCGGTATTCAGCGGATCACCCGCAACGATCCGGAACTCCATCCGGATCACCTACCGGCCAGATACAGTCAACGTGACGCCAAACGGCTATGCCCAAGCATGGAGGATGTATCTCACAGATCCGAGTGCATTGGGATTGGTTGAATCCCCCACAGGGTCAAATCAATACATCTTCCCCCCGAGCATCTACCCATCGGGCATCAACAACGTCGTGGTGAAGAAGTACGACGTTATAGTGGAGATGTAAAAATATCGGTAATGGAGACCTGGAGGCAAAGGCAGAAGACGTTCCTCCTCGGGATGGCTAGCAACATCGCAAGGCCGAATGCGTATGCGTTTGCAGGAACCATCGGCCTCTGGTGGATCACGCTGGCCGAGTGGGTAGAGAAGAGTGGATAAGAAAGGTTAAATACATAGCAGCACATACTGGCATGTGGCACGCACAAGGAGCGTGAAAATCTATGAAGTACGAAAGAAAAGAAGAAGATGCGGTGTCACCGGTCATCGGTGTCATCCTTATGGTAGCCATCACCGTGATCCTCGCTGCGGTCATCGCGGCGTTCGTCTTCGGGATGGCTGGCAACATCGTAAAGCCGAGGAACGTGGGCGCAACCGTAAGACAGATCGGAATGAATGTCGTCGTCACTTGGCAGGGTGGCCCGGATAACAGCGAGGTCAGCAATGCGACCATACTGGTGACTCCGAGCAACGGACCCCAATTCGCCACAGAAATGCCAGGGAATCTTGTGGGCAACACCACGACTCTCATGAATGTGGCGTCGGGGGGAGCAGACCACATCGTCGTGGCGGCGAACTTCATTGATGGGGGAAGCCAAGTAATCTTGGACACGATGGTCTGAGGGGGGTGGAGGCAGATGGATCTTAGCGTCGCTGCGTATGCGTTTGCAGGGCTCATCGGCCTCGGCCTCATCATTTACCTCTGGTGGGCCACGCGGGAAGACCGGCTAAAGAAGGCGGCCAACCGAGCCCAGCCGGACCCGAGTACGGGGGTACCTCAAGGCATCAACCCGGGGCGGTTCGTTGGCGGACCGGATCCGGGGGATCCCCATTTTGATGCAGATGCATTCATCGGCTATGTTAAGCAGGCGCTCAAGAACGCAGAGGCGGTCAAGGGCCTGCCACGGAACCAGATGAACGTGGTCATGGGGATGCAGATTGCAGCCCAGAGGATACTTGATGACTTCGGGGGGAGCCCACGGAGCAAGCCAGGGGCGGTCCAGTATCTCCAGGACATGATCGAGACCAGCAAGATGAACAAAGGGCGGCTCCCGCCCAACCGGAAGAACGTGGCCATCGGCATTGAGGAGCTGGCGTCATCCCTCCTTAAAGAGATCAACGCGGGGCGGTTCGTTCCACTCGCGAAAAAAAAGGGGAATAGCGCAGGAACGGCGACCCAGGCTGCGTCAGACGATGCGGCTGTGAACCTCACAGCAGGTACTAATCAACCGGTACACACAGCCTGCGCACCAGCCTGATCTGTGCGCTATAGGGAATTGCACACAGCAGTAGGGGCGGTCATCCGATGATGAGTAAGGTACCCGGGTCCAGATGTCAAGCCAGTTCTATCGAAGGTGCCGCTTCTTGGGCAGGAGAGACCCTGGAAACCAAGGTCGTTCTGCCCAGGGACCACAAGGTAGAGCGGGTGAATGCCATCCTGAACCGGATGAAGAAATACAAGGATGCAGTACCGGGCTTTGACATCAAGGGGGTGGTGTCAACACCACGGGATACCGCCTATGCCAGTCTAACCACCATGCCTGACGGCGATGAGATATTGGAGATTGGCGAAGTTGGCAGAATGGATGACCTTACCCTCACGAGGATATTCCAGAAAGAACAGCAGAGTGGGTATCGCGTGCCTGGGGGTGGCCCGGTTGAGGCAACTGCAGATCATGAATTTGCCCATCATCTCGACGACAAGATGGGCCTTGAAAACGATCCCCTGATCACCTCGGTCCATAATCAATTCCATACCTTCGCTGACATGAAGAACAACGTAAGTGGGCTTGCTGCAAAGGACAAGCACGAGTTCATTGCCGAATGCTGGGTAGAGGGCATCAATGCATACCGGCCGAGAAAGACGGCGGCCGCGGTAACGGGGAGGATTCTCACCCGGATAAACCGCAAAAGGGGATCTGTTGGCCTCCCACCCATCACTAAAGAATACTTCCAGGGTGGTTGAATGTTATGGCTGCACTAACGAAGGAAGCCATCGAGCAAATGACTCTGGAAGAGGCCAGGGCGGCGCTGGAGGAGAAGAAGGGAGAGAAGTCAGAACTATACATACAGATAATCCTCCTCCAGGACCGGATCGCAACCCTCACCGGTGGTAAAGACTGCCCTCGCCCAAAGTGCGGAGGGAAAGAGACCGTTCATTACCGGGAGGACGGCTCCTGGTATTGCGGCAAGTGTGGGTGGAGTAGTGGGGTTAGGACATGACTGATCTACCAAACGAGGTGCAGACCATGGTCGAAATGGAATGTGTCCGGCGCAGGATCCCACCGAAGATCATCGACGAGATCCAGGCGATCACCCAGAGAGCGGTCCTGATGACGCTGGACCGGATAACAAGAGCCGCGGGGGGGATCGATCCATGAGCCAGGTCCGGCCAGGCCACCCACATTATCAGTATAATGCTCCCTGGATGCTGGAGGAGCGGCGCCTCCTCGCGGAGTTCATAAAGGAGAACGTGATCCCAAAGATCAATGGCACTGTCGTGGGAATCGCCACCATCCTCGCTGCACTCGATGTCGCCAGGCCGAAGTGGTTCTGCGCAGTCTCGGAGGGTGCTCGTCGGAAACTCATCTCCTACACCATGCACGACATGCGGTACCGGGGCAACACGCGGGGCCATTCGGGGCGGATCACGTCCTGGATCCCGATCACGGTGGTGGGGGGTGCGACGGCATGAAGCTCACCTTGGGGGTCACGGTAAACCTTCAGAACTACGAGAACCTGCGGCTCGAGGTAGAGGATGAGGTCGGTGGCGAGCAGGGGGTAACGCTGTCGGACTTGGTCGCCACCTTCGCGGACGTGATGAAGTTCTTCGGGCGGAAGGATCCGCATGCGAAGGCCGCCATCGACTCCTATATCTTCCGGATCCTCGGGATCAGCGAGCCGCCCCAGGAGCCGGGCGGGGAGGAGAAACCGGCGGTTCCGCAGGAAACTCCATCCTCCCCGGCTCAACCCGAAGACATCTCCCCGGTCTCCCCCGCAGCTACACCCCCGGCACCGGCGGAGCCACCTGCACATCTAGTAGCAAAGACCGCGGCTGATGCGGTTAAGGTGCCGCCAAAGGCGAAGCCCCCCAAAGAGAAGAAAGCGGAGGCAGCGGCGCCCCAGGTAACACTTGGCGAAGGGGAAGAAGCGGGGAAGATGGTCGGGGGCAACTGCTCCGTCTGCGGAGTACCAGTCCCGTACACGATCTGGAAGGTTTCGATGCTATTCCTTGGGGCAGGGTACTGCCAGGGGCACATGGACACGGAGATCGACAAGGCCAAAAAGAAGAGGGATGAGAAGGCCGGGAAAGCCGGGGGTGGCGGATGACCGGGATGCGGTTCGTGAAGATCAACGGGCATCTGGTCAACGTCGACAGCATTGTGGAGATCTTTCCCTCTTACAATGAGGAGAAGGGGGTGCACCAGGTTCTCATCGACATTCATTCTACGGAAGCCGATGAGGAGTCCGGTGACCAGGTTCCAGCCTATCTCATTGCATGGGTTACGAAGAGTGAGGAAGAAGCCGGGCAGGTCGCCGAGGCCCTCGCAAGGATGATAGGGAGCGTGGTGGAGCTCGACCCGGAAGCGGTCGTGAGAGACGTGAGAAAGGGTGAGAAACAGTGAACCAGACTGATGTAATAAACGCGGTGACACGAGATGAGTACCTGTTGGTCGACAAGCAACGCGGATTCCTGCTGGTCTCTGACAGGGAAATGGCGGATACGCATGGCATGAGCATGCTCAGGCGGGCGTACCGGTTCAAAGAACCGGGATCGGATGAAGTGGAGGAAATCGACTTCGACAAGATAGTCAACGACATCATCGAAGCCGTGGAGGGCAACATCGACATTCGGGAGTTCCTGCGCCAGGCGCTCCGCTCCAACTTCCCCGAGCAAACCATTGAGGCTCACAAGCTCCTCCTGAAGCACCCGGAGGCCGTCAGGACTGCAAGGGTCAGTCCCGGCTGCATTGAACTGGTGATGGAGGATCCAGAGCCCGGTAAAGATAAGGTCATCATCTCGTTGAGGGGCTGAATCATGACAGACATGCGAAACAAACTGTGTCCGTTCATCGTGCTGGGCGAGGGGACCATCTGCAACAATGGGATCCCGTATGAGGTGGACATTGACGCGGTTAAACCGCTGGAAGACCCAGAGGCGAACATCTGCAAACCCGGCATCGAGTGCGGGGCATGGA
>Ga0315293_10005654_pt1 | contig 11757 bp, 8 predicted proteins | sample YL17G13_20_MG_FD_203071 | JGI IMG/M metagenome (GOLD analysis project Ga0315293, IMG submission 203071) | Sediment microbial communities from Yellowstone Lake, YNP, Wyoming, USA - YL17G13_20 | ecosystem: Environmental > Aquatic > Freshwater > Lake > Sediment | place: USA: Wyoming | collected... | reverse complement strand
TCCCTGAAGGAACCCTTCTGGAAAGGCTACGACCGCCGAGTCCACTAATAGAAAGACGCGAGACCGATATCGACCTCAACCCCCTCCTTCGAAAAACTTGCCCTTGGAAGAAGTAGGTCTGATGATCGATCAGGGGTTGGAGTGTATTCATGATCTGTTGATCTCCGCTGATGACCTCCGTATACTCCTCCGCCATCTGACCTTTCTCTCCTGGAACTGTGAAGCTCATTTAGGATCGTTAGAATTTACTAAATTGGGAAAGACAAGCCAATAAGAATGACGATGTCATAGGGCAAGACCTGCCCTCTCGCTCTGATCGGAGTGATGCTTGAATTTTGAAGGTTGCCCCTGGGATATCTGATTTTAGATCTCTCCCCGACCCACACGTTATACTGTCTTGATTTCCAGAATGAAGGGACTATAATGTTGAAAAGCAACCGGCTCAGAAGAGGGGATGTATTTGGACAGGGATCTCTCTGAGGAACAAGAAAACCCTGTTGGCAATCTCAAAGGAGGAGGAAAGATATAAAAGAGATTAAGGTACACATCCGAAAGATGATGTAAATCGGGGACGGGTTCACATTTCCGTCGGAATGACAATAGAATCTCGAAGATTTGCCCCTGGGTTGGCAAGGGAAACAAACGCTTCCGGAGACTATCATGAATTTCAATCTTTGTAAGAGAATCGTCGAAAACATCTCTCGCGTGATTGTGGGGAAACAATCATCGATCGAGCTCCTTCTGGTCGCTCTGCTGTCAGAGGGTCATGTTTTGATTGAGGACATTCCAGGCTTAGGGAAAACCTTAATCGCCAAATCTCTGGCCAAAAGTATGGGCGGATTTTTTAGAAGGGTTCAATTTACACCAGACTTATTGCCCGCGGATATCACTGGGTTTAACGTCTACAATCAGCAGACGGGGCAATTTACCTTCCAGCCTGGACCGGTGATGACGAATATTCTACTGGCTGATGAAATTAACCGGACGATTCCCCGCACTCAATCCAGTCTTTTAGAAAGTATGGAAGAACGTCAAGTTACCGTAGATGGCAAGACCTATCCCCTACCCCATCCTTTTTTTGTCATGGCTACCCAGAATCCGATTGAACTGGAGGGGACATTTCCTCTCCCCGAAGCACAACTGGACCGTTTCCTTCTTAAAATAGGTTTAGGGTATCCTGAAAAAGATGAAGAGATCGCAATCATGGAACGCTTCCAAAAAAAAGATCCTTTGATCGGGTTAGAGGCTGTGGCAAATCCTGGAGAGCTTGTTGAGTTGCAGCATGCCCGAAAAAGAATTCATGTTTCTCATCTTGTCGAAGAATACATCACAAACATCGTGAGAGCTACCCGCAGTAACACCTCCTTACGCCTCGGGGCGAGTCCACGAGGCTCTCTCGGCTTAATGCGTGCCGGCCAAGCGCTGGCAGCACTCCGAGAGCGGGAATACGTGCTCCCTGATGATATCAAATCGTTAGTCATCCCTGTTCTTGCTCACCGGCTAATTGTTAAGGAAGAAGAACGTCTGCGAGGGAAAACTTCAGAGCATTTTTTGGAAGAAATCATCAATCAGATACCGGTACCTGTTCCTACTGAATAAGAATGGAAGAACGAGATCGCGGTGTGCCAACGATTTTTGTTATCCCGCTGATGCAGTTTTTTGTGGCATTGCTTCTTTTTATTGCCTTACTAAACGGTCTGCGCGATCTAACTGTTTTGACCCTCCTTGTTTTAGGTATGGGCTTCGGAGCAAAACTGTGGACCAGGATAAGCCTTTCCGGGATAAAATCTCATTCAACCGTCAACAAAGAGAAGGTTTTCCCAGGCGAAAAGCTCACTTTAAGAATACATGCAGAAAATAGGAAGTTCCTTCCAGTCTGGCTCCAAATGCAAGTCCCTGTCACCGGCCCCATCTATCCTTCCTCTGGTGAAAGGACATTAACAACGGAAGGTAGCCTATTATGGTACCAAAGGACACATGTCGAGTGGGAGTTAACCGCCCAACGGAGAGGAGTTCATCAAATAGGGCCACTCCATATCTTAACGGGTGACCTTTTAGCTTTCTTCTCCAGGGAAAAGAGAACAGAAGAATTTCACCAGATTATTGTCTTTCCAAGAATCGTCCCGCTGAAATCCTTTCCTTTGCTCAGGCGAGATTTCTTTGGTGTTCCCGGAGCGAAGAGTCCGGTACAGGACCCAATCTATATCCTCGGTACCAGAGATTACCAACATGGACAACCAGCCAAATATATCCACTGGAAGGCGAGTGCGCGCCATAATCGATTGCAGGAGAAGGTTTTTGAGCCCACGGAACAGGAAAAGGTTTTGCTCGTTGTTGATGTAGATCAATTCGCGAGTCATAAGGCCGAAGAGGAATTCGAAAACACCCTTGAAATAGTGGCATCTCTGGCTGTACGAATGGACAAACGGGGTTACGCTTTAGGATTGGTGACGAACGGTGCCATGGTTGGAGGAGGTCCAGCCATTGTGCCTATTGCAAGAAATCGTCAGCAGTTGCCTGCCATTCTGGAGGTTCTGGCCAGGCTTCAAATGGAATCCAAAGGGGATCTCATTGACACGTTACGCCGTGGGTTAGAGGTCCATTGGGGCATGAGCTGTGTTCACTTTTCCTATGAAAAGGATGGGACAGTCGTGGCTGCGGAGCAGTACTTTAAGCACCGCAAAACACCTGTGATGTTTTTTGTGTGCCAGCCTCGGTTTATCTCAAGAGAAGATAGTTCTAAGGTTTGGCATAAGATTCATTGCATCGATGACATCTGTATTAAAGAGAGTGAAACTCCCCGCCCATCCCGTCAGGACGGGACAGGCACGGCGGGGCTTCCGGGTTAATGTAATTACATTTATTATTGTCCCGCCTCAAGGGCGGGACTTTCCCGTAAAAGGATATGAAAAGGGGAAAAGGGACTCTTCAATTTTTGGTCATTGTGGGCATGGAATTGAGCTGGCGGCATGCCTGGGCTAACTTCCTCACGACTTCAATTCTATCTCAGCTTTTTCCTTTTCCAGAGGCAATCGGCACATTTGCACTGGCGTCAGTGCTCACCCTTTTTTCTAAGGGAAAAGGATGGCGGATTGTTTATATACTAAGCATTCAGGTATTTGGTTTTATATTGGCCACCCTGAGAATTGTTTATGCCTTCAACACTTGGTCATACTCTTTTTTGAATCACACCTGGCTCATAGAATTCTTCAACACCCCGAGAGGCCCTTTGGAATGGCTTAACCTTATTCTTGTCCTCTTCTTGACCCTCATGTTTTGGGTCGGAGGCGTGACTCTTGCCAGGAGGTCAATGGCTTACTCCACTCTTTGTTCCCGTTTCGATCTGGGCATCGCGGCCTTCGCTCTTCTTTTTCTGACAAAATTCTTATTGCTGGTTAAAGGAGGAATCAAGATAGAGGATCCCTTATCCCAACTTTTGTTCTTTCCATTTTTTATATTCAGTCTGTTGGCAATCGGCTTGGCTCGGAATCAGACTTCTGCTCAAAAGGATTTTCTGCCTGGCTATCAAGGGATTGGGGTGATATTAAGTTTTACGGTGGTCGTTGTTCTGTTTGGCACAGCCCTGGTGTTGTTTTTCTTGCCTTACTTGACCCTGGCTGCCGAGACGGGGTACAGCATACTTAAAACCGCAGCCAGACCCTTAGGCCCTGTCTTAGTCAGTATTTTACGTTTTATATTCATCCGTGGAGCCATTCGGCCGGAAAAGCCGTCCCCTCCGACAAAGGGGAGCGTAGGAGACTTAGTTTCTCCGGGCGAAAGTGGCGGGTGGATGGAGCTTTTTGAAAAAATAGCAGTTTGGATTTTCGGGAGTCTATTAGGATTGATTTTGATCATTGTCTCCTGTGTGGCGCTATTCTATCTATTCCGGTGGCTTCTCTCAAGAACTTCTGTCCATCAGAAAAAGCAGGGTTTATGGGATTCGATTTTATCTTGGATAGATGGATTACGAGTTTTTCTGGTTTCCTGCCGGAAAGGAATAGGAAAAAGAGTGAAAGGTTACAAGGGAGCCGTTCAACTTTATGCTGCCCTTCTTCATTGGGGACGTCACAGTGGTTTGCCCCATTTTCTAAACGAAACCCCTTTAGAGTACGGGTTACGCCTCAAGAATCGATTCCCGTTACTCAAAAGAGAGATCGCGTTGATCATTGAAGCTTTTAACCAGCAGGCTTTTGGAGAAATCACTCTTGATGAGCAGCAGTCGGCTGAAGCCAAGTCTGCCTGGTGCAGATTGCGCAGTCCCCTTCATTGGTTTTCGCGGCTGAAGAACTGGTTTCCCCTTGACAAGAGAAAAAGGGACGTTGTTGACTATGTTGAATAATTTCCTTGCTTCTTATCCCATTTCCTTCATTTGTATATAAACACCACAGGAGAAAAAACACCTGTTGATTAAGAGGGAATTGAGTAATTCCACTTAGTCAACAACGTCCCTCGGCTGAAGGGGATTACCGGCTGTACATACCAGTGATAGAGGCTGACCCCAGGACCTTTCCCTTCATCGTCTTCTCGAATTTGGAAAGAGATGTGTTGGGCTTCAGATCAAGTTTCTCCACATTGAGCGCATAGATCGTGATCACATAGGAATGTTCCCCGGACCCTGGAGGCGGTTCGGGTCCGCCGTATCCGATTTCTCCCCAGGAGTTTTTCAATTCGATCGCTCCTGAAGGCATTTTTTTCCTGGAGACTCCTTCTTCAAGACTGGTCACCTGTGGTGGAATATTAATCACCATCCAATGAACCCAGTTTTGGGCCACTGGATGTATATCAACAATGGATAGAGCAAATGATTTGGTCCCTTGAGGGACATTCTTCCATGACAAGGGAATGGAGAAACTGCCCTTGGCATACTTATCTGGGATGCCTCCCTTGTGCTTAAAGGCAGGAGATGAAATTTCGAATGCCCCTTGTCCTAAAAGAACTTCTTGTGGAACCAACAAGCCGAGGATGACCATTAACAATAACAAACATTTTCCCCACATATCTCCCATCCCTCCGTCAAATAGAATGTGTAGAATCTATACCTATCTGACTAAGTAAAACTCCAATTACCATAAATCCTTTTACCGAGTCAATTGTAATTTATGAATCCCTTAAGAACAGTGAAGGTTCTACCAGGTTCCGGGACGGGTGAGTCTTCCTCTGGAGCGGGGCCAGCGCTCTTTGATCTGACGTATCCTGCCAGAACGCATAGAAAAGTTTAAACCCAGCGCCGTCAGCCAGTGTGCTCGCGGTGCGTGGAACATCCGTTTAAAGATCATTCGCGGAGCAGCGCAGTATTTCTTTGCCCAGAGAAAGCCCTCCTCCAATTCATCAGGGGTCATGTGAAGCGGTTTAAATAAGACGTGCGAACCGTCATAAAGCCGCCAGTTCGAGGCTTCCGGAAGCAACCTCCCTTCCTTCTCGAGCCTTGCTCTCAATCGGGTCGCTGGATAAGGCGTGAGGAGGCCAAATACAGGCACCTGGATCCCAGTCTCCTGGATGAAATCGACGGTTTTGCGAAAGATGTCTTTGCGGTCGTCATCGTGACCGAAAATGAAGGCACCTTCTACGATGATTCCGTGATCGTGAAAGATCTTGATATATTCTCGCATCTTGTCAACACGAACCCACGACTTACGGGAAGCATCTAAATTACTCTGCGAGAGCGATTCGAATCCGATAAAGAGTTCAATGCAACCAGATTCTGATGCAAGTTTCATCAACTCTGGATCTTTGGTTATGGCAACTGATGCAAAACTGCCCCACTTTATCTTTAGAGGTATCAGGCCCCGGAACAGTTCTTTCGCATAGTCGGCTTTTCCACCAATGTTGTCGTCAACGAAAAAAACTGTTCTCGAACGGACCTTCTCGAAAGAGGTTTGAAGGTCGGCGATGACCTCCCTCACTGGCCTCAGGCGGTATTGGTGTCCAAAGAACGGAGTGACCGAACAGAATTCACAATCGTGTGGACAGCCTCGCGTGGCCTGAACCGAGTGGAGGATGCTTCGGTGCTTAGGACGAAGAAGGTCGTAGCGCGGTCGCGGCAATTGACTAAGGTCTGGAAGCTTCTCGCTTTTATATACGCCTCTCATTCGGCCTTCCTTGAAATCCGACATCAGGCGATCGAACACTCCCTCTGCCTCACCGATCACCACGGCATCGGCATGTTGGAGCGCTTCCTCTGGCAGGGCTGTCGGATGCATACCTCCCATAAGGACAGGGATTTTCAGGCTGCGAAAATGGTCTGCCAGTTCATAAGCGTGGAAGGCGTCGAGGGTTAGGGCTGATATACCTACAAGGTCGGCTTCGGCATCAGGATGGATGTCCTCTATGGCTTCGTCGATGACCTCCATCTCCCAATCGGGTGGGAAGAGCGCGGCTACTGTAATAATACCGAGGACAGGAAAGGGAAAGGGCGGTTGTTCAGCCAATAGGAGAGATTTATCAATGGCGTTTATGAGAAGTACCTTGGGCATAGTCTCATGATCTCAGGGAGAGGTTAAGGTTAAGTCCAGAAGCCCATATCGAATCCCTAATGCCGCCGTCCGGTCACACCGACCATCATCCAAAAGACTACGGGTGTCGTTCCGGCCTGGGCGTGGGCCACAACTTCTCGGAACAGATCAAACGGGTACACCTGCGAAATCCCAGGTTTACCGGCAGATAGAAAAAAGATCGCACGCGAGGTCTGATGATGATTCTGCGCCATATCCCACGCCATGAATAGACACGCCTCCATGCCGATCGCATGCCCCGGTGGAGTTGCCCGGGAGTCATGTTCTTTGGAAAAAAAGTAACGGTCCCTTGGTCGTAGTCGAGCCAGTTATGGCTGAAGATACGGTTCTCGGATCTCATTTGCTCAAAAAGCTTCGTACCAGGCAGGGGCGTGAGGATCAGAACAAAGGCGGTCTCGAGACGATTTTCCATGGCGAAGTCGACGATCTGATCGAAGACCTCGGGAGTGTCTTCGTCAAATCCTACCATAAAGGTGCCCATCACGCCGATTTCTCGCTCGTGGAGACGCCTGATACAATCGGCGTATTGAGCCGTTTTGTTGGGGAGCTTGTGCATTTGATCCATGTTCGTTTGGGAGAGCGATTCGAAGCCAATGTTTACTCCAATGCATCCTGATTCAGCCATAAGGTCAAGCATTTTTTCGTCCCGGGTGAGATTGAGGCCTGCATGGCCGTACCACCTGATGTCGCATTCCTTAAAGACCTCCAGCACCGCACGGGCGTGTCGAGGTTCCGAGATAAAGTTGGAGTCCGTAACGTACAGCAAGCGTCTTTCGACAAAATACGGGATGTCGGGATGCCAGTGCCGGGCAAGCCATTGCTTCCATCGTGTCTGTGGCGGTCTTGGACCAAAGATGGCCATCAGTTCCTGCCGGATGGCCTCGGGTGAGCGAACTCTGAACCTCGCGCCAAAAAAGTTCTGCACACCGCAGAAGACACAACCCACCGGACAACCGCGCGTCGTCTCGATGATCTCCCCCGCATGGTAGAATTTTTTGTTTAAAAGGTCACGCCGGATCGGTGGAAGATCATCGATATCTACCTCACGGCCGTAGTATTTCCTTTTAAGCGATCCGGCAGCAAAGTCGTCGAGAATCTCACCCCACACCGCTTCGCCCTCGCCGATGATAACGGAGTCTGCATGTTGCAGTGCTTCCTCGGAAAGGGCTGTTACATGCATCCCGCCCAGGATGACTTTCGTCCCCTCGGATCGAAGACGGTCGGCGATAAAGTACGCGTTGGGCATGTGGTGGGTCTGACCCACGATTAATGCCAGGTCACACCCTTCTCCATAAGGAACAGGTTCATTGGCTTCGTCGACGAGCCTAAGATTAAATTTATCCGGGGTAAGGGCGGAGATCATGGCAAGACTGATCGCGGGATATCCAAGAAGCGGCAATTTGATGCCGAAAGCCGCATTGCGCGCCTCTGAGCCTGTTGCAGCTGATATCAGAAAGATGCTGGGTCTCCTCGAATTGCCCTCTCTGGCCAGATTATTTGACATGATAGAGTTCAATGCTGTTGTAGGGCCTCTATTCTACCGATCTCGTATGGCTGTCAGTCTTCTTTGTGTTCTCCTATGTAAATCTAACTCTCCAAAAAGTCAACCTTTCGACTCCCCGACCTAAAGGTCGGGGCTTGCCTTCGGCGTGAGCCCTCGGCCTGAGCGGCTCGACAGACCTCGCCGAAGTCTCGGACCGAAGACTCAGTCCACCGCTCAGGATTGGTTATTCTTTGAACGCTGACGAGCAGAATCAAACCTTTCTTTCTTACACTAAAAACCTACCTAACACAAAGAGGGAAATGAATTGACTTTTTTCTATGATTCTGATCAAATGGCAGCGGAAGAGAAGGATGGATCTTAGAGTGTTCATTGAATCCATTGTGAATAAAGGAGGTGAATTGATTTCAATCTAATTGAGGCTCATCAATTCCAATCATTCAGAAGGAGGGGAAAGACATGAAACACAGGAAGGTGGTCATTTCTCTATTGTTAATGGTTGTCTTTATATTTAGCGGTCCATCGATAGGCAAAGCAGCGGATGTCTTGCATATGTACACGGCGTTAGATCCAAATGAGGCAAAAGTCTATCTCGAAGCCTTTATGCAGGATACCAAAATTCAGGTGGAATGGGTCAGAATGTCTGCTGGAGAGGTTTTAACCCGGTTAAAGGCTGAATCTAAAAACCCTCAGGTAAGCGTATGGTATGGAGGGCCGAGTGTTGAATTCATCGCAGGCAAGAAAGAAGGTTTAATCGCTCCTTATAAATCACCGGCCGGTGCACCCTTCCTAAAGGGAAACTTGAAGGATGCCCAAGACTATTGGACGGGTTTTTATTTCGGTGCGATCGGCTTCGCCAACAACACAAACTTTTTTGAGAAGAATAAGCTGACCTACCCGACCTCCTGGCAGGATCTCTTAAAGCCAGAATTTAAGGCCAATATCTCTTTGGCCTACCCCTATACTTCCGGAACCTCCTATACCGTTTTGGCTACCTTGGTTCAATTGATGGAAGAAGATAAGGCTTTTGATTACTGGAAGAAGTTAGAGCCCAATATCCATCATTATAATACTTCAGGGTCCGCTTGTGTCACCCAAGCCGGACTCGGTGAGATTGCCATTGGGATTGCCTTCTCACATGACATTCTGGCAAAAGGGACATCGAAAGGTTACCCAATCAAAGGAACCTTCCCAATCGAGGGAACCGGATACGAAATCGGCGCAATGGGTTTGGTAAAGGGCGGCCCTGAACCTGAGTTGGCCAAGAAGTTTATCGACTGGTCCTTATCCAAGCGGGCTCAAGAACTCATGAAGGTTTGGTTTCGAATTCCGTTAAACCCTCAAGCCGAAGTTGCTGCAGGAGCAACGAAAGCGTCTGATGTGAAGCTCATCAATTATGATGATGAGTGGGCAGGAAATAATAATAAGAGATTAATTGAAAAATGGCGCCAGACCATTGGCAAATAATAGGGAGATGACTCGAGGGGGGAATTCCCCCCTCTTTTCTTTTTGAGTTCCACAATGAGGCAACCGGACCGATGACGAAGAGCAAGCGATTTGTTGCCTACCTCAAAAGAATACCTTCGGACATCCGAAAACTGCTAAAAGAACCTTTTTTGCTCATCGGAATTATTTTAGTCAATCTCTTCCTCTTTCTGTTTATCGTCTTACCTTTATTCAAGATCTTTCAACTGAGTTTTGAAGAGAAGGGTCAATTCAGCCTCGGAATCTTCAGTGAACTGCTGTCAAAGAACTACAATGTCCAACCCCTCATCCATAGTTTGACGCTTGGAATAGCCGTCTCGATTCTGGGGACTCTCATTGGTTTCATCTTTGCTTATGCCATTACCCGGGTCGATATCCCCTGGAAACGGTTCTTCAACATTATGGCTACTTTCCCGATTATCGCCCCTCCTTTCATGATGTCGTTGTCAGCCATTTTATTATTTGGAAAGCAAGGTTTCGTCAGCAAACTGATCTTGCGGGACATCATTCAATTCAAGATCTATGGATTTTATGGGCTGCTGGTGGTCGAAACCCTGACCTATTTTTCCACAGCCTATTTAACTTTATACGGTGTGCTGCAGGCCATCGATCCAGCATTGGAGGATGCGGCCCTGGATCTGGGTGCCTCGAAAGGCAAGGTATTCAGAAGTATCACCTTGCCTCTGGCGACTCCTGGAATCGCCAGCGCCATACTTTTAATCTTCAGTCAGTCGCTGGCCGATTTCGGAAATCCAATGATCTTAGCAGGAAACTATACGATCCTGGCTACCCAGGCTTATTTAACCATCGTTGGGATGTACAATATGAAAGGTGGAGCGGCATTAGCCATATTGCTGCTCATCCCATCCTTATTCGCTTTCTGTCTCCAAAAATATTGGGTGAGCCGAAAATCGTATGTGACGGTGACCGGTAAACCCTCCTCTACACGAATCAAGATGGATCAGCCTCTGACAAAATATTCCATATTTGGACTTTGTCTATTATTGACCGGAATCATCTTCTTGTTTTACGGAATGATTTTTTTCGGTTCCTTTGTCAAACTCTGGGGGGCCAATCACACGTTGACGATGGATAACTACAAGCATGTCTTTACCGTCGGATGGGAATTTATTAAGGATACACTGTTATTATCATCGATCGCCACACCGATTGCTGGAATTTTGGCAATGATTATTGCTTTCTTGGTCGTTCGTAAGAACTTCCCTGGCAAGAGGCTGATGGAATTGGTCTCATTGCTCACGTTTGCGGTCCCAGGAACAGTCGTCGGTATTGGTTATATTCTGGCCTTCAACCAACCCCCTCTTATATTAACGGGGACAGCCACGATCATCATCCTGCTGTTCATTTTCCGAGACATTGCCGTGGGCGTTCAGACCGGAATCGCAGAACTACAGCAGATCGACCCGAGCATTGAAGAAGCCTCAACCGATCTGGGGGCCGATAGTTCTTTCACCTTTCGAAAGATTACGCTTCCTTTGATCACCCCTGCGTTTTACTCCGGTTTAGCTTTCACATTTGTAAAATGTATGACGGCCATCAGTGCCGTCATCTTCGTGGTCTCGGGAAAATGGAATCTGATTACCATCGCCATTCTGGGTTCGGTTGAAAATTCAGATCTTTCTCAAGCGGCGGCCTTTTCAATCGTGATTATTGTCTTCATCCTATTAGCATTGTGGTTGATTCAATTTCTTGTTAATCAAATAGGAGGGGGTAGAAAACTCAAATTTGAGAAGGCAGAAGCTTTGCAATCAATCTAAATCAAGGGAGTTACGAAAGCATGAATGAGGCATATCTTGAAATAAGGAATCTGACGAAAGAGTTTTTGAGCGAATACCAGGAAGAAAAGGTGGTCGCGGTCAAGGATTTTAGTCTCGAAATACACAAAGGAGAATTCATCACCCTTCTTGGGCCTTCTGGTTGTGGTAAGACGACCACTTTGAGATTGATCGGAGGTTTTGAAAATCCGACACAAGGAGATATCTTCCTCGATCGTGTGAGAATAAACGACATCCCTGCCAATAAGAGGGATACCTGTATGGTCTTTCAGAGTTATGCCCTCTTTCCCCACATGAATATCTACAAAAATGTGGCTTATGGTCTGGAATTAAGAAGGCTTTCGAAACGGGAGATCAAGGAGAAGGTTGAAAAAATTCTGGAACTTGTGGGCTTAACAGGTTTAAGTAATCGACCCATTGCCCAGTTGTCTGGTGGTCAGCAGCAAAGGGTGGCGCTGGCCAG
>Ga0315293_10005652_pt1 | contig 11761 bp, 8 predicted proteins | sample YL17G13_20_MG_FD_203071 | JGI IMG/M metagenome (GOLD analysis project Ga0315293, IMG submission 203071) | Sediment microbial communities from Yellowstone Lake, YNP, Wyoming, USA - YL17G13_20 | ecosystem: Environmental > Aquatic > Freshwater > Lake > Sediment | place: USA: Wyoming | collected... | reverse complement strand
GTTGGTAGTCGTTACGGTGTGGCGTGTTATCGCCACGGTATCGAGATCAATCTGTGGTGTGAATTCATAGTCCCGTAACGCTAACGTTGGAATGTCATCATCAACTACGTCGAATGTCCAAGAACCACTATATAGTGGATCGTCACCGTAACCCAGATCAAGAGTGTGCTGAATGTTCAGGTGTACAGATCCAGCAGAGGTGTTGTACAGCCGTAACATCGGATCGAATATGGCTTTGACGGTACGGATTTGATCTTCAACCGTAAAGGCCTCTGATCCGCCTGGATCGAGTCTAATGGGCCACAAGAATTTTACCGGCAACAGTGCCATAACAACTCCTACTTAGATCGGATTTTTTTGATCATCCGTGTAATCAAATGGCGTCTTGCCTGGTTTTATCGGGTTCTGATAGTTCTCTTCGTACTGCCAATCTACATCGTGCCTTACCGCTGACCTTACCCTAGAAGTCTCACCAGTGGTCAGCTCTACCGCAAATTCCACATTGGTGTAGCGCTGGATCGGTGGGTTAATGAAGAACACGTAAAATGATTTGCGCTCTTCAATGTAATCACGCCGCTCTAATGATTTGGTAAGGATCGGGACATCGTTGTGGAGCAATTTTACGGTTGCGGTTTTTAGCTTCTGATACAATGCTGCATCTTGCTCATCTTGTAATAGCGCTACCACCTGGATGATGTCCTGGTCTTTCTTGTAGCCTGCGATGCACTCCGTGATCATGAACTAACTCTCGTTATCTAGCGTCCCAGAACTTCGTATCGACCGAGTAGAGTCCGAAAAGTCTCTTGATCGGGTACCTGATGTTGAAGAAATACCCGAAATGGTACAGCGTCGGGTCAAGCTCATCGATGAACACGAACAAGTCGGAGCTTGGGCTCACCTGCCTGGTTGTTGGGTTTGGTCTGATTTCTGAACCATATGGTGCGATAACTCCAGAACTTGCGATAGATCCGAGTTCTTGACACAGGAACGCCTGTATCATCGCGACGCCAGCGGCTGGGCTTGGTGGTACCACGCTGACGAGTGCCTCGTCCATGTCGCGTGCTACTAGTTTAGTCACGTACATCTTCTGGTTCATGGCTGAGATTTCACTCAAGTCAGGAGCAGAAGTATCGACCGTCATGGACTCTTCGTATCGGAATCCACCTGCACCTACTGGGTTGCAGTACAAGATCGATGAAGATCCAAGAATTAGTTGTTCAGCTTCATTGAAGACATCCATGTCCTCGAACGAGGCTACGTCTTTACGGAGCAACACATCCGACGGCTGAATGAATGCAGCGTTACGAGCAGCTGTGTAAGCAGCCAAGAATGATCCGTCCAGGTCTACCCTGGCGATTGAATTGTCATCCAACACGATTGTACGGGTAACCCGTGGGTTAGCTGCCAAAACAACGTGACCACGACCAGGGTTATCACCACTGAACTGTAGCGTTTTCTTGGCCAAGTATACAAGGGTGTCGGGTGTGTCGGTATTGCCAATTGGTGTACCAATTGGTGCCCCTACCCATAACATTCGTTCGCTCTTGACAAATGGATCTGCCATCTTCTCGATCGACGCTTTTGCGTAACTGGTGGCAGGATAATAACCAACAACCGTTAAATCTGTTATTTCTGACGTCGCTTCAGTTGCGTCGATAGCGCGTCGGTAGTCTGCTGGTGAAAATTCTAGATCTCCAGAAGCGTCCTTTACCTGACAGTAGTAGCCACCAAAGAACGCGGTGTCGAATTGAATGTCACCTGCAATCCAAAGTTGATTGTCAGTAGTCTTGGGAGCTAAACCAGCTTCCATAGTGTCGCGGCTGTAGTATATTGTCGGTACCTCATATTCAGCATCGGTACGTAACCTGTTAGCCGTAATGTAATAGTATTGAGCTGGCGATGGTTCTTTGCCTCGATGCTCATAGTATACCAAGATATCGGCTGTTGGTTTTGCACCCAAGAACATGATGTAGGGGGTTGGATTTCCTTGTAAATCTAATATCAGGGAGTATGAAAGTAGCGCACCTGTATCGGCATCTACAACCCTGATGATAGTTTCGGGGGTATCGCTTACGATGATGTAGTAGCTTAGAGGAACGCCAGTAATACGTCCCAGAGTATCTTGTCGGATGCTGGCTTCTGGAATTGTTTCATTAACACGAGTCCGGAGATTCCAGTCAATAGTGTCTTCGCATACTGTTGAGAACGTAAATTTGTCATTCAGAAGGAAACGTTCACTGGATCCTGATGTAGGGAAGTTACGAATTGCCAGCAAGATTGTGTCAGGGAATTCTACGTATATGTTGGTCGCCGGTGTCGTAAAACTACCAAATCTACCTTCATAGGTGTCGGTGTACCACGCTATCGGTATAGATGTGTTATATACAACAGTACCGACCGTAAGGGTGTAGTTTCGGTCGTCTTTAGCTGTGTAATCTTGACGAGCAGCAAACGCGTCCATGGTCCAGGTATCGCCAGCAACGAAATTAAACGCTATCATGTGGCGGCGATACTTGACCTTGAAGTCATTCAGGAACGTGATACATGTAGCCAAATCTACTGGCGTAATAGAGGCTAATGCCCAAATGCTATCCACAGGATCGTGCATCACATCGTCACCGATGTGTGCGGTATAAGCTGCTTGTAGCTGCTGGCAGCACGTGATCATAGTAGCTTCGGTTGTCGGTACCGTCGTGACTTGATGGTTACTGACGCCAGCTAGATGTCGTCCGAACGGCGTTGATCCTGACGTGTATAATGAAGCGTCGTGGTAGTTGAATTTGAGGCGAGCATCACGTGCGAGTACAATTGCGGTGGCCAACGACGTGGCTATCGCGGCAGTAATGACTTCAGGCTTTGTGATCATTCCGTCAACTGCAATGGCTTCTAGTTTATGCCCAGCTCCAAGATTGATGTCTACATAAACCCCGTGCTCCAGTAATACTTTTGTATAAGAAGCGGCAACAGCTTCGTCGACCGAAACTACACCTTCGGTATAGGGTAGCTCAGAGTAAGCAGACCAGTACAGATCAAACTCACGGTTTCCTAGTGGACCATCACCCGATGGTGTAGACCCGGATGTATCGTTGGCTACCCTGAACTTATAGCTACGATTGAAAGCGTAGCTGTAATCGGTAAAGTCGTTGATTGTAACGACGCCTGAGCTGTCAAACAAGTCTGGATCTGGTGGGTCTAGTACTCCTGCTAACAGCTTTTCATTTGTACCTTGTACCGGTTCATCAACGGTAGAAAATTGATTGGTGTTTAGATTAGCACTGGAAATTTCGATTCTACCTGGGCCATAAGCTTTCCAGGTATAATTATCACCAACTAAATAATTTGTACCGTCGTAAGCAGCAAAGTTAAGCTTGATTCCGTCGGTAAATACGGCGGAGTATGATAGTGATAGTTGGTAATCGGTGACTGGTGTAACAACGCCTTTCATGAAGATAACAGCATCTTCGGATGGGTAGACCATAGCGCTGTGTTGCGGAACCTTGTTGGCCTGATCATTTCCACCCGATTGAGGCGTTACGGTAATTTCAAACGTTACGTCAGCAACTGTCCAGGGGCCAGATCCAGTTGTAGCTACATTCACAACTTCTAAGTTATATTGTGCGCTGTATTTACGGGTATAGGTACTGCTAGCATTAAACGTTACCGAGTTCATTACTCGTGGAATTATAGCGGTGCCAACTATACCGGCATCGTGGTTGCTGGTAGTTTTGTAGTTGGTAGAAGCCGCCACCAAGGCTGACGGATCTGCGTGGGCAGTATCACCAAGAATTGACGTAACTATACGGTAATCAACATACTCATCGTATTTATTTTGTCCAGTAGTATCGCCTACCGCAAGCATCTTGCGCACTTCATCGAAGGGCATGGTGTCCAGCATGGTGCGGTCGTTGCTCTGGTAATCAATATAATAGGTAGCGTTGGGATCAAATTCAACCGGTGAAATCGTTACAGCGTCGTACACACCAGAGCCAGCAACCGACTCGATGAAGTCCCACTTGTTGCTCTGGACAGTATCGCGATTAAGCTTATACAACGATGTTACAGTTTTGTCGTTTATAGCTTCGTGGTTCAAGAGTGCTATGTAGGGCACTACTGTTGAAAACGTAATATCTTCGTTGGTTACTTTGGCACGAATTACCTGTTGACCGGAAGCTCGTGCTAATCTACTGCCACGTCCTACTACACAAGGAAATCTAGTGTTTCCGAATGCGGCGGCCGGTCTTGGAGTCCGCACGTAACCGATATAAGCGCTGGGTCTTACGTAGCGGTTAGAACTAAGCCGGATATTTCCAGTTGCCATTAGCTTTTATCTCCTGTAACAGCGTGGTCCTAAGAAGGCCAACACTTGATTCTGTTAGACGTAACCTGTTTTTAGCGTGCCACGACCCTGACTTCTTTTTCCGCGATGATAAAATTATCATCTGGGTTAATGAGTCTACCGGTCGAAACACTGGTCCTCACGACCAATATTTTAAAGGTACCTAGTTGTTTGGGTTGTATGACCCAGTGGGTTCCACGCGTCGCCACCAACGCGATTCTGGAATCATTGCTATAAATTTTAATTGGGAATGGTATGTTTCTTAATGTAAACGGTGTTAATCTTGCCAGCGGAACTTTGTCTGGAACCGCTAGTGCCAGCGCCCCACTTTTTGGCGACATTCTGGGAGCAGCTCTATATTGTAGATACGTGCTGTTTTCGAATTCAGTGTCCATCGAAAGCGTTGTTTGCCAAATTTGTGCTCTTGGATCTCCGTGTATAGGTGAATGTGTTTTTCCGCTCATCTGGTGGGTAAACGGTATCCTGACCTCCCAGTAAACGCCGTTGTGATGTCGGTCTGGGTTTAAGATATAGTTGCACGTAAATTTTTGAAATTGCCCAAACGCAAACGACAGGATGGCTGTCAGGTCTTCTACACTAGATTCCCTCATGGTAGCGCACGTGATCGTGATTGGGATCGTGATGACGTCCATGATCCGTACGATCTGGACACCGTCACGGGTTCTGGTGTTCCAGCCTTCGGTCAGACCACCTAATGAAGCCACCTCGTACTTGTATCCGTTATCTTGAATAATCATTTGAGGCATGTTCTCGCCCATGCTCTCAGAGTAACGTGATATTTGTATTTCTTGTTGAGACTGGTCTGCTGATTGTTTATTGACTACATAATTGGTACTGAATGATGCGAAATTCTTGAATAGTTCTCTAAAGATACCGTCTTCTCTGAGACAAGCTTCCAAGTATAGCTGTATCGTTAGCTTAGTAATTTTGAGGTACTGAGAGATATCCCTGCTTTGCATTCCCCTGATTAATGAAGCGTCCAACGAATCCATTCGGATAAAGCTAGGCTTAGGGCGAACCTCGTCACGGTGTAAGGTAGTCACGCTAAAATATAACTTATCTTTATCTGTTGACAGTGTGGATAAACAACGCTACGTTCATGTTGATTTAGGCAAATTTATATTTTATGTTTTTATCTATTGACTCAACAACAAACGGGCTAATATTGTGAGTGGACTTTTGATCCAGGAGACTAATTTTATGTACCACGAAAGAGTTGCTATTTTTATTGATGGTGCTTATCTTGATAAACTGATGGAGTTAGAGTTTGACAGAACTAGGATTATGTTTGACCGTTTCGTTGCCGCTATTGCCGGTACCGACGCGGTTCTCAGGACATATTATTATCATTGCCCTCCATACATTGGTCATGCACCAACCGATAATGATAATCGTAGAGCTGATGCAAAAGACCGGTTTTTTTCAGCATTGTCGAGTCTGCCCCGGTTTCAGCTTAGGCTCGGTAAGTTGGTGTACCGAGGTCTCGACGAGAGCAACAAACCTATCTTCGTCCAAAAGCTCGTCGACATCATGCTGGGCGTAGACTTGGTTTTGCTATCGGCTACCAGACAGATTACCAAGGCCGTGCTGGTTGCTGGTGACAGTGACTTCATCCCAGCGGTAGTGGCGGCCAAACAGCAGGGCGTAGTGGTGGCGCTTTGGCATGGACCTACAAGAACTACTAATCACAGTACCGTCCACAAAGATTTGTGGGACGCCTGTGATGATCGATTTGAGATCACCCAGCAGCTGGTTGATCAGGTATGTAATAAGCGGGATAACCAAAACGGCCAATAACGGCTAATCAAAAGGAGCTTTTTGTGTTGGACATTAAGGTGAAAAGTAATCAGGTTTGGACCGACATGCAGACTAGATTCGAGATTAAGGTAGACCGTGCAAACAAAAAGCACGTGTTCTTCCATCGACGTACTGGGGGTGGTCCAGAGATCCGTATTGCTCTGGAGGACTTCCTGAAACAGTATCGATTGACCAGTACGTTACAGCCAGCTAAACAAGAAGCTGTAGCTTAGTTATTTTTCCGGGTCGACAAGTCAGCAGCCCTTGGAGTTGCTAATTCGCAGGTTCGAATCCTGCCCCCGGAATTAACTTATCTGTTTGGTGATGCGGTCTAGCGTGTTGGTTAGATCGTTTACGGCTTCGACATATTCAGCTATTGCGTCGACGACTCCTACCGGGACCATGTGGCTGGGACCTTGACCAGTACGGCGTACGCTAGACTCTGTGAGGGGTCTGTGCTCTTGGGTCTTCCACGTCTTTGGCTCATCAGCAGCTTGATGCTTCGCCAGCACTTCTGTAAGCTTAGATTTCTCTTCGAGAAGCTTTTGGATTTTTGCATCCAGCTCAGGTGACTCTGCTTTCAGTACTTTCAGCACAGCCCATGCATCCTGAAACTTTTGTTCCGATAGCTTTGCAACCGCGTCTTTGAACGTCACGATCACCTGTTTTAGTTTACCTTCTGGGGTTCGTAGTAGTTGGCTTAGCTGCAACTTTTTGATGCGGTCTATCGTTGCCTCTTCCAGCTTGGCCTTTTCGATATCGGCCAACATGCCAGCAAAGTTATCGTTCATCAAGCCCTGTACTTCTGCTGGCGACATAACCTTTACTTGCTCGTCTGTGAGGCTCTTGAACCACTCTAGCCATTCACGTGTCACCGCCAGCTTGTACAACGCTTTGCTGAATCTAATGAATTCTGGTGGTTTTTTATACATGATAAGTCGCTTTCTTGGTACGTGTTGCTATAGCTTAACTACCTTTCGCCGCCACCTACTTGCAGCAGTCTGGAACGCATACGTTCATATGCAGTAGCGCTAGCATCATTACCTACGAATCTACGTCCAAGCGTAATGGCGGCTTCTCCAGTACTGCCAGAACCGGCAAATGGGTCCAACACAACTTCACCGGTAACACTGCTTTGTTCTACCAACACTTTTAGAAGGTCTACCGGTTTTTCTGTAGGGTAGTAAGCTTTACCTTTTAGACGCCGGAATGATAAAACATCTGGTACGCCTAGATTATTAAGCTTCCGTTTACCCTTCTCGAAGAATAGTATAAATTCATATTGGGCCCTGTAATGATATCCCATACCTATGGTACAATTATGAGTTACGATTCCGTTACCCAAGAGGAAAAGATGCGGAGTGTCTATAGCGATATCAACTAATTCACATTTTCCGGCATCAGTGATAGATAATACTTGCAAACCTTTGTGTGTTTGACTACGATCAAAACCTACGTACCACGCACCAAGATACTCATTTTCTATTCTACGTATTTTAGTCGACCATCCTTGCTCCCTAGCGTAGCGTAAAACAAACATTACTAAATCAATAGATGTTGAACAGTAGCGGTCTCGCTGGCATTTCCACTCCCAACAACCATCACCATCATTTAAACCGTCGAATACACCTGCTCTGAATTCAGCTGGTGCAGTATAGACGGTCTCCTTCAGATATTTTGTTGGGGCGTTAGTACCCCCAACAAAATATTTAATGAGCTGCTGAGCAAACTTAAAACCTACTGTTACAACTACTCCATTTTCACTAGTCTGTTTAATGCTGGCACGCATACCAAGTGTACGAACATAACGAGCAACATGATAATGTGAGTCACGCTTTCCAGGGTGAAAGGCAAACGTAACCATTGCACCCGACATAGATCCTTGTGCAGCATATAAACCAACTAATTTACCAAGTGCATAATCTAGCTTAACCTCCTCTGGGAAAGTAAGTGCTGTATCATTCTGGTACATGGCCCTTATACGTCCAGTAACCTTATCATTGAGTCCGAGAGTATTGGCCCATATAGCTGGGATCATTCTTTTCCCCAACCACCAACTTAAACGCTTGCGCGAAATGCCAAGTTCTGCTGCCATACTTTTTTTAGAACGTGCTAGTGTGCAAAAGCGTGATTGGTGTGCCGAAGCAGATCTGTTGGAATTAAAATCAGCACCACACCATAAACAGAAATTGTTTGGTGGAAGTTGTACTATTTGGTCCTCTAGTGGAATTAGATTTACTGTTTTTAGTACATTATTGCAGCTTGCACCACAAATTGATGCTGTTGCTAGAACAGCTCCTGTTAGTATCTGTCCAGCTTCTACACTTTGACCACTTGATAACAATAACAAATGTTTTCGTGCTGCAGTAAGTTTACTACCGTCTGAAAGAATTAAACATACAGTAGGCGCTTTAACACGTCTAACACCGCGTACGTTAACTAATCCATGATTAGGAGTATAAATATCTTCACCTTTTCGGATCGATCCAAGTAGGCGTACACCCAAAGAAGTAGCAATAGGTGTAGTTGGATCGAGGCATTTATCCCACACGACGGGTTTGTGAAACTTAAACCCAGCTTCCTCGGCCATAGGCTTGGCTACCCACATGGTTGTAGCGTCACAAAAGAGATAGAGGTGACTATTAGGTTTTAGTACGCGGTACAGCGCTGAAAATAGTTCAGGGAAGCGTTCGTTTGGGAAGACGTTAAACCAGTTGTTGCTCGATTGGGTCGAATGTTTTAGCCTAGTGGTGGTACCCTGTGCACGCCAGCGTTCTAGTGATTCGTATGGTGGATCAGTTATGATTAGATCTATTTGCTCGTCTGGTATCTTGTTTAAGAACTCGATAGCTTCTAATTTTTTAACGATAAAACGCGGCATCGCTACACCGAAAACGGAACAATATTGGCCACCTCGTTCCCGCTGGTAAGAAAATCGAGAGTTTCGTCTTGGTTCTTCTGAAGCCTACGACCATCTTGCAGCACGATTATGTTTTGATTTCCAATCCTAAATACAACTTCGTCTTGCTTGATCTTGCCGCTTCCTACTTCGCTGCCATTCGGTCGAACCAACAGTTCATCTTTGCGGATCAATAGTACACGGTTTATCGTTATGCTACGACGTTTGAATATAGTTCTGGGCGCTACGTTGGGCCTCGTTATTCTAAGTGCGTCGAATTCTAGCGTTGTGGTCGCGGTATCTCCAAATATTAACAACCGATCACCTTCGTTAACCCCGCAGGCAAACACAAGCGAATCTTCCGCTATGGTTCTGATGATTGGGAACTTTGTTCGTCGTTGATCTGGATCAAACGCTACGTAGCTTCCAAGTTTTGATATTGCAACACAACACTTATTCTGTTCTGACGCAACCCCGATAACTTGGTTTATTTTACTATCGAACTTATCCAGGTACGATAATCTCACTACCTGACCAACATTATCCTGACTTACAACAACGAACATGCCTGAAGTGCCGATCAGGTCTACATAATTCCACGCTGCTTTACTTTTTATTGGTAGCTGGTCGAAGCTCTCGATCTTGGCCTGTTGGGTCACGCCAACGTAGTACAGGGTGTTGTTCTGGTCCTCGATGTCCTGTTCACCGCCTCGCAGGCCTGTACCTCGTTTATCGGAATACCGTACCATTTCAAGAAGTCTACGCTTTACAACAGCGTCGATACCGTTGAGTTCCTGGTTGATCTCTGCGCGACGCTTTACACAAGCTTCAATTTTGGTGAGCAGGTTAGACCTATTGAGTTTACGCATCAGAGTTCTGAGCTGCAGTCCCAAGATCACGTTGGCTTGAGCATCGTTAATCGATAATTTGTTCTTGAGCGATTGAATAGCTGTTTCATCAGTATCGGCAGATTCTAATACCTCTATCACGATCTTGATGTTGTCGATAGCGGCAAGTCGAGCGCGATCAGCATCTTCACGTTCGTTAACCTTCCCCAACTCAGATTTTAGTACCGCGCTCTCTATTTTACGTCGGAACTCAATGAATTTTTGTAAAATTAGTTTGAGTCCAAGTAGTTTTGGCTGCCTGTCTGGTCCAGCTAGACAGTAAAACTGGTAACTGTTGGACGATCGTAGTAACGGTAGAATCCTGTCCTTAACAATCTTTGGATCTTGAAACTCAACCGTAATCCTGGTACCGCTTTTCTTGGATCCATCATCATTGGCTGGCGCTATCAAGAGCTTTTGTTCCGCTAACACTTTGGTGTCTTCTATGAACTTGTTTTTGCGGAACCCAGGCGATAACCCGGTGATGACCAATCTTTTGGTACCCCTAGCAGTGTCTTCTATCTCGTAATCACAGACGAATGCTACACGACCAAGACCGGTTTCATACAGGTTCAGGAGATCTTGTTTACTCGATGTAATAGTACCGGTACCGTAATCTGGACCTTTGATAAACTTGAGCAGATCTTTGGTGTCACTATCTGGATTATCTAATAAATGAACGGTGGCTTCTATCACTTCTTTGAGGTTGTGTGGAGGAATGTTAGCCGATAGTGCCATCGCGACACCGGAGCATCCGTTTATCAAAAGTAACGGTACTCTTGATAACAGTACAGGAGGTTCTTCATGCTCTTCGGTGTAAGATTTAATCATCGGAGCTATTTCGATGTCATCTAACACACGTTCAGCAAATTCAGACAACCTGGCTTCTGTGTAGCGCGGGGCTGCATAACCAGAGTCAATAAGATTGTTTGGGTTACCGAAGTTTCCAACTTTGCTGATTAAAGAATAACGTTGCCAGTGTAAGTTGATTAAAGTGTCGTAACAAGCTTGGTCACCGTGAGGATGAACCTGTGCCAGCGTGGTTCCGACTATACTGGCGCACTTTACCGGGATAGCCTTGCTCCCCCTTCCCATCTTGTACATGGTCCATAAAATGCGCCGTTGTGAAGGCTTCAATCCATCACGAACATCCGCTATGGCGCGGTCCTCAAGAGTGTAGCGTCCGTACTCTAGTATACACTCCCGAACTATTTCATTGGTATCTAATGTACGTTCGTTCATAACGTAATTCCCAAGATCTCTTTTCTGTACTTGCTATCTTTGCCCATGTATTTTAGTACTAGCTCTTTATCACGTTCACCTCCCCAGGAAACGTGACACACTTTTCGGTTTTTAGGGTTCATGGCGAAGATCTCCAAGTCTTCTGGATCTGCCTCTCCCAAACCCTTGAATCGTGATATTCGTAAGTTTTTATCAGTCCCGAGCTTGCGCTTGACTTCATCGATACTGTCACCATAGGCCGTCTGCTTGGATGTGACTCCTCTGAACAACGGCGCTAGGATAACATGTACCTTGCCTGCATCAATTAGTCTTGGCATGTGAATGGCAAAGAACGCTAGGATAAGAGAGGTAATGTGTTTACCGTCTGGATCTGCGTCTGCCAATATGTAGACACTGCCGTAACGACACTTACTTATATCAAAAGCAGGCTCTACACCTGTTCCTATCGACTGTGTAATGTTGTTCAATTCGATGTTGTCGAGCGCTGCCGATAAATCGCCAGTGTTAGTCTTGGCAACGTTGAGTGATTTACCACGTAGAGGTAAAATTTCTTGAAATTTTACTTCACGGTCACGATAG
>Ga0315293_10005651_pt1 | contig 11761 bp, 5 predicted proteins | sample YL17G13_20_MG_FD_203071 | JGI IMG/M metagenome (GOLD analysis project Ga0315293, IMG submission 203071) | Sediment microbial communities from Yellowstone Lake, YNP, Wyoming, USA - YL17G13_20 | ecosystem: Environmental > Aquatic > Freshwater > Lake > Sediment | place: USA: Wyoming | collected... | reverse complement strand
CTGCCGCGCTATCACGAGCGCCTCTTCCAGCGGCAGAGGCCCCTCGGCGATGCGGTCCTTCAGGCTCCGCCCTTCAATGCAGGCCATGGAGATGAACGTTCGCCCTTCAGCTTCCGCAATCTCATAGACCGGACAGATGTTCGGATGAAGCAGCGCGGCGGCGGCACGCGCCTCGTGCACCAAGCGGGTACGATCGTCTTCGGTGGCTACCGAATCAGGCGGCAAGAACTTGAGAGCGACGGTGCGGCCGAGGGTAAGATCCTCGGCCTTGTAGACCACACCCATCCCTCCCTCGCCCAGCTTCGAGAGAATCTTGTAGTGAGAAATTGTTTTCCCGATCATAGCCATCCTATGGAGACTGACCTAAAACCCCACTGATGTGCGAAGTCTACCAGAATCTCCCAAGACCAGTCAAATAAGCGTCTCCGCAAGGAACCGAAAAGACCGAGTCCTCACTTGACACAATTTCTAGCAATTGCTAGCCTTTGTTCATTCCTGACATGGATCTGCGACCACATTCTGAGGAGGAATCTATGCGAAGCGCATCGCTTTGTATCTTTTCGCTTATCCTCATCGTTGCAGCCTCATTCCCTCTCCTCGCTCAAGAAACCACCGGTCGGCTCGAAGGGCGTGTCCTCGACGCCGCGGGGCAGCCCATCGCATACGCTAACATCATGGTGACCGGGCCGGGTCTCCAAGGCACCCGCGGGACGTTGACATCGTCCCAAGGACGGTTCCTGATGCTCGTGCTTCCTGTGGGAGAATACACCGTAAGCATTTCGCACGTGTCCTACCAGGAGAGGAAGTTCGAGGGCGTGCGCATCAGGCTGGGACAGACAAGAACGCTGGGAGATGTGAAGCTCGAGGAGCGCATGTATACGACAAAGGAGATTGTGGTCGAAGCCGAAGCTCCGCTCATCGACCCCGCCTCGACATATATGGGCGCTAACATTTCGTCCAAAGAATACGAGGCACTGCCCATAGACCGTAGTTACCAAAACATGGTCTCGCTCCTTCCGCAGGCGAACCAGAGTTACCTAGGGGATCCCGTGAACATGGCAGGTTCCACGGGATTTGAGAATCGCTACTTTGTCGACGGTATTGACGTGACCGATTCCTACCGCAGTTGGGGCGGAGCCAGCCTTCCTTATAACTTCATTGAGGAAGTGCAGGTCAAGATGGGGGGCTATGAAGCAGAGTATCGCAGTTCGCTCGGGGGCACGGTTGACGCAGTGACGTACTCCGGCGGCAACGAAGTAACGGGGCAGGTCTTTGGCTTCTTCACGAACAACATGTTCACTGGCACACCGCGAAGCCTGCCGGATGCAAAGGAAAGAGGAGATTTCTCGCTCTATGACGTTGGGTTCGGCATCGGCGGGCCGATTCAGAAAGACCGACTCTGGTTCTATACCGCCTACAATCCCACTTTCAAACGCGAAGACGTCGAGATGATTGGCTGGGGACTAATCAATGACTGGAGGACGACACACAGCTTTGCCGGCAAGCTGACTTGGAGAGCGAACAAACACAATACAATCACATTCACCGCGATAGGTGATCCAAGACGGGGGCGTTTCGTGTATTTGCCTAGGGTCCGTCCTACGGCCCTCGATCCCCTTCTATATCAGGTTCGCGAGGGAAGCCTCAACTTCATGCTGGATGGTCGTCATTTGATACGCGAGAACCTGTTGATTGAGTCTTCCATTTCAAGTTCGACATGCGACAATGATTTCATTCCCGAGACGGAAGCTGGGAGGGTACTACCGTGGTTCACTGACTCGACGGGGAGCGAGTCCGGCGGCGGTGCTGAAGTCGACGACGTGCGGAGCACCGTGACTATGCCAAGACTGAAGCTCACATGGTCAAGAGGCAGTCACGAGATCAAGACTGGCCTGGAATACAAGGAGACCGGCTTGGACTTCGACAACCAAATGAAGGGGCTGTTTCAGAACCCAGACAACAGTTTCACCGCCGCCTACTGGGTAATGAAGGGACATGTCAGTAATCGCATTCCTTCAGCTTTTCTCCAAGATTCCTGGCGAGCGAATGACCACCTGCGGCTCAATGTGGGAATGCGTTGGGACGGACAGTACCTCATCTCGTCAGAGGGAAAGGTAGCCCAGAGAATCCTCGACCAGTGGCAGCCCCGTGTCGGCTTCGTCTATGAACCGGGCCGCTCCAGGGGTCAGAAGATCTTCGGTTCATTCGGGCGCTTCTATCAGGAGCTGGCGACTTCCGGGATACTCTGGCACTATAACGCCGCCAATAGGAGTTTCGACATCCACTACGATCATAATCCGCTCATCGATCCCTCAGGAGGGGACACGGTCATTACGGGCACCGGCGCGATACAGCCGGAGAACCCTGACTTGGAAGGCCAGTACTTCGATGAGTTCACGCTCGGCTACGAGCGGCAGGTCGGTGAGAATGCCAAGCTCGGTGTACGCGGCGTCTACAGGACGTTGCGTCAGGGGATAGAAGACTGCTGTACGCCTACGGGGTGCATTTTTGGCAATCCCGGCAGCGGATCCCTGAGCGCATGGCCCCATATGAAACGCAACTACAGTGCCCTGGAACTGAGCTACCAGCAGGTCATGGGCGAGCGACTGTCCTTCCTAGTCTCGTACGTCCTTTCTAGGACGTACGGCAACTATGAAGGCCTCTTTGATTCGGAATATGGCAATATGTGGGTCAATGCGACGGGGCTATTCGACACCCCGGAGCAGTTGATAAATGGAGAGGGTCTGCTCCCCAACGACAGAACGCATGTTTTCAAGTTGTCCGGGAGCTATCGGATCGCTGAGGGCCTGACTCTCGGCGCCTTCAGTTTCTTAGAGAGCGGAACTCCACTCAACGAGTGGGGGCACGACTACTATCCCGGGGCCCCGCCTTGGGGGATCATTCTCCTCCGCCAGAGAGGATCGGCCGGCCGCACGCCTACTATTTGGGACTTGAACCTGCGTGTCACCTATCAACCGCCCTTTGCCGCGGCGGGACGCTGGCGCCCGAAGATGGTCGCCGACTTCCTCCATCTTGCCAGCCAAAGGCGACCGGTTGGATATGACCAGACGCACTACTTCGGTGTCGATGCTGAGGGCAATCAGAGCGATCCGAATCCGCACTATGGCCAGCCCAACAACTGGCAGCCGCCCATGGCGGTGAGGCTGGGAGCCGAAGTGCAGTTCTAGGCGGAGCGGCTCGTAGAGGCAAGCCTCAGACAGCCACCTGGTCAGTGGAACGGGACGCTTGGCACGCGATCAGGACTTGCTTTTCGGATAGTGAATGAGCTCAAGCAGCTCCTGCCACCGTGGGTCAGAGCGTAGGTCGTCGAGGTAAGGTTCCGTCGGGAATTGTAGCATCTCGGGCCAGCGTTCCTCGAGCCCCTTGCGAAGCCAGGCGAAGGCGTCGTCTTTCTTGCCGAGCCCTGCATTGAGCGCGGCCATGTCACAGAGATTCCAGCGCTTGCCGGCATCCCACTCCAGCTGCTTCGCGGCAAGGTACGCAGTAGCCCTGTCCCGGCTGCCCAACTTCGCGTAGATGAAGGCCTCTTGAAACCCCGGGTTCGGGTTAGCGTCACACTCGGCGAGGGCCTCCTTGTACATGCCCTTCAAGTAATAGGACATCGCGACCATGGCGTTCGGCCCATGGTAGCCGGACATCTCATCGCTCTTCCGAAAATGGGCGATCGCATCATCGTAACGGCGGCCATAGAAAGACATCCAACCCATGTCCCCAATAGCGCTAGGTTCCAGCGGCTGTAGGTCGCAGATCCGCCGCTGGATCTCAATCGCTTCCTCGACGCGATTCGCAGCATAGAGGACCAGTTTTCGTTGCATGAGTATCTCGGTGTTATTTGGGTTGAGCTCGACGGCGCGTTTCGTTGCGGCATCGGCCCCCGCCCAGTCCCAGTCCCAGTTCAGCCTGATGCTCCCGAGAGCTGCTTGCGTCTCCGCCAGTTGGTCATCAAGCGCCAGGGCCTTCGTGAGGGCGGCCCGCGCGAGCGGGGCAACCTGAGCGGGTGTAACACCGCTAAATGCCTGGATCGTGTAGGCATTAGCCAATCCGGCCCAGGCGGCAGCCAGCGTTGAGTCCATGGCAACCGCTCGGCGGTAGCACTCCTCCGCCTCCTTGAGCTTCCAATTCACTAGAAACTGCCGGCCTTGGAGGTAGAGCTCATAGGCCATGGGATCAGCGCTTCGCGCCACTGCGAGCCGTGCGTCATTCGTCGCGGTGAGTCTTGCCTTCAGAGCCCCCGCGACCTCCCGGGCTATGCGGGACTGAAGGATCATGATGTCCCGGGGTTCTCCGCTGAACGTGTTCGACCAGATCATCCGATCCTTCGCCGCATCGAACAGCTTGGCCGTGATCGTGATCTGATCCCCGACCAGCATCAGCGAGCCCGTGATCAACGCCTTCACTCCTACCTGGCGGCCGATTACCGGAAGCGGCTCGTTGCTCCCCTTAAACTGCTTCATCGTCTGGTCGGAGATGATCCTAAGGGAACCGATCGTGCCCATGCATGAACTCAACTGCTCCGTGACCCCCTCAGCCCAGATATCCTTCGAGGGATCCCCCGAGAGGTTGGCCAGGGGCAGGATGCCGATCGAGTCCATGGCCTCTGCGCGACCGGGCCAGAACTTCAGACCAGCCCATACCAACCCAGCTATGACTATTACAAGTGCGCCCACAGCCGCCGCCCGCTGCCAGGGCAACCAGGATCGCCAGAGGCGCCGCAGCCCCTTCGCAGGTCTCGCCTTCCCCGCGGGAAGGGCTTCACTGTCCTGCGCGAGCATCCGCACGTCAGCAACAAACTCCTCTGCCTTCTGGTACCTTCTCGCCGGATCCTTCGCAAGCGCCTTCGCTATGATCCCATCAAGACCAGCTGGAATATCTGTTCCTTCCCCTGCGAGAGGCACCGGATCCTCGTTCAAAATCGAGTACAGCAGTGCCGCCTCGTACTCTCCCCCGAATGGCGCCCTTCCTGATACCATCTCATATAGCACCACACCCAGCGCCCAGATATCACTGCGAGCATCCGCCCCCACCCCCTTCACCTGCTCCGGCGACATGTACGCCACCGTCCCCATCGTCGTCCCCGTCCTCGTGAGCTTCGTCGTCCCCGCCACCTTCGCGAGGCCAAAGTCCATGAGCATCGGCCGCCCGTCGGGCAGAAGCATCACGTTCCCGGGCTTGATGTCCCGGTGGATGATCCCCTTCGCGTGAGCGGAGGCGAGACCCTCTCCCACATGGCGGGCTATCGCAAGCGCCTCATCCAGCGGCAGAGGCCCATCAGCGAGGCGTTCCTTGAGGCTCCGCCCTTCAATGTAGGCCATGGAGATGAACGTTCGCCCTTCAGCTTCCGCAATCTCATAGACCGGACAGATGTTCGGATGAAGGAGCGCTGCAGCGGCTCGCGCCTCGTGCACCAGGCGGGTACGATCGTCTTCGGTGGCTACCGAATCAGGCGGCAAGAACTTGAGGGCAACGGTGCGGCCGAGGGTGAGGTCCTCGGCCTTGTAGACCACACCCATCCCTCCCTCGCCGAGCTTCGAGAGGATGCGATAGTGGGAAATCGTTCTTCCGATCATAGCCATCCTAAGGAGACTGACCAAAAACCCCACCGATGTGCGAAGTCTACCAGAATCTCCCAAGACCAGTCAAATAAGCGTCTCCGCAAGGAACCGAGAAGACCGAGTCCTCACTTGACACAATTTCAAGCAATTGCTAGCCTTCGTTCATTCCTGACATGGATCTGCGACCACATTCTGAGGAGGAATCTATGCGAAGCGCATCGCTTTGTATCCTTTCGCTTATCCTCCTCGTTGCAGCCTCATTCCCTCTCCTCGCCCAGGAAACCACCGGTCGACTCGAAGGGCGTGTGCTCGACCCTGCAGGTCAGCCCGTCGCGTACGCCAATGTCATGGTGACCGGGCCATCCCTCCAGGGCACCCGCGGGACGTTGACGTCATCGCAGGGACGCTTCGTCATGCTCGTGCTCCCTGTGGGAGAGTACACGGTGAGCGTCTCGCACGTGTCCTACCAGGAGAGGAAGTTCGAACCGGTGCGCGTCCGTCTGGGGCAGACCACGACGCTCGGAGACGTGAAGCTGGAAGAGCGCACCTATACGACACAAGAGATCGTTGTCGAAGCCGAGGCTCCGCTCATCGACCCCGTTTCAACATACCTGGGCGGCAATCTCGCAGCCAAAGACTACGAGGCACTACCGATCGAGCGCAACTACCAGAACGTGGCCACACTTCTCCCCCAAGCGAATCAGAGCTACCTTGGCGACCCCGTGAACTTCGCCGGCTCCACAGGATTCGAGAATCGATATTTTGTCGACGGCATTGACGTGACCGATTCGTACCGAAGCTGGGGCGGGGCCAGCCTTCCTTATAACTTCATTGAGGAAGTCCAGATCAAAATAGGCGGCTACGAAGCGGAATACCGCAGCTCGCTCGGCGGCGTAGTCAATGCGTTGACGTACTCGGGCAGCAACAGACTGAAGGGGCAGGTCTTTGGCTTCTTCACGAACAACATGTTCATGGGCACGCCTCGAAGTATGCCCGATGCGAAGGAAAGAGGAGACTTCTCGATCTACGACATTGGATTCGGCCTCGGCGGACCAATCCTCACGGATCGCCTTTGGTACTACGCTGCCTACAATCCCACATTCCGGCAGGAAGACGTCGAGATAATCGGATGGGGGCCGTTCGAGGACTGGACGAAGACCCACAGCTTTGCGGGCAAGCTCACCTGGAAGGCCAATGAGCGCAACACCGTCACTTTTACTGCCATCGGCGATCCATCCCGGAGCAGGTCGGTCGTAACCGCGTCACAACCCCCTGAAGCTCTCGATCCCTTTCTCATAAGAATCAATAGCGGAGGCCTCAACTTCATGCTGGATGGCCGTCATCTGATCCGCGAGAACGTCCTCATCGAGTCTTCTCTGTCGAGAAGCTCTCGCGAGGATGATTACTACTCCGAGTCGGAGCGCGGGCGGACAGTCCCTCTCTTCACTTACTTGAACGGCGTCCAGGCCGGCGGAGGCAACACGGTCGAGTATGTTCAGAGCACGGTGATTATGCCGCGAGTGAAACTAACCTGGTCGAAGGGAGACCATGAGATCAAAACAGGCATGGAATACAAGGATGCAGTTCTTGATTTCGACATAACCATGTGGGGTATCTGGCAGAACTCGGATACCAGCTACGACGGAGCCTACTGGATGTTCAACGGCAAGGTGGGGAACCGGATTCCGTCCGCCTTTGTACAGGATTCCTGGCGATTGACCGATAATATGCGGCTTAATGCGGGAGTTCGCTGGGACGGGCAGTTTATCATGTCGTCGGAAGGAAAGGTTGCGCAGAAAATCCTCGATCAATGGCAGCCCCGTATCGGCTTCATCTTTCAGCCGGGGCGCTCCGGAGAGCAGAAGTTCTTCGGCTCATTCGGACGGTTTTATCAGGAGCTGGCGACATCCGGGGCCTTCTGGTATTTCAACGCCGGCAACAGAAGCTATGATGTCCATTGGGATCACAATCCTCTTATCGATCCCGCCGGTGGGGACACGACCGTTACAGGCACTGGGAAGATCCAGCCGGCGAATCCCGAATTAGAAGGCCAGTACTTCGACGAGTTCACACTCGGCTATGAGCGGCAGATCGGCTGGAATGCAAAGCTCGGTGCCCGCGGCGTCTACCGCACATTGCGGCAGGGCGTAGAAGACTGTTGCAGGGATGACGGATGCATCTTGGGTAACCCCGGAAGCGGGTTGCTGACCGCCTTTCCCCATATGAGGCGTGACTATAGCGCTCTTGAGCTGAGCTACCAGCAAACAATGGGCGAACACTTGTTCTTTCTTGCTTCTTACGTTCTCTCTAAAACGTACGGCAACTACGAAGGCCTATTCGACTCGGAATACGGCAACATGTGGGTCAATGCGACCGGGCTGTTCGATGTCCCGGAGCGGGCGGATAATAACGGCCTACTTCCGAACGACAGGACGCACGTATTCAAGCTGTCCGGGAGCTATCGCCTGGCGGGGGGACTTACGTTCGGCGCTTTCGGATTCCTGGAGAGCGGAACACCGCTGAACGAGTGGGGACGCAACCCTAACCCAATCCGGCCGGATTGGGAGATGATTCTCCTGCAGCCGAGAGGAGAGGCTGGACGAACGCCTTCGATTTGGGACCTGAGCCTGCGAGTCACCTATCAGCCGGCATTTGCCGCGACGGGGCGGTGGCGGCCCAAACTGACCGTTGATTTCCTGCACATCGCCAGCCAGCGGCGGCCGCTCATTTACGACCAAATGCATTACTTCGGCATCGATGCCGAAGGCAACCAGACCAATCCGAATCCGCATTACGGTCAGCCCACTTCTTGGCAGCCCCCGATGTCTGTGCGGCTGGGCGCGGAGGTGCAGTTCTAGCTGAAGCGACAGGCCCGGAAGTTTATGAGTTGGCGGCTGATTTGGTGGAAGCAGTTGCTCGCCGCGCGATCAAGACTTGCTTCCGGGATAATGAATGAGCTGAAGCAGCTCCTTCCAGCGTGGGTCGGAGCGCAGACTGTCGAAGAGCGGCTCGATGGGTATTTGGATACTAACGGGCTGACGAATCTCAATACTCTTCCGCAGCGAAGCGAAAGTCTGATCCTTATCCCCCAGTCCTGCAAAAACACACGCAAAGCTGAATGGATCGACGTATTTCTCCTTATTCTCAAGTTCCTGTTCAAGCTCGTGGAGTCGATTCAACATCTCCAGCGCTTTGTCTCGCCTGCCTAAAGCCGCATAGGCATATCCCACGTAGGCGAGGCCCCACTGATTGTCGTAGAATCCAGGTAACGCTCGGGCCGTTTCGCACTCCGCCAGGGCCTCCTTGGCCCTACCTCTGAGGACATAGGCGATGACCAGCATAAAATCCCACTCAGGAGGTATCGCGCCCCTAGCGCGTTCCTTGATTATGAAAGCGATCGTATCGTCGTATCGCCGAGCATAGAAATAGATCCACGCCAGGTCTCCCCAATGCCCCTCGTAGACGCGACGAGCTATCGGGACAGACTCTTCAGCCTTGCCCGCCATCACGAGATAGAAGGAATAACGTGAGAGGATAAACCCGTCATTGGGACTGATCTTGAGAGCTTGCTTGAACTCCGATTCCGCACCCGACCAGTCCCAGTCCAAGTTCAGCTTCGCCCACGCCAACGCGAGATGTGCATCCGCAGAGTTGTCATCCAGCTGCACCGCTTGCACCGCGGCAGCCCGGGCAAGGGGCGCGGCCTGATCCGGGTGCATCTCGTAACCGATCGCCAGGTTGACATAGGAGATAGCCATCCCTGCGTAGGCGGGTGCAAACTTGGGGTCGATCCGGAGGGCGCGGCGGAACTGCTCCAGCGCTTGCTCAAGTGCCCAGTCGTTGTTGTGGCGCACCCCCTTGAGGTATGCGCTGTAAACCTCGGGATTCACGGGCTTCGCCGCTGCAAGCTGCGCCTCGCTCTGCGGCGTCAGCTCGGCCTTGAGCTTCTCAGCTATGGCGCGGACGATTTGACTTTGGAGAACCATTATATCCGATGCCGCACCACTGAAGGTGTTCGACCAGATCTGCCTGTCTCTCGATGCCTCATAGAGCATGATCGTGATCTGGACCTGGTCACCAACGAACATCAGCGACCCACCTACCAGCGCCTTCGCACCAACCTTGCGCCCGATCACGCTCGCCGGCTCCTTGCTATCCTTGAACTGCTTCATTGTCTGGTCCGAAACGATCTTCTTGAGAGCTACGACCGTCCCCATGGAGGCACTGAGCCGCTCCGTCACTCCATCCGCCCACAGATCTCCGTTGGCATCGCCGGAGAGGTTTTGTAGGGGAATGAAACCGATCGAGTCGATCGCCTCAGCTTTGGGCGAGAGAAGCACCACGGCCCCGTACACGACGGCCGCGGCGATGACGCAGGTCGCGCTCAGCGCCGCCGCCCGCTGCACGGGACGCCAGGATCTCCAGAGGCGCCGCAGCCCCCTCGCAGGTCTCACCTTCCCCGCCGGAAGCGCCTCTCTGTCCTGCGCCAGCGCTTGCAGGTCGGCTATGAGCTCCTCCGCCCTCTGATACCTTCTCGCCGGATCCTTTGCGAGCGCCTTCGCAATGATCCCATCAAAACCGGCGGGGGCGTCCTTGCCTTCTCCCGAAAGCGGCTCCGGATCCTCATTGAGGATCGAGTACAGGAGCGCCGCCTCGTAGTCTCCCCCAAACGGCACCTTCCCCGATACCATCTCATACAGCACCACTCCCAGCGCCCAGATGTCACTCCGATGATCGGCTTGCTTCCCAAGCACCTGCTCGGGAGACATGTAGGCAACCGTCCCCATCGTCGTCCCCGTCCTCGTCAGCTTCGTCGTCCCTGCCACCTTCGCCAACCCAAAGTCCATAAGAATCGGACGCCCATCAGGAAGAAGCATCACGTTCCCCGGCTTGATGTCCCGGTGAATGATCCCCTTCACATGGGCGCTGGCAAGGGCATCCCCTATCTGCCGCGCTCTCACGAGCGCCTCTTCCAGCGGCAGAGGCCCCTCGGCGATGCGGTCCTTCAGGCTCCGCCCTTCAATGTAGGCCATGGAGATGAACGTTCGCCCTTCAGCTTCCGCAATCTCATAGACCGGACAGATGTTCGGATGAAGGAGCGCTGCAGCGGCTCGCGCCTCGTGCACAAGGCGGGTACGATCGTCTTCGGTGTCTACCGAATCAGGCGGCAAAAACTTGAGGGCAACGGTCCGGCCGAGGGTGAGATCCTCGGCCTTGTAGACCACACCCATCCCCCCCTCGCCGAGCTTGGAGAGGATCTTGTAATGCGAGATCGTTTTGCCGATCATTGCCCAACCAAAAGTATCCAGTGACGGCCCAGAATTGGAAACATTTTAGTCCAGGGGATTATTCTTGGATTCTAGCGAAACCGGGAATAGCGGTCAAGTATTGACATTCATTAAAGTTAAAGAAACGATAATGGCTGCCCGACGGCGAGCAGCCATTACTCAATTCATTTGCAGCAGATCCTGATGCGCCGCGCCAGAAACCTCACGCGCTCGCGAGCTTCTTCTTCGTGTACTCGGCGAGCCCGCCGGCCTTGAATATCTCGGACGCCTGGCCGGCGAGCGGCTTGAAAGAGAATTCCTTCCCGCCGATCCAGAGCTTCCCCTTCTCGGGGTCGAGCTTAACGCTCTTGTGATGCAGGGTCGCTTTGTTCTTCCGCGCGTACTCGGACGCCTCCGGGCACTCGATGCAGTAGAGCGCCTGGTTGATCGCGTTCCGGTAATAGAGGCGCGAGAATGACGCCGCGATGACGGCGACGACCCCGGCGAACTGGATCGTCGATACCGCCTGCTCGCGCGAGGAGCCGCAGCCGAAGTTCCGCCCCGCGACGATCATGTCACCCTTCTCAGCCGTCTTCGCGAAGTTGGGATCGTAATCCTCGAGAGCATGCTTCGCCATGTCCTCGTTCGAGAGCATTTCGTAGGTGTACTTTCCCGGGTAGATCACGTCGGTGTTGATATCGTCGTCGTCGAGTATCCAGACTCTTCCTTCGAGCTCCATGGTCTCCTCCAGTATCTCAGTCGGGGGACACGATCTTCCCGGCAAGCGCGGATGCCGCCACCGTCGCCGGGCTCGCGAGATAGATTTCGGTGCCTTCCTTCGTACCCATTCTCCCCTTGAAGTTCCTGTTCGCGGTCGAGATCGCGCGCTCGCCGGTCGCGAGCACGCCGCCGTACGCGCCG
>Ga0315293_10005649_pt1 | contig 11762 bp, 12 predicted proteins | sample YL17G13_20_MG_FD_203071 | JGI IMG/M metagenome (GOLD analysis project Ga0315293, IMG submission 203071) | Sediment microbial communities from Yellowstone Lake, YNP, Wyoming, USA - YL17G13_20 | ecosystem: Environmental > Aquatic > Freshwater > Lake > Sediment | place: USA: Wyoming | collected... | reverse complement strand
CAGTAGAGACAGAGGCTTTCGCAAAATGGTATATGGACATACAGCCCGGCGCTGATCTCGCTGGTCATGCCGGCAATATAACCAATTCCGGTTGTGCCGCAATATGGCCCAAAAAAAAGGATGCGGCCTCTGTCGGCGGGCCGCATCCAAATAACGGATAATTTATATAACGTTTAAATGAAAAACCGGTCCCATCGCACGCGCGAGGGGAAAGTGTACAGACTGTGAAAGAATATCTGTATGGCCGGGACTATATAGGGCGATTCCATTTTAGGCGCCTTGGGGTCCGGAGTCCAGGAGAAGTAGACGAAAAGCCCTTTGCCGTTGATATTGGCCGTGGGGACGAGGCCGAAATCCCGGGAGTCCTCGGCTTGGTCGCGATTATCCCCCAAGACAAAGACATTCCCGGGGGTTACTATTTGCGATGGCATATAATCGCGGCCGGAGAATTCCCTGGGCAGTATCCGGGTGTCGGAGTGCTTGACGGTGGCAAAATCGGGCAGCGGCTTGTCATCGATATAAACCACCTTGCCCTCGATCCTGACCCGCTGGCCCTCGACAGCCACGATTCGCCTCGACAGTTTGTGGCCGAATTTCAGGGGGTGTTCGAATAGAATCAGGTCGCCTGCCTTCGGTTTGTCGAACCTGTAGGCAAGCTGCGATGTCATTAGGAAATCCCCGGGAAGGAGCGAGCTTTGCATGGAGTTGTCGGGCACCTCGTATGGCGTGATCAAGAATATCCTCAGGATTGTTCCTATGACAATGATGATAAGGGCGGCCTTGAAAAATTCGGCCGTACGCGAGAGTTTGCGCTTGGCGCGCTTCTTTTTCTTTTTGGGCTTTTCTATCATTTATAGGCCTCCGGCATCTCTATGACCCCAACTTCTGGCGATCATTCCTTAATATCATTATCGGCAGCGGCTTTCAAAAATTGATTCTATGCCGTGCCTAATGATGATTGACCGGGTAATCGTCCAGGGTTATTTTGCCGGTATGAATGACGTTCTATTCAATAACTTAAGGCTGGCGTTTTTCGATATCGACGGCACTCTTATCCGCCGCCGGTTCGATGGCACCTTGAGCCTCAAGTCAAGGGCTTTCAACTACGCCACCGAAAAGGTGTTCGGCCTTAAGGGGTTCGACTATACCAGGATCCTCGGCAAGAGGATTTTCGGCCTCACCGACCGATCCATGATCAAGGTTACATTACAGCAACTGGGTATCGGCGATGATGTCTATCACGCCCGGGAAACAAGGCTGTTTGAGGCTATCGACGAGTATTTTGAGGAGAATGTCGGGCTGGAGAAGACCTCTGATTATTACCCCGTGCCCGGGGTTTCAGATTTTCTCGATATTCTCCGCAGCCACAATATAAGGCTGGGCCTGGTGACCGGTAATATCAAGAAGCACGCCGATTGGAAGATGACGATTTGCGGTTTCGACGGCATCTTTACCACCGGCGGTTTTGGAGAAGACGCCGAGCTTCGCCCCGATATCATGCGGATGGGGATCAGGCGAAACCCCGACATACCGCTTGATAATATCTGCCATTTCGGAGATTCCCCGCCCGACCTGCTGGCCGCCAAAGAGTGCGGTATCAAAGCGGTGGCCGTTACCACGCTTGGCGGCGGCACACATACCCGTCCAGAACTGGAAGAAACAAGTTACGGCCTGATTATTGATAGCTGGTTGGAGGTTGATTTGATTTCTGATTATCTGGCTTAAGGCGAATAAGCCAGTATCCCTACATTTATAAAAGATTCATCCTGTATTTACCGATATTATGGGCGCATTGAATATGCCTATTATTTTCTTGACAAAAATCAATGCCTATATTATATATTATTAAATATATCCTACAAAAAAGGAGGCCGAAATGGCTAGGGTAACTATCATTATCAGTTTGGTGGTGACGTTATTTGTGCTTAATGCGGCTGCCATCGGTGCCCCGACGGGGCCCAACGACACGCTGTTCAACGAACAGGGTGAGGCTTTTTTCCCGCAATTTCCCTCGAAACCAGGAGTCGATTGCGAGCCTGATCAGGTAATCGCACAATTTCTAAACAACGCCCTTTCCCTACCCGACAAAGTTGAGGAAGCCAATTTCAAGGAGTGCCAAATTGAAAAAGAATTACGGGGCATTCTTCTGGATTACCAAGTATATTACGTCGAAAAGGTCTTTAAGGGCTTTTGGCCGGAAGATACCCTGATGACACTTGAAGATCAGTCTGTAGTAGGAGTAAATGACCTTTCACAAGTGTTTCTTCTGAAATTGCGAGAGGGGCACGATATTTTTAAGCTAATTACCAGTCTTCAGAAATATCAAGATTGCTACTTTGCCGAACCGAACGGATATATTCATGGCGATGCAACACCTAATGATGATCTTTTTCATGACCAATGGAATTTATTCAATTGGCATTTCGACAGTATCGGTGTTGGTTGCCAAACAGCTTGGGAGTATAATACTCGTGGAGGCCGAATAGGGATACTTGATTCCGGAATTGACTGGACGCATCCGGAATTCGCTTGTCCCAATTACCCAGGTTATAAAATACCTCAGGGTTATGACTTCGTTAATGATGATCATTATCCATTTAGCAATGTCTTTCACCATGCCACGGCCTGTGCCGGTATTGCTGCCGCCCGAACGAATACTGATGGCATTGCGGGTATTTCGGGGGGATGGGCAAGAGACCAATGGGATTGGGGTTCCCAAATAATTCCAATGCAAATAATAGACGATAGTAATCATGGTAATATCGCTGATGCATGCGATGCCATTAGGGCTGCTGCGGATCCTGATGGGCCGTACAATTGTGTAATACTATCAAACAGCTGGGGTGATTATAATTATTCAGAAGCCCTGAGAGGTGCGGTATGTTATGCCAATATTGCAGAAAGGACATTCGTAGCATCCAAAGGAAACGATGAAACCAATGATTGGCATTATCCCTCCGATATTGACGGCAGTTGGGTTATTTCGGTTGGTGCGTATCAAAATTCGCCTGGGGCACCGAGGGCCGGATTTTCTAATTATGGTAATAATATTGACTTATTGGCTCCATCAAATGTAATTACCACTGTTCCAGGATGGCCCGGCGGCGATTATGATTGGTTTGTGGGAACATCCGCATCCTGCCCGCATGTTAGTGGAGCCGCTGCATTGTTGCGAGCAAGGCTGGCCGCAATTATGAACCCCCCGCATCCGGATGACGTAGATAGAATTTTATGCTATTCAGCCGTTGACGGGGGCGTGCCTGGTTATGATGACTATTATGGCAATGGGCGATTGAATATAGGGAACGCGTTAAGCAGATTGTCGCATTTACAGCCTATCTATCCACCTTGGCAGATATTTGCCTATCATACTTCACCCGGGTATGACGAAATTGCGTCAATCAGTGACGGATACGGTGCTTTTAATAACAAAGCCCCTTATGATTTGCCGACAGGTCATTATTTTTATCGCAAATACGAGATACGCGTAAATGTCGATTATGATAAAGTTTTTATGGAGACTCCGAAGGCATGGGGCCGGGGCATGAATGTAACCAGAGGATGGTCGCCGGCGATTCCTAATAATATGGCAGAGTATTGCGGTGTAATATCAGGTTCGGAGAGTATTGACGGTTGCGTTCTACAAACGTGGGTATATGAAATTTGGCAATCGCCGCCGCCGAATGCTTATCTAGGATGGTTTCCATGCCCCCCCGAGGAAGTTGAGTGCGAATACGTCGTATGGGGAAGATTAGATCCTAATCCACCTCCACCCCCACTTAGGCCAGATTCCGGCGAATCTAAAATTCAAATAGTATCAAATATTGCCGAGAACTCAGAAGATGTTTGCCCTAATCCCTTTAATGACCAAACGGAAATAAACCTGAATTTAACACGAACAAATATCGTAGCTATCACCGTTCATGATATATTGGGACAAGTTGTGTGTAAAATATATTCGGGTAAGTTGAATTCGGGTTCCCATAGATTCCTTTGGATGCCTAATGTGAATAGTGGCAATTTAGGTTCTGGCGTTTATTTTATAAAGATCGCTTATCCGGAGGAAACCAAGGTGCTAAAGGTTACCTATTTAAAATGAAACTTGCTAATACAATGGCTATATTTGTGTGTTTAGCAATCTTGTCAGGAGTTATATTTTTCTGTGAGGACCGCGGAACGAACGGGCTCGTCGATCCAATTGATAATCCTACTATTATTGATGATAATGCAGCCTGGTCACCTGACGGCGGATTCTTGGCTTATACTCATTACAGGCGCTCCATCGAAGATAATCCCGATTATCCGCTTGTTCAAATTTGGATTTATGATATTATATCGGATTCAAGCTATCGATTTTTATACCCAGCGATGGCACCCAGATGGTCGCAGGACGGTTCAAAATTGTTTTTTGTTCAATCAATTTCTGGTACAGGCAACATTTATTTTTACGAATTTGGCCAAGACACAATTATCAGAGTAACCAACGATAATTCACATGGTATATTCGATTTGTCACCGGGCGGGGAATCGATAGTAACCATGTCCGGATCCAATTCAACCCGCGATTTTGGCCTGTGGCTCATAGATTATAACAATAATTATTATAGATGTATTACCCCGGGTGATCCATCAGGTGACACGCCGCGTTGGTCACGACATTCGGGTAATATTATTTACAACAGAGCGGAACTTGATATTTATTATCAATTTGCTATTTCCGACTCAATGGGCAATTTTATCGGCTATATTCATCGATCAAATTGGCTCCAATATGCTGCCTGTTGGGGGCCGGGCGACTCTCTTGTTGCCATAACGGATGGAATTGATGCATTCGTCAAGCGCCCTAATGTCTGGATTAAGAACAGAAATGCTGGCGCGCTATTCCTTTTTACCAAGGGTTGGGCCCCGGATTGGTCAAATGATGGCAACTGGATAGCCTTCACCGATGGTGCAATTAATCCTCGTCGCTTCACCATCTGGGTCATGCGCCTCGACGGCACCGGCAAGCGTGAGATTTCGCGCCGCAGTTATGCCGACATCGACACCGTTGCCATTGCGCCCGATGCTTATCCTCGGTGCGTACTGCCGGAGGCGGTCAAGGCGAGGTTAAGAGGGCAATAATAAAAAAGTCAGGTCGCACGCGGCCCGACCTACGAATTCGCAAATTAATACCGGGCCGCAAGTCAATGACAAAAAAAACAGGGCGATCGTTTACGACGACCGCCCTTGTTTGACAAATTATCGTATCTGCCGGGCGGCATAATTATGTTTGGCAAGCGAAAGGACAAGACGGCGAATTTCTTTCATCGGGGCTGTATTTTGTGAGATTCAATTACCCCAAAATAACGAAAATAAAAAGGGTGACACTCTTAAGATGAGAATATCGACATGTCGTTGGCTTAAGTATGTAATTCTCGCGATTCAGGTCATCGCTGTGTCATGCAACTCAGACAAGCCTAATAATTCCGGGATAGATGCGGAGCCGGACATCCCCATTATCCAGGACGACGATCCGGCCTGGTCTCCGAATGGCCGCTTCGTGGCCTACTCCCATTATGTCCTGTCCCCGGATGAAAGCGGTAACTTCTTCTACTGGCAGTTGTGGCTTTACGACTTGCAGGCCGACTCCGGCTACCTCTTCCTCTATCCGGCCATGGGGCCGCGTTGGTCGCAGGATAACTCCATGCTGGCATTCGGCCCCGGGCCCCTGACCAATATTTACTATTATGATTTCGCTGCCGACACGGTCATCCGCATAACCTACGATGGCTACCATGGCGCGTTCGATCTGGCCCCCGATGCCCGTTCGATCGTCACCCCCGCCGGCCCGGCCGCCCCAGAGAACGACCTCTGGACGATCGGCCTGGATGGCGCCTATCAGCGCAATATAACCCCCGGCCCGCTTTGGGGAGGCTTCTCCCGCTGGTCCAGACACTCCGGGCAGATACTCTACGACCGGTACCTCGATGGCGATTATCACCAATTCGCCGTCTCGGACAGCTTTGGCAACTACCTGGGCGTGGTGCACCCCACCTCGTGGTGGCAGTACCAGGCCTGCTGGGGGCCTGAAGACACCGTAGTCGCGATAAGCAACGGAAATCTCTCCTCTATGAACTATACCACTTCGATCTTTCTGGCTAATCGCCGCAGTGGCAGCATCAATTTCTTTTCCACCGGCTGGTCGCCGGATTGGTCACACGATGGCCGCTGGTTGGCCTTCGCCGACAGGGCCGAGGACCCGATCCGTTTCACTATCTGGATTATACGCCTGGACGGCACCGGCAAGCGTGAGATCTCGCGCCGCAGCTATGCCGACATCGACACCATCACCGTATCGTCCAACACCTACCCCCGGTGCGTCTTGCCAGAGGCGGTGAAGGCGAGGTTAAGGGGGCAATAACCAAAACAAAAAGGGTAACGCTCTTAAAATGAAACCATATTGTCTTCTCGGTTTTAGATACATTGTCGTCGCGATAATGTTCATCGGTATTTCCTGCAGTTCGGACAAGCCCAACAAGGGGGGGATCCCGCCGCAGCCGGATATTCCCATTATTTGGGACGACGACCCCGCCTGGTCGCCCGACGGCCGGTTCATCGCCTATACTCACTATGTCACTTCGATAGACGAGGACCCCCAGTATTCCTACGCTCAAATTTGGCTATACGATTTGCAGGCCGATTCCAGCTTCCGGCTAATCTATCCGGCCATGGGGCCGCGCTGGTCGCAAGATAATTCCATTATCGCCTTTGTCACAGCATGGCCCAGTGACGTTCATTTTTATTATGTCAAATCGGATACAGTTGTTCGCATAACCCACGACAGCTACCACGGACAGTTTGACATCGCGCCGGACAGCCGCTCGATCGTTACGAATTCCGGCCCGGCCGCCGAGTACGGCCTCTGGACTATCGGCATCGACGGCCTTTACAACCGAGACATCACCCCGGGGCCGCCAGCGGGGGACACGCCGCGCTGGTCGCGGCATACAGGCCGCGTTCTTTATAATAGAGCAGGTGACGGGCATTACTACCAATTCGGCATATCGGATAGTTTTGGAAACTATCTTGGCCTTGTCCACCCCACCTCTTGGCTTCAATACCAGGCCTGCTGGGGCCCCGAGGATACGGTTGTGGCAATTACCAATGGCATGACATCCTATTCCAGCTACGAGCGGACAAGAATCTACCTGGCCAATCGCCTCCGCGGCAACCTCGATTTCTTCACCCTGGGCTGGTCGCCGGATTGGTCGCATGATGGCCACTGGCTGGCCTTCGCCGACCGGGCCGAGGACCCGATCCGCTTCACCATCTGGGTCATGCGGGCAGATGGCTCTGGCAAGCGTGAGATCTCACGTCCGAACTATGCCGACATCGACACCGTTGCCATTGCGCCCGATGCTTATCCTCGGTGCGTACTGCCGGAGGCGGTCAAGGCGAGGTTAAGAGGGCAATAACGTACCATTCCAACGGGCGGACGAGGATGTCTGCCGCGCAATAATAAGGGCGCATGTTAGCGAATTGGCGCGATTAAGGATTATCTTTCTTAATCGTGCCCACGCAAATCATGTATAAGACCTCGTCGCCCGGTTTAAGTTCCAGCGCCGCGGCCAGCTTCTCTTTGTCGAATGCGCCTTTGGGGACACTGCCCAGCCCCTGCGCGGACGCCATCAGCAGCATATTTTGCCCGATATGTCCACACTCCAGGAGAGCGAAATCGCGGGCCCTGTCGCCATATTTCGGCTCGATCTTCTCGGGGTGATAAACCATGAAAGCGATCAGATTCGATTTGGCCACGAAATCCTGCCCGTACACGGCGTCCCCTATGCGGTCGGCAAGATTCCCCTTCTCGATCGGTTCGAGAGATTGACTATAAAGGCGGTATAAGCCGTCGGGAAGCGATTCTACATTGCGTACAGCACAAAGGAGTCCGACAGGGTAAGTGGCGCCTGCCGAGGGTGCCGTCCGCATTTGTATGCCGTCTCTTTCATGCGTAATCCCATAAGCGGCCCAGAGAATCTCATCTATTAACGGCCTGGGCAGCGAATCTCCCGTAAACTCTCTGGTCGTCTTGCGATTTTGCAGCGCCATTTTCAGTGTCATGTCATCCCGCGACTCCTTCGGGTGCGATTGCCCTGCTATCGCGGGCAGACCCGAGGCCAAAACCGCCAAAATCACGATTGCCAATCTCCGTTTCATAGTCATCTGCCTTCCTATTACGCCAACATTCCGACCGCCACAAAATACATAACCTCTTTATCATCAGATATGCCGATTACCTTGGCCAGAACTCGTTCCTCGAACGCCCCCACGGGGACGCTTCCCAGACCCAATGATGTCGCCATAAGCATGATATTCTGCGCGATATGGCCGCATTCGAAAGCGGCGTATTTGAATGAGATTTCACCGTAATCGGCCACTATCAGAGCGGGATTATACACCATGAAGATTATGAGGTTCGATTTCGTTACGAATTCCTGGTCGAGCGCCGCCGCCTGAATGGCGGCGAAATGCCGCCCCCGTATCGAAAGCCGTAACTCCTCGGTCCGCGAATCAAAGACATACAAGCCGTCCTGAATGTCCCCGACATCCTCCAGCGCGCAATGAATCTCGATAGGATATGTGGCCCCGGCCGATGGCGCGGTTCGCATTTTCACGGCTTTGTCCGAATGCGTGTGGCCATAGGCGGCCCAGACCAAGTCGTTGAATGCCTGGCGCGGCATTCTGCCGTGCACCAAGCGGCGTGTCGTTTTTCTTTTTTCCATCACTGAGCGCAGGGAATCATCAATTATCATCATGGCCGAGCCCTTTCACCAACAAGTCCGTTATCATGATTTCTTCTATTTAATACCGGGCCGCAAGTCAATGACAAAAAAAACAGGGCGATCGTTTTTGACGACCGCCCTTAATTGACAATTTTCCGAATCGGCCGACCGGCCGACCTATTCTATGCTCATGAGAACCTGCCGCCGCCCCCGCCGCAGGATGCGGCGCTCGGGCTGGCGCTGTTGCTGCCCGAGGCAAATCCCGACATCAGGCGCTCGATATTTCCCGAGCCGCACTTGACGCAAATTGCGCTGGAATCGCCGTATGTGAACTGAAATGTCTCGAATTTCTCACCGCAATTATGGCACCTGTATTCATAAATCGGCATGTTACCTCCAGGCTACCAGGCCACCGACCGCGGCAAAATAGGGAATCGCCACGCCCTGGTTGCACAGGATCATGCACTGCGAACCGGCCGACGAGGCGACATACGACGCCAGAAATCCGACCCCGGCCCCCAGCACCAATCCCGAAACGATTCTCATCCTCTTCGCCTTCTTGCCATTCTTACTTTGCTTCATCAACAATCGACCTCACAATAGCGTCGACCTCTATTGCCATCTCCTTCAATTCATCATTGTTAAAAAACTCACTGATCATGCTCGGCCGCATGGCCGAGATGACGGTTCTGCCGTCCTTGGTGTAGACATTGATCTTGCAGGGCATAAACAGGCCGACATCTTCGTTTATGCCAAGCACCTTGTGAGCGAATTTGGAATTGCAGATTTCGATTATCTTGAAGGGCCCGCGCTGGAACCCCTTCTCGGCCAGCGTGGCCTTAACATCGTGGATATGCAATACCCGAAATCCTTTTGCCGCCGTAATCTCCTCGATCTTGGAAACCGCGCTGTCAAAACTCCTGTCGGTTTCATACGTATATCCCAGTTCCATTCAGCCTCCCTTCGATATAGCTGATTTCCGCCACCCTCCATTTCACGAATTCCGAAGAACCCGGCCAATATAATAAAAGTTTCGTCAAAACAAAGCCAAAAAGTGGATATAAAAAATGACACCGGGCTGTCGATATAACCTGTGGAATGACAACGGGAAAGCTTAACTGTTAGGTGGGAGAAAAGATGAATTATCCCTCGAAATCATTTGATGTTGAAGAAGATACGACAATCAACCTGGCCAAAATTCCGGGCGGCTGTGCGTGTAACGGCGCCTGCTTTTGCGAAAATGCGTTGGACAGCGCTCCCTTGGCCATGCTCGCGATTGATTCGGCCGGAGCGATCAGGCTCCTCAATCGGGCGGCAGCGGCGCTTCTGCGATGCGATAAAGGCGCCATCGGCAGACCGGTGGGGGAAATACTGATCCCCGATCACTCCGAGAAATGGGCCAGGATATTATCGGGACTGAGCGAAACCGGGCAATGGCAGGGAGATTTGAAGGTGCGCAATCGGGATGACTCCACCATGACACTGGAGCTATCGGCTCGCAGAATTTGCCATGACCAAAATGAGGGGCGCTTTAATGATCTCTACATAGCACGCGACATAACCGAGTCAAACAAGCAGAAACGCCATATCTGCCTGCAGGAGAAGATTGCGGCCCGCGCCGAGATGGCCGACGAGATATCCCATGAGCTTAACAACTACCTTTCTATAGTGCTGGGCAACCTGGAGCTGATGGGGATGAGTATCGAGAGCGGAAAGTTCGACACTCTACCATCGAAGATAAGCTCGGTACGCGAGGGGGTAACACGGATCGCCAGATTCGTCGAGGGGCTCATGGCAGTCCAGAAACCGGAAAGCAGAAGCGACACTATCGAGGTCCGCCATTTCCTTCAGGATGAAATATTTTATTTCAAATCGAAGCCGCAATTTCAGGATATCGAGTTCGCTTGCGACTGGGGTGAGAATGCGCCAATAATTATCGGTGACCGTTGCCGGCTGCAGCAGGCTATATATAATATTCTCATTAACGCCGCCGACGCTTTATCCGGGGGGCAGGCCGAAAACAAGAAGATCGCGGTCAAAATCTCACATTCGCTGTCTGATGATACAGTCTATATCGCCATTTCCGATAACGGCCCTGGTATGTGCCCGGAGACTTACCAGCGTCTCTTCCGGCAATTCTTCAGTACCAAGGGGCCGGGGCACGGGTTTGGGCTTCTGGCGGTCAAGGGAGCGGTCAAATCGTTCGGGGGCAAAGTCTCCGCGGCGCCCGGCCCCGCCGGCGGCGCCTGCTTTACGATTACGCTCCCATGTCAGAAGGCCCCGCGGCAGTCCGATAAGCCGAGAATGGTGCCGGCATAGCGGAAAATCAGGCCCCAACCGCCAGGTATAATCCGCGGATATAACAGCTTCCATCGACAAATCCTCTCGTTGGCCTGAAGTATATTTTGACTTCCTCTTGACTATTGCGCCCCGGAGATCAGACTTGGGGAAACATATCGAGTCCGCAACTCGTAATATCTCCCAGTGATGCCATGAACTGCGACCGCTTGAAATTAAGTAATATCTCATGGTAGATCAGTGACTTGGGCTAAGAGGCTCAATGGTTTTATTACAATTCTAAAAGAGGAGGATGCTAATGTCTATCGATTCAAATCAAATGATAGCCCCGTGCGGTTTAGACTGCAATCAATGTGATATTTACAGAATACGCCATGACGATGAAGCGGCTCAACGCGTCATCAAATGGTACAAGAGCAGGGGATGGCTCGGCGAAAACGATGGGGTAACTCAGGCCATCCAGAAACGGATGTATTGCCTCGGATGCCGCGGGGATCGAAATTTGCACTGGACTCCGAATTGTCATATGCTGACATGCTGCCTTGATGATAAGAAACTGCAGTTCTGCCATCAATGCGCGGATTTCCCTTGCGAGCAACTGAGTAAATGGGCGCAGGATAGTGTGCGGCATGGCGAGGCGCTGGAACGCCTGAAATCCATGAGATCGAATCAGTTATAGAAATCGATTCGCATACGATATTA
>Ga0315293_10005648_pt1 | contig 11763 bp, 9 predicted proteins | sample YL17G13_20_MG_FD_203071 | JGI IMG/M metagenome (GOLD analysis project Ga0315293, IMG submission 203071) | Sediment microbial communities from Yellowstone Lake, YNP, Wyoming, USA - YL17G13_20 | ecosystem: Environmental > Aquatic > Freshwater > Lake > Sediment | place: USA: Wyoming | collected... | reverse complement strand
GGCGGGTTTGGAGAGTCAGGCAAGTCTGTGAAGATACCGGACGGTTTCTATTACGTATTGGGCGATAACCCGGCCGTCAGCAAAGATAGCAGGCAGCACGGCCCGGTAGATTCGAGAGATATAAAAGGTAAGTATCTGTTCACTTATAAGGCTTTGCCGCTCGGCCGCATCGCGGAATTCCTCCAGAGAAGGTAACACGCGCAGCCATTTCTATTGACAAATTTCTTCATCTTCTATAAGATATGTAACTACACGCAGTTGCGCGTAGTATTTGCTTTTACGCGGAACGCACTACGCAGAACGCACAACTAAAAAGTCAACTAAAGAGGGCAATAATGGCACAATTTTTTATAGGTGTTGAAAAGAAGGCCAGAAGGTGTTACGGTTTTGACGAAATAGCGCTCGTCCCGGGCAGGGTCACGATAAATCCGGAAGAGGTCGATACTTCATGGAAGCTCGGGAACAAGACATATAATGTTCCTATACTCGCGGCAGCCATGGACGGCGTGGTCGATGTGAAGTTCGCGATCGCGATGGGGAAGATGGGCGGCATAGCCGTCCTGAACCTCGAGGGCGTCCAGACAAGATACGAGAATCCCGAGGAGGTCCTCGACAAGATCTCGCACGTAAATCCCGAAGAAGCTACGCGGCTCGTCCAGACGATATACGAGGAGCCGATAAAAGAGAAACTTATATCGAAAAGGATCGCCGAGATAAAAAAAGCGAAGGTGCCCGCGGTAGTCAGCGCCATCCCGCAAAGAGCGGAAAGATTCGGACAGCTAGCTGAGGAAGCGGGCGCGGATGCCTTTATCGTCCAGTCCACAGTTACAACGGTAAGACACATTGCCAAGAAATATAAGGTCCTCGATTTCTACAAATTCTGCAAAACGATGAAGGTGCCTGTGATAATCGGCAACTGTGTGACTTATGAAGTTGCCTTAGAGCTGATGGGCACCGGTTGCGGTGGGTTACTGATAGGTATAGGCCCCGGCGCTGCGTGTACGACCCGCGGGGTGCTCGGCATAGGAGTGCCGCAGGTAACTGCGACGATCGATTGCGCTGCGGCTCGAAATGCGTATTATAAGAAGACGAAAAAGTATATTCCGATAATAACCGACGGCGGGATGTCTACCGGCGGCGACATATGCAAGGCATTTGCATGCGGCGCCGATGCCGTGATGGTCGGATCGGCATTTGCGAGGTCAAAAGAAGCTCCGGGCAGAGGCTATCACTGGGGCATGGCGACCCCTCACTCGAATCTCCCGAGGGGAACAAGGATCAGGGTGGGTGTGACGGGAAGCCTGGAGGAGATCCTCTACGGCCCGGCTAAAGTCGATGACGGCTCGCAGAACCTGATGGGAGCTCTCCAGACATCTATGGGCAATGTCGGCGCGCGATCGATAAAAGAGATGCACGAGACCGAGATCATCATAGCGCCGTCTATTCAGACAGAAGGAAAAGTATTCCAGACCGCTCAGCGGGTTGGAATGGGCAAGTAGTTAGACTATAAATACGAAATTCTAAATACGAAATACGAAACAAATTCAAAATTCGAATGTTTCAAATTTTGAACATTTGGATTTCGATATTGTTTCGAATTTCGATATTCGAATTTAGAATTTAAATAAATGACTCACTCTGACTTTGTTCATCTTCATTTACACACCCAATACAGCCTCCTCGACGGCGCCTGTCAGCTTGAGAGCCTCATAACCAAGATACGTGATTCGCGAATGCCCGCATGCGCGATAACGGACCACGGCAACATGTTCGGTGCTATAGAGTTCTACGACATGGCGATGAAACACGGCATAAAGCCGATCATAGGAAGCGAAGTCTACATAGCCCCCGATTCGCGTTTCGAAAAATCGAGCCACGGCATCCAGGAGGCGTCGTTCCACCTGATACTTCTCGCCAAGAACGAGACCGGCTATAAAAACTTGATGAAGCTCGTCTCCGCCGGTTTTCTCGAAGGGTTTTACTACCGCCCGCGCATCGACAAGGAGATACTTGCGAAGCACAAGGACGGCCTTATCTGCACGACCGCATGCCTGAAAGGCGAGATACCGCATCTCATCTATACCAACCAGACCGATTCCGCGAAGAAGGTCATAGACGAATACAGGCACATATTCGGCAAAGAGAACTTCTACCTCGAGATACAGGACAATCTTATCCCGGAGCAGGAGAAGGTGAACGTCGAGCTCATTAAAATAGCTAAAGATATGAATATAGGCCTTGTCGCTACGAACGACGTCCATTATCTTGAAAAAGAACACGCCAGGGCGCATGAGGTCCTGCTGTGCATCCAGACGCAGACCACGATCGACGATCCAAACAGGATGCGTCTCCAGACCGACGAGTTCTATTTCAAGACGAGGGACCAGATGATGCGCTCATTCGGTGACATTGCCCCCGAAGCCATCAAGAACACGATGGCGATCACCGAAAAGTGTAACCTCGAGCTCGATTTCAAGAAACACCATCTCCCAAATTATAAAGTTCCGGAAGGCCATACAAAGGAAGGGTATTTGAGGGGGCTCGTCTATAACGGCCTTAAGGCAAGATATCCCGACGACGATAAGGTGGTCCTTGACCGCGTGGAGTATGAGCTCAAGATAATCGAGAACTTCGGTTATGTCAGCTACTTCCTTATCGCCTGGGACTTCGTCCATTACGCGAAGGAGAACGGTATCCCGGTAGGCCCGGGGAGGGGAAGCGCCGCGGGCAGCGTTGTGAGTTACGCGCTCGGCATCACCAACATCGATCCGCTTAAGTACGACCTCCTCTTCGAGCGGTTCCTGAACCCTGAACGGATAAGCCTGCCTGACATAGACATCGACTTCTGTTACGAACGCCGCGGAGAAGTGATAGATTACGTCGTGAAGAAATATTCGAAAGAGAACGTCGCGCAGATAATAACTTTCGGGACGATGATGGCGAAGGCCGTGGTGAGGGACACGGGCCGCGCCCTCGGGATGGCGTACGGCGACGTCGACAGGATCGCGAAGCTCATTCCGAACGATCTCAACATTACGCTCAACCACGCGCTCGAGCAGGAACCGGAACTGCGCAACCTCTATAAAATGGATCCGAAGATAGCGCAGCTGATCGATACCTCGCTCGTCCTCGAAGGATTGACGAGGCACGCATCCACACACGCCGCAGGCGTAGTCATAAGTGAAGAGCCGCTCGTGAACTATGTGCCCCTTTACAAGGTCCAGGAAGGGCAGATCACCACGGCATATCCGATGACATCGCTGGAGAGGATAGGCCTTCTGAAGATGGACCTTCTGGGCCTGAGGACGCTCACCGTAGTGAGCGAAGCGATAAAGATCATAAGGCGTATGAGAGGTATCGATGTCGACATCGACAAGATATCGCTTGAGGACAAGAAGACGTACAAGCTCTTGGCGAATGCCGAGACCGCCGGGGTGTTCCAGCTGGAATCATCGGGCATGCGCGATCTATTGAAGAAACTGAAACCCGAAAAGTTCGAGGACATCATAGCGCTTCTGGCGTTATTCAGGCCGGGCCCGATAGGTTCCGGAATGCTCGACGATTTCATGAAGAGGAAGCACGGAGAGGTGAAGATACGCTACGACCACCCGCTCCTCGAGCCGATCCTTAAAGAGACTTACGGCGTCATACTTTATCAGGAACAGGTGATGAGGATCGCCTCGAACCTGGCCGGATTCTCGCTGGCGCAAGCCGATAACCTGAGGCGCGCGATGGCGAAGAAGGTTCCCGAGGTCATGACGCAGATGAGAGAGCTGTTCGTGACCGGCGGCATGAAGAATGATATCGACAAGAAGGCGGCGATGAAGATATTCGACCATATAGAATATTTTGCCGGGTACGGATTCAATAAATCGCACTCCGCCGCGTATGCGCTGATAAGTTTCAGGACGGCGTATCTTAAAGCGAACTTCCCGGTCGAATTTATGACGGCGCTTCTGACAAGCGAAAAAGACAACCTCGACAAGATCGCCGCCTATATAAGCGAGGCGCAGAAGATGTCGATAAAGATACTCCCGCCCGACGTGAATGAAAGCTACGCGAATTTTACGGTCGTGGGCGATTCGATAAGGTTCGGGCTTCTCGCCATCAAGAACGTGGGCGAGGGGGCTATAGATTCGATCATCAATATGCGGCAGAAGAACGGCCGGTTCAAATCGCTTTATGATTTTACAGAGAAGATAAATTCCCGCCTTGTTAACAGAAAAGTGATCGAGAGCCTGGTTAAGTGCGGCGCGATGGATTCTTTCGGCCATTACCGCTCGCAGCTCTCCGCGATGATAGACAAGGCCCTCGAAGTCGCCGGAGGTATCCAGAAGGACAGGTCGAGCGGACAACTCTCTTTCTTTGACAAGTTCGAGGACCAGGAGAACTTCAAGAAGAGCTATCAGGATATTCCCAACATACCGGAGTGGCCCGAGAACCAGCTCCTGGCATACGAGAAGGAGATGCTCGGTTTCTACATAACGAACCACCCGCTGGCGCGTTTCGAGAAACTGCTCAAGACCTACTCGACCTGCGCGACTACCGAGCTGAGGAGCCGCGCGGACGGCGATGAGGTGCTCTTGGGCGGCATAATCACGAAGGTTAAACTTACGACCACGCGCAGGACGAACGAAAAGATGGCCATAATATCTTTAGAGGACTTGAGCGGCACGGTGGAGGTCCTCGCATTCCCGAACGCCTTCGCAAAGTCAGCCAATCTGATAAAGCAGGACGCGATAGTATTCGTCCAGGGGCGCCTCTCACTTCGCGAGGACGAGCCGAAGATAGTGGCCAATGAAGTCGCTTCGCTCGATTCGGTGAAGATGAAGTACACGAAGACCGTCATGATAGACCTGGTGACCGCCGGGCTCGAAACGGGTGCGCTCGAGAAACTTAAAAAAGTCCTGGCCAGATACCCGGGGCGCATCCCCGTATACCTGACGTTCGTAAAACCGGACGGCAAACGCATGCTGATGTCGGCGAACAGGACGCTCGCGGTGGAGCCGCATGAGGGGCTCGTGCGCGATATCGAGAAGATCTTCGGCAGGGATGTCGTCAATTTCAAGACGTAAATTTTTCGATTCAGCAGTCAAACGGTTACTTTTGTGCACCGCTCTTTCAGCGGACGCAAATCGCATTAGGCATGCGATTTGCTCTGTAAAATTGCGATGGCCGCTCAACCTGGCTGTGCTTAGAGCTGTTGACCAGTTTTCGCGTCCTTTCTAAATCGCCATAAGGTATCGCAATTTTAAACGCCGCTTCAGGCGGCGCACAAAAGTTCCGCCATCTGAAATATCGAAAAATTTACCGACGAATACGACATCGCATGGAGAGGAACTGATTCACTAACTGAGTGAGATGGGTGCGTGATATAAAAAAATAAGGAGATGTGAAAATGGGTACCGGAACATGTCCATATTGCAATCAGATGCATGACCCGCATTTACCTTGTCCTGACAGTGCTCACTTACCTGAAAATAAAAAGCCTTCAAAAAAGTTTAAGGGCATAGAGCTGAAAGCCAGGGTTATACTCCTTATTATCGCAATATGTGCTGGTATAATTTTTCTTTATATAGGATTATGCTGTAAACCAATTCGGTAAGAATAAGTTTTTTATTAAGTGCCGCCACGAATTTAAGTAAGAATTGGCACAAGGTGACGAAGAGATTTTATAAAACCGCGTAGTAAGGAAATTTTTCGCTCTGCAGGAATGTGATGTGGCGATGTGGTGAGCGGGGCCTAAAATTTCGAGCAGATGCGAGAAATTTTTTAGAGCAAAATTTTACATGGCTAAAATTTTGCGTACCTGCGAACCACTCGACACATCACATTCTACTGATGAGACGAAAAATTTCGGAGCAATTGACTTGACTTTGCCGATATGCAATGTTACAGTAAGTGTCTGAAGGATATAGCGTTATGCGAGATAAAAAAACTGAGGGCGATATAAAATCGATGAAGGCCTTCCTCGAGTTCTGGACGAAATTCCATTCGGTATATTCCGATATACTCAATAGAGGTATAATAACGAAAGAAGACGAGGACAGGTTCCTCGAGACCAAATCGATGATGCGCAAGCTATACGAAGAGGTCAAGGGCTCTTTGGAATATAAGTACATGCCGCACGGACGCCTGACCGATCCGGTGAGCGAGATACTCGCACTTCAGACGCTACGTTTCGTGTCCGAAGACAATCTGAAAAGGCTTAACGACGACTGGAACGATTCCTATGTATTCCTGAACAACATATTCGAAAGGTTGAAGACAAGGAAGAGGAAGTTCGAAGAATTCAACGCTCTGGGGGTATTCTTTAAAAGGATCAGGGAGAGAATAGAAAAATAAGGTAGTCCCTCGGTGCGGGAGTAAAATGATAGCACCTCGGGATGATTTGCCTACAGAAAACAATAGCAAATCAGGAGCGTATTATGACTAAGAAAGACATTGTGATGAAGATAGCGGAAGAGACCGGTTTGAAACAGATCGACGTGAAGGTTGTGGTCCAGAAGACGCTCGACCACATCACCAATTCGCTTGTCGGCGGCAAGACGGTCGAGCTGCGCAACTTCGGCGTATTCAAGGTGAAGACGCGCAAGCCCAGGATCGGCAGGAACCCGAAGACCGGCGTTACGGTATCGATACCGGAGCGGAAAGTGGTGACATTCAAGTCAGGGATGATAATGAGGAAGAGAGTGGTTAAGTGAAGTATCAGTCTATAAGAGGAACGAAAGACATATTGCCCGCGGAGGCGCCCGAGTGGCAGAGGATTGAGGCCCTGGCGCGCGATCTTTTTGCTATTTATGGCTATGGCGAAATACGTACGCCGATTATTGAAGAGACCGGGTTATTTGTCAAGAGCGTGGGCGAAGATACTGATATAGTGAAGAAGGAGATGTTCTCTTTTGTGGACCGCGGCGAGCGCGGTATTTCTTTGCGCCCCGAGGGAACTGCGCCAATAGTCCGTGCATATCTTGAGAATAATCTAGACAAGACGGAACCTTTTCAGAAACTTTATTATATAGGTCCGATGTTCAGGGCTGAAAGGCCGCAGGCGGGTAGACTAAGACAATTTCATCAGATAGGATGCGAGGCGATAGGCTCATCCAGCCCTGCACTGGATGCCGAGGTGATAACACTGATGGCAAAACTTCTCGAAGTGATCGGCATAAAAGATTATTCGATGAAGCTGAATAATTTGGGATGCCGTGAAGATAAGAAAAAATTGTCCGGGCTTCTGAAAGAGGCGTTCTCCGGGAAAGAGACGGCAAAGCTTTTATGTGACGATTGCAAGAGAAGGGCCAAGACGAACCCGCTGCGCCTTCTGGACTGTAAGGGCGAGAGCTGCAGGGCCGTCATAAGAAAACATTTCAAAGAGATGGATTTTTTGTGCGCCGATTGCAAAGCACATTTCGACGAGGTCCTGAAATTTTTGAAATTATCAGGTCTAAGGTATACGATCGATCCTTTCATAGTCCGCGGGCTAGATTATTACACGAGGACCGTATTCGAAGCCGTATGCGAAAAACTGGGCGCGCAGAACGCGGTGGGCGCAGGCGGAAGATATGATAACCTGATAAGCCAAATGGGCGGACCTGAAACAGGTGCGTGTGGTTTTGCGCTAGGAGTCGACAGGATGCTATTGGCTATTTCACTGAAAACGGCGGAAGTAAACAAGAACACTGACCGGGATCTTCTTTATATAGCGGCGCTTGGAGAAGCTGCTCGCGTAAAAGGTTTCACGATTCTAAACGACATGAGATCGTCCGGCATCGCCTCTGCCATGACTTACGAAGATAGTTCATTAAAGTCTCAGATGAGAGCAGCAGATAAGCTGGGAGCGAAATTTGTGATAATCATAGGCGATGACGAGATAAAAAAAGGAGAGGCCGCGCTCCGCGATATGGCTACGAAGGAGCAGGTAAACATTAAATTTGATGACATGGTCAAAGTAATTAGGGATAAGGTGAAGCGATGTTAAGGACTCATACTTGCGGTGAATTAAACGAAAAGTCGGTCGGCGAGACCGTGAAACTCTGCGGATGGGTCGGATCCCGCCGCGATCACGGGAATATAATATTCATAGACCTGCGCGACGGTTACGGGCTGACGCAGGTAGTATTCAATCCGCAGCTTAAGGCCGATGTCCACAAGATTGCTGAGGAGCTTAGGCCTGAATTTGTTGTAAAGATAGAAGGCAAGGCCGCCTTAAGGCCGCCCGGAACGGAAAACCCGAAATTACGCACGGGCCTGATAGAGGTCCACGCCGAAGAAGTCACTATCCTTAATAAGGCCGCCACACCGCCGTTCGAGATAAGCGAAAATATTTCAGTCACCGAAGAAACGCGTCTTAAATACAGATACCTCGACCTGAGGCGCGCCACTATGCAGAAGAACATGCGCCTCCGCCATAAGGTATGCAAACTCGCCAGGGACTATTTTGACGAAAAGAATTTCGTTGAGGTCGAGACCCCGATACTCACCAAATCCACTCCGGAAGGCGCGCGCGATTACCTGGTGCCCTCGAGGGTGAATCACGGCATGTTCTATGCCCTTCCGCAGTCACCTCAGTTATTCAAACAGATATTGATGGTCTCGTCTTTTGACAGGTACTTCCAGATAGCAAAATGTTTCAGGGATGAAGACCTGAGGGCAGACAGGCAGCCCGAGTTTACGCAGTTCGATATCGAGATGTCTTTTGTTACAGAGGACGACATATTCGAGATCTCCGAAGGGCTGATGAAGAAGATATTGAGCCAGACGATAAATTACGATTTAAAGACGCCATTCCCGCGGCTCAAATACGCCGAATCGATGGCGCGTTTCGGATGCGATAAGCCGGATACGAGGTTCGGCCTGGAGCTTGCTGAAGTTACGGATATAGTGAAAGATTGCCAGTTCAAGATATTCCAGGACGTGATAAAGAAGAAAGGCCGGATAATCGCGATCAACGCCAAGGGATGCGGCGCTTATTCCCGCGGCCAGATCGACCAATTGATGGAATTGGTAAAAGAGTACGGCGCTAAGGGGCTCGCCAATTTCTCGGTCGAAGGCGGCGCATTAGTTTCTCAGATAGACAAATTTTTTTCAAAGCCGGAACTTTCAGCGATAAAAGAGAAACTCTCAGGTAAGGACGGCGACATGATCTTCATCGTTGCCGATAAAGAAAGGATCGCATACGAATCGATGGCGGGCTTGAGGAAGTCTCTCGGAAAATCTCTCGGCCTTATCGACGAGAAGAGGTTCGATTTCCTGTGGGTGACCGATTTCCCGCTCTTCAAATATAACGACGAAGAGAAGCGGTGGGAGTCCGAGCACCATCCGTTCACGTCTGTCCATCCGGAGGATATAGGCTCACTTGAAAGCGGGAAGTCGCTGGAGCGCGTTCGAGCGAGGTCGTATGACCTGGTCGTGAACGGGACCGAGATGGGATCGGGGAGCATAAGGATACACGAGGCGAAACTGCAGGAGCTGATATTTAAGACGATCGGGATAAATGATGAGGAAGCGCGCATCCGGTTCGGGTTTCTGCTCGACGCGTTCAAGTTCGGCGCTCCGCCTCACGGCGGCATCGCGTTCGGGCTCGACCGGCTTATGACGTTCCTCATCGGATGCGATTCGATACGCGATGTGATAGCTTTCCCGAAGACGCAGAAGGCGTTCTGCCCGATGACGTCGGCGCCGTCCGCGGTCGACGAGAAGCAGTTGAATGAGTTGGGGATAAAGATAAAAAAATAAAAAAGGGGGATAGCATGAAGTCATTGTATTTGGTATTGGCTTTGGCGGTTGCAATAGGATTGACGGGTTGTGAAAAGATAAGCAAGCCCTACGTCATGACCGTGGACAGGACTGATCAGAAGGTGGCCGGGAACAGGGGCTACATGAAAGGCACGCCTCCGAGTGCGGAAGACAAGACCGGACGCAAGCGCGAGCTGATCGCCGTCGACATGGACCTTGTCAGTATACAGGGAAAGCCGACGAAAGAGACGGTCATCGTTACGAAGCAGGGCAATAAAGCGATATTTCCCTCTTCATCAGAGAGCGTTGACGAGAAGAATATAAAGTAGAGTGAAATTGAGTAGGGTCAAGGGTCAAGGGTCAAGGGTCAAGGGTTGCGGTAAAGTGGAGATTGAGATAATCAATCTCCATAAAAAGTATGCGCTGGCGTCGGCGCTCCTGAAAAATGTAGTTAAAAAGATCCTGCGCTTTGTAAAAAGCCCCGGGACGATGTCGTCTCTCGATATCGTTTTCCTGGACGACAAGTCTATAAGGGTTTTGAACAGGCGCCATAAAGGCGTCAACAGACCTACCGATGTTTTGAGTTTCGAACTTCGCGATGAGAAGGTGCGCGGAAATTTTACCGGGGAAGTGATAATATCCATCGACCGGGCTTTTAAAAATTCAAAGATATTCAGGACCGATCTCAAAGAAGAGATCGTCCTGTATGTAATACACGGCATACTCCACCTGTTCGGCTACGATGATGAAACCAGAGCTGAATGCGTGAAGATGGAGCGGAAGCAGAAAGAGATCCTGAGGTTTCTATGCAAGAGAGAGGATTTGTCAAAAGTTTTAATGCCTCGGTAGAAGGGTTCATATACGTCCTGAAGACCGAGCGCAACATGCGCGTCCATTTCCTCACGGCGCTCTTCTTTATACTTCTCGGGATATACCTTAATTTCACCTACCTGGAAATATCCGCGCTCTGTATCACTATAGCCATGGTGCTTTTCAGCGAAATGGCCAATACTTCGATCGAGCTTCTTGTCGATATGGTCAAGAGCGACTTCCATCCTATCGCGAGGATAGTCAAGGACATCGCGGCAGGAGCGGTGCTCCTTACGTCCGTCAATGCGGTCATCGTCGGGTATCTTTTATTCTCGAAAAGGCTGCCGTTCGACGTAGCCGAAGCGATGGAAGCGGTCCGACGTTCGCCGTGGCATATAACATTTATCGCGCTCATACTGGTGCTCGGCGCCACGATAGCCGGTAAGGTGCTATTCCATAAGGGTACCCCCTTGCGCGGCGGCATGCCGTCCGGGCATGCGGCGATAGCTTTCGCAATATGGACGGCGATCATATTCCTGACTAACAACCCGATCGTGATAGTCCTGACATTCCTGATGGCGTTCCTGATCGCGAGGCACAGGATAAAAGATTCCATCCACACGATATGGGAAGTCGCCGCCGGCGCGGTCCTCGGGATTCTTCTCACTACGCTCGTATTCCAAATCTTCCGCTAGGGCACCCGACAGATGGCGATACAAAAATCCGAAGGCATACTTTTACGGCGGCAATCCTTGCGCGAAACGAGCCTCATCCTTACGTTCTACACGAAAGATTTCGGCAAGATAAACGGCATAGTCAGGGGGGTCAGGGGGCCGCGCTCGAATTTCGGCGGCGCCAGCATGGAGATATTCGCCCACGACGAAGTGGTATTTTACGAGCGCAAGCGCGCCGGCCTCTTTACGATATCACAGTGCGAGCTGATAGATTTTTTCACCCCCGTAAGGGCATCGCTCGAGAAATTATCTTATGCAAACTATTTGGTTGAGCTTACGGACTCCGTTACTGCCCTAGGCGATAAAAGCGCGGAAGTCTTCGAGCTTCTGCTGAACAGCCTGCGGCTCCTTGCCGGAGAATCGAGCGCGAAACGTATAGCGAGGATCTTCGAGATAAAGTTGTTGAGCCTCCTGGGGATCATGCCGGCCCTCCAGACTTGCGTCAATTGCGGAGGCCCTGTAGAGGGCAATTCGAGATTCAGCC
>Ga0315293_10005646_pt1 | contig 11764 bp, 9 predicted proteins | sample YL17G13_20_MG_FD_203071 | JGI IMG/M metagenome (GOLD analysis project Ga0315293, IMG submission 203071) | Sediment microbial communities from Yellowstone Lake, YNP, Wyoming, USA - YL17G13_20 | ecosystem: Environmental > Aquatic > Freshwater > Lake > Sediment | place: USA: Wyoming | collected... | reverse complement strand
AAACGACCAGCCTTTCATGAGGGCCTTGACCGTATATCGTCCCGCCGGGTCCGCGGTGCGATCACCCAACGCCTCAGCCTTCTGCTGGTAACTGTTGCCGTTGTCCGCCGTGAAACTTCCCTGCGCCGTCAATTTGATGCCGAGTTCCTCGAGCCCCTCGGAGGAAATCTCCACCAACTGCGCGGAGATCTTGATCTGCTTGGCCGGTTTGTCCAACTCCGAAATATAGTCCAGGACCTTCTGCAAATTGGTTGGGACCTCCTGAATGATAATAGAGTTGGACCGCTTGTCCGAAACCGCCTTGCCGCGCTCGGTCATCAGCGACTTGACGGCGGAGACGATATCGTCCGAAGTTGAGTTGGAAATCTTGACTATCTTCGTCTCCAGCGCCACCAACTGCCGCTGTTCGGCGTTGTGCTTTTCCTTCTCGCTGGTTTCCTTGCGGTACGCCTCGGCCGGCAGAACCCGAATGTAACCCGACGCCTCATCGACAATCGCCAGATTATAGGTGTTGCCGATGATATTCATGGCATCCCGCCACAGGACATCGTGCAGCTTTATCGTGACACTTCCCTGGACATCGGGAGAGACGACGACATTAATGCCGCCGTAGTCGGCCAGAAAGGTCAGGGCCGAGCGGATGTCGGCGGATTGGTATTGCAGGTTCTTGATCGGTTTGGACGGGTCTTTTGGCTCTTCAGCAGCCACTGACAGAGCCAGCGCGGTCAGCACAGCCAGAATCCCCAATCCGAGGGCAAGTTTTGTCGTTTTGCTCCAGTTCATATCAGCACCAGCCTTTCAGCGTCAATTTGCGTTTTCGATAGCCAAAGCCACCGTACGACTCCAACCGTACTCGAATATCTGGAAATACACGCGGTCCTTCTCGACCCGCAGTACGTATCCTCTTTGCACCTTGTCTCCGGATGACAGGATATAGCTGTAGCCATTCTTGTCCTCGAACAGAGCCCGATTGTCGGTCGCGCCGCGATCCGATTCAATTATGCCCACCAGCCTGAGTCCGTCGATATTTGGAACCCGATTCTCGACGGGCGTATTGTAAGTCCGGGAATCGTCGATGAGCGTGGCAAAGGGGTCGCGATTGCCCAACGATTCATATTTCACCACCAGCCGCTGTGGAAATTCGGCGACCATCGTCCCCTTGATCTTGGCATCGGCGGCCGCATTCCGGCGGAATCGCGAAGTCGACCGGTTGGCCGGTAGATCGGGATTGGCGCTTTCAACCTTGTCCACCTCGGCCATCTGAACGCTTTCATCATCGGCGAGGGCGCGCGGTATCGTCACAGCGGGAGCCGGTCGGGCCTCATTGCCCGAAGGCTTTGTCGGTGCCGGTGTCGCCAAGACTGGAGCAGGCGCCTCGGTCTTGGCAGCCCCGGCAATCGGCTTGCTGTCCGGAGAGATTGTTGCCGTTGGAACGGGGTGGGGCTGAAGTGAGTTGTTCTGCGCCACAGTCGCCGGTTTCACCGTTTCCTTATCCTCCGATTTAGCGACCGAAGTCGGCTTGTCGGCTACGGGCGAACTGCTGGGCTTTGCAGAAACCGCCTGCTGAATCTGATTGCCGGTAGTGGCTGGAGGCGCAGGCTTTACCGGAGCCGTTTGCGGGGCAACCGGTGCATTCGGCTTTGCATTGGCATCCGCCACTGGCGATGCCGGCTTAGGCTGTACCGTCACAGCTGTAGCAGGCTTTGATTCCGATGGCGCCGGTTTGACGGCAACTGCTGGCGACGGCGTCACCGGCTCAGCAACGTCCGGGGTCCGCGTTGGCGCGGCCGGCGTTGAAGCAACCGGCACCGTTGGTGTGACCGGCTTGGGAGTCTCCTCCGCAACTACTTTGGCGGGCGCCGCGGAATTCGCCGGGGCATTTGGGAAAGGCAACGGCGATTTGGAATTGTCCACCGCAATGACCTTCACCGGAGTCTGTATCGGAGTCGAAACAGTTGGTGTAACCGGCTTGCCGTCAACAGTCACCACTTTCACAGGGTTGGCCGCCGGTGTCAACGGGGCAGGAGATGTTGGCGGCTGAGCCGATGGTTTGGTGCTGCCGGACAGGCTCGCCAAACGATCCTTCTCGGTAGCCTGGACTTTGTCCACGGAGGCCACCGGGCTCGGTACCTTTGATACGGGGGCCGTCTGAGCAACCGCCGGAGCAGGCTTTGGCGCGGGCGTTTGCGGGCTAGCCTTGGTCACTGCGCCGCTGGTCCAGGACGGGAAGGCGCTCACGGCTTTGTCCGTGAATGTTATTTTGACGCTATTCCCCTGTCGCTCAACCTGATAAACGGGCGCCTTGGTAAGATCAAACACGACGCGAACGACCTTCTCAGGAGTCACCGCAAATTGACCGGTGCGAATACTCGTGATGCCGCACTTTGGGAGATCGGCGAAGTTCTTTACGCTCAGGCCGGTGGTGACACCGATGAGGTCAAGAATCATCCGGTCACCTTTCCCTTCCTTCGGGACCTCGGTCTGGTGGCTGAACTGGAACGGCCCGTCGGCGGTCACGCGTGCCACCGTGGCGCCATTCTCATAGTTGAGCGCAACCTGTGTCACCTGGACGGCAAGAGCCTGACCGGCGGCCAGCGCGACAACCAGAACGATGATATATGTAAGCTTCTTCATTGGCTCATCATCTCCTATAGCACAAGCTCTTTCAGCCGCTCTTCTTCCTTGACGTAGTAGGTCGAGAGAACAAAGATCGCGGACATGGTTTCCTTCTTCTTCCCAACTTCGCGCAACTCATTGCCTGATTCCGGATTGGTACCGGCGGTTACGCCGCCCGAAATGGCGACGTTTTTCGCTTTTATATCGACGTTACTGATATTGGCGATGAAGGGGAAGTTGGCTACATAGCTGAGGAAGGAACCAAAATCATGGTACGTACCATTCAGTTCGATTTCGTACGCGGCTATATTATAGAACTCCTGTTCCTTCACCGGCAGCGGCTGCACGCGGGCGATTTTGGTGCCGGTCAGGGATGATGCTGTGTGCAACTGCACGAGCATCGACGGAATCTGTTTAACTTCCGGTAACAACGCCTCAATCAGATGATAGCGCTCAATCAGTTGAGCATACTCCGTCTGCAGCGCGTCAAGCGACTTGGCCTTCATCTCCACATTCTTGAGGTTGGTGGTGATGGTCTCGAATTCCTGGCTCTTCTGAGCGATCTGGGCATCGTATTTGGTGTACACCCGTGAATACCACAGGTAGACGACGGCCAGAAAGGCCATGGCGCTGAGCGCAATCTTCTGCGTCTTCGAGTCTCTCATATCCATATATAGTCGCTCCTAGTTCTCGTTTGCCAGAGGACTGCCCTCGGGCGCCGGGGGCGCTGCTTCTTCGTAGTCGGCTTCGTTAAGGTCATTCGACTCGTCGCCGCGCTGGGCTACCAGTGTCCGCATCTGTTCGTCACTGAGATAATGCACGTTGCAGCTTACGACGAAGTTGTATGCCTTCTCATTTCCCGTGAACTTGATTTCTTTGGAGGACACCAGTTCGACATTGTCAAAGTAATCGGAGCGCATCAGATTGATCATGAACGCCGCCAGAGCATTTAGCGTGAAAGCGTGTCCTTCGATCTCAGCCACATTGGATGACGGAAGCGTGTCGGTCCGAACCTGAGCCGTCTCAGCCGCCTTGTCCTTAGCTGACTTGCGATCCGGCATGCTAAGGTTGCCGCCTTTGTTTTGGCCCGGCTTGATTTCTGGAGCCTTCTCCCTCAACTCGGTGAGCCACACGAAATCCGGAACATTGGAAGAGACATCCTGGAGTATCCGCACCCAGACTGACCGGTGACGGTCTAATCTTTCGACGGCTTCGAGACGATGATTGATCTTGGTCTTCACGTCGATAAGCGCATCCACGAGCTTGATGTCCTTCTGAAGCATGGCGGCGCGCTCATTGGCGCGCTCGATGCCTTTTTCCAAAGCGCTGATCTGACGCATTTGGTAGAAAGAAACAACTATCAGCATCGCGACCACGCCGACGGCCCCCGTGACGACGTACAGGCCTGTCTTGCCGAAGTTGAAGCTACTCTGGCCTTTGAGGTAATTCTTGGGCAGCAGGTTTATCTGTATCATGGTCCGGTTACCTCGCTTTCCGCATGGCTAGACCGATGGAAACTGCGAGCAAAGGCGCAATCTTCTCCGGCTGCAGATACTGGAATAATTCCGGGTCGTAGTCGATATTGCGCAGCGGATTGGCGATCTCCAGCGGCACATTCAATTTGGACTGAAGGTACTCGGGGAGATACGGCACCAGCGCGCCGCCGCCGGACAAGACAATCCAATCGATTCGGTCGAGCTTGGCCTGCGATCGGAAATAGGAAAACGCCAGTTCGATGCCGGAAATCAGTTCATCCATCGACGACGTGATAGTCGCCTTGAGCATATCCTGATCGATTGACTCCGTCATGTCCCCTTTCATCGCTTTGGCGGTGAGTTCGGGGCTGAGGCGAAATTCTCTCAATATCGAGGTCTGTAACTCGCGGGTCCCGGCGGAGACGTCGCGCGTGCCCGCGAACAAGCCATCGGCCATATACGTGATGTTAGTAACATCATGCCCGATATTCACCAGCGCGGTGACGCGGGATTGATCTACCTCGTAGTTGTGTTCATAGGCATTGAAGATCGCAAAGGCGTCATCATCGACGACGACCGGCCTCAGCCCGCAGTCTTCGATCAAGCCCAGATACATTTTGAGATATTCCTTGCGGGCCGCCACCAACAGCACGTCCATCTTGTTGATGTCATCGTCGGTTTTGATAATGTGATAGTCCAGCGTGACGTCTTCGACATCGAAGGGGGCGCGCTGCTCGGTCTCGAACAGGATTGCCTGCTCCGCTTCCGGGCCGGTCTTCTTTTCGGTCGTGAATTTGTCGGTGATCACGCCGTGACCGGAAATCGATACCACTACGTCCTTGATCTTCGGATCAGTCTGGTCAATTAGCGACTGGATATTGAAAATGACGGCTTCGCGGTCCCGAATCTCGTCTGCGACGATTGCCTCGGGAGGCAGTTCCCTGATCCCAATTGCAGAGACCGAATAACCACCCCGCGTGTGGTCAAGTTTGACCAACTTGATGGAGTTGGCGCCGACGTCCAGCCCGACCGTGCTCTTGCTCTTTCGTGATAACAACATACGCAACTCTTTATTTGCAGGTATCCGTTTATCAGGTTTAGCGCATATTTACTGCTTCTGACATTATCGGCATGGCACGCTGGCAATTAACTGTCAGTCAAAAAAAACCTCGGCCACCACAGGCCGACCTGCTAACGCCCGTTCTCCTTTGTGCCCAACACGTTAGAGCAGTGTCTGGATTCTGCACCGCAGGTTTGGCCGTAAAGAGCGGGACAGCGATCCGAGACAGGCCAAAACCCCCGACTCGTCCTGAGCCGGGGGTTGCCGAGAGAGCATGAAGGAGGTCAGGGAATTATCAATAATGCCAGAAAGTGGATTGTACTCTTCCGGTGGAGGCCAAAACGTTGGTGGAACTAAAGGCCACCACATCACGGCTGTACGCCAGCATGTAAAGGTTACCGCCGCCGGAGAATCCGGCCGAACCGCTGGGCGAAAATGTGATCACGTTATTGGTGACATCGGTGCCCGTCCAGACGAACTCAGGCGGCAGACTATCCACCCGGAGCACCGAATCTCCGCTGACGAAATCGTAGTTCTGCGGATCAACAAGGTCCTTGTACAACGTGATGGTCATGGCCTCTGCATCCAAGCAGACGCCGTACGGGACTTTGTCGGTAATGGCATGAGAGCGGGCCAGGCGCAATGTCGAGGTCATATCTTTGACTATCGAACGGAAACGATTCCGTTCATACGCCTTCTGCAGTTGCGGAGTCGCCATCGCGCTGACCAAACCGATAACCACGACGGTGGTCATGAGTTCTACGATCGTGAAGCCGCGATTCTGTCGGGTTCCTGTAAGCATCATGGCTAAACCTTTCGCCAGGTAATTCCTGCGCTTTCGTGACGGGAGCAACTCCAGCCACGCTACTGACCAAAGCATACCCTGTGCCTTTGGTGCAGCCAAGCTGCAGGAACGGGCTACGCTTTTGTATCCGCTTGTCCGATATAGAAGTATCAGCCGTAACGGCACGGTCCGAGGCCGGAAGGGCGGCCAAAACGGCAAAGTCCGAAAGGGAGTTTCTCCCATATCTGTGGGAATGGCGCAACTCTTAATTGACATTCGGACGGTTTTGTGTAAATTGATTAGGTGTAAGAAGTTACTCAGGGTTTGTTCCTACGGAAGCTGCAACATGAAAGGGACTCTCGATGAATGGCTTGCATAGACGAATGATCTCCTTATTCGCTCTTGCTATAGTTGTGGTGTTTTGCTCCGGCCAATCGCGGGCAGTGTCTTCCCCTCTGACGGACGAGCCGGTGATGGTTCAAAAATCGGTTCAGGTCATTTCAGACCAGACTCGCTCCATTCTCACCAATCGGAATCCGTATGTGGCGAAGGTCTGGGTGTTTTTCACGGACAAGGGGGTGTTTGATAGCCGCGCGTTCCAACGCCAGGCGGCTCAGGTTCAGTTGAACGAGCGAGCGCTGGCGCGAAGGGCAAAGGTCGGAATGGATCAAGTCCTATTCATTGATCTGCCGGTTGTCTCGACATACGTTCATCAGATTGAAAACCTGGGTGGGCGAGTCCGCTTTGAGTCCCGCTATCTGAACGCGGCGAGTTTCGAGATTCCGATGGATGCCTTGGACGGGGTGGCCGGTTTGCCGTTTGTGGCAGAAATAAAACCCGTGGCGCTGTATGTCCGTCCGCCGGAACCGGGCGATGACCGGTCCACAGCGCCAGACCAATCGGCAGCAGCGCCGACCGACTTACCTTACGGCAGTTCATACACGCAGTTGAATTTGATGAAGGTGCCGGCGGCCCATGCCAAGGGGTATAATGGTCAGGGCGTGACACTGGCAATCTTCGACACCGGATTTCGCAAATCGCACCAGGCCTTTGCCAATGCCTACGCCGAAGGTCGCGTCCTCGGCGAGTATGATTTCATATTCCATGATGGTAATACCGCTGACGAGGCGGCTGATGTGGCCGGCCAATGGAGCCACGGAACCTCGACCTGGTCACTGGCGGGCGGAGAGTATAACAGCAGGCTATACGGACCGGCTTACAAGGCGAACTTCCTGCTATGCAAGACCGAAGATATTCGAACCGAGAAACATGTCGAAGAAGACAATTGGGTAGCCGCGCTCGAGTGGGCGGATGCGCGCGGCGCCGACGTGATTACATCGTCATTGGGATATTTCACTTTTGATGCCCCGCAGACCAGCTACACCTACGCCGACATGAATGGATTGACGGCCATCTGTACTAAAGCCGCCAATCGCGCGGACAGTCTCGGCATTATCGTCTGTAATTCGATGGGCAATGGCGGACCGAGCGCAGGCACGATATCCGCGCCGGCCGACGCCTTTGGCATTCTGGCTATCGGCGCAGTTTATTCCAGTGGCACTATTACGAGCTTCTCGTCCCGAGGTCCGACCTTCGACGGGCGCATCAAACCCGAAGTGTGTGCCATGGGGAGCAGCACCTACGCAGCTTCATCCAACGGCGACGCGGATTACAACGGCGGGTTTAACGGAACATCGGCGGCCTGTCCGTTGGCGGCGGGAGCTGTTTGCCTGCTGATACAGGCGCATCCCACATGGCCACCGAGCCTCATTCGGCAAGCGATAATGGCGACAGCCTCCAATGCAGCCACCCCTAATAACGCCTACGGTTGGGGAATCGTCAATGCGGATGCGGCCTTATCGTGGGGAATCAATTTCACGACTGACGTCCATATCGGTCCGGCGCCGATGACCGTCCAGTTTACGAATACCTCTGAGATCGCATCGACCTCGCAGGAGTGGGATTTCGGTGACGGTCATACATCAACTGATCCGAACCCGGCTCATCAATACACCGCGCCCGGCCATTTCACCGTGACCTTGACGCTTCAGACCGCGTACGGCCAGATGTCCACGCCGAAAACGGACTACATTGCCGTGCTCGCCGACACGCTTCGCTTTGGGGTAGATTCCGCCTTAGCAGGACATCAGGGCGTCAAGCCCGTTACATTGACCAACACGCAACTGCTCGCCCAGATAACGGTTCCGTTCAGTATTGGGGCCTCACCGCTGCGAATCACTGTGGATTCCATTACTCGAGGCACCAGAACTGCATACTTTGATCTGTTGATTTTCTCATTGTTCGACCAGTCAGCCAATCAGTTTGTCTGCCAACTCGTCGCCAACAGCGGCTCCTCCAGTCCACCCCTGGCCGCAGGTTCCGGTGAGATACTGAAAGTGTATTGGACGACTCATCCGTATGATCTTGGAGGGTTGGAGAATAGCTTAGACACGGCAACGCTGGCATCAGTACCGTTACAGGTGTTGACTTCGACCGGGCTCACGTACGTACCGACTTCGATATCTGGGAGCATGGCCACCAGGCATATCCTACGGTCGGACATGAGCGGTAATTTCTTCGTCGATCTTTCGGACCTGAGCGCTTTAGTTTCGTATTTGACGGGCGGTGGATTTCAGCCGCCCACTATTCAGTCCGGTGATTTCAACGCTGACTACGCTATTGATCTGAGCGACTTATCGTCGTTGGTCTCATACCTGACTGCCGGGGCGCCGCATCCGGTCAATCCGTAGTGATTGCGGTATAAGCATAGCCATAAAAAAACCGGCTCCCACAGGGCCGGTTTTTTGTGTTTTGCGCAGTAACTCGGACTAGACGATGAACTTCCCGTTCCGATAAATGGTCTTGCCGTCAGCGGTAATCTCACTGCTCTGCCGCAGATCACAGACCATATCCCAGTGGATGGCGCTCTTGTTCTTGCCGAGGCTTTCCGGTATCGAGGCACCGAGCGCCAAGTGGCAAGTACCGCCGATCTTTTCGTCGAATAGCGTGTTTCGCGTAAACTTCTTGATGTCGTAATTGGTGCCGACGGCAATTTCGCCGACGAATCGCGCGCCGGCGTCGACACCCAGCATGTTCTTCAGAAACTCCACATTCTTCCCGGCCGACTCTTCAATAACCTTCCCCTTCTTGAAGGTCAGCCGCACGTCGTTGACTTCCCGCCCCATGTACACGGCCGGAAAACTGAACCGGATCCGTCCCTCCACCGAATTCTCGATCGGTCCGGTGAATATCTCGCCATCCGGGAAATTATTGGTGCCGTGACAACTGATCCACTTTCGGCCACGGGCGCGGAACCGGAGATCGGTGTCATCGCTGCGCACCCGGAATTCGTCGGCGGTCTCCAGAATCTTGACCAGCCGTTTCTGCTCAGCTTCAATCTTCTGCCAGTGCTTGACCGGGTCGGCTGCATCGAGATGCCCGGCTCCGTACACAAACGCCTCGTAGTCGGCCAATGACATATCGGCCTCCTGGGCGTCGGCGTAAGTCGGGAACTGCGTCCCGACCCACTTGTATGATCCGTCTCCCATCCGTTTGAACCGCTTCTGCACCAACGGCCGCATCGCCTTCTGCTGCATGGCCTGCCGTTTGGAATCGACCCCGGCCAGGTACCGGGTATTCTGACTCCCCCAGATGGTGGCATGGGCTTCAATCCGGTCTATTTCAAGTTTCAGCAACGGCGAAACGAATTTCAACTGGTCATCCGAGGCCTGTCGAAAGAAATACTCCTCGGTTTCGGTATCCCGAATGCTGAGATACGGGCGGGCGCCGACATCAATTGCCTGTTCATACAGCGCCTTCATGAGCGGGAGAGCGGCCGTTTCCCCTTGTATCTTGAACATGTCCCCCTTTTTCAGTTTGAGGGAATACTGAACAAGAAGTTTCGCGAGTTTTCTTACGCGCGGATCCATAGTCCTCCTGAAAGTGAAATCGATTATTTGCGGGAATCAAGACCGTCCGGTCGCTAACGCCCCTTCCATTCGCAGCAATTTGATTTTCATCGGTAGTCCCCCGCCATAGCCCCCGAGGCCGTTGGAGGCAACAACGCGGTGGCATGGAATCACAATCGGCAGATGGTTCCCGGCATTCGCCGAGCCGACCGCCCGACTTGCCTTGGGGTGTCCGATCGCCTCAGCAATCTGACCATAGCTCATCGTCCGGCCATAGGGAATAGTTGCCACCTGCTGAAGTGCCAACCGCTGGAATGCCGTACCCTGAATATCCAGCTTGATTGTGAACCGATGACATCTTCCGTCAAGATAGTCCTGTATCTGGCGCTCGGCCCGGAGATTGATTGACCCTCCGGCCTGTCGCCGGTAACCGGGAAACAAGCGATTCAACGTTGCCTCGAAGGAGCTTCTGCTCTGCCCCGGAAGCGATACAACGGCCAGCCCGTTAGACGTGGCCGCGGTTCGCACCGGTCCCATCGCGGTTTGAAACGAATGCACAAACAGTCTTTCCATAGTCTTCACAAACTCTGTCGCACCGCCTGTCAGGGTAGCAGGTGGAGTAACTCTCCCAGATGATTCAGTGAATAATCCGGCCTCAGGGCCGCCACTTCCTCGTGCCCGCCGTAGGGAGACGGCACCGATGCAACTTTCATCGGGATTGCCCGCGCCGCCATAATATCGTTTATCGTATCCCCCACTACGAGCGCCGACTCGGCGGCGCAGTTGAGGCGTCGAAGCGCCATGGCAAACGCCTCCGGGTCCGGCTTCGGGGCAGCTACATCGCTTCCGGAAATATTGGCGGGGAAATACTTCGTCCAACCCAGTTTGGTCACGATGCCGTCAAGATGACTTCGGGTCTTCGTGGTGACAATCGCCATCGTAAAGCCGCGGCGGTGAAGCTCAAGAAGAACCGCCTCCACGCCATCGAGCGGTCGAACTGACGCCACAACCGTTTTTGCGGCTCGTACTTGAAAGTGGTCATACAATGCGACCGGCGATACTGATGTGAAATCGGCAAACATCCGATGCAGCGGAAAGCCGATGTACCGCTTGATTGTCTCGGGGGATTTCTCCGGCTGCCCCATCTGCCGCAGCGCATAGTTAGCGGCATCCACAACGCCCTCCGAGGAGTCAATGAGCGTACCGTCGAGATCAAAAATGAGCGTGCGCACTGCCATCAATAGAACCGCCGTACCTTGCCCGTCAAATCCGCCAGACTGACCTGACTGGCGCTCACGATCTTTCCGTAATCGAAGTCACCGACCAAGATAGAGTAATCGTCAACGGCCGTCAAGGGCAGGCTCCCGGCATTGAGCCCGCTCGGCAGTCGCTCACCGGCCGGAACGCCATTTACGACGATGAAGCCGGAATCGACCATGACGCTCTCACCCGGCAAACCGATGACAACGCCGACCCTCTTCCGTCCGTTCTCGGAATGATAGCGAACTACATCGCATCGTTCCGGCAAAGCGTGGAAAATCGGTCGGTTGATGAATGGAATGTTAACATAGTAGGCGATGGCATTGGCCATAGCCGGTTCTCCGGGATGCAACACCGGTGCGAGATTGTCGTTGGCGACTACAAACATCTCCGGAGCATTGCGAATGCCGAAGTTCACAGCGGCCGTCGGCGCCAGAAGCTGGTATAGTATGCCGGCGCCGAGTGCGGTTCGTACCGCCAATGAACTGATTTCAACCTTGGCGCGCTTTCGGGCGATTAGTCTGGCGAGATCACCAAAGCTGAAGACATAAAAGAGAACGGGCAGACCGAGCAGGACCCAGACGGCTAAGGTCGGCAGCGGCAGAAGCAACGAAGTAGCGGCCAGAACAGCAGCCAGAATCATGATAAGAAATACAACAAC
>Ga0315293_10005644_pt1 | contig 11767 bp, 9 predicted proteins | sample YL17G13_20_MG_FD_203071 | JGI IMG/M metagenome (GOLD analysis project Ga0315293, IMG submission 203071) | Sediment microbial communities from Yellowstone Lake, YNP, Wyoming, USA - YL17G13_20 | ecosystem: Environmental > Aquatic > Freshwater > Lake > Sediment | place: USA: Wyoming | collected... | reverse complement strand
GAGGATGCGGCGTCCGAAGCCTTTTATGCCGCCATCGAAGGTCTTCACGAGCTGAAGGATGCACAACGATTCGGTCCCTGGCTGCGTACGATTGTCATCCGCACGGCGGCAAAGGCAAAGGCAAAGAGCGTCACGCCGGCCAGACTGCCCGACTCTCAGGCCCCAGCGCCCGGCGACCATTTGGAGCAGCAGGAACTTGCCGCGCTGATCCATGAAGCGGTGGGGACTCTCGACGAAACCTGCCGGGAAGCGCTGTCCTTGTTCTACTTCGAGGGCTACAACCTCAAGGAAGCCGCTGGCTTTCTGGATATTCCGGCCGGCACGCTCAAGCGCCGTCTGCATGAGGGTCGCCAACATCTGCGGGATGCTGCTGAGCAGATTCTGAGAGGAACAAAGCCTATGAATCCGAAACGCGAACAGATTCTTCGGCAGCTCAGTGACGCCGCAGACGAAGGGATACAATCAGAGACCTTTTACCAGGCCATGCGCGGGGCCTTACGCCTGCGTCCTGTACCGAATGAGCTGCTCAAGGAAATCCTGAAGAAACATTGGGCTGCAAGGCTTGAGAAAGCGTCCATGACCCCTGAGAAAGAGCGCAAGGCACGTGAGCTTCTGGCGCGCATCTACGGACCCTCCCAGAGAGCCCAGGACCCCAATCATCCGGTAGGCGCGGTTGCAGGTGCGATTCGCGCGGCGCTGCCCGAGTTCCGTGAGTGGCAAATCGACTGGTCGCGAGTGGACGTCTCCCGGATGGTGCAAGACATATCCGAAGGCAATGAAAAGGCCCTTTCTTTCCTGCGCCCGCCGGGCCTTATCGAAGGCTCTCAAGAGTCGTATATATCGGCAATGCGGGCATTTCTGGTACAGGATGAGGACGGCTCGCTGCGCACACCATACGAGCTTATGCAAAGGAAAGATTCCGTAGGAGCCTTGAGAACGCAAATAAAGCAAGGCAAACATTTGAGCGACGTCCTGAGCCTTTTATGGAAGAAATCTGAGCCTCTGGAGCTGCGGGCCGTTGAGAATCTGCTGCGGCGTCTATCTGAGGCCATTATCCCGCAAACGCCGGCACACTTCTATCCCCACGAGGAACCACGCTTTCGCGCCGCCTTGCGTATGCAGCTTGGGGGCAATCCGATCCCGGCGGCAATAGGCGGAGTACTCAGTCATCTGCCCGGATTGCCTGACGATGTCACCGTTGCTTGCGTTGAGGTGTATCTTGAGCCATGGGCGGCAGCGCGGACCGGCCAGGCCGTTGAACTGACCGATGTCCCATCGCTGCCGGATTTGTTGGAAAAGAGCAGCCAATAGAGTTCCAAAGGGCAGGATTCCAACTGCCTGTTACTCCCGCGAAAGCGGCAGGCTGTTTATGTGCTCGTCGGCAAAAGCTCGCCATTGCGAGCGCCCGTTTTTGACGAAGTATGCGAACGACTCGTCATCGACCAACTGCCCCAGCACGGCTTTGCGGTCGGCGCCGTTGGCGACATCCTCGATAATCTTTTTTCGCATGGTCTCCAGCTCGGCGAGGAATTGGCCGTGCTCTTCGGTGAAAATCTCTTCCAGCTTCTTTCGGACGTGTCCGGCGTACGCAGGGCACTGGCCTTCAGTGCCGACGGCTATCTGTAAATCGCCTCGCTTGACGACGGCCGGCACGAAAAAGTCGCAAAGCTCCGGCACATCGACGACGTTGCACAGGACCTCAAGCTCCTGGCAATCCTTGTAGATCTGCTTGTTGAGCTTGTGGTTGTTCGTCGCCGCGACGGCCAGCAAAGCACCGGCAAGGTAATTCTTGGAATACTTGGACTTTATCAGCTCAGCATCCGTGCCCTGGCACAGGGCCGTCAACATATCGTCGATGTGCTCGGCGACCACCACGAGCCGGGCCCCCGCCGCCAGCAATGGCTGGGCCTTCCGCAAGGCCACGCCCCCGCCGCCGATCAAAACAACACGGCGACCGCCCAATTCGAGGAATAGAGGATATTTTGCCATAATATTATTATACCAAAGAGGCCCCAGCCTGGTCAAAGAAAAAGAAATAAAGAGCCCGCCGCCCCGCCATTCTGCCTTGCGGCAACGATTGCGCCTTCCCATTTCGCACCGCCGCTGGTATATTATGGCTTGACGGTGTGTATGACTACTGCGGAACCGGTGTTTATGAACAAGGAAGGCCAATAAGATGAAGGCAGCGTTGATCGGCCTGCTTCAGTCGGGCAAGAGTACGATTCTGGCGAGCCTGTGCGGCAAGGCGATTCCCGCGCTGGGCGCGGCGACGATTGAAGAGGCCATCGTGCCGGTCCCGGATGAAAGATTCGAGTGGCTGGCCGAATACTGCAAGCCCAAGAAAACCACCTATGCCACCATCGACTGCCTCGACGTGCCGGGTTTCAACTTCACCGACGACCACGGCCGGGCCGCCGCCAGGCGATTGATCAGCCAGATACGCACCGTCGATCTGCTGGTTCTGGTCATCAGGGCCTTCGAGAACCCGGCGATACCTCCCTACCGCGATTCGGTGAACCCGGTCAGAGACCTGGCGGAGCTGCAAACGGAATTACTCCTGGCCGACCTGGAGCTCGTCACCACGCGCATCGAAAGACTCGAAAAACAGATTCACAAACCCACCAAGACGCAGGCAAAGGACAAGGCGGAATTGGTTCTGCATAAGAAACTCCAGGAGGCCATCGAGGCGGAGAAGCCGATAAGCTCGGTCATCGAGAATGACGCCGAGCGAGAGATGATCAAGTCGCTGGCCTTTCTGACGCTCAGGCCTTACGTGGTGGCCGTCAACGTCGGCGAGGGCCGGTCGGGCGAAGAATTCGATTTCTCCGGCCGCCACGACGGCTCCGTACCCGTCGTGGCGATGTGTGCGGAGCTCGAGTACGAGCTGGCACAATTGGACACCGCGAGCCGGGCCGAGTTCATGGCCGATTTGGGCATTATCGAACCGGCGGCGAACAAATTCGTCAAGAGTTGCTATTCGGCCCTGGGCCTGATCAGCTTCCTGACAATCGGCTCCGACGAGCTGCGCGCCTGGCCCATCAAAAAGGGCACGACGGCGCATGATGCCGCCGGCAAAGTCCATACCGATATCAAGCGGGGTTTCATCAGAGCCGAGACGTTCAGTTTCGGCCAGATCAAAGAGCTTGGCAGTGAGAAGGCCCTCAAGGCCGCCGGCAAGATCCGGCTCGAAGGTAAAGACTACATTGTTCAGGACGGTGACATAATCAATTTCCGATTCAATATTTAGCCTTGCAGAACGTGGAGGCGATACTCATGAACCGATTCGTGAAGCTATTCGTCCCAGCTCTGGTCGTTCTATGTGCGGCAGCTTTTGTCGCATTCAAGCTACATCCCAAGAATCCCGATGCTCCCACCTTTTGGCGCTACAAAGTTGTCAACACCTTTAGTCACGACCCACAGGCTTGGACGCAGGGTCTGATCTTTGAAGACGGATTTTTGTTCGAGGGGACGGGGCTGCTCGGCCGGTCACAGTTGCGAAAAGTCGAGCTGCTGACCGGCGACGTCCTCCAGCAGCACAAGCTGCCCGATGAATTCTTCGGCGAAGGCATCACGATTCTGGGCAGCCGTATCGTCCAGTTGACATACCAGTCAAAAGTTGGTTTCGTCTATGACAAAGAATCCTTCGAGCCGCTGCGAGAGTTCCATTACCCAACCGAGGGCTGGGGCCTCACGCACGACGGCAAACAGCTCATTATGAGCGACGGCACCCCAATGCTGTACTTTCTGGACCCTGAAACATTCGAACAAGTCAATCGAACGATGGTGTTTGACCAGGACAAGCCGGTGTGGGGGCTCAACGAGCTGGAATACGTCGAAGGCCTGATCTATGCCAACGTCTGGGCCACCGACCGCATCGTCCAGATCGAGCCCGAGACGGGCAAGGTGGTCGGCTGGATAGACATGAAAGGACTGTTAAGCCCGCAGGACCGCAACGGTTCGGAGGACGTTCTCAACGGCATCGCCTACGACCCGGCCGGCCGCCGGCTGTTCGTGACCGGCAAGTTCTGGTCGAAGCTTTTCGAGGTCAAGCTCATTGCCGCCAAGTAATGCTGGCAAAAAACACGCATTTTTGCTATAAGAAACTTCTTGTCGTTGGGCAAAATTGCTGTAGTCGGTTGGCGTAAATCGCCGGATGTTTTTGTGGAGAGATGCATGAAAGCAGTCATGTTGACGGGGTTGCGGCAGATGGAGCTGCGCGACGTGCCGGAGCCGAAGATTAAGAAGGACACGGACGTTTTGCTGAAGATCGAAAGGGTCGGCGTTTGCGGCTCGGACGTGCACTATTACGAAACGGGCCGGATCGGCTCGCAAGTTGTCGAGTATCCCTACATCACGGGCCATGAATGCGCCGCGACCGTCAAGGCGGTCGGAAAATCGGTCACCCGCGTTAAAGCGGGCGACGCCGTCGCGATCGACCCGGCCGTCTCGTGTTACAACTGCGCCCAGTGCAAGCTGGGTCGGGAGAACACCTGTTACAAGCTGCGTTTTCTCGGCACCCCGGGTCAGGGAACGGGCTGCCTGTGCGAGTATCTCGTAATGCCCCAGGAAAGCTGCTATCCCACGAAAGGGGCCATCACGCTCGAACAAGCCGTGATGTGCGAACCGTTCTCCATCGGCGTCTATTCGGTCCGGCAGGCGAGAATGCCGAAGCGAGCCAACATCGCCATCCTCGGTTCGGGTCCCATCGGCCTGTGCACGTTCGTCAGCGCAAGAGCCGAAAACATCGAGACGTGCTACATGACCGAGAAGATCCCGGAGCGCCTCGAGGCGGCGCGGGCGGCCGGCGCAACCTGGGCCGGCAATCCCGACAAACAAAACGTCGTCAAAGAGATTCTCAAGCGGCAGCCATACGGCGTCGATGTCGCATTCGAATGTGCGGGCCAGCAGGAAACCATCGATCAGGGCGTGGAGCTGCTGCGGCCCGGCGGCACCCTGATCCTTACCGGTATCCCGCGCACCGACAGGGTCTCGCTGGCCATTGACCTGATACGAAGGAAAGAGATCACCATCGTGAACATAAGAAGACAGAATCAGTGCACTCAAAAAGCAATCGACTTGATCGCTTCGGGCAAGGTCAACGTGGACTTTATGATAACCCACCACTTCAGCCTCGAACAGACGCAGGAGGCCTTCGAGCTGGTGGCGGACTATCGCGACGGCGCGATCAAGGCCATGATTCACCTGTAGCAGTTGCAGAACAAACGCAGTGTTTTTCCCGGAGATTGAAACCGAATGAGCTGGCTCAATTTGGAAGGAAAAGTCGCAATCGTCACCGGCGGCGCCTGCGGAATCGGCAGGGTCTGCTGCGAAGGTCTCGCGGAGGTTGGGGTGAAGGTCGCCGTCGCAGACGTGGACGGCCCCGGCGGCCGCACGACCGCCGCGAGCCTGAAGGACCGCTTCGGCGGCGAGCACATTTCGATGACAACCGACGTCACGAGTAAGCAAAGCGTGGAGGCCATGGTCCGGGCAACACTGGACGCCTTCGGCCAAATTGACATACTCGTGAACAACGCGGGCATTCTCATTCCGCGTTTGCTCGTTGACCCGGCGGGAAAAGAAGAGCTGACCGAGCCAATATGGGAAAAAATGGTAGCCATAAACCAGAAGGGATATTTTCTCTGCGCCCAGGCCGTGACGCGCGTGATGATCAAGTCGGGCAGAAGCGGCGTCATTATCAATATGACTTCCGAGTCGGGACTCGAAGGCTCGCAAGGCCAAAGCGTCTATGCCGCCACCAAAGCGGCCATCTATTCTCTGACCCGCTCCTGGGCGAAGGAATTGGGCAAACACAACATCAGGGTCGTCGGCATCGCCCCGGGGATCGTCGAGGCGACCGCCCTGCGCTCGCCGGAGTACGAGCGCGCCGTGGCGTACACGCGAGGAATCAGCGTCGAGGAATTCCGCGAAAAATATGAACAGGTTGCCATCCCGTTAGGCAGAATCGGCAAGCTCAGCGAAGTCGCCAACACCGTGTGCTTTTTGGCCTCCGACCGGGCCGGCTATATCCACGGAACCGTCATCAACGTCTCCGGCGGCAAGAGCAGAGCCTGAACCCAGCCGCGGTAGAACCGGAGAATCGCTGCGCGCATGACATCCGGGCGCCCGGATTCTTATCCCCGCGTCAGCCACCGGCTGCGAGCGGTCTATTTGCCGCCATTGGCCAATCGGGTGGAGTCTGTTTCTTGTGTTTACTCGTGCTCGTAAACGGGAATGAGCGTGTACTTTCCGTTCTCGTCCAGCCGGGCCCGGTATCCTATCGGCTTTGCCTCCACAGTTTCCGAGACGCCTTCATGGTGTTCCTCCTGGGCTGCAACTGTTCCGCCGGCGGGAGCCGCCTCAAGCCCATCCAGGACCCAGTACGTCTCGAACGACGTCATCACCACGATTCGCTCCGCGTCGGGCGCAATCTTGTCCGCGTCCAGACATTCGTATCCCTTCGCCTGCATGCACGAGCGAGTCCGCTGTGCCAGTTGAGATTTCTGCTGCACCCGGGCCTGGTCGATACATTGCAGAAGGTCGCGTTTGCATTGTTCGATGCCTGTTCCCGCCTGGTAGAAACAAGGCTTGGAGCATCCTGCAAAAGACACAGCCGAGACAAGGATGATGATCGCAAGCATTAAATGTTTCATCTATGGTCCACCTTCTTGAAACCTGCCGATATTCCGCCGCACACAGAGGCCCCTCCCCCGCGCTCCTGTATCGCGCGAGCCTGCGAACAGCCGACTACTTATACCCGGAAAAGCTTGAATTGGCCTCCTGCGCGCTTTTCACCACTGCTCCTGTATGTTTTTAGTCTATCACATTCAAATGCAATGTCAAGCCAAAAGAGGAACAAACCCCGCCCCAGCCTCTTGATACCCTTGCCCTGATGCTCCGATGTTCCGATACCGTTTAGAGACCTTTTGCCTTGCCTGCGGTGGCGGCGAAGATTAGAATCCCGCTCTTATGATAAAGGCCAGTATCGTCAGTATCGGCAACGAGCTGCTCAGCGGCGAGACGGTGAATACGAACGCCGCACATCTGAGTGCTGAGCTGCTGACCATCGGAATACCGGTTGTAACATCCCATGCTATCGGCGACGAGATAAACCAGATCATTCTGGCCTTCGAGCGGGCCTGCACCGACGCGGATATCGTCGTGGTAACCGGCGGGCTGGGGCCGACCGACGACGACTTGACCCGGCAGGCGATGGCGAAGTTCCTGGGCGTCGAATTGCAGCTTCACGATGACCTGTTGGAGAAGATAGAGCGGTTTTTCGCCGGGCGGGCGCTGCCGATGCCCGAGAGGAACAAGATTCAGGCGTATATCCCCGCCGGAGCCGGGACGCTGCCGAATATCGGCACAGCGCCTGGAATCAGGGCCGAATCGCGCGGCAAGCTGTTTTTCGCCCTGCCCGGCGTGCCGATGGAAATGGAGCGGATGTTCGCCGAATCCGTCGCGCCCGAATTGAAGCGGCTGGCCGGTGGCCAGGCCGTCGTCGTGCAGAAGCTGAAGTGCTTCGGAGCGGGTGAATCCAGTATCGCGGAACTGCTCGGCGATATGATGCAGCGAGGCAGGAACCCGCTAATCAACTGCACGGTTAGCTCGGGCGTCATTACGTTGTACATCGTCGCCTCGGCCCGAAACAAGCAAGAGGCCGAACGAATGGCCCGGAAGGACGAAGAATCGCTGCGAAGCGTGCTGGGCGAGCTGGTCTTCGGCACGGCCGATCAGACTTTAGCCCAGGTCGTGGGCGAGGAGCTGGCCCGGCAAGGCAAAACCCTGGCCTTAGCCGAATCGTGCACGGGCGGCCTGCTGGCCAAACTCGTGACGGACATCCCCGGCGCGAGCCGCTATTTCACTCACGGCTGGATCACGTACAGCGATGAGGCGAAAACCGGCGAGCTTGGCGTGCCCGCCGGGCTGATCGAGCGATACGGGGCCGTCAGCGAGCAAGCGGCCGAGGCTATGGCCCGAGGCGCTCGAAGAAAAGCCGGCACAGATTTTGCAATTGGAATAACCGGCATAGCCGGACCAACCGGCGGAACCGAACAAAAGCCCGTCGGGCTGGCATATATCAGCGTGGATTCCGGCACAGCCCGCGAGAGCAAACGGTTCGTTTTCACTCACGACAGGCGATTCACACGGCTTCGAGCAGCACAAACTGCATTGAATATGCTCCGCTTGAAATTGAACATTTGACTACCGGCGGTAGAAATGTTATAATGGCTGTAACTGGGGCACGCTGGACGTTTGAGGAGAATATGGCGCAACAACGCAGGCACTTGGGCGAAATACTTTACAAGGCCGGGCTAGTGGAAAAGCAGGCTCTGATCGACGCCATCAAGGCATCGAAGACCAACAAGAAGCGGCTCGGCGAAATACTGCTCGAAAAGGGCCTGATCAACGAAGAGAACCTGACCAAAGCCATTGCCCAGCAATTTGGGCTGGATTACGTCAACCTGGACACCATGAGCATCTCCCCTGAAGCAGCGAAAGCCATTCCGGAAGATATTATCAAGAAGCACAACGTCATCCCGATGGATATGAACAATGGCAAGCTTAAGCTGATTGTCGGCGACCCGTCGGACCTGGAGATGATGGACGCGATTCGTTTTCGTCTTAACACGGAGCCGCAGTTTTGCGTCGCAAACCCCACAAGGATCCGGTCGTTTATCGAGGATTCGTTCGACCAGACGAAGAAGGCGGAAGATGACCGGCTGAGGCACAGCATCGACGCGACGGCTGCGGAGCTCGCCGAAGCCGGCCACGAATTGCAGGCCGAAAGTCTGCGGGTCCAGGCCGCCGGGCTGGATGATGACGCCCCGATTATCCGACTGGTCAACTTGATTATCGACACCGCTTATTATATGCGCGCCAGCGATATCCACATCGAGCCGATGGCCGACAGGGTGCGGGTCAGATACCGCGTGGACGGCGTCTGCCTGGAAAAGGACAATATCCCCAAGAACATGCAGGCCCCGCTGGTCACCCGCTTCAAGATTCTATCGGGTATGGATATCGCCGAGCGCAGACTGCCGCAGGACGGGCGTATCAAGCGTGAGATCGGAGGCCAGGACATCGACTTTCGTGTTTCGTCGCTGCCGGGCAACCACGGGCCCAGCGTCGTGCTGCGAATTCTTCGTCCGGATTCGGTCAATATCGGCCTCCAGTCGCTGGGCTTTGAACAGGACAACTACGAGCAGTTCGAGCGCATCATCAAGCGGCCGAACGGCATCTTTCTGGTCACGGGCCCCACCGGGAGCGGAAAAACCACGACGCTCTACGCGGCGCTGCAGGAGCTCAATAAACCGGACAAGAAGATTATCACCGCCGAAGACCCCGTGGAATATAACTTCCCCGGGATGAATCAATGCCAGGTCAAAGACGAGATCGGTCTGTCGTTCGATAAAATTCTGCGATCGATGCTGCGGCAGGCCCCCAACGTCATCCTGGTCGGCGAAATTCGAGACGGCGTCGTCGCGGACATCGCCATCCAGGCCGCTCTGACGGGACACCTGGTGTTCAGCACCCTGCACACCAATGATGCTCCCAGCGCGATTACACGTCTGATCGACATGGGCGTCAAACCGTTCCTGGTGGCCAGCTCGATACAGGCAATCATGGCCCAGCGGCTCGTGAGGGTTATCTGCAAGAAATGCAAAGTGGTCGATGAGAATCCGGATCGTTATCATTTGCAGTCGCTTCGTATCACTCCGGCGGACGTCGAGAAGAACCCCATCCACAAAGGGGCCGGGTGCAGCCAATGCCAGAAAACGGGCTTCAAAGGCCGAATCGCCGTCTTTGAGATGTTCGAAATGAACAACGAATTGCGAGAGCTGGCGTTTACCAAGGCTCCGACGACGGAGTTGCGACGCGCCGCGAAAGCCAGCGGAATGAAAACGCTGATGCAAGACGGAAGGATAAAAGTTTTGAAAGGAATCACAACGCCGGCCGAAGTAGTCGAAATCGCACAAACGGAAGGCGCGGTGCTGAACTGAACGAAACGTAGTGATTGAGGTTTGTACATGACAACAGTGAATATGGACCGATTGCTGGCGGCCTGTGTGTCAATGGGCGGCTCCGACATACACCTTACCGTCGGTCGTCCCCCGGTGCTGCGCATCGACGGCGCGCTGCGATCTTTGGAAACCAAGGTCCTTGAGCCGGATGATACCGCGGCTCTGATGAGGGCCGTCACGCCGGACAGGAACCAGCAGGAACTCCAGGAAGAGGGCGGTACCGACTTCGGTTTTGCCTTCGGTGATAAGGGCCGTTTTCGTGTCTCCGTCTTCCGGCAGAAGGGCAGTCTCGCGATGGTCCTGCGTCTTATCCCGTCGAAAATGCTGACCTTCGAGGAAATCGGACTGCCGAAGATTTGCCAGGCGTTGTGCCGCAGGCCAAGAGGGCTGTTCCTGGTTACAGGCCCAACCGGATGTGGCAAAACGACCACCCTGGCTACCATGATAAACTACATCAACGAAAACTTCGACCGCCACATAATAACCGTTGAAGAGCCGATAGAATACTATCATAACCACAAGAAATCAATTATTAACCAGCGGGCAGTCGGTGTCGATGTCCCGAGCTTTTCTGAGGCGTTGAAACGCGTTTTAAGAATGGATCCCGACGTGATTCTGGTCGGTGAAATGCGAGACCTCGAGACCATCGAAGCCGCGATCCGGGCTGCTGAAACGGGCCACCTGGTCTTCAGCACGGTACACACCACCAGCGCCGCCGGAACCATCACCCGGCTCATCGACGTCTTTCCCGTGACCCAGCAGGAGCAGATTCGCATCCAGCTCAGCAGTAACCTGATCGCCGTGCTCAGCCAGGCCCTGTGCCCGCTGGCCGCCGGCAAAGGAAGAATCGCCGCGTATGAGTTCATGGTCGTCACACCCGCCATTGCCAACCTGATCCGAGAGAACAAGACCTACCGAATCGACTCAAGCATCCAGACCGGCAAGAAGCTGGGAATGCAGTTGCTCGACGAGCATCTCTGGCAGTTGTACGACACCGGCAAGATCACGCTGGAGGAGATGCTCGACAAGGGCCGCCAGCCCGGAGCGCTGCAGGACAAGGCGATGGCCAAGATCGACGCCCTCAGAGGAAAACACAAACAGAAGAAAAAAGAAGCCCAGCAGCAAATGGACGACCTCGGCCCGATTCTCAGGTCCTGATCGGTATCGCGTATATCAGGAAGCAGCGCAGCATCTGTTCGCATCAGGGGGCTTGGGGTGCGGGACTCAATAACGCCTGCCCGGCAGACGTCCAAAGCTCTCCATCTTGCTTTCCCACTTATGCGAATCAATCCCGGTCGAGTGCCCGCATGACCCCCATAGGCGACACCAGCATTTCCACAGGAACTTCAGCACTCTCATATCGTCGCCCTCGTCTCAATCGATGATGTATTTCCACCCTCAATGGATTGAACCGACGCCTTCCGTGGAAAACCAATCTGCATGAAAACTATAGGTAAGTGCCATCGCTGAAACTAAGTGTAACGCGCTTCTCTGCAATTCCGTTGGGAATTCGATACTCGCACGTCGTCAGATATGAAGAAGACGGGATGGGCAAAACGTGAATGTATGAATCCGTCGGCTTATGTCGTCATCGGCTCATCGGCGCAGCAAGCCACGGACTCAATGCCGCTGCGCATCATAGACCCGGCCGCTACGGCTTCGGCCTCTGCTCGGACGAGCCGCGCACTGCGACAGAGCCGCCGCGTTGCGCGGGGTGTTTGCTGCCTCTGAAGTTATAGATCGCC
>Ga0315293_10005642_pt1 | contig 11769 bp, 10 predicted proteins | sample YL17G13_20_MG_FD_203071 | JGI IMG/M metagenome (GOLD analysis project Ga0315293, IMG submission 203071) | Sediment microbial communities from Yellowstone Lake, YNP, Wyoming, USA - YL17G13_20 | ecosystem: Environmental > Aquatic > Freshwater > Lake > Sediment | place: USA: Wyoming | collected... | reverse complement strand
AGGAGACCGCCGTGAGTCTGCTGGCACTCGACAACGTCCACTCCTACTACGGCCGCATCCATGCGTTACGCGGCATCTCGCTGCACGTCGACGAAGGCGAGATCGTCACGCTCATTGGCGCCAACGGCGCCGGCAAGAGCACGACGCTGCGCAACATCTCGGGCCTCATCCACCCGCGCTCCGGCAAGATCCACCTGAAGGAACGCGACATCACCGGGCTCCCGGCACATGAGATCGTCGCCGCGGGCGTGGGCCACGTCCCCGAAGGGCGCGGCATCTTCCCACGCCTCACCGTGCGCGAGAACCTGGAGATGGGCGCCTTCACCGTATCCAACCCCGCGGAGGTCCGGCGCCGGCTGGAGTTCGCATTCGAGCTCTTCCCTCGCCTGCGCGAACGGATCGACCAGAAAGGCGGCACGCTGTCCGGCGGGGAGCAGCAGATGCTGGCCACGGCGCGGGGGCTGATGCTCAAGCCTCACATCCTGCTCATGGATGAGCCGTCGATGGGCCTGGCCCCCGTCCTGGTGGAAGCTATCTTCAAAGTGATCCGTGAGCTCAACCAGAACGAAGGCACAACCATTCTGCTGGTCGAGCAGAACGCTCACATGGCGCTGCGGGTTGCCAACCGCGGCTACGTGTTGCAGACCGGCGCCATCGTCCTCGAGGACACGGCCGCCAACCTGCGGGCGAACGACATGGTGCGGAAGGCGTATCTGGGGGAGCATTAGGAAGAAGCTGTCAGCTGTCAACCAGTGGCTTTCCGCGGTCAGCTTTCTGCTTTCAGCATCGTCTTCGTAGCAGAGGACAACCCCCATCCGGTTGCCCTCTCCCAGGTTGCGGGGCCCTCAATTGCCTCCCACCAGGTGCATCCGCCGACACGGCCCTTGCCGCCGACCGCCGACCGCTCCGTGCTGATGGCTGACCGCTGATCGCTGCTCGCGGTTACAATCCCCTGCGTGAACGCCGAGATCATCGCCATCGGGACCGAGCTGCTGCTGGGTGAGATCGTCGACACCAACACATCGGTCATCGCACGCGCCCTGCGCTCGATCGGCATCGACCTGTACCGCACAGCCATCGTCGGTGACAATCCCGATCGAATCGCCCAGGCGGTTCGCGAGGCGGCAGCACGCTCGGATGCCGTGATCACCACCGGCGGGCTCGGCCCGACCGTCGACGACGCCTCGCGCCAGGGGGTTGCGCTGGCCGTCGGCGTCCCGACGGAGTTCCGGCCTGAGCTGTGGGAGCAGATCCAGGAACGCTTCGCCCGCTACGGCCGCACGCCGACCGAGAACAACCGGCAGCAGGCGATGATCCCGGCCGGTGCGCTGGCCGTGGAGAACCCCGTGGGCACAGCGCCGGCGTTCATCGTCGAGACGCCCACGTCGGCCGTGATCTCGCTGCCTGGCGTACCCGGCGAGATGAGCTACCTGCTGGAGACGGCTGTGCTGCCCTACCTGCGCCGCCGTCTGGGCCTGAGCGCCATCATCAAGTCGCGGGTAGTGAAGACCGCCGGAACGGGTGAGTCGTGGCTGGACGAGCGCATAGCCGATCTCGAGCGGCTTGCCAACCCGACCGTTGGCCTCTCGGCGCACCCCGGGCAAGTCGATGTGCGCATCACCGTCAAGGCCAGCTCAGAAGTCGAAGCCGATAGGATGCTGGATGAGGTCGAGGCTTCGCTGCGCCAGCGCCTGGGAACGGCCGTCTTCGGCGTCGATTCCGATACGCTGGAGAGCGTTGTCGCCAGGCTGCTGTCTGCGCGCGGCTGGCGGCTGGCCCTGGTTGAACACGGGACGGGGGGCGCACTGGCTGGGCTGATGGCAGCCGAGGGGGGCGTTTTCGCCGGCGGGCACCTGCTCCCGGAACGCGTGGATGCTGAAGCGCTGCCGGCGCTGGTTGAGCATGCGCGGCACGCATTCAGCGCGGCGGTTGGAATGGGCGTCGTCGCCTGGCGCGACGGCGACCGCGAGAGGATGGCCTTCCACCTGGCCGCGCCCGAATCGAACGCGGACGCCGAACGCAGCTACGGCGGCCCGCCGGAAAGTGCCGCCCGCTGGGCGGTGAACATGGCCCTCGACTTCATCCGCCGGCACCTTGCTTGACAGCCTTCCCTTCGCTCCTTATAATCGCCGAGGTACGTGCGGGTGTAGCCAAGTGGTAAGGCAGTAGCTTCCCAAGCTACCATTCGTGGGTTCGAGTCCCATCACCCGCTCCAAGCAGGCCCTCCTCGGAGGGCCTGCTTCGTTTCGCGCGCAAGCGGCGAGGGCGGCGACCCAGCAGCGGGGCTGGGGCATGGCAAGTGGGTTTGTCTCCGGGCCAAACCGCTGTGGTCGTCGATCAGCCTGCCCAGCAGTTGCGCCGGTGGCGTCGAGCGCGAGAATCGCCTGCAGCGAGCTGACGAAACGGGGAGAGACCATGGGAACATTCGAGGTGTACAGGGATAGGTCAGGCAACTACCGGTGGCGGCTGCGAGCCGGGAATGGCGAGATCATCGCCAGCAGCGAAGGCTACTCAAGTAAGCAATCGTGCTTGAAAGGTATCGCCGCGGTCAAGAAGGATGCGCCCAAGGCGAAGGTCGTCAAGGCCTAGCCATCCGGGGAACCCGGTATCTCCCGGTTGAGCCGCCCCCCGCACACGGGTGGCGCGGGAGTGGGACCGCGCGGCACAGCCTGACCGCGCATGCCGTCTGGCGCCTGCCACGGGGCCTGCAGCCCTTGGCGGTCTCGCCAGCCCCCTCTCCCCAAGCGCCTATGCTGGTCCCTGCGCGTGGTGCGAGCGCAGCCGATGCGCGGGTGACATACCGCAGCCCACGAACGGAATTCTGTCAACCAGCCCGATGCTATACTCCTCGATAGCCTGCCCATCGCATGCGTGCTGTTTCGCGCGCGAGGCGCGCGAAGCGCGTGGGCGCGCGACCAGGAGCCGGCACGAGACACCATCCGGACGAGGACGCCGGCCTGCCGCCTGAAGGCAGGGCGGCGGCCGAGGCCGGTCAAGGCCTGAGGATGCTCGCGCGGGAACGCCCGCTGCCCGCCTCGCAGCCGAAAGGGGAACTGCCTACCATGAATGTTGGAGTGCCCAAGGAACGCCGCCCGTTCGAGTACCGCGTCGGACTTCCGCCTGCCGGGGCCGCCCTCTTCGTCAAGCATGGGCATACGCTATACGTCGAACGCGGGGCCGGCGAGGGTGCCGGGTTCAGCGACGATCACTACGTGCGCGAGGGGGCCAAGATCGTCTACAGCAAAGACGAGGTCTACGGGCGCGCGGACCTGCTGCTCAAATTTGCCCGCCCGCTCAAGGATGAGCTCGACCTGATGCGGCCGGGGCTGACCCTGGCGGGTTTCCTGCACCTGGCCGCCGCGCGCCAGGACAAGATCTGGATGATGCTTGAGAAGACCTTCACCGTCCTGGCCTATGAACAGATCGAGTACGACGACGGTTACCGGCCGGTGCTAGCTCCGCTGAGCCAGATCGGCGGTCTGATGGTTCCCCAGATCGCCTCCCGCCTGCTGCAGAATGATCAGGGCGGCCGCGGAATCCTGCTCGGGCGCGTCGTGGGCGTGCCGCCCGCCGAGATCGTCATCATCGGCGCTGGCGTCGTCGGCACGACGGCTGCCGCTGCCTTCTCGGCTGCCGGGGCGCACGTAACCGTGCTCGACGTTGACCTGCGGCGATTGCACCAGCTGCAGGCTGACTCCGGTGCGCAGGTGGCAACCATGCTCTCCACGCCCTACAACGTGTCCAAGTTGTGCACCTACGCCGACGTGATCGTCGGCGCCGTGCTGGCTCCCGGAAGCCGAGCGCCGATCGTTCTCACGCGGGAGATGGTCGCCAGCATGAAGCCGCGCTCGGTCATCATCGACATGTCGATCGATGAGGGCGGATGCGTCGAGACCTCGCGACCGACAACGTACGCCAGTCCTACGTACATCGAGGAAGGCGTGATCCACTTCTGTGTCCCCAACATGAGTGGCGTGCTTGGCCGCACAGGCACGACGGCGCTGTTCAACGGCGCCTACCCCTACCTGGAAGCCATCGCCCGGCTGGGCGTTGAGGCAGCCATCGACACGATCCCGGCCCTGCAGCGCGGCGTGAACGCGCTCAAGGGCGAGGTGGTGAATTTGAAGCGGTTGGGCGGCATTGGAGGGGTGAAGGAATGAACTGGTTGTCACAGTATCAACCGCGAGTCACCACAGCCGAGGAAGCGGTCAAGGTCATCGGCTCTGGGCGGCGCGTGTTCCTGACCGGCAACTGCTCCGTGCCGCAGAAGCTGCTGGGCGCGCTGGTGGCGCGTGCCGGCGAACTGACGGATGTAGAAATCACTCAGGTGCTGACCATGGGCGAGGCGCCGCACGCTGCCCCCGGCCTGGAGAAACACCTGCGCATCAACACGCTGTTCATCAGCGACAACGTGCGGGCGGCGGTTAACGAGGGGCGCGGCGACTTCACCCCCTGCTTCCTCTCCGAGGTCCCTCTGCTGTTCCGCAACGGACAGCTGCCCATTGATGTGGCCCTGATCCACGTCAGCCCACCGGATGAGCACGGCTTCTGCAGCCTGGGCCTCGAGGCGGGGCTGGTCAAGACCCCGGCGCAGATGGCGCAAGTGGTCATCGCCGAAGTCAACGAGCAGATGCCGCGCACGCTGGGCGATTCGTTCATCCACATCTCGAAGATCAACTACGCCATCCCGGTCAACTACCCTTTGGCCGAGCTGCTGATGTCCGAGACCAACGAGACGGCGATGCAGATCGGCCGGCATGTGGCCGACTTAGTCGAGGACGGGTCCACGCTGCAGTTGGGCATCGGCACGATCCCCAATTCGGTGCTGGGCCTGTTGGGCAACCGGCGCGACCTGGGCATCCACACCGAGCTGTTCTCCGACGGCGTGATGGACCTGGTGCAGCGCGGCGTGATCACCAACGAGAAGAAGACGCTGCACCAGGGGAAGATCGTTGCCGGCTTCATCCTCGGCTCGCATGCACTTTACGCATGGGTAGATGACAACCCGATCGTCGAGTTGCACCCGACTGAGTACGTCAACGACCCGTTCGTGATCGCCCAGAACGAGAAGATGGTGTCCATCAACTCCGCCATCGAGGTCGATCTGACCGGGCAGGTGTGCTCAGACAGCATCGGCCCGCGGCTGTATTCCGGCGTCGGCGGACAGGTGGACTTCATCTACGGCGCCTCGCGCAGCAAGGGCGGCAAGCCCATCATCGCCCTGCCATCGATGGCCGTCATGAAGGACGGGTCCAAGGTGAGCAAGATCGTCGCCATGCTGAAGCCGGGGGCAGGCGTGGTGACGACGCGCAACCACGTCCACTACGTCGTTACCGAGTACGGCGTCGCCCGCCTGTACGGTAAGACGATTCGCCAGCGTGCCCGGGCGCTCATCGACATCGCCCATCCAGCCTTCCGCGAGGAGCTGGAGCACCAGGCCTACGAGCTCAAGTACCTGTAGGCACGGCGGGTGGGATGAGCCGACGCGCCAAGATCATCGCCACGCTCGGACCTTCGACCGAGGGGGTGGAACGCCTGACGGCGCTTCTTGAAGCCGGTGTCGACGCGGTCCGCCTGAACTTCTCCCACGGCACCAAGCAGGAGCACGCCGGCCGCATCGAGCATGTGCGCCAGGCAGCCGAGCGCGCCGGCCGAACGGTCGCTATCATCCAGGACCTGCAGGGGCCAAAGCTTCGGACAGGCCCGACGCGTGACGGCCAGCCGGTCCACCTGACAGCCGGCCGCCGCGTTCGGTTGTCGGCCGAGCCGAGCCCAACAACGCCCGAGACGATCAGCATCCCCTACCCTGCCCTGGCGCGCGACCTGCGTCCCGGAGCCCGGATCTTGCTGCGCGACGGTGAGATCCAGCTTCAGGTCGAGCGCGTGGACGGGAACGACATCCTGGCAGAGGTGATCACCGGAGGCGAGCTTGGCCCGGCAGCCGGGGTGCACTTCCCCGGGCTTCGCCTGTCGGCCGAAGCGCTGACCGAAAAGGACCTGGGCGACCTGGCCTTCGGCCTGCAGCACGGCGTCGACGCCGTAGCCCTATCCTTCGTGCGCCAACCCGAGGAAGTCCGCGCCGTCCGCCGGGCCATAGGTGATCGCGCGGCCGGTGACGTCCGGCCGTGGGTGATCGCCAAGATCGAACGTGCCGAGGCCCTCGACCACTTGCCCGGCATTCTGGCTGAAGCCGACGGCGTGCTCGTGGCGCGCGGCGACCTTGACCTGGAGGTTACGGCCGAGCGTGTGCCTTCGCTCCAGAAGCACATCATCCGCCAGGCCAACGCCGCCGGCCGGATCGTGATCACCGCCACGCAGATGCTGGAGTCGATGATCCACACCCCGCGCCCGACGCGGGCCGAGGTCTCGGACGTGGCCAATGCCGTGTTCGACGGCAGCGACGGCCTGATGCTCTCCGGAGAGACGGCCGTCGGCGACTACCCGATCGAGGCCGTGCAGGTGATGGACCGGATCATCCTGGACGCCGAACGCAACAGCTCGTTCGATGGGCCAGGCGATGCCGCCATTGTAGACGACGCCGAGGCGACGGCCCGTGCGGCCTGGGCGCTCGCCTCCGATCGGAATGTGGCGGCCATCGCCGTATTCACCCGCAGCGGGCGCACGGCGCTCTTGATGGCCAAAGCACGCCCGCCCGTCCCCATTCTGGCCTTCACCCCCGAACCCGAGACACTCCGGCGGTTGAACCTGTGCTGGGGGGTCGAGCCGCACCTCGTCCCGCTGGCCGGCTCGGTCGAGGCGATGACGGAGGATGTCGAGCAGGCGATCCAAGGACAGAAGCGAGCCCAGCCCGGGCAGCAGATCGTGCTCGTCGCCAGTCTACCGATCGGCGCCATGGGGCCGGCCAACTTCACGCTGCTGCACAGCCTCCGGGCGTAGGCGCCCGGCTCAGCGCACAACCGGGCGCCTCTGAGGAGCCTCGCCCTCCGACCGTCCGGCCGCCTCGTCCTGAGGAGAGGGTCGAAGCCATGCTGCGAACTCGAAGCTGGCGCACACGGATCTTCAGCCAAGTCGGTGTCCTGATCCTTCTGGGCCTGGCCAGGATCGCACTGCTCCTACTGAACAACCCGCAGTCCGGCTGGCAGCGGGATGAGCTCGGCATGCTCGACCACGCGCAGGCGCTGGCGTGAGGGACGTGTCGTACCCGCCGATGGGGCCGTCTCTCGCCCGGAGCGCGCTGGTCCTGTTCGGACCGTCACTGACCGGCGGGCGGCCGTTCGCCTCGCCGGCAATGGCTGCCGCCATGGTCCTCGCCGGGTTGATCGCCGGGAGCTGGGCGGCGGGCGGCTCGCCCAGGCGCTGGCCGCCGTCGCCACCGGCATCTCTCCCATCCAACTCCTGGCCGGGACGATGATCTCGTATTCATTCCTCGACTGTCTGTGGTGGGTGTCGACCGCCTACCTGGTGATCCGCATGCTGAAGTCCCGGGATGCGCGCTGGTGGCTGGCGATCGGCCTGGTCTTCGGTCTGGGGATGATGACCAAGCACCTGTTTGCCATCCTGATCGCGGGTGTGGTCATCGGCGTCCTGCTTGCTCCTGCACGGCGATTCCTGCGCAGCCCATGGCTTTGGGCGGGAGCGGCCCTCTCGCTGTTCCTGATTCTGCCCAACCTGGCCTGGCAGATCCGGCACGGGTTCATCTCGCTCGAGTTCATGCGTTGGATCCACGGGCGCGGCGTCCTGATCGGGCGAACGGCCAGCTTCATCCCTGAGCAGTTCTACTTCTCCGCCAACCTGGCGGCCATCCCGGTGTCGATCGCCGGGCTGGTCATCCGCCTGGCTGGAGGCCGCAGCCAGAAGTTCCGGATCCTGGCCTGGATGGGCGTCCTTCCCCTCGCCCTCCGGATCTACCTACAGGGCCGCGCGTACTATCTGGCCCCGGCATACCCGATGCTCATCGCAGCCGGCGCTGTGGTCACCGAATCCTGGCTGGCCAGGCTCTCACCCGGCCGCTCCCGCCTTGCGCGCATCTTCGGATCCGTGGTTCTGGCGGCAGGCGGATGGCCTTCGCCGCGATCGCGCTCCCGGTCGCACCAGGGAGCTCGGGCTGGTGGGATGTCGCGAGTGACCTGCATGGGGAATTTCCGGAGATGATCGGCTCGCCCGAGCTCGTTCGGATGGTAGCGGACGTGTACACCTCGATACCGGAAGCAGAGCGGGAAAGGACGGTGCTCATCACGGGCGACTACGGCGAAGCCAGCGCCTTCGATCTGTATGGTTCAGCCTTGGGTCTTCCAGCCGCGATCAGCGGAATGAATTCCGATTGGCTGCGAGGCTGTGGCGACCCTCCGCCGACATCCGTGATCGTGCTCGACTTTGACTCCCATATGGCGGCCTCGATAATCGGGACTTGCGAGATGGCCGGCCGGGTGAAGAACGCCTTCGGCATCCTGAATGAGGAACCCGAGGACCACCCCTGGATCTGCCTGTGCCGCGAGCTTGGCAGGCCGTGGCCCGAGGTCTGGCCGAGGCTGAAGGATTTCGGCTAGCCGCGCAAGCCCGCCGCGCCGACGAGGCCACGTTGCGCACCGGTTGCCCTCGCCTGGCCATCAACGTACCTGCGCTCTTGCGGCCAGTAGGGCTTCGCCCGCCGCAGGACGTCACCTGGAGGCGATATGTCCCTGCATGATCCTCACTCGTTTGCCGACCTGACGCAGGCCCGAATCCGGTACGTCGAACTGGACATCGAGGTCGACTTCGCCGCCCATCGGCTGCAGATCCACGCTGCCTATCAACTCGATCGGCCGGCAGGCGGCGCACTCGATCTCGACACCCGGGACCTGACCATCGCGCGGGTGCAGGCCGAAGGCCGGTCGATCGCGTTTGAACTTGGCGCCGCCGATGCCGTCATGGGCCAGCGGCTCCGCCTCCTGGATCTGCGCGGCGCCGACCGCTTTTCCATCGACGTCGTGACCTCGCCCAATGCCTCCGCCCTGCAGTGGCTCGAGCCGCGCCACACGGCCTCCGGCCGGCATCCCTTCCTGTACAGCCAGTGTGAGCCGTTGCACGCCCGCAGCATCTTCCCTTGCCAGGACACGCCTTCCGTCCGCTTCACCTACCAGGCGCGCCTCTCAGTGCCGCGCGGGTTGACGGCGGTCATGGCCGCCGAGGCCACCGACCGGCAAGCGAAGGCGCGGCGACACATCTACTCCTTCCGGATGCCGCAGCCGATCCCGTCGTACTTATTCGCACTGGCGGTCGGAGACCTGGCGTTCCGGGAGCTCGGCCCGCGCACCGGCGTCTACGCCGAGCCGCCGCTGCTCGAGGCGGCGGCGTGGGAGTTCGCCGAGAACGAGGCCAAGCTCGCTGGGGCCGAGGACCTGTTCGGGCCATACGCGTGGGATCGCTATGACTTGCTGGTGATGCCGCCCTCGTTCCCATCCAACGGCATGGAGAACCCGCGGTTGACATTCGTCACGCCTCTGGTCCTTCTCGGCGACCGAAGCCGGACCTCGCTGGTGTCGCACGAACTGGCCCACGCCTGGACCGGGAACCTGGTCACCAACGCCACCTGGGATGACTTCTGGCTGAACGAGGGTTGGACCACCTACGCCGATCACCGGATCACTGAGAAGCTGGAGGGGCCGGAGATCGATGGTCTGTTCCAGCTGGTTCTCCTGGATGTCCTGCACGAAGACATCCGCGCCTTTGGGCCCGACTCTCCCCTTACCTGCCTGAAAACCTCTCTGGCCGGCATCGACCCGGATGCGGTCTTCTCGCGGGTTCCCTATATGAAAGGGCAATTGTTTGTCCTGAGCCTTGAGCGCGCCGTCGGACGCGACCGGTTCGACCGCTTCCTGCGCGCCTACATCGACCGATTCCGATTCCAATCGCTGACCACCGAGGAGTTCGTCGCCTTCTTGCAGGCCGAGCTACCGGAGGCGGCGCGCCAGGTTGACCTGCAGGCCTGGCTGTATGCGCCCGGCCTGCCGGACCAAGTGCCTGAGATTCATTCGCGCCTCTACGATGAGGTCGGCAAGCGGATTGCTGACTTTGGGATCGGGATCCTGCCTGAAGCGGCCGAGGCGGCCGCCTGGCATTCCTTCCAGAGGGTCCTGTTTCTCCGCCTCCTGCCGGCTCGGATCTCACATGCTGAATGCAGCCAACTGGAAGACCTTCTCAAGCTGCGCGAGACGACCCACACACTCGAACTCTACGAGTTCATCCGTGTGGCCATCCGAAGTGGCTATGCGCAAGCCTGGCCGTCGATCGAGCGCTTCACCGAGAGCGTTGGCAACGAGTTTCAGCTCCGGCGGGTGTTCCGTTGCCTGGCAGACAACGACTGGTCGCGCCCGCTCGCCCGGCCGCTCTTCGAGCGTGTCCGGGACCGACATCATCCGATCACGGTCGGCCTCGTCGATCAGGTGCTGTCCGACGCTGGCGTCTGACTCCCGGTTTCGGCCTGCGCCATCTCCCGACGGCCGCGCCCATTGAACGGCCGAGACCGCGCTCCGGCCACGGCCGGGAGGGGCCATCGGACACGGCCACCGCTGCCTGCAATCCAAGGCGCTGTGACCCTGCTGGCAACCTTTGCCCGGGTGGCAATCCCGACGATCGCGTGGGTGATCCGAGAGCGGTAGCTGGTGCACTTCCCCGCCGCCATCGGATGGGGCTTGGATCATCCAGGAGTCGCGGCTGGGGTCTCCGTGATCCTGCCCCCGCGGACGGTCGCGCCCAGTACGATGCCGGCGCTGATGAGCACGAGGTTCTTGATGATGTATTGCCCCTCGAGCGTCGGCGCGTAGGGCAGGCGGGTGAACACCTCGCTCGGAAAGAAGAGCAGCGGGGTCATCGTACCGAGCATCTGGAGGAAAAGCAGGAGCAGAGTCCCGCGCATGAAGAAGCCGAAGAGCAAGCCCAAACCGATGATAGTTTCCCAGGCGGCGAGGATGACGATGGAGGCCCTGGGTGGCACAAGGCCGAACGTCAGGATATCGATGGTCCGGATAGCCAGATCCTGAGCCGGGCTCAGTCCGGGGAAGAACTTGAGCAGGCCGAACCACAGGAACACGATCCCCACGCTGACGCGCAAGAGGATCAGGCCATTGCGCGCCATCCAGGCCGTGATATGAGTGTCAGCCCGATCAAACAATCGTCTATACGGCTGCATGCAATCTCCTTCCCGGAAGCAGACGCAGGGGGAGTCCGTCCATCTGACCAACCGCCTAACTCCTGCGGCCGGGCACCGAGCTTCCGACCTGCAAGCCCTGCGACTCGGCGAGTTCGTGGTTGACAATGCGCTCCGTTCCGTGGCTCAGGCGGACTGACGCTTGAAACGCTCGCAGTCGCGTCCGCCGCAGCGTGCCCACACGGGCTAGCCGAACATGCCTGACGGCCGCCGTCTTTCCTCAGCCGGCTCAGCCGGTGGGACCAATGGCGCCGGGGGCGCCTCGGCCGCGAGGATTGCGGTTGATTGCGGGCTCCGGCGGCCGATCAGCCCCAGCAGCAGGAGCAGCAGTCCGGCACCGGTGAACAGCACGGCTTGCCAGGCCTGCGGGCGCAGGATCGCCGAGCCGATCGCGCCACCCAGCGCCTGCACGATCGCCCCAAGCGCCGGGATGGCGCTCACACCGGCGGCCATTCTCGCCAGCAGCACCTTGAGTAACGCTGCCCCGAGGACGACCGGGACGAACGCCAGCAGCCCGCCCAGCACAAGCGGAATTCCCCACCAGCGCGTCAGCCCACGCCAGGACCGTACTGCCAGAGCCATGATCACACCCAGCAGCGACAGCGACGCCAGGATGCCCCAGC
>Ga0315293_10005636_pt1 | contig 11780 bp, 13 predicted proteins | sample YL17G13_20_MG_FD_203071 | JGI IMG/M metagenome (GOLD analysis project Ga0315293, IMG submission 203071) | Sediment microbial communities from Yellowstone Lake, YNP, Wyoming, USA - YL17G13_20 | ecosystem: Environmental > Aquatic > Freshwater > Lake > Sediment | place: USA: Wyoming | collected... | reverse complement strand
ATAAAAGGCCTATACCTGCATACAAGAAAATTCGACCCTATCAATGAAAACAGGCACGTATCAAAAGATTCATTAGATAAAGATACTTTAGATTTAATGACTGTTGTAGGAAAATTGGCAGAAAAAATGCCCGAAAATCTTGCCTGTCATCTTCCAGCCAAACCAGCTTTAACAGATTTGTAAAATTTTTTTGAAAAAGGCATTATTCAAATAGCACACAAACACAACTTTTTTAGTTGATTTCCAAAATTATATATGCTATATATAATATCCTGTATGTATGGAGGAATATAAGGAATGAATAAAAAGACCATTAAAGATGTGCCTATAAAGGGTAAAAGGGTTTTGATGAGGGTGGATTTTAATGTGCCGCTCAATAAAGACCTGAAGATTGAAGACGATACAAGGATAACTGCGGCGCTTCCTACCATAAAATATGCTGTTGATAATGGGGCAAGGCTTATACTGATGAGCCATCTGGGGAGGCCTAAAGGCGCGGATGATTCATTGCGCCTGGATCCTGTTGCGAAGAGGCTTTCGGAACTTCTTAGAAAGAAGGTTACAAAACTTAACGATTGCATAGGCGATGAAGTCCAAAAAGCTGTTTCAGAAATGAAAGACGGGGATGTAGTTCTGTTGGAAAATTTGAGATTTCATGCTGAGGAAGAAAAGAATGACACTAACTTCGCGAAAAAATTAGCTTTGCTCGGGGAGATTTACGTGAATGATGCGTTCGGCACAGCTCACAGGGCTCATGCGTCCACAGAAGGCGTTACAAAATATATAAAGGTTTGCGCAGCAGGATTTCTATTGGCAAAAGAGATAGAATATTTTGATAAGGCGCTTTTAAATCCTCTAAAGCCGTTTGTGGCTATTTTAGGAGGGGCAAAGGTTTCCGATAAAATAATGGTTATAGAAAGCCTCATGAAAAAGGTAGATGCCATACTAATAGGCGGGGGCATGGCTTATACATTTTTAAAGGCCCAGGGCATGGAGATAGGAAGCTCAAAACTTGAGGCTGATAAAATAGACGTAGCGAAGTCTATCATGCAGAAAGCAAAACAGTTTGGCGTTAAACTGGTTCTGCCTGTGGATCATCTTATAGCAGACAAGGTGGATGCTGTCAGCAATACCAGGGTAGTTACTGACGTTGTGCCTCAGGGCTGGATGGCAGTGGACATTGGGCCGAAGACAGTGGATGAATTCAAGAAAGAATTAAGGAACGCGAAAATGATTATATGGAACGGCCCTCTTGGAGTATTTGAAATAACTAAATTTTCAAGAGGTACCGAAGACGTGGCAAGATTCATAGCAGGCCTTAAGGCCGTCAGTATTATAGGCGGAGGCGATACTGCGGCCGCGATTGCCAAGTTTGGATTAGAGCACGCGATGACGCACATTTCTACAGGCGGCGGGGCGTCATTGGAATACATGGAAGGAAAAGTTCTGCCGGGAGTGGCGGCATTAAACGATAAATAAAACCATGTCCACCTGCCAGGTGGACAATAAAGGGAAGATTATGAGAAGACCTATTATTGCCGGAAATTGGAAGATGCATAAGACAGTGCAGGATAGCCTTGATATCGCTATAGGGCTGAAAAGGAAATTTTATACATTCGGAGAAGCTGACATTGTGATATGCCCGCCTTTTACCGCTTTGAGCAAGGTGGGCGATGAGATTTCCGATTCAAGCATTATGCTGGGCGCTCAGGATGTTTACTGGGAAGAGGAAGGCGCTTTCACCGGAGAAGTCTCTCCTAAGATGTTAAAAGATGTGAGAGCCAGATATGTGATTATCGGCCATTCTGAACGAAGGATTTTATTCGGAGAGACAGACGAAGCTGTTAATAAAAAAGTAAAAATAGTGCTTAGATACGGCATGATTCCCATAATGTGCGTTGGCGAGAGATTAGAAGAAAGAGATAGCGGCACAACGTATGAGATACTGGAAAAACAGCTCACCAGGAGCCTTAAAGATTTGACAAAAGACGATATATCCAGGCTTATTATCGCGTATGAACCTGTGTGGGCAATAGGCACGGGAAGGACGGCAACTCCCCAGCAGGCGGAAGAGGCGCACAAGTTTATAAGGGATTTTATAGAAAAGCATTTTGAAAAAGAAGTATCAATGAAGGTTCGGATTCAATACGGCGGAAGCGTGAAGCCGGATAATATTGCCAGGTTAATGGCGGAAGAAGACATTGACGGCGCTCTTGTGGGCGGCGCGAGCCTGGACGTGAATACGTTTGTCCAGATTGTGGAAAATTCCATATTATAATAGTACCATGTCCACCTGCCAGGTGAGCCAATTGGCTCACCTGGCAGGTGGACAATAGGAAGGGGTTCTTAGATGTATTCCATTTTAATTGTAGTCCATGTGATTATCAGTCTTTTTTTAATAGCCGTAATATTATTGCAGGCCGGAAAAGGCGGGGGCCTTTCAGATACATTCGGCGGCTCTCAGATGCAGAGTTTGTTCGGCACAAAGAGCACCACTGTTCTTACGAAGCTTACAGCTGTATGCGCCATAGGTTTCATAGCTACTTGTATTACGCTGGCAGTTATGTCAAGCCATAAAGCCAGGTCTATTGTAGATAACGTCAGGATACCTCATGCTGCTGCATCGCAGACTGAGACTACAGCGCCTGCGCCGCAAGCTCAGGTTCCGGCTCCAGTTGAACCAGCAAGTCAGGGAGGCACTAACGAAGTTAAGTAATTTTACCTATTACACCGCGTAGGCGGGGTTTAAACCCCGCCTACGCGGTGGAGTAAAGGTTTATATATATGAAAAATATTTACAAAATCAGAGCCGCTTTTAAAAAAGCGGCCTTTTTGTTTATCATTTTATTCTTATTGGGTTTTACGCCGGATTACGGGGATACCATAGTTACAGGGTCTATAGGGGAGCCCAGGACGCTTGTTCCGATCCTGGCATCAGACAGTTCTTCAGGCGCTATCTGCGGTTTAATTTTTAACGGCCTCGTGAAATACGATAAAGACCTGAACGTTACAGGAGACCTTGCGGAAAGATGGGATATTTCTCAGGACGGCCTTGAGATTACATTTTATTTAAGAAAAGGGGTTAAGTGGCATGACGGCGAGCCGTTTACTTCAAAAGATGTGGAGTTTACGTATAAAAGTTTAATCGATCCAAAGGTAAGGACACCATATAGCGGAGATTTTCAGATGGTAAAAAACCTGGAGGCGATAGACGATTATACTTTAAAGGTTTATTACAAAGAGCCTTTTTCTCCCGGGCTTGCCAGCTGGGGCATGAATATTATGCCGGCGCATTTATTGGAAAAAGAAGATCTTAACGCTGCGAAATTTTCAAGAAACCCTATTGGCACAGGGCCGTATAAATTTAAATTATGGAAAACAGGCGAGAGGCTGGAGCTTGTCTCAAATCATGATTATTTTGAGGGAAGGCCTTATATTGACAGGTATATTTACAGGATTATACCTGACACAGCTACATTATTTCTTGAATTAAGGGCTCAGGCAGTGGATTATACGTCTTTGACGCCTATACAATTCAAAAGGCAGACAGAAACGGAATTTTTCAAAAAGAATTTTCAGAGGTTTAATTTTCCGAGTTTTGGATACACGTATTTAGGTTATAATTTAAACGACCCCAAGTTTAAAGACGTCAATGTGAGACGCGCGATAAATTATGCCATAAATAAAGAAGAGATTATAAAAGGCGTGCTTCTTGGCCTTGGCAGGGTTTCAACAGGGCCTTTTATACCTGAGTCGTGGGCGTATAATAAAGACGTGAAGCCGATGGAATATAACCCTCAAAAGGCAAGAGAGCTTTTAAAAGATTCCGGCTGGCAGGACCAGGACAGAGACGGTATTTTAGAAAAAGATGGAATGAAATTTTCATTCACAGTCATAACTAATCAGGGCAATGATGAGCGCAGGATGACACTGGAGATAATACAGAGAAGGCTTAGGGAAGTGGGGATTGAGGTTAAGATAAAGATAATAGAATGGAGCGCGTTTGTCAGTGAATTTATAAATAAAAAGCGGTTTGAGGCTGTTCTTTTGGGATGGGGCTTGTCTTTGGATCCGGACATGTATGACATATGGCATTCTTCAAAAACAAAAGAAGGGGAATTTAATTTTGTCGGGTATTCCAACAAGGAAGTGGACAGGCTTCTTCTGGAAGGCAGGAGGACTTTTAACCAGGAAGAGCGCAAGAAAATTTATCACAGGATACATGAGATTTTATATGAAGATCAGCCTTATTTATTTTTGTTTGTTCCGGATGCCTTGCCTATATTAAATAGCCGTTTTAAAGGCATTGAAGTCGCAGCCAACGGCATAGGCTATAATTTTATCAAGTGGTGGGTGCCTCGCAGTGAACAGCGCTATACCCGCTAAGTTGACACTGTGACATTGTCAGAGTGTAACCTTAGGGGAATATGGGGAATGCGGGAGTATATGGGAAAGTATATTTTAAAGAGAATTATTGGGTTGATAGGGCTTTTATTGGGTATAACTATCATTACCTTTGCGGTTATACACATAGCTCCAGGGAAGCCTACTGATTTGGAAGCTCAGTTTAATCCAAAGGTTTCAATGGAGGCAAGAGAGAGGATAGCGCATCTATATGGCCTGGATAAACCGCTACACGTTCAATATATTGAATGGCTGAAAAGATTTGCGAGGTTTGATTTCGGGATTTCTTTCATGGATTCAAGGCCCGTGGCGCAGAAGATACTTGAACGCATTCCCATTACTCTTACCATAGAGTTAGTTTCAATTATTCTGATATTATTAATCGGCATACCGATAGGCGTGACTTCGGCTGTTAAAGAAGGAAGTTTTTATGATAGATTCATGACGGTTTTTGTATTTATAGGTTTTGCTGTGCCGACTTTCTGGCTTAGCCTCATACTGATGGATTTTATAGGAGTAAGGTGGGGCGCATTGCCGATATCTGGCATTAAATCTCTGGAATTCGAAAAATTTGGCAATTTTGAAAAAATTATTGACGTATCGAGGCATCTTGTTCTTCCGGTATTTGTTTCAGCTTTCGGAGGCCTTGCCGGAATTTCAAGATACATGAGAAGCAGTATGCTGCATGTTTTGAAACAGGATTACATACGGACTGCAAGGGCAAAAGGCCTGGCTGAAAAAGAAGTTCTTTATAAACACGCATTAAAGAACGCGTTTTTGCCCGTTGTAACTATTTTAGGTTTATCCGTGCCCGGGTTGATAGGCGGGAGCGTCATATTTGAGTCTATATTCAGTATCCCCGGCATGGGCAGGCTTTTTTATGAATCAGTTATGGCAAGGGATTATCCTGTGATAATGGGGGTTCTGGTCATAGGAGCGATACTGACGCTTCTGGGCAATTTACTGGCTGACATATCGTATGCAGCAGTTGACCCTAGAATAAAGTTAGAAGGTTGAACCTTACCGTTCGCCGAACGGAGTTATTACTCCGTTCGGCGAACGAGAGTGGTAAATATGAATAAATTGACTTTATTTGGATTATGCATCGTGGGGTTTTTTATAATAATCGCTGTTTTCGCGCCCATGATAGCGCCTTATAATCCGGGACAGATTGATATTGAAAATATACTCACAGCGCCTTCAGGCTCACATATTTTCGGCACGGACAGCCTTGGAAGAGATTTATTCTCAAGAATGGTTTACGGAACCAGGATATCTTTAATGGTAGGTTTTATAGCGGTCGGCATAGCCGCGATGATAGGAATAGCCCTGGGCGCTATAGCCGGTTATTACGGTAAATGGATAGGCGCGGTTATTATGAGATTCATAGATGTAATGCTTTGTTTTCCGACATTCTTTTTGATACTGGCTGTTATCGCATTATTGGAGCCAAGCATTATTAATATCATGATTATTATAGGCGCTACGAGCTGGATGGGGATAGCGCGGCTTATACGCGCAGAGATAATAAGTTTAAAAGAGAGAGATTTTATATACGCTGAAAGAGCGATAGGGGCCAGCGACCTGAGGATAATCGTCAGGCATCTTATTCCCAATGCAATGGCGCCGGTTTTGGTAAGTATTACTCTTGGAATAGCAGGCGCTATTTTAGTCGAGTCAAGTTTGAGTTTTTTAGGTATAGGGGTACAGCCGCCTACGCCGAGCTGGGGCAATATATTGAGCGAAGGAAAAGCTGTTATGGGCGCAGGCTGGTGGATGATGTTATTCCCAGGCCTGGCTATTTTTATAACAGTGCTTGGGTATAATTTATTGGGAGAAGGAATAAGAGAAAAATTGTTAAGGTAAAGATATGTTATTGCAGATAAAAAATCTGAAGATTAATTATAAATCTGATAATAGCCTGCTGGAAGTTGTGCGCGGCGTTGATCTTGTTATTAATCAAGGCGAATGCGTCAGTCTCATAGGCGAGTCAGGCTGCGGGAAAACTACAATCGGGCTTGGCATAACAAAGCTCATACCTGAGCGGAAAGGAAATATAAGTTCCGGCGAAATTTTATTTGAAGATAAAGACATATTGAAATTAAATCCCGAAGAATTAAGAGACATAAGAGGCGGCAAAATTTCATACGTATTTCAGGAGCCGTTCAGCTCATTAAATCCTGTTTTTACGATATATGAACAGATAAAAGAATCGCTGAAAGAAAAAGATGATGTTGACAATCACATTGCCGAGATTTTAAAAAGCGTCGGGCTTGAAAAGATCATAGGCAGGAAAAATACATATCCTCATGAGCTTTCAGGGGGTATGCAGCAGAGGGTTGTGATAGGAATGGCGATCGCGTCTAAGCCAGGTTTAATAATTTTGGATGAACCCACTACTGCGCTTGACGTTACTGTCCAGCGCCAAATATTGGATCTTATTACTGAGCTCAAAAATAAAATGAACCTGTCGATTTTATTCATATCACATGACCTAAGGATAGTTTTTAATATCGCAGATAATATCAATATCATGTATGCGGGAAAAATAGTAGAGGCCGGGCCAAAAGAAAAGATAGTTTCTAATCCTTCTCATCCATATACAATGGGCTTGATAGATTCGATACCGTCATTTGAAAACAGGAAGGAACTTTTTAACGCAATAGAAGGAAGGGCGCCTTTATTTTCCGAATTACCCGATGGCTGTAAATTTTATCCCAGATGTAAGTTTAAGATAGATAGATGCGCGGAAAAAGAACCGGAATTGGAAAATGTGTCCGGCGGTCACGTATCAAGATGCATCAGAATAAAGGAACTTAAATCAGATGGAATTATTAAAGATAGATAATTTACACAAGACTTTCAAGAAACATAAAGTCCCTGCGGTCAGCGGGGTGAGTTTTTCTATTTTTAAAGGAGAGGTGCTTGGTCTTGTAGGAGAATCAGGATGCGGGAAGAGCACGCTTGCAAAGTTAATATTGCTCCTGATCGGCGCGGATAAAGGAAGTATTTTTTATAAAGGCAAAGATTTATTAAAAATTTCTCATAGCGACATGAGGAAGACGCGAAAAGATTTGCAGATAATATTTCAAGACCCATATGCGTCTCTGGATCCCAGGATGAAGATAGGAGAGGTCATAGAAGAGGTTTACGACATTCATGAAAATGTTCCTAAGCGTGATAGAAAAAATAAAACAATAGAACTTCTGGAAACCGTAGGGCTTGGGAAAACCTATTTAAACAGGCTGCCTTCAGAGCTTTCAGGCGGGGAGCGCCAGCGGGTAGGTATCGCAAGGGCTCTTGCGACTGACCCGGAATTTATAATATGCGACGAACCCGTATCCAGCTTAGACATATCCATCCAGGCGCAAATACTGAATCTATTAATAGAATTGCAGAAAAAGAAAAATCTCACCTATTTATTTATAAGCCACGACATGGGAGTCGTAGGTTCCATATGCGACAGGGTAATGGTCATGTGTTCCGGGAAATTCGTTGAATCCGGTTCCTACGAAGATATCTTCAAGAACCCAAAACATCTTTATACCAAAACACTATTGGAATCGATTTAAGCAATCCTTTGGAATATAATTGACAAGGTTCATCACTTATGATACACTTTTAGATAGGAGGAATTTGGGATGGCTACGAAGAATCCAAGATTAAATGTTGTGCTGGAAGAACCTTTATACATGTCTTTGAAACGGCTGGCAAAGAAAGATGGCATGTCTTTATCTTTAAAAGCCAGGGATTTAATACGCGAGGCCCTGGCAGAATACGAAGATTCTTACTGGTCTAGAAAAGCAGAGAATAGAGAAAAGACGTTTCACCCGCATAAGGCATTAAGCCATAAAAAGATATGGAATGATTAGATGGAATATAATATTTTATATCACCATCTGATTAAAGGCGAAGATCTGCCAGGCATACCTGTAAATATAAGACAAAGAATCAAGACAGCTATTGAAGAGAGATTGCTTAAAGAGCCATTTTTAGCAGGTATGCCGTTGCGGCATAGTTTAAAAGGCCATAGAAAGATGCGTGCCGGCGATTACCGTATTATCTATCGCATAGAACAAAATAATATAATAGTGTTAAAAATTGGGCATAGAAAAGATATATATTGGAAGGTCCTGTCAAGAATATAGATGGCCACCTCAACCGCATAACAGGCTGCGTCACCTGCGCAGGTTTCTTATTATTTAATTGCATTTTATCCATGGTTATTGTAAAATAAATTTCTTATGAGAAACGTGCTGACTTTTATAATGGCCGGGGGAAAAGGAGAAAGGCTTTATCCGCTCACCAAGGACAGGACAAAGCCCGCGGTGCCTTTTGGAGGCATATACAGGATTATAGATTTTACGCTTTCAAACTGCATTAATTCAGGCCTCAGGAAGATCCACGTCCTTACCCAGTATAAATCCTATTCCCTCACAAGGCATATCTCAAGGGGCTGGAACGTATTGAACGGAGAATTGGGCGAATATGTAGACGCTATCCCTGCTCAGCAGAGGGTGGACGAGCACTGGTATAAAGGCACGGCTGATTCTATTTATCAGAATATGTATGCGGTAGAAGATGAGAAACCTGAATATGTCCTGATACTGGCAGGCGACCATATCTATAAGATGGATTATCGCCAGATGTTTGATTTTCACAAAGAAAACAAGGCTGACCTCACGATGGGCGTCATAGAGGTGCCGAAGGAAAAGGCGGGCGAATTCGGGGTATGCGAGGTAGATAAAAATTCCAGGGTTAAAAACCTCATAGAAAAACCGAAAAAACAGATTGGAAACATAAGCGGCGGAAAATTTGTATACGCCTCTATGGGTATTTACATATTCAATACGGAGATTTTGGAGAAGATACTCGAGAAAGACTCTAAGGATGAGAAATCCAGCCATGATTTTGCAAAGAATATTATTCCGATAATGCTTTCTTCGAGCAATGTTTATGCGTTTAATTTTAAGGATGCAGAATCGAGCCAGCCTAAATACTGGAAGGACGTGGGAAGCATAGACGCGTATTTTGAGGCAAATATGGATCTGATCCAGGTGGTGCCTCCGATGAATCTTTACGATAAGGAGTGGCCTTTCAGGACATATCAGGAGCAGTACGGCCCTGCAAAAAGTGTATGGGCGGAAGAAGACAGCGATAGAATAGGCATGGCCTTGAATTCCATCATATCAAACGGGTGCATAATAAGCGGAGGCAAGGTGAAGTCCAGCATACTATCTCCGGATGTCAGGATAAACAGCTTTTCAGAGGTATCGGATTCAATACTTATGGAAGGCGTGGATGTAGGCAGATACGCTAAAGTTCGAAGAACTATTATAGATAAAGATGTGAAGGTCCCGCAAAAAATGGAGATAGGGTATAATCTGAAAGAGGACAAAAAAAGATTTACAGTGACAGAATCCGGGATAGTGGTGATACCAAAGGGTATGGTGTTGTGAAGCTCCACGGCTTTACAGCCAGAGGGGTTCGCTTGAGCGAATCCCGAGCCAGCCCCATTCATTCCTCGCCTTCACAGGCGGGGCTTTCTGGCGAGGGGTAAATGATAAGGAAAGCTACAATAGATGACATAAAGGAAATGCAGGAACTTATAAATTTTTACGCGAAGCAGGATCGCATGCTGCCCAGGTCTTTAAACGAGCTCTATGAAAACATCAGGGATTTTTTTGTATATGAAGAAAAGGGAAAAATCCTGGGATGCTGCGGCCTGCATATTGCGTGGGAGAATCTCGCGGAGGTGAAGTCCCTTGCAGTGGAAGAATCCAGCCAGAAAAAAGGCATAGGGGCTATGCTTGTAAAACAAGCGCTGGAAGACGCGAAAAAATTGAAAGTAAAAAGGGTTTTCGCACTGACTTACATGCCTTCATTTTTTGAAAAGCTTGGGTTTAAAAAAATAGAGCATGCTGAATTGCCGCGCAAGATTTGGTCGGAATGCATCAAGTGCATAAAATTTCCGGATTGCGCGGAAAACGCGTTAGCGCTGGACATTTAAATGGCATACACGATTACTGAAAAAATATTATTGGCTCATACCGATAAGAAATCAATAGCGCCCGGCGAGTTTATTTACGCGAAAATAGACCTGGCGCTCGGGAACGATATTACCGCGCCTATCGCGATACAGGAATTTAAGGCAATAGGAGCTAAAAAGGTATTTGACAGGCGCAGGATTGCCCTTGTGCCGGACCACTTCACGCCCGCGAAAGATAAAAAAAGCGCAGAACAGGCGAAGATACTTCAGAATTTTGCTAAAGAGCATAAAATAGTGAATTATTTTGAAGTCGGCAGGGTCGGGGTAGAGCATGCGCTCTTGCCCGAGATAGGTCTTGTGGGGCCAGGAGGGCTTATTATAGGAGCTGATTCTCATACCTGCACTTACGGCGGCCTCGGCGCATTTTCAACCGGAGTTGGTTCGACTGATCTGGCCGCAGGTTTTATAACAGGATGCGTATGGCTTAAAGTCCCCGAGACTATAAAATTTGTATATAAAGGAAAACTAAAACCGTGGGTCGGCGGAAAGGATTTAATTCTGCATACCATAGGGGCCATAGGCGTTGACGGCGCTTTGTACATGGCAATGGAATTTACCGGAGAAGCCATAAAATCTCTTTCCATGGATGATAGGTTCAGTATGTGCAACATGGCAATCGAAGCCGGAGGAAAATCAGGCATTATTGAACCCGACGCTATTACAAAAAAATATATAAGAAGCGAAGGAAGAACCCCAAACCACTCACTTCGTTCGGGTTCGGGGCATGCTGTGAAGGGTGTATTCTACAAGAGCGACGAAGGCGCGAAATATCACAAAGTCATAGAATATGATGTTAATATAATTGAACCGCAGGTTTCTGCCCCGCATTTACCCAGCAATTCAGGGCCTGTAAGTAAATTTAAAAAGGTGAGTATAGATCAGTCTGTTATTGGTTCGTGCACGAACGGCAGGATTTCAGATTTAAGAATAGCCGCAGGAATCTTAAAAGGCAGGAAAGTGAATTCAAGGGTGCGGCTGATAATTATTCCCGCGACTCAAAAGATTTATTCCCAGGCGATTAAAGAAGGCCTGGCAGATATCTTTTTAAAATCAGGCGGAGTTTTTTCAACCCCGAGCTGCGGGCCGTGCCTCGGAGGGCATTTGGGGATATTGGCAAGCGGAGAAAAAGCCATTGCCACCACAAACAGAAATTTCAGGGGCAGGATGGGCCATCCTGACAGCGAGGTGTATCTATCGAACCCCGCGGTAGCTGCGGCGAGCGCGATAAAAGGCAGGATCGCGCATCCGGAAGAGATTTAATAAGACCTCTCCGTTCGCCGAACGGAAAATTTTCCGTTCGGCGAACGGAGAGGTAGTATAAAATATA
>Ga0315293_10005635_pt1 | contig 11782 bp, 6 predicted proteins | sample YL17G13_20_MG_FD_203071 | JGI IMG/M metagenome (GOLD analysis project Ga0315293, IMG submission 203071) | Sediment microbial communities from Yellowstone Lake, YNP, Wyoming, USA - YL17G13_20 | ecosystem: Environmental > Aquatic > Freshwater > Lake > Sediment | place: USA: Wyoming | collected... | reverse complement strand
ACCCGCTTCTGGCATTTTCAGAAAGATATTCCAATTCCTTCAGATAGGGATTTACAATGTCGAAGACGAGCAGGTCTTCCCTATACATGGATTTCTCTGTGCAGATGCTTAGCTCCAGTATTCTCAGCATTCTTTCACGCAGCCGTGGCGAAATGGCAGGGAGCCATTTTGTCGTGAAACTGAACACGTCTTCCCTCGCTTCGTCCTCAATTCGTGAAGATATATTTATGATGCAATTCGCAATCCTTTCGAATGCCAGGTCGCCATGCTCTCTTTTTTCTGCAATGGCCGCATTGTTCACCAGCATTCCGATGGTCAATAACAATACCTCGTTCCCATGATTGTCTGAACACGCCATGTCAGCTATATCAACCATGATGTCCTCTGCTTTCTGGCTATCGGGATCTGAAATGAACTCCTGAAGAAGCGTTTCGATCCTGTATTTCCTGTCTGAAAAAAGGATCTCCTTCAGATCCGATGCATCCAATTTCTCTCCTATAAAGATCATGAGTGATTTCTGTTTTTCCTCCTCTCCCTTGGCATTCATGATCATATCCTTGATAAGCTTCCTGTTCTTTCCGGGCATCGGGTCGATCATTTTCGCAAACTCATCCTGCACCGTCTTTTCCGGCAGATTGCGGTTGATCTGCGCCAGGGCGAGAATAATCTTTTCTTTTCCCGCTGGTGACGCTGTTTCAAATGAGGGGATGAAGAATGAGATTGCGAATTCGAGTCTTTCCCGCATGTCTTCCCTGGAGAGCGTCTCCTTGACCAGCCTGGAAATCGCTGTATCCGCTTCATCTGATTCCGCGTTCTCCTGTATCAATTTTTGGAAATCCGCCTTTCTTTTCTTTCCTGATGCAATATTCAATACGAAATCACTCTCTGCATTTTCCACGAGGTACTGGAGTACGTTTTCGGCGCTTGCCATGTCGAAAATAACCAGGTCCCTCTTGTCCTCGGAAGTTTCATCGCATCCGCTTCTTGCGAGGATCCGCGCCAGCTCCATCGCGGTCCTTCCCCCCGGCTCTATCCTCGAAGCTGCATGGGAAACAAGTTCTTCCCCTCCCATGTGCACGAGCTCCACCACCCTGCCGAGATGACTCTCTGCGTTTTCGCTTTCAGGATCTGACTCAAAAAGAGCGATATGCTCGCCAATGCTTGTTTTTAGTATCTCAGTACGTTCCTCCGGTGAAATGTGCATTTCTGAAAAAGTCAGCATGGCATCGAAATGGTCATTGTTTCTCAAAAAAGGAAGCAGCTTCTTCAATATATTCCCGTGCCCTGTCAGGGATTCGCTCATCATCTGCCCGATTTCTTCTTTCAGGTCGGAATCTTCTATTGCGCAATAGATGTTTACGTAGGCCCGGGCGATCTTGGCGCTTTCTGCCGGCTTTGTGCGCTTAAGGGCTTCCCCAAGAACTGATACTGCCTCTCTAATATTTCTGGGAAGTAGCGGCTCCCTTAAAACGTCTTTCACTAGATTATCCAGCGTCTTACTAACCCTCTCTCTCCCTTCGAAAAAAATTGCGAGAAGCTCCTCTTTGGTGGGTTGAACTAAATCGAGTGCTGGCATTCTGCTTAATTCTTGCGAGCTGAAATCGCAAACAGAGTTTCCCTGCAGCTCTATTAACTTGTCTCTTGTTAAGGGCGAGACCTCGAAAAGCATTCCCCGCACGCTTACTGCAATTTCATTCCTGATTTCTTGATCTATGGCTAAATAGTAATTAATGAGGAACCTTGCGGATTTGGTAGCCATTATTTGTTTGCTGTCCTGGTCCCATGGGCTTTCCACAAGCCTGAGGATCCTGTCCGCGATTTTATTCAGGAGATCTACGTCATCTTTTCCGGCTTTGCTTACAAAATAAACAAGGTTGGCAAAGCGAGATTCTGTGTACTGGCCAAGTGGCTCTTCCACTAATCCATCCAGCAGCCTTGCCATTGTCGCCCGGTGCGCGGGTTTTGGAACCACTCCCATCATATCTAGGAAAGGCATCTCAAGCATTTCCTTCGGAAATTTTCTGAGGACCGGGTTAATTGAGTGCATGAAGCTGCCAAGGGAAAGATGAGCAAGTAGCTCGTGTGAAATTTTTTTACTGCCTCCCATGAAATCAACTTAAGTTTCTCAAACTATATCTTTGTGGGAAAATCTATTTAATGGTATTGGTTAATAAAACGTGCTAGAAAATACCGTACTGCTGACGTGGCACAATTATGTGCTAGTCCACGTCTCCAGAGAAAACCGGAAGAAAACTACGAAAAACATAATAATGTGAATACGTAAGAATACACAGCCGGGCTTGTAGCTCAGCAGCAGAGCGCTCCGTTCGCAAAGGCTTTTTTGACTCCTGCTTTTATCCGGGCAACCTCGAGAAACGACGCATCGTTTCTCGGGGTCCCCGCGACCTTTTCGGTCGCGAGGAAAACCCTGGAAAAAAGCCCTGAGAGTAACAGAAGTCAAATGTCTCGATGCTCGGAGAGGCCGGGGGTGCGAGAGAATGTGTTTCCCGTTTTGGGTTTCCCGTTCCGTATTTCCCCCCAAGTCCAAAAGTCAGGGTCTTGAGTGAGAGTTCGAATTCCACCTCAGGACTTTTGGACTATCGCGCCCGTTTTTTTAGGGCGCGCGAAGTCCAAACATACATATTATTATATTATTGTAATAATGAAGTTGCAACAGGACGGCGAGTTGATGGATTTTCCGAACATATTCAAAGGGAATTATAAGCTCCTGGCTATTCCGCCGCTTATTCTTATACTCATATCCCTGTATTTCATTCCGCAGATCAAGATGGGCGTGGACTTTCAGGGCGGAACCTTGGTCACGCTTTCATTAAAGGGCGCTGCTGATGCAGAGAAGCTGAAGGCGGATCTTGCCAGCGAAGGGTTGAAAGCGGGAGTAGAGGTCTATCAGACAACTACAGGCTATAAGGCCGAGATTGAGGTTCCCCAAAGCACGAAGCTGGTGGAGGCAGAACAACTGAAGTCCGACTTCAACAGCAAGCTGCCCAAGGTCTCCTCACTGGAGATTCTTGCCCTACAAAACTCATCAGAAACCAACAATTATCTTGTAAAGAGAGCAGAGCTGGAGGCAATAAGCGATAAGATATTCGCCCTTGCCGGAATATCGCGTTCGCAGTTCAACATTACCGGAGTAATCGAGGAACAAAAGGCGTTTTCAACTGCATACCTTAAGGTGTACAGCGATTACCAAAGTTCCATTTCCTTACCAATAGAAAAGCACATAGCATACGATTCCATTTCTGTGCAGACCGTCAGCCCGCTCCTAAGCTCCCAGTTCATAAGCAAGGCGATAAATGTCGTGATCTTTTCAGCAGTGCTCAGTGTCCTATTCGTTTTCTTTTTCTTCAGGACATTCGTTCCGTCGCTTGCCGTGCTAACCGGAGCGCTGAGCGACGTATTGATTGCACTTGGTGCAATGGGAATTTTCGGCATTCCGTTCACACTCCCATCTTTTGCAGCCCTGCTTATGCTCATAGGGTTTTCCCTTGATACTGACATCCTTTTGACAATGAGGATGCTTCGGCGAAAGGGTGATCCCAGGGAGAAGGCACACTGGGCAATGAAGACCGGTCTCACAATGTCCGTTACTGCGATCGTTGCCTTTTCTGCGCTTTTCATTCTGGCAATTCTTACGCACATACCTACTTACCTTGAGATCTCTGCTGTTGCCCTGGCAGGCCTGGTAGGAGACATCTTCGCTACCTGGGGCATTAATGCCGTCCTTCTTTTGTGGTACGTTGAAAGGGTGAACGCATGATTGATTTGCTAAAGAACCCTAAGTTCATTTCCATGGTTGTACTTTTCCTTTTGCTACTTTCGGGAATATTTTTCTATTCTACATTCTCCGGTCTTCTGCTCATTCTTTCTTTGATAGTCTTTGGTCTTCTGTCCATGACGTGGAAGGATCCCCGCATTAAGCTTGTAGGTCTAAGTTTCATGCTCCTCTTGGCAATCGCGAACATCTCCTTGCATGGTCTTAAGTACGGTATCGATTTCCAGGGCGGTACAAGGATCCCGGTTCTCCTTGAAAAACCCGTAAGCTCGGATTCCATGTCCGAACTGGTGGACATTGTGAAGAAGAGGGTTTCCGTACTTGGCCTTACAGAGGCAAAGGTCCGGGCCGTAGGGGATACCCAGATAAATGTCGAAGTTCCTTCTTCGGACGAGCAGACAATAAAGTTCATAGAGGATACGCTTTCCCACCAAGGTGTCTATTGGGGTGTTATTGACGGCAAAGTAGCAATAAGCGGCGAAGACATCTATTCAACCTCAATCCTGCCCTTGAATTCGCAGCAGCTGGTTCAGTCTGGCGCTGACTGGGGCGTTACCTTCTCTGTGAACCGTCATGGGGCAGAGCAATTCGCAGCAGTTGGAAAAAACAAGGCAGATTATCCAGTGTATATGTTCCTTGACAGGCCCACCAATGCCGTGCTTCTATTGAGTAAGGCTGAACTTAGAAAAAGCCTTCCTGAAGATGGAAGCGAAAAGGAAGCTTTCAGGTCCCTTTCAAATGCACTGTCTCTTGACCAGGACAGAAATATTTCAGTTTACGTAATCGAGGACCTTAATCTGAGCGCGCTTCCAACACCTAAAAACAATGCTACCAAGGTGCTCATTTCCATAAATGCTTCAGACGAAATAAAGTCTGTTTTTAACAGATCCGGGTTCATTGTCACCGAATTCTCTGAGGTTGACATTACCCCTTCATACAACCGCACAAAGGCCGGCGTCCTCACTGTGGGAAGCCTGGAGGCCGTGGGCCTCCTGTCAGCTCCCATGCTCTCACCCAGCCTGGCAACCGGAGTTCCTAACTATGGGTTTTCAGTTACCGGTTCAGTACCTGGCACAGGCGCGGAAAAAACCGCAGAGGCCCAGGCTAATGTTAAGAAAATAGAATCCATTTTGAAGGGAGGTTCCCTTCCAGTCCAGATTTCCCTTGGTTCCAGGACAACCCTTCCGGCTTCTCTTGGAAAGGAGTTCCTAAGGCTCAGCCTCATCGGAGTGGTAGCTTCTCTAATAGCAATATCCCTACTGATTGGTATCAGGTACAGGAATCTGCGGGCAACGATTCCCATAATTCTTATTTCCATTTCCGAGCTCATCATCCTTCTGTCCATACTTGGATCATTTACAATTGATCTTGCAGCCATGGCGGGTATCATCGCAGCCATCGGTGTGGGCGTGGACGCGCAGATAGTTATCACTGACGAGTTGCTAAAGAAAACTGAAGAGAATATCGAGGAGAAGATTGAGCATGCGTTCGACATAATCAAGACCAACGTGATTGTTGCAGCATTGTCCATGATCCCACTGCTTTTCTCTGGCCTTGTGGAGATAATCGGGTTCGCTATTTCAACCATTCTCGGATCCCTGCTCGGCTACATGCTGAGCAGGCCTGCGTATGCCTCAATTGTAGGGCTGATCGTAGGCGGCGGTACGGAGAGGGATAAGAATGAAAAAGCTGTCTGATTTGCCTGAACTCCTCCAAAACATGGAGCCGCGCCTTGCTGATGGCTTGTTTTTCATGGCTTCGGTAAACGAGTCTCAGACTACGTCAATTGCAGACCACCTCGAGTACATCCTGTGTATTTACAGGGAGAAAGAGGGTATTACTCTTGTACTATCAGAAGAAGTAAAAAAAGATATGGAAGGGCTAAGCGGCGAACCAGTTGCCGGGCCATTCGCACTTATCACGCTCGATGTTTTTTCCGACCTGATGTCAATTGGTTTTCTTGCAAAAGTTACGGAATCGCTTGCAGAGGAGGGCATAAGCGTTAACGCATTTTCAGCTTACCACCATGACCACCTTCTCGTGCCTTATGATAAAAGAGAGGAAGCGATGAGGGTGCTTAAGGAGTTGCAGGGCAAGAAAAAAGAGTAGGGCTTTCTTGCCACGACCACATTGTCCCCTGGCCATTGCGAACCGAATATCCAAGCCATATTCTCAAGAATGAGCTTGCCTAAAATCGTTCTTTTGTTCCATAACCTTTATATAACATTATAACATAATATATAACATGTCAAAACTCAGAGCGGTTTTCATCCGCGGGCCGCCGGTCATCGTTGACGCAGTGGTCTTTTTTGTCCAGCGAATACGATTCAATCGTCTTCGGGCTAAGCGGGCGAAACCGTTCAGAACCAAAATCTCGACTTCCGATATGGCAAAATACTGGGAGGATTATGACAGTGGAGTCCAGATGGACGATTCCAAGAAAACTAGGGCCCCCCACCCATGCCCCAATTAGACCTCGATGCGCTACGCGCCGAGATTATGCCCCAGTTAAGCTCGAGTGACCTGCGCGCCGAGCTTCGAAAGACGATCTCCATACTAGAAGGTTCTTTGAAGAGCGAGGAAGAGTACCGCTATTCCCTGCGCGCATTCAAGGCCGCGTGGCACGGAGTCCCTCTTTGCGAAGAGCCAAGATGCTGATTTTAGCTTTTTAGACAATCTGAGTAAATCTTTTAATCCTACGAGTACTAATCTGCTCTCATGTGCAACCTTTATCTTGAAGGAACCAGAGCGGTTATTGACCTTGCCAAATGCCCTTACGAGTTCGCCTCCCCGGAGTTCATCAATCTTCACCTGAAAGACCTGTCCACGACCGAGAGCCCGGTTAAGACGATCAGGTACGAGGAGGAAATCGTTGTAGAGCTTGATGAGGAGAAGACATTCGTTCTTACGGAATATGCCTCAGTTATCAGGCAGATCGAGTCGCTTCTGCTCCGGCAGGATATTTACGGAATGAAGGAGGACCCTGCCTACGAACAACGGCGCATAATGATAAGAAAGTTTTACGAGTACATATTCCTGAACCCCATTCTTGCAGAACAGGAGCTTTCCAACTATAACGAGCCCCAGCCTGAAAAATCCGTTTTCCAGAAAGGCTACCAGACATTCAAAGGCTGGGTCGCGGGAATAAAAAAACGGCTTGTGGCAACCAAGCTCTATCAGCTGGTGAAGCAGACAGGGGATTTCAGGTCAGCATTCCTTTCCCTCATAGGGCTGCGCAGCCTGTACTTCGTCCCATCGCTTATTTTGGAAATACCGAAAAACGCGGTTCCGGTCAAGGATCCTGAGGCAAAGTACTCGCTTCCATTTGGGATAGATGTTCAGATATACGAAATCCCGGGTGAGGAAGCCTTTCTTTATGTGCAGAGCAATCCAGAAATAGAAGGGCTTGGCCCGGACCTCAAGAAGCTGCTTAAGCGGAAGATAAACGAGCAGTTCAAGGAGACTTTTGAGAACGTTGACTGGGATATTCTCATGAACCTTAAGACGAGAGAGTACCGCCAGGCATTTATGGACGAGTCCATGCTCGGCGGGATGGCGGTCACTCCGAAGCAGGCAATGGCCATGGGGCGGGAAGCAGCATCATGGGTGGCTGGTATTGGGGCTCCGATCGAAAACATTGCCCTTGACAAAGACAACGTTACGGATATCTACATAGACAGCGAAAACAGCCCAATATACATAGAGCATGCCAAGTATGGCCTTTGCCACACACTCTACAGGTATAACCGCGAGCTTCTTGAGCGCGCATTCAGGAACATTGTTTTCAGCCTTAAGGGCGTAAGGAAATTCGATGAAACCTCGCCCATTGTTGATGTGGTTCTCAAGCGCCTCAGCATGAGGTGCCATCTTCAGAGGCCGCCTGCGACTTTTGACGAGCTTCAGGGTGCGCTAAGGATCATGAAAGAGCAGCCATTCACCTATGCGCAATACCTGAACTTCCGCTCCATGTCCCCGTTCTTTGCCGGATACGATGACGTTCTTGTCACCCTGGGCTGTTCCGAGGCGGTGCTTGGGCTAAAGGGAGTTGGAAAGACGGCGTTTACTGCAGCGAAGATAACGTCGATAGGCACTCGCAGAAGAATTATTCCTATCCAGGACATCGAGGAAATCCCAGTCCGTGCATTCCGCAAGCGGGGCTTCCACATCGGCGCAGCGAGGGTACAGAGCTCGGAGAGGGAGGAGGCAGTGACAAAGGAGCTGGACCTGGTTTCCATGGCAAATGCGCTCCTGAGAATGGGAGATGCTGCACTTATCATTAACGAGGTTCGGTCCCGCGTGGCTGTACAAGGTATAATCAACCTTCTAAACACCCAGCCAGGTGTGTTCCTGCTATACAACCTGCATGCGGAATCGCTGCGGGATGTCCAGGATCGGCTTGAGCTCGTTTTCGGAATTCCGGCAGCCTCTATGTACGCCACTGACCGCTATACATTCCTCAAAAAGGTTAGGTTCGGCAGAAGGGGGAGGATATACAGGGTGCTGGGTTTTGAGTACGAGTCAGATACCGAAGAGAAAAAATTCATCGAAGTCTTCCGATTCAGGCGCGGAGAGAGCATTGACAAGTGTATCTGGGAGGCAAAATTCCTAAGGAATCCCGAGGCATCAGCGTGGGATTTTGATAAGATTGACATTGCTAAGCTGGAGAAAAACCTTGACATCGCATTCATTCCCCCGGCTTTGAACAAGCGCAGCGAGGAAACAGGCATTTCACCAGAGCAGTACATCCTGCAGGCGTTCTTCAAAGGCAAGGTTTACTGGGACATCTACCAAAGCTCAATAGCGCTGAAAGACAAGCTCCTGCTCGAACTGGATTTCGTGATTAACGCGAACGCGGCAGCCAACAAGCTACTGAGCTCGCTTGAAACTGAAGAGGGATCAGTGGATTTCAAGGAGGCCTGGAAGCGGTGGGGCCCGCTTTACAAGCAGCTTATCAAGGACGAACTGGCAGCAAGGAGAAAGCCTGGCGGTGAAGCGGCTGAGGAAGTGGTTGAAGTAGTAAAGGAAGAAGTGGAGAAGAAGCCGAAGAAGAAGACACAGGCGGATGAGGAGTGATCAACCCTTTTTTATCCCCTTTTCATATCTTCCTTTATCCCCTTAACGAGCCATCTGTCAATTGAATTCAGTTCTTCTTCTGTCATTATCTCTAATTTATCTGCTTCGACTGCTTCGTTGATGACTAGGGAAAGACCTTTGCTAGACCTGGGTGGCTGTGCGTTGTGATACGTATTGGTGCTGACCGGTTCCTTTAGGATAAGTGGATCGATCGCCAATCCCAATAGCACGATTTCCGTTATTTCGAGGCCTACCTGCTCTAAAGCGATTTTCAGGAAATTGTGTGGTCTCATAACGGAAGAATGAGAATTCGCTAATTCCGCTGTTGCCATCAAAGCTGATTCCATCGAATGCCAGACCACTATGGTGGGCTGGGCGGAATTACGTTCCATTTCTGCGAATAAAGGACTAACGTGCATCAGGTCTGCATTATCGCATGCGAATTTCAAACCACCTTGCGAGATCCTTACAGAATCAGCAGTGCCATATCCAAGTCTGGCGCAAGCGGTTGCGGTTATGATCGCGTAAACCAGTTCAGCATTTGTTTCTACCCTGAAGAGGTTGCCATCCGGTAGTCTGATCGGTTTGAATTTCCGGGGCATGCAGGGCAATCTCGATGGCAGGCCAGGTCTAAGAGCGCTGTATCCATCGATTACGGTTTTGACTCCGGAGGGAACGATGGTGGCACGTTTCTTGGGCGAATAGCTGTTCAGCTCGAGCCGATCTAAGAGGACATCGATCCCGTAGCGCTCGCAGGCGTGCCTTTGTCTTATGCCTGGTATCCGGATTTTTTGCTGAGGTATCATTCACTTATCGTTATGTTAAAAAAAGTATATAAAGGTGAGTATTGAGGTTTTGAAAATCAGCCCTTTTTCATGAACGCCTCGATCTTATCAAATGCAGCATCAAGCTGTTCAAGTGCAGGCAAAAAGACAATCCTGAATGCCATTGTATGCTGGTCAGAAGTGAAGCCAGAGCCTGGAACCACGACAACACCTTCCTTCAGTAGCTCGCGAACGAACTGCCAGTCGTTTTTCCATCTGCCTTTTTTCTCAACGCGGACGAACGCGTAGAATGCGCCCTTTGGCGGGGCAACGGAAAGTCCCTCAATCTCATTTATGCGTTTCACCAGGAGATCCCTTCTTTTGAGCAGCTCTGCGTTAAAGGATTTTATGTGATCATGCGATCCTTTTATCGCAGTGATGTATGCCCTCTGCATTTCCCAGTTTACGGACAGCCTCGCGTTGCACAGCCTCTGCACCGCGTCTTTTACCGTGTCCCAGCCCTCGCCATGGAATGCAAGATAGCCAACACGAGCCCCAGGATAGATGTAATTCTTGGAAAGACTGTTACCTGATATGAGCGGCACATCCTTGTGTATTTCCCTCATATTCACGTACTCCCCATCAAAAACGAGTTTCTCATAGGCGTCATCAGATATTATTGGCAGCTTGTGCTCGCCAGCTATGTTTACGATCTCCTCAAGCGTCTTTCTCGGGTACACCGCGCCAGTGGGGTTGTTCGGGTTTATAACTAGAATCGCCCGCGTAAATTTATTTATGTTTTTCCTAAGCGAATCGAGATCAGGCTCCCATTTTTCGTCAGAGTTGTAGAATGTCTCGGTTCCGAACATCAGCCTTTGCTTGGAAAGGTAGAGTGGGTAAGTCGGGGTTGGCAGTATTATATTCCTTCCTGGATCCACCAATGCCTGGAAAAGGAAGTCTATGCATTCGCTGAGCCCGGCCCCGATAAACACATCATTCGGTTGCACGCCCTCATACTCTGCTGCAGCTGCACGCAGCTCAGGGTCCCCTTCTGAAGGTGCATAACCGGAGTAGTTCTGTTTTATCGCTTCGATCGCGGCATCGAGAACGTGCTGGGGAGGCCTGAATCCGAAAGGCGCAGGATCGCCTATGTTCAGGTAAATCATTTTCGTCCCCTTCTTCTCAAGGGCCTTTGCCTCCTGCACAATATCGCGGATGGGATAAGAAACTAGATCTGATCTCTTGGATGTTTCAATCAAATAGACCACCTTTTGACTAATTGATTTTCGGATAGGTTTTTAAGATCAAGCTAGAATCGGGCGTTTCTTGAGGAGTTCCATGATTTCCGTATGGCCATTCGCTGCAGCATGATCTGCAGCCATATTCTGGTTTTTGTCTTTTGCATCCGCATCTGCCTTGTGCAAAATCAGCAATTCAGCGATTTCCCTGCGGCCGTGGTAAGCAGCCTCTATAAGGGGAGTCCTTCCGTAAGCATCCCTTGCATTCACTTCCGCTCCAGCAGAAATCAGCATTTTGGCGATTCTCTCAAATCCCTCTGCCGCGGCGTGCTTCAGGGGTGTCCACCCGTGGTTGTCCTTGAGTTCGAGATCCGCCCCTCTCGAAATAAGCAATTCCACCATCTCCTCATTGCCATAGGTAATGGCCTGGATTATGGGAATCCTCCCCATTTCATCCTTGAAATTCACATCAGCGCCCTTGTCAAGCAGATCACACACGCTTTCTGAAAAACCCATCACAACGGCTGGCAAAAGCAGACTGTCGATGTGCATTCTTTCTTCTGCGCTTCTTATCATATCAATGATGCACACGTGGCTTTTATCGTCCGATCCAGTTGCGATCTCCAGCGCAGTCTTGCCCGATGTGTTTTTCTCCCGCACATCCGCCCCAACAAGGATCAAAAACTCGGTCACTTCCTCGTGTCCGTTGCCTGCGGCGAGCATCAGGGCTGTCATTCCGTCAGTGTTTTTCAAATCCAGGGTCGCTCCTTTTTCCGCCAGGAAGCGCACGATGTCCAGGCATCCTGCAGCAGCTGCTGACATGAGAGCGGTCATCTTATTTCCGTTTCGCGCGTTAACATCAGATCCGCTCTCCACCATATGCCTGACCCCTTCCGCATCGCCGCCCTGGGCCG
>Ga0315293_10005632_pt1 | contig 11782 bp, 8 predicted proteins | sample YL17G13_20_MG_FD_203071 | JGI IMG/M metagenome (GOLD analysis project Ga0315293, IMG submission 203071) | Sediment microbial communities from Yellowstone Lake, YNP, Wyoming, USA - YL17G13_20 | ecosystem: Environmental > Aquatic > Freshwater > Lake > Sediment | place: USA: Wyoming | collected... | reverse complement strand
GCATCAAACGCAGCTTTCGCTGCATCACTATCACTTACTGCGGCTTGTCCTGCTGGCTCACTAACTGCCGTAAGATCTGGTCTGCCAGCAGTGCTGACTCCGCGATCCACACTTGGACTTGGTACGCCGAGCGGCGTTGCAGGTATTCCTTCTTCTCTTGTGGGGTCAACATGAGGGGTAGTCTCCGTAGTAGTTATCGTAGTAGGTTGAGATACTGTACCGAGTGAAGCATTTAGTGTATCAGTTACAGTTGCAGCAACTGTAGGAGCTGGAGTACCAGCTACTATGGGGCTAGCCACTGCAGCGCTAGGGGTTGCAACTATCGGTGCAGTATTTAGCGCAGCATCTGTAGCATCATTGACATTGGAGGCTGCTACACTCAAGTCTACGTTAGACGCAGAACCAGTCCTAGTGAATGGAACTTCTTGTTCTCGAGTCTGCTGCTCCATACCAACTTGAGTAGCTGTGCCGGGTTCAACCGTAGGCAGCAAGCCCTGAACTGTTTGCGTTCCTACATGGGCACCTGCACCCATTACACCGCCAGTAAACGCCCCTATAGTTGCACCGAGCATACCAGCGGGGTGAGCGCCTTCGGCCCAAGGTTTGTTCAATGCTATGTTTTCAACGACCTGTTGACCGCCAGATTCCCCATACTCCTGGATACCTTCACCAAGTGCACCTACACCCGTGGTCAGAGCTAATTCTTTCGCAAAGACACCGGCTTTAGTAGCTAATGGAGCGGCTTTAGCCGCAGCTTCTGCCGCATTTAAAGCGGCTAGTTTGGCTACGGCATCAGGCGTACCAGCTCTAGCTGCAGTCTCAAGGCCTGCTCTTACAGCACCTTTCTCCAGGCCAGCTAGCCCACCAATCTTACTGAGTAGGGCTACATCAGCCAAACCGCTGACCGCACCCAATGCAGTACCACCGTATAACGCCTGCTGCTGCTGTTCTGGAGTACCACCTTGTTGGGCAACACTTTCCGCAGCACTACCGCCGATGTCAAGGGCATTAGCGCCTGCACCAAGCGCGAACCCCGCTGCTTTAGTTAAGGGGCTAGGAATCATTGACAACGCGCCGCCAACTACACCCGCCACTGTGCCTACGTTACCCATGCCTTGAGCCGCTTGTCCCGCTAGCCCCCGCATAGTGAAGCCTTCAGGACCTTGATCAGTCCATTTCATCTGCTCCATAGCCTGACGGGTTTGCGGGGTTATAGCGCGGCGTTCTTCCTCCGCCACTGCGCGGTTAGCCGCTGCCTCCTTAGTCCAATCCCCAAGACCATAACCAGTAAGCGCACGTTGCACGTTGGCTTGGCTAGTATCTAGTCCAGATTTATAGGCTGATACGACATCACCTACATCCTCACGGAACGTAGTTGGGGCCATAGCAGCGGGGGGAGCTCCTGCTTCTGGGGCAGGGGCGTAGTCCTTAGTCAGCTGAGCAAATAGATTCCTCGGTTCTTCAGGAGGAGCTTTTAAGAGGCTCTTTACAGGGGCTTCTGGGGCAGGTGTTTCCGCCCCTTCAGCTGTGGTGTAATCTTGAGTTAAGCGAGAGAATATATTTGTCGAATCGGTCATTTATTTATTGTCCGTGGTAGCCTTGATACAAAGTCTTGAGTACTTCAGAAGGAGTACCCGTGAGGATCTCTTCACCGGTGGGGTCGTCTATGTTGCTTAGATGCGGATACCCTTTACTATCCCACCTAATCGACATCTTATCTAAGAGGGAACTAGGAACCTTATGCTTAGCTAGCGTTTGTTTGAAGTCCGCTGTAGCGTTAGCCCGCCCACTAGTATCCTCGAAAAAGGAGTTTTTGTCAATATGTCCACGTTTCATCAAACCTGTTTTAGGATCTTGCGCTCCTAGAATCCGTTCATCTATGGCGTTAAAATCTTTATGGGCTTCCGCTTCCTGTGCTTTTGTGGCGGCTGCTGCGGCTTTTTTATCTACTAATGCACTAGCACTTTCATCTTTTATATTCGCAATACGCTCCATCGCTGTTGTCCTACCCGTATCTGCCCCTACTTTTTCCCGCTCAACTGCTATTTCTTCTGCACTCTTATCTTTCGCAAGGGCAGGAGTCGTCGCCCTAGTGTATTGATCTGCTGTTAACGTGCGCTGTAATTCTTCCGGGAGACCTCGGTGCCAGGGGATAACTTCTGCCCCGTGCATCTTATACCCACCAGCCTCAGTCAACTGCTGTACTGGTTCGCCTAGTATGTTCAAAGGCTGTCTCATACCTGCAGGTGCTGCAACGGGTTGAGGCGCAGCCTCCTCGGTTTCCGGCATAGTTCTAGTAGTGGGGGCAGTAGGTATAGTCGCCTCTGTAAATCCACGCATGCCACCTTCGTGTATAGCTCCGGGGGCAGCTGGAGGAGCTACGGGTGCTACGGGGGCAGCTGTAGTTGCAGCTGTCCCGCCATACATATGGGCGGAAGGATCAATACCTGCTTTCTCCCGTAGCCCCGCAATAGCCGCTTCCCGCTGTGCCTTAACTTCAGGGGAGTTCATTACTGGGTCTACTAATTGGGTGCTTAAAGCGCCTGCGCTGCCCATCCCCCGCATGATGTTGCCCCCTAAATTCTTAGCCCCTGTCCACATATCTGCTCCAGTCATACCGCCAGGAGGTTGTGCAAACGGCACCCCTGTAGGACTAGCCCCAGGGCTAATAGGGCCTGACCTAACCGGAGGTGGAGCCGCAGGAGGAACCCTACTGGCGTTATACGCAGTAGCTTCGGGGCTAAGGTTTGGCCCTAGCACCCTTTGGGCGGGGGTGCGAGCGGGATCATCAAGTAGCCCCCCGTCAGCAGCATGCGCCTCGCCATTTACAACTGGAGCTTTCATACCCCCTGGTTTCTTAGTCTCTGGGTCGATCATCTTATCGAAGAAGTCTGTCCCTTTCTTAGCCACTATGTGCGCGGGGATGACGTACTCGCCTTTAGATAGCTTAGCGGGGATGCTGTCAGAGGTTGAGGTGCCGGGGCCGTTTACGGGGCCTCCAGCGGCATACGCATCACCTTCAGTAGGCGGGGCAAATGCCTGCCCCATACCCATAGGCTGGAAGCTCGTACCTAATTTGAAGATGCCCCCTCTAAGCTTAAGCATTTGCTCATTTAGCCCCCCGGCAAGCCCACCAGGACCGTATTTGTTCAGTGCGGATAAACCTGCTCGTGTTTGATCATCCATCGTTTTTTCACCTTATGTCAGTCTAATTTTAGGGGGTATTATAGCACATTATGTTTGGCCACTAGCTCTCTTTTTTATCACTTCGTCTACACTATCAAATTCGCGCCCTACGTCTATTTTGATGGACGTATTTGCATAAGTAGGTCCGCCCCCCTCTGAACGGTATTTTTTTACGTGCACCCCTTTCTCACATATGAGGATGAGATCTAAATCCCCATGCGCCAGTACCGCGTATTGCCCATGCTTAACTTTACCAGTTACTGTGAAGTCATGGAAATCTAGTTTTATACTGGAAGCCCTGTGGCGGAAGAAGTCTCCTACGTGTATACCCCAATGGCCATATTTCACGTACCCTTGGATTTCCCGCCCCTCGTAAACATTAGTATTGAACATATTTCCAGTCGCCCCGCAATAAGTAAAGGAGGTGGATTTCGTTTCGTCGCGGGTGTCTCCTACCTCCCGATTATAGGCCGAGGTAGGAGGCGGGGCCCACGGGACTTCACCGGCGTCATTAGTAGAATTAACCCCGCCTATCCACTCCTGTTTGTCCACAAACGTGTAGTCTGTGTCTCCAGGTAAAACAGCTATGAAAGAATGCCCCTCCACGGGGGAGCATGTAATTTCTTTGTTTTTATATTCAGGCTTCCCCACTAAAGTAATATGGCAAAAGGTGTTTCTAGTTGAGGCTACGGGCGCAGCCCAGAACTCATCCTTTTTATCTACGCTGTTATACTTACACACGTCAGTGTAATACCCGTGGAGTTGGACGGTGCCGAGGTCCGCATTTGCTTTAGCTACCCCCTCCGACGCGGCCATAAAGTTAGTTTGTGTTATATTCATGACAAGCTGGGTTATATCGGCCAGGTCTGCTACACCATACACCGCGCAGGCATACCCGCCATAAACTGAATTCCCCCAAGTCCCTTTTATAGGTTCCGTTTTCCAATCCTCCGGCAGAAATCCAGGCCATATGCTATAATACCCCCCATTGTAGACGTTGGGACATAGCATGCCGGGTCCTTCTGATTGGACGGAGGACGCAAGCCACGTATTAGAGTAAGACCAGGAATTCAACTCTGGATACCCAGGGGAAGAGTGATCCCCCATAGGGCTATCTGACAGCGTCGGTGGCGACATGTCAGGACTAAATCTATACTTATCTAACCCTGTAGTGACAATCGAACCATAATAGAAACTGGTTACAGTGTTATTATGACCCCCCTTTACCTCCTGGCTCTCCCACGTGCCAGGGATCTCTCCCGCTACGGCTTCTTGTTTTTCGATTTGGTTCACATACCCTATGGCATCCCAATCTACGCCAGTGGATAAGAAGTTGTCGGAATCCGATATATTCTCGGGGGGAGAGACACCTTGTTCTGGAGGTACGGCCATCCACACTGTAGCCGTGCTTTCACCTCCGGCGGGGTGATGTACATGCGCTATGAAGCCCACTATTCGGTCTTTCTCTCCCCCAGCCTTCTTCCTCCTTGTAACATCTATTTCTACGCTATCGATAGCCGCTAACCCCGCATTATTGGATGTAGCAGTAAGGATAGTATTATCTTTTAGCTGAGTATAAGCCTTGTCTACTTTGACCCCCTCGATCTGCATACGCTGTTTTAAGTTGCCTAGTAATACCGCCGATTGATTAATGTAGGGCTCGCAATCCTCAGGGGCTCCCCTGAATGTGGTGTTAGCGGGGTTTAACGCATGCCCTCCTATTTGCTTATTTGAAAACAGCATCGTTATTTCTCGCTATAAGTGTGGATCTCAGAATTAGAGATTGACCCTGACGTTTGTGACGAGCTGGAAGTTGAGTTGCTCTCAGAGGTACTAATATTAATCTGACTGGCGTATGCAGCGGTTATTTGCGCCTGTACCTGCGCAGCGGCGGTCATGGATGTAACTTGGATGTTCGTCATTGCAACAGCTCGTTCCGATGCAGCGCGTGATAGGCCTACTGCATTAGCCCCCATACCTACTGCTTGATCTACCTGGGCCTTAAACCGGGATACATCTGCTTGTGATGTAGCCGCGAACATTGTAACTTCAGATTTATATTTCTCTGACCTAGCTTGGAGTACCGCTGCTTGTGCCTCGACTTCCGCTTTATACACAGCGACATTAGTGTTCATTACCTGCAAAGGGACTTCATAGTTTATTTTGATGTCAGCTTCCATCTTCTTTAGTTTGCTATCGGTAACCCCTGTAAACGCTTGCACTCGTTTACCAAACACGTCGGCCAGCCCCGCAAGGGCTTTTATTTTCAGGTCTTCTCCTGCAATCTCAGTCTTATATCCCTCATATTCCAGAGATTTAGCTCTAAGTTCTTCACTATAGACCCTGACTCCTGCCTCAAATTGCTTCAGCTTCAGCTCATCCCCCTGAAGTAGAATCTTAACCGCTTCTAATTCATCTTTGTACAGGCCGAAGATCGCAACGACAGCCTGGATACGTGCGGTGTAGTTAGCTACCCCTTGAGTATTTATGTCCCCTAGCAGTTTCTGCCCTTCGAGCTCTGCTTTGTAAACCTCTATCTTTGCCAATTCGGCTTGGATTCGATCCCGGTAAACTTGAGCCTGCGCAGTGTAGAGGGCAACCCCCGCATTAAACATGGCGATATGGGCCTGATACATAGCAATAGCCGATTCTAATAAGAATTTTTGAGCGTCAAAAGCTCTTTGCGTCATCTGGTTATGCAGCGTCATGAGTTGCCCCTCTAATGCCAAACCTTGGGTGATCGCAAACTGCATATTTTTCTGTTCCAGTTCCGCCTGGGCGGTTGCAATACTACGGGACTCGGTAATATCTGCTTCTGCTAATATCTCCTGCGCTTGGAAGATGCGCTCAATCTGGTCTCCTTGAGGTAATAGCCACCCTGACCTAGCAAACTGCCGGTTGATTTGATCAATTGTGCCCCGGGCTGCCGACCGAGTGCGCTCCCTGCTTTGATCCCACAACTGCTGCTCGATAGCGGGAGTCAACCCAGTTTGACGCGAGTTTAGCACCATGTCGCGTAACCTGTTTTTCAAGTCCGTAGTCAACACAGATTCATACTCAACTTCTGAGAAGTTAAATTCCACCTCTGGGGGGGCTATAAGCTCTGCCGGTAGTACCCCAGTGAACGTGATACTTAGCAATTCGGGGGCTGGTGGCAGCACCAGAGTTTGCATTGTGGGGGCATCCGGCAAGACATAGGTAGGTTTCTCGGGGAGGCTTCGATCTAAGAGCGCGGTAGCTACAGGAGCATTTTTTGTGAACGGTACAGGTTTATTAGGGAATACGGGGGAGGATAACCACTCCGGGACCTCAAAAGTTGGAGTATCATCTAAGGCTATACTTTCTACCGGAGCAAACGTGATATCTACTGGAGTGTAAACGAATGAGTCTGGGACATTGTAACTTGTAGCTGTGCTGACAGTAGGCGCTCCGGGGATTAGCGGGGCAACGGCTACATCGATTAAGGGGTTAGTGGCAGTTGAGAATAGTGCGCCCACTGCGCCAAGCGATCCCGCCAGTGTTGCTGTAGCAGCAGCAGCACTTTCTTGCCCTGCCGAAATAGCGTCTCTAACTACCGATCCCGTTGACGTGGGTGTGAACCCCTGGCCCTCGGGCCCGTAGAAATCACCACCCTCGAGATAATCTGTCCAAGCACTCATATTTTTTGTTCCTTAGCTGTTAATTTATTTATCCACCGCTTCACACGCGGCTAGATAAGAGTTTGACGTTTAGTTCGATAGCATCCGTGATGATTTTGCTCCCCAGAGTGTTAGCTAACTTCACACTCCAGTATCGACCTGATAACCCTTTAGCGGGGGTAATCTTACTGTTTCGTAGCGTAGATGTAGCTGGAATTCGATAGGCTACCGGTTTTTCTTTCTCCACAGTTAGAGTGAGAATAGATGGGCCTCCTTCCGCACTGACGTAGGCATCTAGGATTTGCTTCCGTTTAGCCCCCGCGAAAGTAGGGCTGGTGAAATCTAACTTACCAGACTCTATAAACCCATTAATCGCAGCACCATGATCTGTAGCCCCATAGAGGCTGTAGACACCTGATTCGTCGGAACCTACATGTCCAGACAGGCTGTTGAAGCGGTAGTGGTCGAACTTACTGATAGCCCCTGTAGTAAGGTTCATAGCCCAAGCATAATAAGCTTCAGTAGCGGCTAAGGCGGATTGAGCTGTGAAAAGCCCCTGCATCAAACTAGCCGTGTATGCGGAGATTCCTGACTGTGACGTAAACTCGTTCCTAGCAGCTACGTAGGCAAACAGGCTACTCTGCTGCCTGCACTCTCCCTGAGTGACTACATATACCGGCAGTGTAGATTGAGCAAACATAATAGCATGGCGGCTAAGGTAGGAGCTGACGGCTGACTGTACGCTGAATATCAGCGCAACAGGGATGTAGGCATTGATTTTTTGCTGGGACGAGATCTGGCTTTTGCATACACCATATATAGGCAATACACTTTGGGCAATCGCATTAACCGTCTGCGCCCCGTAAGTAATTATAGCTGCCTGGGAATAGACGGCTACATTCTGCCTCTCGTAGACCGACTGTCTGCTCAGTGTACAGAACTCAGCCGTGTAAGTAATATATACGGGTAATGTAGACGCTGCGCCTACAGCACCGTGGTTGCTATGGTATACTATATTTTGAGACTGATTAGCGAAACCTATCTGGTGTATGTAGTGCACTAAATTCGATGATGCGGCGGTGAAAGCGGCGTCATATAGCTGATATGCGTGTAGTATAGACTGTGTATGGAAGGTAGCTTGCTGCATTACCTCATACGTATTCAGGGTATTCTGGGCAGTGAAGTATTCAGGCCCCTGCGCCTCGTAGGCTTTTAGGTAAGAGGTAGAGACAAATATATGACCCCACGCGCGGTATTGTAGGCGCAAGCCGTTGTTATTGCAGGAGGTGTAATCCCCATACGTGTAGCCACTATAGTTACCTGTCTGGGTATCTGGGTCCCCCGACTGTGAGTCCGGATACCCGCCGTTATAGGTTAAGTTACGCCCGTTGTATTGGTAGGCGGGGGCATAGGAGTAGGCGGTGTTCATGCTAAGCCGGTATCTTTACCGGGTATAATGAGCGCATTACAGGGCTTATGGTGAGATTTCACCGCGTCAACAGCAGCCAACAATGCGTTGACCGCGTACTTTTCATTATCGATAGAACCGGCTACACTGAGGGCTCCGCTTTTATAGATCTCGATCTGTAGGTACGCGACAACTGAATCCATTACTCCTCCGAGACAACAGTAACATTAAGGGATGCAGAGTTGGTAGATAGGTTCCATATTAACATCTCAGAGGCTGGGGCTACACCTAAGCCGCCGGGAAAGGTCCAGATAACCCCCGCACCCACTGTAGCAGGTAAACTCTTACGCCGCAGAAATGAAGCCGGGATTGTAGGTGCCCCAGACCATGCCACCGCACAGGTTGATTTGCCCGAAGTTTGGTTACTAGGGCCATAGGGCACCACGGATACAGCGCCGGTTTGAGTACCCGCAACGGCTGCACGGCCAAAACCATAGGAGGATGCTGTTGCCGCCCCCAGATCTAAGTGGATCTCATAGATCGTTGGGTTCTCATCAGACTGGGCCAAGAAGCCCCAACACGCCGCCCCCGTAGTGGTAACTGTGGTATTTAAGGATAATGTATAGATAGCCATAATTATGCCCTCATGTAAAGGCCGAGTTTAAATGTATTCACTGGGGTGGCTACAGTTACGCCTGCGGGAGTAAGCTGTTTTACCCAGAAGAACCGGCATTGGCCATAGGTTAGAGTCCCTACGTTTAGCACATCGGTATGGGTAATAGAATCGGGGGTCACAAAAGTTGAACCCGCCGGCGCAGTGTTCTCATTGGCTAGAGTCGTAGGGCCAGTACCCCCAGCACCAGCGGCAAGGGCATCCAAAAATAACGAGCACGTATCTGCTCCAGGGGTGTTCTCCGAAACATATAGCTTAATGTCTACCATAGGCAGCGACGCGTGGTTATTCTTAATAGCAAAGCAATGATACTTAATGACCCCGGTATCCGACTCGACTTTTGTCTGGTCGAGGAAGAGTTTTTGCGTTTGGTTAGCAATGGTAACCGAATTGCTAAGGGATGAAGTTGGTAGATTAGCTGCGGCCACAGTGACGCATATACCCCCCGTATTATTGTACCCTTGGATGAAGTACCTACCACTAGCGCTAACCACAACCTGGGTGCCTGCAGATCCGGCATAAGGGGTCCAGGTTAAAGCTAGGGTACTCGAAGCGTAATACAGACTACCAGCGCCTACCGTATTTCCCATCGCGTCATCAATCACCACACCAGTTATAGTAGTCAGTGCAGTAGCGGTCTGGGATAGGATACGAGCTGATGATATCGCCCCACCTATAGATAATGTAGTTACAGCGTTGGAGCCACCCCCGGAATAATATAGTTGGAGGTCTGCTAAAGTTGGATCGGCCATGATGTAGTTCCTTAAAAATTAAGTGGTTGTTGTGCTACAAGCTGCCTCTGGCTAGTTCGGCAGTATTGTAGTCTTTGTTTGCAAGCGGGTTTTGTACTCCTTTCTGGAATGTGCCTATTAAGTATTTCAACCCGTCATACTCCGTTACCGTCATGGTGCCTATATCGAAATGCGGTATCGCCACATCTGTATAAGATAGCTCAGTAAGCCCTTCAGGAGTAGCTTTTATGAACCCCCTATCACTCATGAAATATGCACTTACTCCATCAGGATCATAGCATTCAGATCCTTTGGTAGTACCACAATCCTGGAGCTCTTCAACTAATGCGCCCCCCTCCCCATCGATGTTTGTAACTTTGTACAGCGTCTCGCTCGTACCTATGTACAAAACTCCAGGGCAGGATACCACAGTCTGTATATCCTTGCCGAAATCCCAGAAAGAGTTTGCCCGTTGAAGACTGTATCTGCCTGGGATAGTCCAATAAAGATAGCCCCCTCTAGGGTAATAGATACGCCCATAATGGAGTACAATTAGATCGATCGGGGTGGGGGGATAGCAGAACTGGGTTTCGAGTGCAATGGTTGGTATTGCCCCTGCACTAGTTAGCCGGTTGATGTACACTTCGGCGGTGTTAGCGGGGTATTCCCCATACAGATACATATCTTTGCTGTTGGTAGATGAGACATATACAGCTACTAGCGTTACACCTGCAGGAGTGACGGGTAGGTTGTATACTCTTATCCCCCCACCGTCAGGTACTGTAACCCGTCGACCCGCGCCCGTACCTGACTCCTCCCCCCCGATCCAAGTAATCGCTACCCGGTAATCGCCTGCGTACATCCCCCCGAAACTCCCAGCGGCACAGTCAGGCTGGTGTGTAGGCCTAGGGGTACTCCAGGGGTAGGCTCCATTCTTATCGAATTTACCTCTCACTAAATCATTGGCGAAATAGACCTCCCCTGCAATTGTTTTATTGGCATAGGAGACGTGGTTTTTACCTACGCCGGGTAGATATGCGGTTGCTAAGTTTATGCCATCGAGTCGTTTAAGCACCCCCGCTTCAACAAACACAGTAGCAACTTCACTCTCTAACACTGAGTGAATGTCACTGCCAGAGTATTGTAGTGTACTTCCTTGCCTAGGGATAATGGTCTTGCCTGCATCATCGAATTGGACATTCACGGCGTTTCTAGCCTTACCTTCCGGTACAGACTCAGCCCGTGCTTTATTGTTCATTCCAGTAGTTATTAGGTCGATGCTTGCCATTACTGATACCGTGACTAGTTATTCTTGGAGTATACCACAAATCACTGATACAAGCTATTGTTATCACCTCCAAAGGTGTGGTTCCTCATGTTGCTACCGACAATGTATTTACGCCCCATAGCTTCACCACGCGCAGTTATCTTTCGACCAAAGCAAGCAATGAACTTATCCTCATACTTCTTAGCCGCGTTGACATCAAGCATATCAGAATCATGTACATTGTACGCTTCTGCCATGATCCAATGGACTAGGTCTCTATGGAACTCCGCTGGGATGACCGGCTCGTCTGCGAACGATACCATTTCCTCGCCCTCAGTAGGCATACGCGCAACATCTAAGATCATGTGGCCTGCGAGGTTAGGCGTTGGGTATAACAGCACTGTGTTGGCTGCGTCCCCTCGAATGTAGTACATAGGCCTGCCAGAGGTCTGGTGGCTGAATGCTCGAAGCTTAAAGTAGTCTGTCTGGCCGATAGGTATCAGAGAGGTCTCGTTGCATAGGGTCGCTGTCCCCGTGCCACTACCGACCCCTGTGGCCCTAAATAGAGTACCCGCTGTGCTGTTGGCTGCACCTACGGTGGTGTACACTGTAGTACCAGGAGTACCTACTATGTACCACCGGCCTACAACAAACGTACCAGCGTTGACTGTGATGCCTGCGTGATCTAGGAACATAGCCCCTAGGGGCTTCAGGACTGTGTAGGGTATGGTGTATGTTTCGATACCTGCTACTACGGGCAAAGTGACTGACGTTTGCAGGAGCCGAGCACGAGCACAGGCCTCGGTGACTGCGGAGTTTGCGAACTCAGTTAGGTCACTATCATCCCAGAGGTAGGGCAATTGTTTGTCGCGCAGTCTT
>Ga0315293_10005627_pt1 | contig 11789 bp, 16 predicted proteins | sample YL17G13_20_MG_FD_203071 | JGI IMG/M metagenome (GOLD analysis project Ga0315293, IMG submission 203071) | Sediment microbial communities from Yellowstone Lake, YNP, Wyoming, USA - YL17G13_20 | ecosystem: Environmental > Aquatic > Freshwater > Lake > Sediment | place: USA: Wyoming | collected... | reverse complement strand
AGGAATGCTAATTGTTTCAACCCTAACACCCCCCTTTATTTTTGTCTTACACTCTAAGTTGTAACACACTCGTTCAAGATATAACCCTATATCTTTCTCACAAGGCTCGCAATCCTTTGGTGAGTTGCAGCCATTCTCTCCAGTCTCACAGATAAAATTTCCCTTACAACCCCTTTTCATCTCGTGCTCAACAAAAAAGTTTGTTTCTGCCAAGCACTTCTCTGTAGTGCAAGGATTTCCATCATCCCACCCAGTCCTAGGAGGACACTGTCTTGCAACTGTAGGATCAACAAGCTCAAACTCCAACTCTTTGCTATACTCATAATTGTTAATCTTCTCATTACCCCTACTATCCACTATCACATACTCTATCTCAATACTAACCCACAACTTCTTGTTTTCACTAGCATTAATATCATCCTCAACAGTTATCGGAAACCCATCACTCAAATCAGTCTGTGAATTCCACAACTGCCTATTATAATCATTTTCAACTAAAGTCTTTGCCTGATCATTCTTCCAAAGCTTTGTTTTTGCATCAAAAGTCCCGGTGTGCTCAATCAACTTAATCTTCTTAACAGTCAACTTAGTGACACTATCCTGTTTCTTATCTATCTTAATAGAGATGGCCAAAAGAGAAGAATCAACGTTGAAAGGCTTATCATATTTGTAATTTACCAACAAAGAAGCCATAAGAGTCTTAACATCCAATAATTCAATAGTATCTTCAATATCCTCCGGCTTTTCCTTATTAGCCTCAACCAGCATGGTGACACATTCCTGCTTCTCATCACACTTCTTCTCAAGATATTTTCCTACACTACCTTTACAAGGAGATTTTTTGCAATCATCCGCGCAATTGCACGAATTTTCTGTCTTAGCATCACACACAAAATCACCACAAGTGCAACCCTCTTTCACAGGATAATTACAAACACCTTTTACACAACTTGTGATTATACAAATACCTTTTTTTGCTACACAATCAGTCTTAGTTTCACACTCTTTCTTGCTGCACCCAGATATTAGTAGTAATGTAGAAATAAGGACTATTGCAAGTAATGCTTTATTGTTCATAATAAAACCCTCAAAAAAAAATTAATTAAAAAAAATAAAAAATTTATTTTACGATCTCATATTCCCTAACAATCAAGACCATAAAAATAATTAGTATTAGCGCTCCAGCAACAATCCAGCTGATTCCTTCAGGAACTTGTCTTTTGATAGCTAAAATCCAACCACCATAAGCAATGATTATTGCACCCATCCAAAGAAACTTATCAAGCACTAACTTCATAACCTCAAATTCTTGCTGTTGAGTTAATCTTTTTTTCATTTTCATTAAGCATCACCCTTTTATTGCCAATTAATAGTTACTTGCTTTGTTGTTACAGGGTCTGTTACAGTTCCAGTATATAACCCTAATGTGCAGACTTCTATCGGAGTTGTAGTTATATCAGTAGGCATAACACCCGTATTAATAATTAACTTAAACGATTTATATGTTCCAGCTTCAATCTTTTGGTCAGCCCCTTTTACTGGAGCAGTAAAAGAAGTACAGTCTAACTCCGGATGAAATACCGCTGTTTGTGCTGCATTATAAGCATTTAATGTTAGAACATCAGCCTTATTTGTCTTAATACTATACTCATCACTAACTGTAACAATTGGCTCTTCTTCTGTTGCTGGAATGTTTGGAGGAGGAACGTCCAACTTACTACCAAACTTTGCAAACATGCTCTTCGTAAATCCCAAACCCAATCCTAACATGCTAATAGCTAAAACTAGAACTACTATAGCATTAATAGAAAGGCTAAGGCTTCCCTTTTTCTTAAAACTCATATTACACACCTCTTTTTTAAATAACAAGTAGATTTAATCAGTAATAATTGCGCAACTCATTTATAAACTTTTCTGTGTTTCATGCTCTAACCAAAAGAGAAACATTTAAAAATGGCCACTTATTTCTTCGGAACACTATGGTAGAAAAAAACAGAATCAGGGGTTTACACGGGCTAATAACCGTGAAACGAGTGTAAAAAATGGCAAAGATGAGAAAGTTTGTTGCGTACAGAAGACTTGAGAGACCTTACACGAGAACTTCAAAGTTCAAAAAGAAATCTTATGTCAGAAGCAGACCTCACATCAATATCGTCAGATTTGATATGGGAGATGCGACAAAGAAGTTCGGGTATCAACTTGATTTGGTTTCTAAAAGTGTATTACAAATAAGACATAATGCAATAGAGTCAGCAAGACAGACAGCAAACAAGATGCTAGAATCAAAACTAGGAAGCAACGGTTATTATTTCAAGATAAGAATATATCCACACCATATACTAAGAGAGAACCCATTAGCAGCAGGAGCAGGAGCAGACAGAATGAGTACAGGCATGCAAGCAGCTTTTGGAAAAGCTATAGGTAGTGCCGCAAGAATTACTCGTGTTGGTCAAGCTTTGTTTACTGTCTACACCAACAAAGCTAATATTGAAGTTGGTAAGCAAGCTTTGAAGCGTGCTTCTTACAAAGTTCCTTGCTCTACCATGATTAAAATTATTGAGTTAAAGAAATAAAGTTTTTTCTGAAAATTTTTACGAGGTTACTTTGTAAACCAATTCTACACTAATCTCATTCCATCGGAGATTGTGACCAAAGAGTCCAATCATTAGAAGGACTATAAGTGCCAAACACGAAATAAGGCGGCTGGTTGTGACCAAAATAACTGTACTGAATATCACCCCACTTTGATCCCCCACCACCATGAGTAGCAGGACCAAGAGCGCCACCATAACCAGCACCATAAACATTACTACCAAACTCTCTCCAAGTCTTCATCAAACCATGAAAATCACTTAAATCCGTCGAAGCATCAGCACCAGGCTCAACAGTCAATGCTCCCTTATAACCTTCCTTTTTCAAAATCCTAACAATCTCCTTAACAGGAGTATTACCCTGACCAGGAGCTAAATGATCATCCTGGTAACCAAAATTATCAGTCAAGTGCACGTTACCAACAACACCAGCCTTAGCAAGACCACTAACCTCTTTCAACAACCAATCATTAAACTGCTGATCAGAACCCTGAAAATACTTCCTCCACATATTAAAATGACCAGTATCAATAGTAGCCTTGATATGAGTCTCAGCAATCCTTCTAGCATCACCCTCATTCAAACCCTTCTTCAGCTGCAACCTCTTAGTCATCTCATCCCTAGCATCCTGCACAAGATGCTTCAACTCCTGAGGATGAGCACCATACCTTTCAGGAAAAATATTTTCCATAGTAATAAAAACAGGCTTATCCAAATGCTTTTGTTGAGTAACCTCAAACGCATGCATAGCAGCATCAGCATAAGCACCCTTTGCTTCCTGCAAAGCATACTTTCTCGCACTAATAACATTATTTTGCGTCTCTCTAGACTCCCACGCCTGTTTTTCTTGTGACACTGCTGATTGCTGAGCATAAGCAACGTGCTGCTCCACCTCCCACATCCTCTTATTTATAATTTCCAAAGGATTCTTTGTATCAGGAGGCACTAAACCAGCAAGAGTATTACCCACCTGAATATTAAGCTTCCACCTATCCTCCTCAGGAGTGTTCTCCCAAATCTTCTCATAAAACTCCTTAGCCTTCCTCAACTTTTTCAACTCCTCATTATTCTCCTTAATCTGAACAGAAAAAGACAAAGCCCAACCACGAGAATAACCTTCATTCGTTTCAAGACTTGACCTAATATGCCTTTCTTCAGGAGTTAATCTCTCATCATCACTCAAAGACCTACCTAACTTTTTTTCCATCAACTTATTATATTCCTCAGCTTCCTTAACAAAATGATCCCAGCTAGCCATCTTAACCTTAAACCTACCAGTCTCAGTATCATAAGCAGGAAGCCTACCATGCTCAATACTTAAAGGATCAACAATCTTATTACCCTCATAATCAACATAATCACCTTTTTTTATCTCACAAGATTTTCCTGCCAAATCCTTATTCTGATTATCAGGATTCCACTGGTATTTACCTTCATATTCTTTGTCTGCTATTAGCCATTCAGCAACAGGCACGTTCTGGTTCTTCCTGACCTGAGTCAACATCTGACCAGTCCTCTTATCCACAACCCTCACCACTGCCCTCTGCGGTTCCTCCTCAAAATGCCTAAACCTCAAACCACCCTCAGCCCAACCTTCTTCAGAAATCGGCCTCTCAAACTCACCAGTATGAACAACAACAGAACCACCCTGAGCTGTGTCAGCAGCAAAATCAATCGCTCTCCTAATCTCATCAGTCGCCATCTTCCTATACTCCTTAGAAAAATTACCCTGCTGATCCTGACCACTAAGACCCATCACATTATATGCAGAATGAGTAGTCAACTTTATCTCATTAATCTTCGCCAACTCCCTAATCGCTTCCCTAGTATCCTTACCATACATGCCAGGAGTCTGAGCCTGCCTGTTACCAGAACCAGCACCAGGAAAACCAATCTCTAAACTCCCTGCACCCTCCCTAATCTTAACAGCAAGACCCTGAACATTACCAGCAGCAATACCCATAGGAACACTCATACCAATATCAGCAACACCAACACCAATATCATTAGTAGAAGACTGATCAGAAATCTCATCAGCAACATGATAAGACCTATCCATCGGATGATAATAACCCTGATTAAAAATCATTTCTTGTCACCTGTTCGTGCTACTTGACGAAGTCAATGTAGCACCAGCTTCTTTTGGTCAAACTTTGGTAAAGTTTGCATTGATTAAAAATCATTTTTTATCCTCTTTTATTTTTTATACATATTTTTTATCTTATCCGCAAGCTCCTGACTTTTATTAAGTGTTTGCGAAATATGCTGACTAGCATTGTAAGCTCCAGCTTCAATATCCTCTTTTTTCTTATTCATCGCGTACTGCATATTCTCTATCTTCTGCCTCTCATCAGGGTTAACATATCCCTTATCCTGAATTTCCTGGTAAAGATTCCTAATCTCATTGTATAACTGTTTTGTCGGCTCCTTACTTAACTGAATCCTGTACTCCTGGTCTGCAAGATTCATCACTTCAGGCTTTTTTTCCTGCTCTGCCAATATTGTCTCTTCAAGAGGTTTTTCTTCCTCCTTCTTTGGCTTTTCTTGCGAAAATCTTTTAGTGTTAAATATTTGTTTCTCTTCTTCTGAAAAAAGATGAGTCACATCAACAGCTTTAAGTTGAGGAATCGGAATCTGCCTTTTCTGCCTCTCCTTATCTTCAAGCTCATCCTCACTCTCCTTAAGCAAGTCCTGCGCTTTCAGTATCTCCTCTTTTTTCTTTTTTTCTAACTCCTTAAGTTTTCTTATCCTATCCTCAACAGTCAAGTTTTTCAAATCATCAATATCTTCTTTTTCTGCCATAAAACTACCAAGCTAACAAACCATGACCTTTCTTGAAATTCTTATAACACTCCCAACTAACTCCTTTAATATGTTTTTTCGCCCTATCCTTCTCAACATCCTCTTCAGCCAACTCCTTACCAGACTTCCTCTTAGGCTTCACAACATTAAGCCCCTTCGGACCAACACTAATGAAAGGCGAAATGAAAGGAGTAAGCAATCCCTCTCTCTTCGGCTTCTGCTTAACCTCTTTAAGCTTTTCTTCCTTCTTAAACTCGGGTAAATAACCCTCACCAGCCTCTTTCAAATACTTCTCCAACTCATCACCCAAAGCTTCCATAGCTGCCTTGACAGAACCACTAATTGACTCCAACAACTCAAGATCTTCCCTATCCTTCAACTCCTTATATTTCTCACACTGCTCCTTAGTCCAAACATAAGACCTAAGATTCAACTCTAACTTACCAACATGAATCGGACCACGCTGATAACCCTCCTGCTGGAAAGACATCGACGGAGCAGTCCTGAACAAGAAATGAGCTATGATAACAGAATAATACTTCTTATTCTGCTTATTACTTTTATCATCAACAGGAAATTTCTTAGCCATAAACTCTATCTCAATCATAGAACCCTCAAAAGCAGAAATCAAATCAGGACTTGCAAGCCTCTTATCATCCATATGCAACCTCTTGATGTGCCTCAAGTAAGGCCTAACCCAATTCATATACATCTTAATAATATCATAATGCTGTCTCAAATACTGAATAGTAAATTTTCTCCTGTTCTTCAACTCATCAAAAGTCTTATCTTTCCAAACAATATAAGAATAAAGTTTCCTCTTCAAAACCTCCCTAACCTTCCTATTAAATCCACCCCTTTCAGTATCAACAACTTTCTCCACTTCCTCCTTTTTCTTAGGATGAGTAGAAAAGAAAAGATCAGGCAAAGTCGTGAACTGCAACTCCCTAGACATACCATAAACAGAACCAGGATTTTTCGCACCACCCTCAACCATATCAATAAAAATTCCCTTCAAAGTTATTTCTGCAGGCTCAGCAAGCTTCCTATCCTCCAAAAAACTATCCTTGTAATAATCAATCCTCTCATCCAAAACCCTAATCTCCCTAACCAACTGAAACAATTCCTTAACCATCTTACCAATAGTGGCCAAGAACTGACTAACCTTGTCCTGCTGCAAACCAAGCCTTTGCTGACTCACACCAAAAAACGCAGAATTTTCTGCAGCAGAAAAAACATCCTCTAACTTCTCAATATCTTCCTGAGGAAAACCCCAATCATTCTGCACCTGCTTAAGAATAAAATAATAACCCTCTTCCATCGCCAGATTCGGCCTTTCCCACGCCAACCTATAATGAGTCAAAGGCTTAGGATAACCAGTCTTTGTAAGCATGTGATGACTAGTCTCAAAAGATTCCTCACCACCAAGCTTCTCAAAAATCTCATCCTTCTTCGAACCCACAATATCACCGCTTTTCATTCATGAATTTGTTTTGCCTATTTATAAAAGTTTCTTTAAACAAACAGCCAACTAATAATAATATTTAAATACTACTTGTTTTCCCTCCAATAGGTATGGCAGAGTTTAAATTAGTCATTTCAGACCCTAAAACAGGGAAAACATTGCAGAGAGAAGTCAAAGACCAGTCAGCAAAGCCTTTTATCGGCTTAAAGATAGGAGACGCTATCAAAGGAGAAGCATTTGACCTGACAGGATACGAGTTTGTCATAACAGGAGGCTCTGACTACTGCGGATTTCCGATGAGAAAAGGAATCCAGACAATGAGAAAAAGAATCGTAGCAGATGCAGGAGTAGGATTTGCAGGCAAACACAGAGGTTATGACGTAAAAGATGTATACAGAAAAAAAACAGTGTGCGGTGACGGAATCCATGACAAGATATCCCAAATAAACCTTAAAATCACAAAGCAAGGAAAAACTTCTTTGTTTGAAGAGAAAAAAGAAGGAGAAGCAGCTCCAGCTGCTAAAAAGAAAGAATAATTCTTCTAATCTTTTTCAATTAAATTTATAAATAACACTCTTTTCCAATTGTCGCGGGTGATTTATTATAGCTAAGAAAAAAGTTGACACTATCCAGGCTGAAAATGATAATAATACCAGAAAGGAAGCTGAACAACCAGAAGTAAACATAGGCTTAGTAGGTCATGTAGATCACGGAAAAACAACACTTACTGAAAGACTATCAGGAAAGTGGACAGACACTCATTCTGAAGAGATGAAAAGAGGAATCACAATAAGATTAGGATACGCTGACACCATGATAAGGAAATGTGAATCCTGCAAAGGAGTTGAAGGATACACAGTCAAAGACAAATGCCCAAAATGCGGAGGCCAAACAAAAATCCTCAGAAAAATATCATTCGTTGATGCACCAGGCCACGAATCACTGATGGCAACAATGTTGAGCGGAGCAACAATAATGGACGGAGCACTACTACTAGTCGCAGCAAACGAACAATGCCCACAACCACAAACAAGAGAACACCTGATGGCTTTAGAGATCATAGGAATAAAAAATGTAATCATAATACAAAACAAGATAGACCTAGTAAAAAAAGAACAAGCACTAAAAAATTACAAACAAATAAAAGATTTCCTAAAAGGAACACCATACGAGAACGCACCAATAATCCCGATCTCTGCACAACACAACATAAACATAGACTTACTAATAGAAGCAATAGAAAAAACAGTACCAACACCAGCAAGAGATCCAAAATCAACACCAATAATGTTCGTCGCAAGATCATTCGACATAAACAAACCAGGAACAAAAATTGATGCAATAGTAGGAGGAGTACTAGGCGGCTCACTAAAACAAGGAAAACTAAAAGTTGGCGATGAAATAGAAATAAGACCAGGATATGAAGTAGAAGAAAGAAACCAGAAAATATGGAAACCAATATTCACAAAAATCGCAGACCTAAAAACAGGAGGATTATCAGTGCAAGAAGTAGGACCAGGAGGTTCTATAGGAGTACTAACATTCCTAGATCCAGCAATAGTAAAGTCAGACAAGCTATCAGGAACAGTAGTCGGACACAAAGAAAGACTACCACCAGTATGGTATGACCTAATCCTAGAAACACACTTGCTAGAAAGAGTAGTAGGATCTGTCGAAGACCTAAAAGTAGAACCAGTAAAAAAATCAGAAGCACTAATGCTGAATGTCAATTCTGCAGCAACAGTAGGAGTTGTCACTGACTTAAGCAAGGACTTGTTCAAGTGCAAACTAAAACTACCAGTCTGCGCAGACCCAGGCTCAAGAGTCACAATCTCAAGAAGAGTAGGTACTAGGTTTAGGTTGATTGGTTTTGGCATAATTAAGGAAAAGTTTTAATATATTTTCTATCCAAGGGGTGTTATCATGTCTGTTGCAAAAGATTTAATCGGCGGTTCTTGGTTTATGCACGAAAAAGAACCTTGGCAAGTTAAGAGGGTTGAGACTGTTGTTTGCGGTACACATTCTCATTCTAAAACAAAACTTCACGTAAAAAACTTATTTGGAGGTGGTGAGAAAGTTTTGGTTTTCGGCCATCAAGATCCAGTAGAACTTGTTGATATATTCAAGAAAGGTGCAAGTGTTATTTCTAAACTAAAAGAAAAAGTCCAGATAATGGACGGCCAATCATATGAAACGTTTGATGCTGAATTATCTAAAGAATTATTTGAAGAATTAAATGAAGGAGATAATGTAACCTTTGTAGATTTTAACGGAAGAATTATCGTACTAGACAAAAGAGCAAGAGCTTAAACATCAGCGAATATCCTATGCTTCTCTTTACCCTCTAACTCACTAAGTATCCTCTTCACCAAAGCCTTCTCAGGATCAGGCATCAACTTAACACGTTTCTTAATATCATCAAAACTCTCAAAAGGCTTATCTTTCCTAGCCTCTATAATCTCCCACATATGCTTTTTTCCAAGACCAGGAATCAATTCCAACTGGTGCATCCTAGTAGTCAAAGGCTGGGCTTTATTAAAGAACTCAATAAACCTTTTCTCATCCTTCTTCACCAAATCTTCAATAATAAAACTCAATTCCTGCCTTGCAGTACTAGTCAACCTATCAATCGGAAGCTTTCCAACAATATGATGGATCTCCTCCCTCTTACCCTCACCAATATAAACTTCCTGAGTAGGCTGCAAAGAAATACCTTTCTTAGGCACCAATTCCAACAAAGTAAAATGTTTCTTGCCAATAGCCTGAGTTATCGCAGTCTTCCTATGCATAGGCCTATCATCAAAAGGATAACCATTAGGCAAAAAATCTAGAACAACTGCAGTCTCCTCCCTACCTCTACCTCCTTCCTCTCTCACCTGCTGCTGTTCTGATTGGTCTTCCATAATCATTTCTCACTAGCATACTCCTGCACAACACCAACAATCTTCTTCAAGTTCTCCTGAGTCACAGTAACTGTGTAAGCCTGCAACAAAACCTTCAAGACTTCAGTGTTTGTAGGCATCAAATCAATAATCTTAATCATGTGCTCATCCTTCAATCTTGGAATGCTTAACTTCTCAAGCTTCTCCTTCAACTCCTCAGCCTTCTTCAAAGGAAAAGAAACAAACTGATTCAAGTACTCCTCAGTCTTATTAGCCCTAAAATTCAATTCCCCATCCCTCTTCTTGATCTTCTCAATCTCTTCCTTAAGCTCAACGATTGAAATCGGAGTCTCCTTCAACACTTCTGGTCTTGCCATCTTAAGCACTCTCCAAATGCACAGGGTGCACCATCAAAATCTTTTTTCTAGTATGATCCATTATTGCAACAGAATAACAAGTACCCTTCTTCTCGGTAATAGTTCCAACCTTACCATGAAACCTAGGCCTATACATTCCCTTCTGGATTGAAGGCTCTGCCTGCAACAAAACTTTCTGCCCAACCTCAAATTTCTGGAAATACTTTTTAAGGCTCAACTTGCCCCTTTGTCTTGGCTTTATCTGCAACTTATGCCTTGTTTTCCTTCTAAAACCGCCAATTCTTTTAACCATCTTACTCCCCCTGTTTTCTACTCTTTTGACTACCTAAATCTCTAAAACAACTTTTTTTACCTAATATAAAAAGCTTTCTACTCATCTTATGCTATTCCAGAGTGAAAAAACAAAAGGTTTAAATATTTGCGTTCTACCTTTAGCATTATTGTTAAAACTAGGGAGGGAAGAAAAATGGGATTTTTTTCACAATTAAAAGAAAAATTTAAAGGTTCTGATGATTCAGAAACAGGCGAGGAAGGTCAAGCAGAAGATTATGTTGAGCTTTCACAAGAAGCAGTAGGAGCACAACCAGACGCAAAAATAGTAGTCAGACCATTCACGATAGAAGACTTTGAAGACATAAAACCAGTGATTGATGTACTAAGAGAAGGATACACAATCCCATTAGTAAACATAAGACCTTTGAAGGATAAAGATTTGGTCGAGCTGAAAAGAGCAGTAAATAAGCTGAAGAAGACAACTGATGCAATCGATGGAGACATCGCAGGATTCGGAGAAGACTGGATTGTCGTAACACCAAGCTTTGCAAAAGTCTACAGAACATCACAGACAGCAGAAGTCAAATCTGAAGACGCGCCAGGCTCAAAAGACGAAGACTAAAAAACTTATTCTTTAATTTTTATTATTTTATCTTTAACCAAATAATTTATAAACTAAAACCAATTTTTTTATGATAAGGTGATATTATGGCAGCAAGTTTGAAAGGACCGCAAAAAATGAACATAGATTATGCAATAGACAGAAAAATATACGACGACTTTGTTCGACAATGCTCACAAAAAGGATACGTACCAAAAATAGTCGTAGAACGCCTAATGGCAAAATACGCAGAAACAGGAAACATATAAAAAAATAACTAATTCTTTAATTTTTTATTTATAAAAAATCTTGTCTGATAGCTCTTTTTATCTCTAACCTCTCTGCCAGTGTTATACTAAACCAGATATAGTCACTACTACCCCTCATTCCAACACCAATTGTTAAAGCATCTACAGAAAGATCCTCAAACATTTTTCTATCCAATCTTGGATCAATCCTTTTTGCACCTTTTGATTCTAAAAAATTGATGACCTCTTTTTCAGTAATACTCAGATTAATCTCTTTTCCTTCTATCACTATCTTTGCCATACCTAACTTCCTCCCAAAAAAAACTGATAAGACAGTAGAGATATTTAAACTTAATTCCAAACATCAAGAAAGAAAATAAAAATAGCCAGCGTTTTACCGCTAGCCGTACGCCACAGCCCAGATTTGAACTGGGAAATCCCGGAGGAAACGAGCTAACCTGGATTCTTCGTGTTATTACGCACTCAAGGCTTACGCTCCATAATCATTACTGATTAAGGATTCGCGCAGTACCAGGTTGTGCCACTGTGG
>Ga0315293_10005625_pt1 | contig 11791 bp, 6 predicted proteins | sample YL17G13_20_MG_FD_203071 | JGI IMG/M metagenome (GOLD analysis project Ga0315293, IMG submission 203071) | Sediment microbial communities from Yellowstone Lake, YNP, Wyoming, USA - YL17G13_20 | ecosystem: Environmental > Aquatic > Freshwater > Lake > Sediment | place: USA: Wyoming | collected... | reverse complement strand
CGGTAAGCACCGATTATGATACATCCGACAGATTGTATTTTGAGCCATTGACGTTCGAAGATGTAATGAATATCGTCGAAAAGGAAAAACCTGACGGCGTTATTGTTCAGTTCGGAGGACAAACGCCCCTTAAACTCGCGAACGCCCTGGCAAATGCCGGCGTGAAAATTATCGGCACGAGCCCGGACAATATCGATGCCGCTGAAGACAGAAAAAGATTCAATAAGATAGTCGAAAAACTCAAGCTCAACCAGCCGCCAAGCGGCACAGCAATGAATTACCAGCAAACCGTCAAAATCGCAAAGAAACTGGGCTATCCACTGCTCATACGGCCTTCATTCGTGCTTGGCGGAAGAGCTATGCAAATTGTCTATGACGAAACGGAACTGAAAAGCTGTGTTGAAAATGCCATCGCTGTTTCAGAAAAACATCCGATACTGATTGACAAATTCCTCGACGATGCAATGGAACTCGATATCGACGCAATCAGCGACGGGCAAACAATCGTTATCGGCGGGATTATGGAACACATCGAAGAGGCGGGCATACACTCAGGAGACAGCGCCTGCTGTCTGCCGCCATTTTCGTTAAGCTCCGGCCTGATTAAGGAAATAAAACGCCAGACGAAAATGCTTGCCCTGGAACTGAAGGTGGTAGGTCTGATGAATGTCCAGGTCGCGGTAAAAGACAACCAGATTTTCATACTTGAAGTTAATCCGCGAGCTTCGAGAACAGTGCCTTTTGTCAGCAAGGCTATCGGGGTTCCTCTTGCTAAAATCGCCGCAAAGGTAATGGCCGGCAAAACACTCAAAGAGCTCGGATTTACCGAAGAAATGCACCGCAGCTATTATTCCGTCAAGGAAGCGGTCTTTCCATTCCTGAAATTCCCCGGCTGCGATACACTGCTGGGGCCCGAAATGCTCTCGACCGGCGAAGTGATGGGATTATCCGATGACTTCGGCATTGCTTATGCGAAATCGCAGATTGCCGCCGGCAACAGCCTGCCGACGAGCGGAAACATTTTTATAAGCGTTAAAGATGCCGACAAGCCAAAGGCCGTCGAGATAGCAAAAAAACTCCATCAGATTGGATTTAAGATTCTGGCCACAAAAGGCACCTGCATCGAGCTGATTAAGAACAATGTGCCTTCGGAATTCGTACTGAAAATGACCGAAGGCAGACCGCATATCGTCGATTTGATTATCAATAATCAGATTGCCCTGATTATAAATACCACCATCGGTAAACAAACTATCAAGGATTCATTTGCAATAAGAAGAACCGCCCTCGACCGCAATGTGCCTTATACCACGACAATAAGAGGCGCGGCGGCGGTAACAAGGGCAATCGAATCTATGAAACAGAAAAAAATAGATGTGAAACCAATACAGCTTTATTACAAATAAGGGATAACCGTGAAAGCTATTCTGCTGCTTGAAGATGGGACTTGCTTTAAAGGCTCAGGTTTCGGAGCTGAGAGAAGAAAGTGCGGAGAAGTGGTTTTTAATACCGCTATGAGCGGCTATCAGGAAATACTTACAGACCCGTCTTATCATGAACAGATTATTACAATGACATATCCGCTTATAGGCAATTACGGCACAAACACACTGGATATCGAATCCAACAAGCCCTATCTGAGCGGATTTGTCGTAAAGGAAAACTGCAATTTCCCAAGCAACTGGCGAAATGATTTTTCGCTGGATGAGTATCTCAAAAAACATAATGTCCCTGCAATCGAAGATATCGATACCAGAAAATTAGTTATGCATATCCGCCAGGCCGGTGCAATGAAAGGGATTATCTGCACAAACGGAACAAGTATCAAAACCCTGAAAGAAGAGCTTGCTGAATATCCCGGCCTTGTTGACAGAGATATAGTAAAGAACGTCAGCACTGCAAAAAGCTATTCGTGGGACAAACCCGTCGAGAATGAATTCGGACAAATTTTCAAACCAGAAGCAAAATATAATGTGATTGCCTTCGACTACGGCATTAAGCAGAATATCCTGCGTCTGCTTGTTTCGCACGGCTGCAAGGTTACAGTTGTGCCGGCACAGACAACTGCTCAGGATATTCTCAGTCAAAAACCTGACGGCGTATTCTTAAGCAACGGCCCCGGCGACCCCGGGCCAATAAGCTACGCCATAGATACGATACGCAAGCTGCTGGGAAAGGTACCGATATTCGGGATATGTCTGGGCCATCAAATCCTCGGACTTGCCGTCGGCGGAGAAAGATTTAAATTGAAATTCGGACATCACGGCGCAAATCATCCGGTTAAAAACCTTGTTACAGGCAAGATTGAAATCACCAGCCAGAATCACGGTTTCTGCATCGACCCCGATTCGCTGCTCGACAAAGATGTACAATTTACACATATAAACCTTAATGACAATACGCTGGAGGGTTTTCGGTGTAAAAATATGCCTGCATTTGCCGTTCAGTATCACCCAGAAGCCTCACCCGGCCCACACGATTCAAATTACCTGTTCGATGAGTTTATCGAACTGATGGATAAGGCAAAATAATATTCCAACTCCCTGATGTATTCCGTCCCAAACCTTATGGTAACAGGTTAGCTTGTCTTATGTTGCCGGTTATGTTATATTAAATCGTATGACTATCAGGGACGAAAAACTGTTTAATAAATTACTGATTCCGGTAAAGAAAGTAACCTTTCAAAAAGGTTTTTTCCGGCTCACCCATTCATTCGGACCGGCAGGACTGAGAATATATCGAGACAAAACCATCAAAAATAGCGAGGGCTATCAAATAAAAATCCTGACAAAAGGCATTGAAATTTTTGCTGCTACAAACACCGGAGCATACTATGCAATACAGACTTTAAAAGACCTTGTGGCAATTTATGCAAACAGACTGCCTGCGTGCCTGATAAAGGATGAGCCTGATTTCAAAAGGCGAGGTGTTTATCTTGACTGCTCACGAGGAAAAGTGCCGAAAATCCAAACGCTCAAGGAACTGGTTGTGCGGCTGGCACACTGGAAGATAAATGAGCTGCAATTATATATTGAAAATGTATTTACTTTTAAACATCATCCTGATATCGGCAGGGGTTACAGTCCATTTACGCCGGATGAAATCCTCGACCTCCAGGATTTTTGTAAACTACACCACGTCAGACTCGTGGGTTCACTGGCAAGTTTCGGCCACTTTGAAAAAATTCTCGCCCTGCCAAAATACCGCCATCTCGGCGAACTGCCGGGCTATCGAGGATTTCCCGGCGGTACGACGCTCTGTCCGACAGACCCCGGCTCAATCAAATTCATCAGCGAACTTTATAGCGAATTTGTGCCGCTATTTGAGGCAGAGGATTTCAACGTCTGCTGCGACGAGACCTGGGAACTGGGTAAAGGCCGAAGCAAAAAACAAACAGACCGTATCGGAACAGGCCGAGTTTATTTGAACTTCCTCCTGAAAATTCACCGTTTATGTCAAAAATACGGCAAACGAATGAACGTATGGGCGGATATTGTGCTAAAATATCCAGGACTACTGAATCAACTACCAAAAGATATTGTGCTGCTCAATTGGGAATACGAACACAATGGTAAAAACATCTACAAAACCAAAGACATAGCCAAAACAAAAATTCCTTTTATGGTTTGTCCCGGCACAAGCGGTTGGCTGACACATGGAAGCCGATTACCCAATTCGATAGTTAACGTAAAAAATTTTGCTGAGCAAGGCCGCAAATATCACGCCGAAGGTCTGCTCAATACAGACTGGGGAGATAACGGACATCGTAATTTACTGGGAGTAAGTCTGCATAGTTTCGCTCACGGTGCCGCTATTAGTTGGAACGGCAAAGCGGTCAATAACGCTAAATTTACCGAGAATTTCTGCTTTCATTTTTTCGGCGAACATACCGGCCGATTAGCTGATATAATTCGTTTGCTGGGCGGAACTTATATCACCTGCGGCACTAAAGTGCCAAACAAAAACTGGCTGTATTCTGCACTCGTTGAACCTGTAAAAAACAACCAACCTGATAGTCCTATTGATTTGATGAATGAAAAAGGTCTGCGAAAAATAGCCGAACAATTTTCAGACGAATCCATCTGGCCAAAACTACCTAAACATGCAGGAAATTTTAAAAAAATCGCTCTCGAAGAACTGAAACTGGCTGCACGAATGGATTGTCTTTCTGCAAGACGGGCGATGGCTGCAAAATCGCTGCGGGCAGGCAAAAACATAAAAAGAAAAGAATTGCAGCTTTTAAAAAGACAAATGCAGAATATTGCGAGAGATTTTAAACGGCTTTGGCTGCTGCGCAATAAAGTTTCGCGTCTAAAAGACAATTTGCGATTATTTCAACAAGCATGCAAAGAATAAAAATAATGCGTATAGTTGGTTTAATGTCAGGCACATCTGCTGACGGCGTTGATGCCGCCGTTATAGATATCGGTAAAAACAAAATCAAACTGCTGGCTTTCGACACTTTCAAATATCCGCAGCAATTAAGAAAAAACATCCTTCAGACTGCCGAGCAGAAAATATGCAGGGCTGCGGATATCAGCCAACTGAATTTTGTTATCGGCGAGGTTTTTGCCGACGCAGTTATGAAACTATGCAGGAAAAACAAAATCAATTTAAAGACTATTGACTTGATAGGTTCGCACGGTCAAACCGTTTATCACAATCCGTCAGGCAAAATTCGCTCAACCCTTCAGATTGGAGAACCATCTATAATAGCTTACAAGACCGGCATAACCACAGTAGCAGATTTTCGGCCGAAGGATATGGCTGCAGGCGGACAAGGCGCTCCTTTAGTGCCGTTTGCAGATTACTGGCTATTCAGACACAAAAGAAAAAATCGTGCCATTCAGAATATCGGCGGTATCGCCAACGTTACTTTCCTTCCAGCAGGATGTAAACTTAAAGACATTATCGCCTTCGATACCGGCCCGGGAAATATGATTATCGACCAAATTACAAACATTTTCAGTAAAGGAAAATTACATTACGATAAAGATGGTAAAATTGCTGCCAAAGGCAAAATAAATAAAAAACTGCTCAATGAAATGATGCGGCATCCGTTTCTGCGAAGACTGCCTCCGAAATCAACCGGCAGAGAAGACTTTGGAATAATTTACACCGACGAATTTATTAAAAAGGCCAAAAAACGGTCAATGTCCTTCGAGGATGTGCTTGCTACAGCAACTGCTTTTACAGCCGTCAGTATCGCTGACGCATATAAGCGATTTCTGCCCGGTATGCCGGATGAAATAATCCTCTGCGGCGGCGGTGCACGAAACAAAACATTAACTAATATTTTGAAACAAAATTTCAACAAAACTATAATTCGGTTCAGCGATGATTTCGGTATAAGCTGCGATGCAAAAGAAGCCGTTTCATTTGCTATCCTGGCTTATGCGACTATTAAAGGCATAGCAAACAATATCCCCGGCGCTACAGGGGCAAAAAAATCATTGGTTTTAGGAAAGATTATATCTGCACAATGAAAAAACACGGACTACTTCCGGCAACAGAAAAGGCCAACAGCAGAACAAAAAATATCGACAGGCTTACAACCAGTCAAGTCGTGAAACTCATTAATGCTGAAGACAGGCTCGTTGCGCCGGCAGTCGGCAAAGAATATAAACAAATTGCTGCGGCAGTCGATATGATAGTCGAGCGATTCAAAAGAAACGGCCGATTGTTTTATGTTGGAGCCGGCACAAGCGGCAGACTCGGTGTATTAGACGCTTCCGAATGCCCGCCAACCTTTGGAGTAACGCCGAAATTGGTGCAGGGAATAATCGCAGGCGGAAAACGGGCATTGGTAAGAGCAATCGAAGGGGCTGAAGATAAAACCAATGACGGAGTTGCCGCTATAAACAAAAACAAGATTTCCGCAAAGGATGTCGTTGTCGGCATCGCAGCCTGCGGTCTGACGCCTTTTGTGAGAGCATCTCTCAAAGAAGCGATGAAAAAAGGAGCCGGCACAATCTTCATCACCTGTGCGCCGGAATTCGTTAAAGATATCACGGCTCAAATAATCATCAATCCTGTCGTCGGCCCGGAGGTCATCACCGGCTCAACAAGAATGAAGGCAGGCACTGCAACAAAACTCGTACTTAATACACTTACAACTACCGTTATGATAAAGATGGGCAAAGTTTACGGTAATCTGATGGTAGATTTAAAGGCAACAAATAATAAATTGCGCGACAGGTCCGTCAGAATTGTCTCACGACTGACCGGCCTTTCACGGACAAAGGCCGGCAATCTACTCAGGCAGGCAAAGGGGAAAGTCAAAGCTGCGATTGTGATGCGCTATCGCAAAGTTAATTTAAAACAGGCTGAAAATATTCTCAACAAATACGGCGAGTCTTTGAGAAAGGCCATTGGCAAGTGAACGAATTTGCTCCTGTACAACACCTGGCTGGTTTCCTAAGCAGTATTGATTTAATAATAGTTGCATCAGCTGTTCTCCTGGTTTTTGTCATTTCCTACGTTTTCGGACGCAAAGAAAAAGATACAAATGATTTTTTCCTCGGCGCAAGAAAAATTCCTTTGATTGTAGCCTGTTTGTCTTTTGTCGCAACTGAAGTCAGCGCATTGACAATTGTCGGCGTGCCTGCAACTGCCTACAGCGAAAACTGCCAGTACCTGCAATTCTTTATCGGCTCAGCAGCAGCACGCATTTTGGTGGCGTTTTTGTTCATTCCTGTCTTTTATAAATATAACTGCACGAGTATTTATGAATTTTTAAGACATCGTTTCGGCCCCGAGACTCAGTATGCAGGCTCAATTTTTTTCTTTATCACACGTCTGACAGCGTCCGGCGTCAGGTTATACGCTGCCTGTTTGGGAATCAGTATTATCTTAGGCTGGAATCTGGCGCAAACACTGCTGATTTTTACAGTCGTGAGTATCATTTTTATCGCGTTCGGCGGAATAAAAGCGGTTGTATGGGCCGGTGCATATCAGACAACCGTATTCTTTCTGGCAGGTATTGCATTAGTAATATATCTCTCCCTGCATATCCAAGGCGGTTTATCTACAGCATGGCAGATTGCAGATAGTGCAGGACGGTTAAGTATTTTTAAATTCGATTTTAATCTCAACGACCCCACAACTTTCTGGGCAGGCACTGCTAACGCGTTCTTTATCGGTCTGGCAGTCTTCGGTACCGACCAGGAATTGATGCAGCGACTGCTTACCGTTAAAACCAGAAAAAAAAGTCAAAAGGCAATTCTTCTGACGATAGCAACGGCGTTTCCAATTTTGTGCATATACCTTGCAATAGGCACTTTGCTTTATGTGTTCTTCCGGCAAAACCCGCAAGTGCTTCAGCCGGACAAGGCTAAAGAGGTTCTTTCACATTTTACGGCAAATTTTCTGCCAGTCGGACTAAAAGGGCTGATACTTTCAGCAATCATATTGGCCAGTATCGATTCGCCATTGAGTTCTCTGTCGTTATCGTTTGTGATGGATATATACCGGCCGCTTATTAAAAAAGGGGCAACGGAGAAACATTACCTGATTGTTTCACGAACAGGAGTAATAACCTTTGGTCTGATTCTGGCGATTATTGCTTTTGCCTGTGAGCCGGTAGAGAATATTCTGTGGTTTGCATTCCAGATAATTTCCTTAACCGGCGGAGCAACATTAGGCGTTTTTCTGCTCGGCGTTCTTACAAAAAGAAAAATCAACATCGGCAATGTTGCTGCAATGATTATCAGTACAATATCTGTGACAATCCTATTAATTCTATCGCATCAAAGTTACATTAATTTGGCCTGGAGCTGGCTGATAGTCTTAGGAACAGTGGAGACGTTTGCATTAGGTTGTCTTTTCAGCTTATTTAATAAAAAGACACGAGAATGGAGCCAATGAGAGACGTCCGGCCTCTATCTGTCCTGCCAGACATTCCCAAACTCTGCGAAGTCCAAAAAGTTCACAATTTCGTCGGCATCGAAATCGCCCGGAATTCCCGGCCCCTGCAACAGCCAGTTGTCAGCTATCACGGCCACATCGCCCCAGCCGATAGAGCCATCGCAGTCAAGGTCGTAAATGTTGTAGGCGACGTAGTTCTGGTCCGGCTGGTCGGCCAATATAACAACGTAGCTTATCCCATTTGGCTCAAATGTGTAATATTTTTTCGCCGGCGTTATAGTCCCTGACCATCCGTAATCAACCCGGACCTCATAAAAGCCGTTGACATCAGTTGTGCCCTGATATCCCCCGCTATCGGCGCTGACCACTACGCCTTCTATAGGCACATTACATTCGTTCTTTATGCAGCCGGAAATGGCAAAGATCAAAAGCGTGGCGGTATAGTTGTTCACTTCATCGGCGACAACGTTGTTATACCATATGCTGTTTGGCTCAAAATTGTAACCTTCCTTTTGCGGCGTTACGCTGCCCGACCAGCCGTAATCGACCAGCAATTTGTAATAGCCGTTGGCATCTGTCAGGGTAATATCGTTATTATCTGTCCGCACCAGGACATCTCCGACAGGCGTGTTGCCATCCTGTTCAAACACATAACCGGAAATTTCAAAAACAAGTTTTTTGAACGTTACATATACGGCGTGATTAGCCGTAATATTGCTCAAAGTATATACAGCCCCGCCGCTCTGGACGCTGTTGCCGTCTAAAAACCACTCGTCAATCTCGTAGCCCTCATTGGGTATGGCGTTGTAATCCTGACTTGCTCCATAATTTATGAGAATCGCACCGCTGGGATTTATTAAACCATTTGGACCTGACGAGGCAGTAATAGTATATTGGGTAATCGCGAAGTTTGCCTGGACAACATAGTTGGCATCCATCAAGACAGTGGTGCTTGATGAATTGGGATTAGCAACTTTGCCAGCCGTTACCGCTGAACCTGTCCAATTAACGAAATGGTAGTGCAAATCTGGTATAGCATTGATATCAACAACTGTCCCGCTGCTGTATTGGTGAGTACCAGGCGCCGGGATGGTGGAGCCGCCAGAAACCGAAGAAATTGTCAAAGTTTGCATTTGCGGCGTAATTCCCGTCACTTTTACATCGTCGATATTCCAGCCGGAATATTGCCTGGATGAATTTGTCGTCCCCATGCCCCAGCGGATATACACGGTCAGCTGGTTGTCGGCGATAGCGGAGATATCAAAAGTTTGCAGTGTCCAGCTTGAATCCGTAATTACCGAGGGGTTTTCCCAGATGGTACTCCAGCTTGAACCGTTATTCGAAACCTGAATATAGGCATGGTCATTTTTGGGTCGTTCGACGTTTAGCCAGCGATAAAACGTCAATGTCACAGCCGCTCGATTCGTGCAGTTAATAGCCGGCGTTTTCGCCCACCGCGTGGAAGTAATCGAATTCTCATAATCGCCCAGCAAATTATAGCCGACAACATTGGCGCCGGTGTAGCCGGCCGTAGGATCATGATTGCCGGACTGCCCTCCGGAACCGGTGGGAGCTCCCCATTGCCATAGACTATCCAATGTCCAGCCGGGGTTGGTGTCCATGTTTGCCATGTAAATAGCGTCGATAATATTAATCGAAACCGTTGCGATATTAGAATCCCCGCCATCCGGCGGAACACCGCCATCATTGGCTTTGAAAATAAAATTGTCCGGACCGACATAACCGGTAGCAGGTGTATAAATGACCTGGTTGCCGTTGCTGGTCAGTGTGTATGGAACAGCAGTTATGCCGCCTGCACCTGGGTCACTCAAACTGCCGGTGGTCGGCAGTGATGTAATAATATAACTCAAGACGCCCGGCGGATTAGGTAAACCTTCATCAGCAGCCTGCAGAGTGATTGTTATCGCTGTATTTAACAATGTCGTAACATTAATATCATTGGCGGTGGGTGGCCGTCCATAAGAGATATAATCAATCGCCTGTCCCAGGTTAACGCGAGGTTTTGTGATGGCAACTTTGTTATCGATGATATTATCGCCGGTAGAAGTCAAAATAGTTCTGACCTCTGATGGGGAAAGGTAACTGCCCCTGATGGCTTTGGCAGTGGATTGCAGACAGGCCACGGCGCCGGCGGCGTAAGGACATGCCGCCGAAGTACCCCCAAAAGAGCTGTAATAATCTCCCGACGAATATCCTCCTGAGTTGATAATATCCGTAGTATAGCATTGATTGGATGGCGCCAACACAGTAAGAAAAGAGGCTGTATTAGAGTACGATGTTACCATATCTGCGGCAGTATTATCGATAGCATAATAACCCGTGGAACATCCACCCGAATATTTGGTTGCACATGACGAACTGCTGATACACGGATAATAGGTGCCAAAAGCAGCGTCATAAACGGCTCCCACCGAAATCACACTTGAAATACATGACGGCCACGCTATCGAATCGCAGTATCCGTCATTACCCGATGAAGCAAGTACTGTAATTCCGGCCGCGACGGCGTCATTGGCCGCTGTCGTCATGGAAGAATAATAGCTGTCGCAGGTGCTATAATTGCGCCCTCCGCCAAAACTGGTGCTTATAACTAAGATAGGATAGGCAGGGTTGTCGTTCTTATGTGTTACACACCAGTTCCAGGCCGCAACCATTGCATCGTTATAAGCTGATCCGCCGGAACCAAACGTAATCTTTAACGCGTAAAGCTTCGCATTGTAAGCAACGCCTCCCATATAATCGCCTACACTCCCTAAATCGCCCGCAGCAATCCCGGCACAGCAAGTCCCGTGCGCCTGGGTGCTGTCCGGCATCGGGTCAGCGTCGCTGTCCCCGTAATCGTAACCGCCGATTACTTTGTTATTCGGAAACCCGCCGTTGCCAAGCATTGGATGTCTATAATCAATTCCGGTGTCGCAAATCGCTATAGCGATGCCTGCGCCGTTATAACTGGAGCGGTAAGTATCCGCGTGCATCAGGGAAATTCCCTGTCTAAGATGCGGCTCCAAAAGATACACAGGTTCAACAGATATCACTCGCGGGTCGTTTTTGAGCTTTTCTAAACCCTGTAGTGTGACCTCTCCCGAAAAACCCGCCTGATTATCGAAGCGATATCGCAGCTTGAACTCACCTGCGCTCAGTGCCGATAACATGGGGGTCTGGATTACTTTTATTTTATCCTGGAGCAATTTCAGGGACTGCTTTGAATGCCAATCTGTTTTTGCCTTTGTTTCTACAGGTTCGGCTAAATTAACAATGACTTTTACCCTCTCTTGCCCCTTCTCAAAACCCTTCATAATGTCATTGCAATTGATGAGTTTTCCTGCTGAGGGGCTGGATGACTGCTCTTCCGTTTTGGTCGTGCAGCCGCAGTTGCTATTGGGCTCATCGGCTGCCGCTTCAGTAACCATGGATATGTGTAATATCAAGCCCAAAAATAACAAAAAGATATATTTGTTCGGGTATGAAAAATTAGGTTGGTTTTTTTGTCTACTCGATAAAAGATTTGCGTTTCTCCTAAGTGTCAACGTTTCCATTATCTTCATCCTACCTTCGCTTTCTACCGAAAGACAAACAAGTATTATCATCATAAATCAAGCGTAAGTCAAGATAAAAAAGACATTTTTACGTGATAAAGTACTTGAAATGGAAAATATCTGACCGGGCCGCTCCATTTAAAAAGCAATATAAACCTGCATCTTGAAAAGGACGCACTGATATTATTCAGCGACAATTTCGATGATTACCCTGTCTTACTCAAAAATTCGAACTTGTTTTATTTCAACGACTTATGTAAACTCCCTGAGTCGTTGTTAAGATTCGATATTACAGCAATATTCGGGAGAAATCAACTTGAAAATGCTTTGCAGGCTCATCGGGAACCTATTTGCTGCCCTGTTCAAGA
>Ga0315293_10005624_pt1 | contig 11793 bp, 14 predicted proteins | sample YL17G13_20_MG_FD_203071 | JGI IMG/M metagenome (GOLD analysis project Ga0315293, IMG submission 203071) | Sediment microbial communities from Yellowstone Lake, YNP, Wyoming, USA - YL17G13_20 | ecosystem: Environmental > Aquatic > Freshwater > Lake > Sediment | place: USA: Wyoming | collected... | reverse complement strand
CTTGGCGTCGGTATGGGTAGAGTTTTCCTTCTCCACCCTCATCTTCTTCGGGATGTAACTCCTGCATGCGTTTTAGGCTCCACTGGCCATTTTTACTTAATTCTAACTTTTCTACTTCAGATTTCAACATTGGCATAGTTTGTTTAAGTTTTTCAGCATTTTTTATTTGCTGTGCGATTTTCTTAGGGTCTTTGTGAGACATAGGACTTGGTCCTGGTAAATTAGTAGGCTTACCGCCTCCTCCTTGCGTAGGAGTTCCTGGTAGCGAAATTTTAGGTAGTTTCGGTACTGGATTTTTAGGTATTGCAGAATTCTTTGGGACACCAGGGGATATTGGTATTACAGAATTCTTTGGGACGCTAGGAGATACTGGTATCTTGAGCGCTTTAGAGAGTTCAATTAATTTTTCTAATTTTTTAATCAGATCTTCCATATGGCTTATTATACCAGGTGGGTAAGTAGCGAAGAAATGCCCCCTCGTTTTTCTACCATTATAGTTTTAGAAAACATAGCTTTTGCCTCACTTCCGTGGTCAATTACGATGATCGATCGATCCCTGGATAGCTTCTCAAGCAGTTCTATCACTACCTCTTTGCCCGATGCGTCAAGACCATCAAATGGTTCATCTAGGATGATTGGATTGATAGAGATGCCGAAATTCTTCTGTAAGATCTCTACTACAGTGAAGTCTACACATAAAGATAGGGCTCTCAGCTCTCCACCAGACAAACTACCAATAGACACATCGATACCGTCCATTATCAGCGACTCAGAAAATTTAGCCACTACGTCGCCCTTTGAGGTCTGCTTATAAGAATTCAAAGAATACGAGGCTGTTGGCCATACTAATTCTATGTATTTAATAACTGTATCATTGAAAGAATCGACAATAGAATCAAGGACATAGGCTGGTGCTCCAGTCGGGGAATAGATGGAAGATAGTGCTTTGTAAAACTCTAAGTCTTTGCTCTTATTATCATTTTGCGCCTCACAAATTGCGGCTAGATCACTTAACTTATTGATTTTATTTAATAAATCCATGTCTTTTAAAAGTTTTACGTTATTAGATTCGACGAGGTCTTGCTTCTTACTGATGAGTGAATTAAGGTTGATAGCTATCTGGCTAGCCGTATTGAAGCTTTCTAATTCTTTGTTTTTCTTAGCAAATATCTTTGATTTCATATTATGGATATCATTTTCTCTTGAGACAATGACATCTTGTTCGTCTATTTGCAACTTACACGACACTGCTTCGAGCTTAAGGCTTTCTTGCTTTTGGTCATGATGCTGCCTTGCATTCTCTGTACTAATCGTAGAACCGCATTCTAGGCAGGTATCACTCATTTCAAACTCATGGATACCGACATTAATCTTTTTGTACTGATTATGCAGCATAGTTTTAGTCGTCTTAGCAATTAGAATCTCTTTCTCTTTGAGAGAGAGTTGATTCTCTAAGCTAATATAGTGAGACAAATCGGGTTTAGGTACTTCTTCTATGGATAGAAGTTTGACTTGGAGTTCTTCTATTTCTTTAGTGAGCTCATTGTTTTGAATAGCGATTTCATCTCTGTCTATCAGAGATTCCCTGTATGCCTCTATTTTTGATATAGCTGTAGTATGCTTAACATGTAGCACACTAATGGCTAGTGATATTTCTTTGATATGTTCGTCTGCGATTTTTTTAAGTTCTTGGAACTTGTCTAGGTCTAGGAGTTTGAGGAGAAAGGTCTTCTTGTCAGCATCATTTAATGATATGAATCGATTAGAGCCACTCTGAGCACAGTAGGCAGAAATTATAAACTGGTCATATGTAAGTTTGATAATTTTTTCAAACTCTTCTTGGGTAATGTTAATATTAACGCCGTTTTTGGTAAATTCTGTTCCTTTTGGTCTAGTCCGTTTAACGGTATATGTATCGCCATTTGACTCAATAGTTGCGCTTGCAAAGCCAGATTTAGTTCCTCGACGGAGGATTTCAGAGGCAGTAATTTTTCTAGGAACCTTATCAAAGAGTGCGAATGATAAGCTATTGAATATCGCCGATTTTCCTGCGCCGTTTGCTCTGCCGCTGTCATGATTCCATCCTTCTACTAGAATTAGTCCAGTATCATCAAATGATATACTAGCTTTCTCTATACTGAGAATATTTTCTATTTCTAATTCTTTTATTTTCATCTTTTACTCGGTGGTTTGTTGATAACGAGCTCATCCTTCTCGTTATACACAAGCCATCCGTTTTCAAGCGATGTCTCAAGAGAACACGTTTCTATTAAACGAGGTACCTCAACGAGCCAATAATTATCGTCTCTTCTAGTCTTTGTAAGAGACTCATGGTCTTGATCTCTTGTCGTATTTGTGTACTTATCCATTATCTCTGTCACTCTATGTACAGCGATAGTGGGCATCTTTCTGAACAGCTTATGACCACACTTACAGTCGAATTCTTTAACTGTAGATAATGTAATCAGGTTTTCAGACCGTCCGCAGGATTCACAATGGAACACGTATCTTGGCATTAGAAGTTTATACCCACACCAAGACCAATAGATTTCTTGTCCATCTCTTTATTCGCCTCACCATGAATACCTACGAAAACTGGACCAAATAGCGTGCCAGTACCATGAACATAGTATTGTTTTTCTGTATTTGCGCCAACTTCGGCTCCAAACTTCTTCTTATTAATAGAGATAGTTTTACTAGACTCTAGCTCTTCAATAGTCTTCTTATAGGAAGACTCTTTGGTATCAAAGTCTTTCTTAATCTCTTCAATCCGTTTTTTATGAATTTCTTCATACTTAATCTCAATAGCAATCAATTTTTGTTTTTGCTCTTCTTGAATTTGCGTGATCACTTGGCTAGATTCAGAGTCCTCAGATTCAGAAAACTTCTTAATTTCAATCGTGCCATCTGGTTTGATTATTTTGTAATAAGAGGTTTTCTTCTTACTGCGCAGCGTTTTGTTCTCACTAGTTAGTAAGGTTACTTTCTTTTCAGATTCAGCAATAGTTTTATTATAATTGCTTATTGTAGCATCCATGGTCTCTTTAACCTGTATTAACTCTTTGCTATGCGTCTCTTTTAAAACGGATATTTCTTGACTATACTTCTTAGTGAGACGCTCCTCTATATCCTTGGTTGGATAGGTGATTGCTCCAATAGCTACACCTGCAACTAATGTTAAAACGTATCTCGCCCATTCTTTTTTCAGTAGCTCTGTTAGGAAACTCATACTTGCCCGACCCCTTCCCCGTGGAACATGTCCCGGAATGCTTGTTTACTTAAATCTAATTGGTTTTCTAAATCTGAATTTCGGGGAACAACAACAACGCCACCAAGAGTAATCAGAAGAGAAGCTACAGATAATGCATTACCAATACTAACTCTACAAACTTTGGCTGGTTCAATAATGCCTGCTTTCATCGGATCGACGAGTTCATGCTTATTTGCATCAAATATAAGATTTGGAGGCGTTGTGCGATTAACTATATTTCCTTTGATTGCATTCCAAACTACATCAACATCTTCACCACAGTTAGACAGAAGAAGTGCAAAAGGTGCCCTTAGTGCTTCTACCATGATAGACCATGATGGTTTGTAATCTTTGTGGTTAGCGATAATATCTGCTAGGACAAGGTGAACTCCGCAACCGCCGGGGATAATGCCTTCTGCTATAGCAGAACGGATAGCCTCAACAGCATCTTCTACTCTGGCCTTCTTTTCACGCGCCTCTAATTCAGATCCACCACCCACCCAGATTGTGGATACTCCACCAGTCAACTTACCAATAGACGCTTTGATATGCATCTTGTCTTTTTCACTTGGGGCTACTTCTGCAATAGCTTTTAACTCTGCAACACGCGCATCAATAATGTCCGTAGATACTTCAGATGTAATCAGGCCTTCATATAGGTTTACCTTAGCTCTTAAGAATCGGCCAAAACCGTCAGATTCATCATTTAATACAATTCCATTTTCTATGGTAATGGGATCAAATACAAAACCACCTGTATAAGCGGCCATATCACTTAGGAACATGGTTCGTGAGTTTGCATATCCGCCCATTGGGGTTTTTACAGGAATAATTGTGTAGCCGCTCTTTGTAGATTTGGCGCACTTATCTAATACTATATCTGCAAATCCATGAGCAAAAATGATTAGTGGCATTCCGTATAACTCAGATCCACCCTCTAAAGCAGTCTGAATGGTTGCCATCACTTTCAAATCATTAATGGTTCCATCATACAAGAAAACAATACCATTGTCCATTTTAGATTGTTGGTTTGTCTTATCATTGATAAATGCTGGTCCAATACTTCCAAGATCTCTAAGACCCGAAGTGACGATAAAACCATCCATAATTTCTACCCGAATACTGGCATCTTGCGATTCCTCCACAAGAACAGTTCCATCCTCACCAGCAGCAAGAACAGCCTCAACAGCGGCTCTAGCTATCTTAAGGTCGCCGTTAGCTGAGATAGTTGCTACGTCAGTTAGCTCTTCATCGGATTTAATCTTCTTTGCATTGTCTTGTAGGAATTTAACAATTACATCTTCATAAACTTGCTGAAGTTCATTTACCATACGCTGAGGGTTGTATTTAATGTTATCTTGTAGAAATTTCATACCGTGCTTAGTGATAGCATTAGCAAGGACGATAGCTGTAGTTGTTCCGTCGCCTGCCTGTTTTGCAGTATTAAGGCAAATCTCTTTAGCAGCATCAATAATCAAATTGGCTTCTGCATTTGCGACACCAAGATGTCTAGCAACAGTAACGCCATCTTTAGTTGCGATTGGAGATAGACCTTCACGCTCTAAGAGAACCGGACGACCGCCTGGACCAAGTGTCGAGCCGACAATTGTTGCCATATCATCTAGCGTCTTAGATACTAAGTCCTTTAACTCAGCTCTATTGGTAATAATCTTCTTGGCTTTAGATTTCTCGTAAAACATATTTAGTTCCTTTACTTAGGTTGTCTTTAGCCCATAAAGGCTGTAGATTTGTAAAATGGCAAGCATCTAACAATTCAGCTCTATTTGAGAGAATAAAGGAACTGAGCGGTTTGATATGATCTATATGCCAACTACCATAGTTAGTCCAATTCATTTCAGGTTGAAATTTTGATTCTATATAGGTCTTTAACTCAGCCATAGAACAACCAAGATCTCTAACAGCAGAGCCTGATTTTTGGCCATTAGAAACGGCATGTGTTAGTCGACTTCTTAATATATTTGCTAATTTATACTCTATATCGTGAAGTTCTCTATTTTTACGATATGATTTGTTGTAAATAAGAACCTTATCAAGGTTATCTCTTTGATAAATAGTTGCTTTTTGTTTTTGTTTACTAGCAAATTGATTGTCGGTTTTATAACGATTAATACAGTAGGAATGCTCGTATTCCGTTTTATAACACGGCCTACATTTGCCACTTTTAGTTTTAAGTGATATTTCAATATTGCATTTTAAGCATTGTTTATTTTTCATTATGTTCTTTTACCAACTTCTCACACTTCTTAAGTTGTTTTGAATCTGTTTCAAAACCATGGTAACTATGGCCTAGTTTAAGGGCTGCTTTTAGTGAAGCGGTTCCTCCACCGTAAGGATCGAATATTATTGAGCCTGGTAGGCAGTCGGTCATTCTTATAAGTAATTCTGCGAGTTCTGCGGGGTATGATTCGTCTAGTGAACCTGTTTCTATTTCCCACGTATTACCTGGACAGGTTACATCTGATTCTGTTTTTAGATATTGTCTAATTGGAAGACGATCTAATTTCCAAACATTACCATTACAGAAATACATAACATACTCATGGGAGTTAACTAAATTGATTTCAGACCGTTTGCCTGGAAACCAGGTCTTCTTAATAACTAGGTTATCAATATGTGTGAATCCAGCATCAGACATAATTTTACCTAATTCAAATGGTCTCCACTTAGCTTCTATAGGTGCATAGCAGATAAGAAATACAATCCCATTTGGAACCATGTGGTTTTTTAGTCTAGCTGCAAACTCTGCAAATGTGACGGGATCATATCCATCTCGTTTCCGAATGGGAATTCTAGTAATTGCAACTTCTGTATTTTTAGGCCAAATTGAGTCTGGACTCATTGGAGCAGAGTCTTGAACTCTCACAGTTGTATTAAAAAGACTAAGTAAATTGCTCAATTGAGACCCCTTATATGAAGTAAGGGGATTATACTAAGATGATAAAGTATATTGTATAGCTCTAAGTAGAGCTTAATGTTGCTTCTAAATCTTGGTTAAAATTTTGATCAAATACTCTTTTATTCAAATCTGACAATTCAGCTAGGAATTTATCGCAATCTGATAAGTCGAAGCTAAGGTTATAAGCTACAATATCGTAATTGTAATCTGATCTTTTGGATCTTAAGTCGGCATATTTAAATAATTGCATATTAGTTTCATACGTCTTGATTGTATCGCTAATTGCATTTTTATAAAACTTTAAATCTACAGCCATCTCCATTTTCTCTGTATTATTGAAATATGATCCATTAGCATCGTTAGACATATGGGTATATGTAGAAAATCTAACAGAAACTTCACTTGCTTTGAATATTTGTTGAAAATAACGTTCTACTTTAACTTCAAAGTTATTTGGAGCCAGATGAGCCAAATCCGCCCTCCCCACGACTTGTATTCGTGTCTATAGAGTCTACCGACTCCATATAGAATTGATTAGAATATGGACTCATAATGAGTTGTGCGACTTTGTCACCCTTATTAATAATGATTGGCTTTGTTCTCATTAATGGGATACCGTCAGCGTCTAAACCTTCAATAAGATTGACGTTGGTCATAATAACATGTACAATGCCGCGATAATCTTGATCGATAACACCAGCGTACACAAGGTGACCTTGTGAGCCAAGACCAGATTTGGTTGTGATCTCTGCCCAAGATGACATTGGTAGCTTAAAGCGAATATTAAGTGGAATTTTCTTAACTTGACCTGGAAGTAGATAAATGTCTTCTGTAGAGTAGACGTCAAAGCCGGCATCATTCATATGGGCTTTAGATGGCATTTTGCCACCCTCTTCAACTTGAACTTCAATTTTGAATGTCTGCTCTTGAATAGTTTTCATATACTGCTTTATATCAATCATTGAAATTTCCTTCTTGCTTGAATAGGGGTGCTATAGTCTTGGCAACCGTATAAGCTCCATAAACTATTGCTGCTAGCCATACAGTCACGGCAACGCTTACTATAAGCAATCTCTTAGTTAGCATTTTATATATATCCATATCATCATTCATGTGATTATGATACCAAATTGACACAATCATTATAATTTGAAAATATATTTTGAAAACTGAGTTAAAAAGTGCGATGTTGTTTGTAACATAAGATGTAGAGCTTTTGAAAACTTTTACTTAACTAATCTAATCTATACTACCCTGGATGTCAGAATAAATATGCGTAAACGCATATTTTTGTTTTGTAAACAAAACAAGTGAAGTGAAGAGAGAATTTAGAATTCAGGAATTAGAATCGAATTCGCTCATCTGGACAGGAGCCATGCAAAAGATGGCTTGTTCTTAATCATGCGTTCGATAGTAGACTTACTCACCCTACTTACTGTTTTAGTAAAAAAATAATTTACCACATAATAATAATGATTAGTTTGCCCAATAATTAAAACGATATGACCTTTTTTAGATTTAGTCCATTCGTATTGTAGCAATAGACTACCGTGTGTAGATAGGTGGTTCTCTATGGAAGCTGTTGTGGGAGATGATATCTTGTGTGTATTAAATACTTTGCATATTGTATTAGACAACATGCTATGGGAAGTACCTTGGGTACGAGTAGTTTGAAGTGTTGTTTTCAGTTCTTTTAAAGAAGACTTTTTTCCACACCATTTTAACGCGTTTACTAACGCTAATGGTCCACAACTGAATTGATCTTTTTGTTTTAAGAATCTCATTATGGCCTTTAAGTGGACGCGGGAAGCGGATTTGCACCACTGAAGCCTTTCGGCGCCGGATTATGAGCCCAGCTACTTTGTCTACTTGTTTATCCCGCAAATAGCATTATACCAAATGAAATCTAATACTTAGAGTAATTTTTTCTCAATTTTAGCAAATTGAGACTCGATATCTTCGAGAGATGGAAATCCAGCATCAGTAAAAGATAGTGCTGCTTTTGTTGCGGGTGCTGGTGCTACTACTGGCGCAGAGATAGGGTGGACAAACAATGCTTTCTCTGCTTGACGTCTCCTAGTCAAGCCTGCAATCACGTTGCCTCCAGCTTTGTTCCACTTCTCAAATTCGCCCGCTGCACCAACATAATCCTGAGCATTGAGTTTCTTAAGAAGAGTGGATTTACTAAACGCACCAGTACCGATGTTGTAAGCTAGTGCAAGAAGCGCAGCAAACTGATTGTCGGTTACAGGAACTGTGAGTAGTTTTTCTACTTTGGCGGCAAAGCTATTTAAGTGATGCATCAAGAGGGCTTCTGCACGTGCTTCTGTAATGGCAGGATCTTTCATGGATACTTTCGTACCGTCTTCATAGAAAGTCGTCCCAATTCCTATCGTAGGAATTTTTACAGAATCAAGATATGGCGAGAGTTTAAGTCCCTCGAAGGCCTTGATAAGATCTAATCCAGCTTTGTTTACTTGTCTTGTCATAGTGTTATTATACTGCGAATTAAGTTTTAATCAGTAGGATCGTCCAACTTTATTATCTTAATCTTAGTAGTGATGTCTTTATAGTAAGAGACTCTATTAAGGCCATGTCTGCCTAACATAGTGCTGTCGACTAGGATGTAGTCTAATATTAGGCACTTATCTTTAGTGGGTGTCTTTCTAAGAGCCCTACCGACAGCTTGAATAACGGGGCCTTTACTACCTGCAAAATTAGCTAAGATCAAGACATCTACATTTCGAGTATCGGTACCTTCAGCAATCTTACCATCCGTGCCGACTAAGCCCTTAACTTTACCTGCATTTAATTGATTTACATATTCTTGTGAGTTCTTATCTAAACCGGTTGCGAAAGGAACCTTAAGTTGCTCACTCAGTTCCTTACCATGGGCAACCTCATCTACAAGAATAAGAACACTCTTACCTAGAGCCATCATTTTTTCTGCATCAGATCTAATTCTGTCTTTCATAGATTGGCAATTCAATACATGGGCTTTGTAAGACTTAAGTTTATCGTTCTTAAAGTCTTTAGCACCAGTCTTTATTTCTCTTACGATAAAGAAAGGTTCAGCAAGCCAACCGTTAGCAATTCCCCATTTAATATCTCTTTTAGCTATAACAGGACCACATCCCGCTGTAATCATTAGGTCTTTGCCATCTGATCTATAATCTGTCGCTGTAAGTCCAAAGATCTTGCCGGTATCTGCCAGTCCAACTGCAATATCAAAAAAGGTATTCGCAGGAGTATGGTGCGTCTCATCGATTATGATTACACCTAATTCAGCCTTCTTGAATTGATCTACTGCTTTACAAACAGATGCAGCAATACCAACAGTGATATCTGCAATTTGCTTTTTGCCTCCACCAAATAGACCAACTTTATTCTTGCCAAATGCTTGTACTAGCTGCTCATAGAATTGTTGGGCCACAGATTCACCAGGACAGATGATTAATGCTTTTTTCTTATATCGCTTAATAAAGTGGATAGCTAGCAGTGTCTTACCAAGACCCGTGGCTAAGTTGATTAATCCCCGTTGTTTCGATAGCATCGTCTCGACACACTCTTCTTGATAAGGGCGTAGATCTGAAAGCTTGTTAACCCAAGGTAAAGATATCGTTTTGCCAGTCTCTTTACGATTATCTGTGATCGACGACCCAAGTCCTGTAAACAATGACTCAAAGTATCTTGTAGATACATCAGATGATGAATCCATTAGCATATCAAAGAAACAAGATGATATCTCGTACGAGCCATCAGGTTTGATTTCGTATAGGCTACCGTGAATTTCACTTTGTAGTTGCTTATATTGTGGTGAGCGTAAGCCCCAAGTCGTTTGACCTAAGCGCTTCAACTGATATTGTTTAGATTTATCTGTATAAACCAATTCTTCGACAATAATATTCTTAAGCTCATCTGTGATGTTCTTAATGATTATTTTATCGTTGTTTGCAATTATTTCCATGCCCCTATTTTACCGGGTATAACGGATCACTGCGTGAAATTTGAGTTTTTCTATTACTATTTAAATTCACCTCAAAATATTCCGAATGTATAATAATTTTGAAGATTTTGATATACACATTTTTTTGGAGGTTTTATGGATTCTTATGCCGATAAACTTAGGGATAGTTTAACTTGGTGGCTTGGTAAACGCCGTCCGTTCATTATCAATGACCAGTACTCAATTGAGTTACTCTTTATCGATAAGATCAATAACTCAGCTAAAATTAAAGTAACAAACATCTCTAATGGCTCTATAGTTGAGAGCGATGTGGACTACTCTAATTCTACTGAGGTGAGTTATGAGTCAAGATGAAATCCATGAATTAATATTTGAACAGTGGAGCGCAGACCTGTCAAAAAAAGACAGAAGCAAAAAAGGCGTTCGGTTCAACTTTGAAGAACTTTTTTCAACTCTAAATAAAGCCCAAGTTCCATTTAAAATAGCGAAATCACTGTTACCATTAGCAATTAAAATACACTTGCCGAATCTAGCTGTGAGAAGAAATACTTGGCAAAAGTGGAAAACTTTAGTTTCTTGCTCAGAAGAGGACTTTAATAAGTCATGGATAGACGGCATAAAGAATACCGCGACTGCAGTCTTCTTTGAAGAGTATCCAATCGTAGTAAATGATGACGATGATGGCGAACCAAAGAAATACGGAGGGATGTCTGAAAAAGAGTATAAATTGCAGAGAAGGCATGCAGATTCTTTTCCCACATTAAATACAGATAGATTAGAACGCGAATTTGCGAATCGCCATCTTAATTTGGACGTTGAAGACGTTTTAGGTGATATGTATGACGACAAATAAAAGTGTATCATTAACTCAGGAAGAGATTCTCAAGAACCTCAACCCTAGGCCCATGCGATCAGTAAAAGCTATTGATCCAGCAGCTATTGACTTATCTTTTGAAGATATCGACTCATTTGGTGACAAAGAGTCCATTATGGACATGGTTCGTAGTGTTGGTGCTTACAACAAGATGCTTGATGAGAAGATTACGCTCATTAATGCGCCCTTAACAGCATCTATCCCTTTTACTCGTGAAAATCTATATCTCTTCTGTGCTTATACTGGCTCCGGTAAGTCTACGGTAGCGGCCAATATCTCCTATCCTCTTTGGAAAGAGGGCAAGAAGATCTTAGTTATCTCTAACGAGGAGACTCAAACAGACGTTCTATTTAGAATTGGATGTCTAGAGCTTGGATTCAATTTTAACGATTACAAAAAGGGCACTATGCCCCACGATATGCAGAAGCAAGTGATGTTGTTATTCCCACAAATCTCTAAGTTTGTTAAGGTTCTAGACATTGCCCACAAAGAAGGCTTAATGAGCAAAATAGAGGGCGTTAAGAAGGCCCTAGAATCAATCAAGGACAAGGATTACTCTTGTGCCATGATAGATTACTACCAGCTTGTCCAGAGCTCTATAAGTGATCCTTCTAAGACTAGGTATGATGTATTGAATGAGCTACGCTTGTACCTTGGACAATATATCAAATCAGCCAACTTGCCGATCGTATTGTTTGTCCAGTTATACTCACAGGGAAAGAGGCCGTCGAAAGACATCGACGCCCGTATCAAAGAGTGTACAGCTATTGTTGAACCAGCTACAG
>Ga0315293_10005623_pt1 | contig 11794 bp, 15 predicted proteins | sample YL17G13_20_MG_FD_203071 | JGI IMG/M metagenome (GOLD analysis project Ga0315293, IMG submission 203071) | Sediment microbial communities from Yellowstone Lake, YNP, Wyoming, USA - YL17G13_20 | ecosystem: Environmental > Aquatic > Freshwater > Lake > Sediment | place: USA: Wyoming | collected... | reverse complement strand
CTTTTTTCCCCCTGGGGATTCGAGATCGCGGCGGCGCAGCCACTGGAGGGAGTTCCTGGAGGCGCGTGACAGCGTGCTCGCCGTGCTTGGTCGGCCGCTGCTGCCCTCGCAGTTCCTGTGCTCCGCCCCCCTGCTCGGCGCGCTTCTCGCAAGTCCGCCCCGAAAGCGCCTCATGTGGAACGAGAGGACGCGGTCAGTGATGAAATCGTTAGGTTAGTGCATATGAAGGGCCGCCCCCCGCTCAACGTCTACCCCGCGAGGTCATTGGGAGCCTGTTTCCACAGGCGAACGGCGGCTACTCTGCTCTCATGCGCATGCCCGGCCATGACGTTCCGTCCGAACGTGTTGCAGAATGCAACCACCGCGGGTATGGTCCCTCCGAAGGGAGGCGATCAGCCATGGCTACACTGCACGTTCGCAACGTCCCGGACGACCTGTACGAACGCCTTCGCCACAGGGCAGCCACCAAGCATCGATCATTGTCCGCCGAGATCATCGATTTGCTGGATGGTGTCTTGGGTCCTCGCGACCGCGGGGCGAAGATGACCGAAGCCCTTGCCCGTCTTCGCGCCATCCGAGAGGGGCTGCCTCCTTCGCCCGCGGGCTACGCCGCCGACCTCATACGCGAGGACAGAGGTGAGATCGAGCCCCGTTGACGAGGGTTGCGTTCTCGATGCGAGCGTAGCCTTGGGTCTTGTGCTCGGTGAGCCATGGGGTGCCCGCGCCGAGCACATCATGGACTCGCTCGCAGCCGGTTCGAGCCGGCTTGTGGCGCCGCAGCTCTTCGACGTGGAGTGTGTGAGCGGCCTCGTGAAGGCCGTGCGCCGAGGTCGTTTGGAGGCCGAGACCTGCGCCGCGGCTCTCATCAGCACGCTCCAACTGCCGGTCGAGCGCCTGCAGTCCCCAGCGTCTGTGTTCGAGGCGCTCGAACTCGCTCTCCGGTACGGCATCTCCGCCTACGACGCAGTCTACGTGGCGCTCGCGGCCGAGGAAGAACTGCCGCTCGTCACGGCAGACGCGCGCCTCGTGCGGGCGCTCGCCGGCAGCCCGCACGCGGTCCTGCATCTGGACGACGTCGAGCTCTGAAGCGTCGGGCTCGGCTCAGCCGCCAGCTTCGCCGCGCAGCCAGTGCCGCACCATGTCTGCCAGCATCTCGAAGACGAGATCCTGGTCGACACCGTCGGGGTCGGCGGCCACTTGCAGCGACAGGCCGTCGATGGTGGCCACGATGCGGCTCGCGAGGGCGTGCTGCCGGCGCCAGCTCGTCGTCATCGCCGGCATCCAGCTCGCCAAGTTCCAGGGTGCCGTCGCGGGCGATGTCGTAGTCGGCGGCGATCTTGCCGCGCAGCACCGGGTCGCGCAGGCCACGGGCAAGTACCTCGGAGATGCCCACGGCGCTCTGCCCGCCCTCGACAAGCGCGCCCAAGCCGCTGATGTACGCGGACAAGCGCTCTTGCGGCGCGCTGATGTCCTTGACTCGCTCCACCAGCGCCTCCCATGGCTCGGCCTGCATGCGGTCGAAGACCGCGTGCAGCAGATCGGCCTTGCTGATGAACTGGCGGCGCACGGTGGACGGATCGACGTTCGCCTCAAGTGCCACGGCCTCCAGAGTGACCGCGTCGTAGCCCTTCTCGAGAAGCACCCCGCGAGCCACGTCGACGATATGCAGGGCGGTCGGCGACAGCCCGGCGATCCACGCGTCGAGCAGCCCTTGCGGATCGGAGTTGAGCCGCGGTCGTCCGCGGCGGCGCTTCTCAGGCGTGTCGCTCACGTCATCCTCGAATTACTGCCCTTGACAGGAGGCTGGGTGCTCATGACGTCGACATTGTACTGCCCGGGGAACGGCGGGCGTCGGCCTTGTCCGTCGCACTGCACTTGAGACGCTTTGGGGGAGACATGAAGAGAACCACACCGTGCCTGTTGCGCGGCGGCCTGCTGCTCGCTCTGGCCGCCGTACTCGTTGGGGGGCTCGCCTGGGGCGTCGGCGGCGCCTTCGGCTCCGACGCCTCGCCCTCGCCCGCCGGCAAGACCACGCTTCATGTGGGCTGGACGGCCGAGCCCGACAACCTGAACCCGTTCATCGGGTACGAGTCCTCGTCGCTCGAGATCTTCCACCTCAATTACGACTTTCTCGTCGGCTTCAGGGCAAGCGACCTGCAGCCCGTGCCCGAGCTGGCCACGAGCTGGTCGCACTCGCCCGACGGCAAGGTCTGGACCTTCAAGCTCCGCGAGGGCGTGAAGTGGCAGGACGGCGTGCCATTCACGTCCAAGGATGTCGTCTTCACCTTCGACTACGTCATCAAGCATCAGATGGGCAACTTCACGAGCTACACGGACTTCATCGACAAGGTCGAGGCTGTGGACAACTACACGGTGCGCTTCGTCTGCTCCAAGCCCAAGGCCAATATGCTGGGCATGGTCGTGTGGATCATGCCCGAGCACATCTGGTCCACGGTCAGCGGCGCGGCCGCCGCCAAGAGCTTCCCCAACAAGCCGCCGATCATCGGGACGGGGCCGTTCCAGGTCGTGGAGTGGAAGCGCGGCGGTTATGTCCGCGCCGTGGCCAACAAGGACTACTGGCGCGGCGCGCCCAAGGTCGACGAGGTCATCTGGAGCCTGTACAAGAACGCCGACACGATGGCCGCCGACCTCAAGTCCGGCAACCTCCAGGTGGCGTGGGACATCCCGCAGGCTCAGTTCAAGTCGCTCGACGCGTCCCCGGACCTCGCCGCCATCGGCGGCGTGCTGAACGGCTTCAACCACATGGGCTTCAACTGCTACACGGCGGCGGCCTCACTGGGCAACCCGGTGCTCAAGGACTGGCGCTTTCGGCAGGCCCTGAACTGGGCCATCGACAAGCAGACGGTGGTCGACGTCGCCTACTACGGGCACGGCACGCCGGCGACGACCATCATCCGCTCCGGCTACTACAAGCCTCCGCTGGACTACCACTGGCAGCCGCCCGCCGATCAGCTCTACACCTACGACCCCGCGAAGGCGGAGGCCGCCCTGGACGCCGCCGGCTACACGGACACGAACGACGACGGCGTCCGCGACTTTCGCGGCAAGCCGATCATGCTGCGCCTGTTCGCGCGCTCCCAGTCGACCACCGACCAGATCGTCGGCAAGCTCATCACGGGGTGGCTGGAGAAGATCGGCTTGCAGATCGACTATCAGGTCATCGACGAAGGCGCCCTGACCGACAAGATCTACAACTTCAAGGGCGACGCCTTCGCCCCCGACTACGACCTCTTCCTCTGGTACTGGTACGGCGACCCCGACCCCAACTTCATCCTCTCGGTGCTCACCAAGTCCCAGGTGGGCTCGTGGAGCGACACGCAGTGGACCAACGCCGAGTACGACCGGCTGTACTACCAGCAGCAGACGACCATCGATCCGCAGGCCCGCAAGGAGCTCGTCTGGCAGATGCAGCAGATCGTGTACGAGCAAAGCCCGTACATCACGCTCACGTATCCCGAGTGGCTGGAAGCTTACGATGACACCGGGTGGACGGGCTGGGTGAGGACGCCCTCAGGAGACGGGTCCGTCATCTACACGTCGTATAACATCGACAGCTATCTCTTCGCCCACCCCACCCCGGGAGCTCCGGCGAAGTCGTCGTCCAACAGCACCGGGACCATCGTCGCGGCCGTGGTCGCACTGGTGGTCGTGGCGCTGATCGTCGTCCTCGTGGTGCGGGCACGCCGTCGCCGCACGGTCGAGGAATGACCGGCCGGGAGGGCTGAGATGCACACGCTGACCTGGGATGAGATCGACGAAGTACTCGTCGGCGCCACCATCATGGGGTGCGGCGGCGGCGGCGAGCTCGCGGAGGGCCGCGAGCTGATGCGGCGCGCCTACGAAGAAGGGCGCGCCGTGACCCTCGCGGCGCCGCACGAGCTGCCCGACGAGACCCTGGTCGCCTGCCCCTATGGCGTCGGCGGCCTGACCGTCGGCGACGAGGCGGAGTACGCCGGGTTGAGCTGGGCGAATGAGCACCCCGGCGTGCTCGCCGTCCGCGCCCTCAGTGCGCACCTGGGCCTCGAGTTCGGCGCTCTCATCACCGGCGAGCTCGGCGGCACCAGCATCGCCGACGCGTTCTACCCGGCGGCGATGCTGGGCCTCCCGGTGGTGGACGCCGACCCCGTCGGCCGCGCGGTGCCGGAGCTGGAGCACTCGATCTTCAACCTTCACGGCGTGCCCATCGTCCCGCAGGCCGTGGTCAATGAGCTCGGCGACACCGCCATCATCACGGCGGTCGCCGACGACCGCCGCGCCGAGGCACTGGTGCGCGCCTTGGCTGTCGCCAGTCGCAACGTCGTCTGGGTCGCCGATCATGCCATGACTTGGGGACGCATGAAGGGTGTCGTGACCCCGGGGGCCATCTCCCTGGCGAAGAGCGTGGGGCGGGCATTCCGCCAGGCCGTGGCGGCGGGCGAGGACACGGCCGCGGCGGCCGCCGCCGCCGCAGGCGGCGGCGTGCGCTTCCGCGGCCGCGTCTCGGCCTTCTCGTGGGAGGAGAAGGACGGCTTCACCTGGGGCGAGCTCGAGATCCCCGGCCAAGGCGCCGACGCCGGCGCCGCCTACCGCATCTGGTCCAAGAACGAGAACCTCATGGCCTGGCGCGACGGCGAGCCCGACGTGACCGCTCCGGATCTGATCTGCTGCTTCTCCGGCGACACGGGCCAGCCCATCACCAACCCCAACCACGAGGTCGGCCGGCCTGTGACCGTCGTGGGGCTGCCGGCCGCCGCCGCGTGGCGTACAGAACGCGGCGTCGCCATCCTCGGACCCCGCCACTTCGGCTTCGACGTCGACTACTCGCCGCTGGAGAACAGGCTTCCCGCCGGCTAGCAGGTACACTTGGGTCATGGAGGCAGCTTCATGACCGCCTGGGTGTTCGCCGTGGGGCGGATGCTCGGCCTGGGCAACGTGGCGGGGATCCGTCCGTCCATGACGCTGGCCGTCATCGGTATCATGTCGAAGCTCGGCTGGGGGGCGGGTCTCAACCCGACCTTCTCGTTTCTCGGCCACTGGCTGGCGATCACCGTCTTCGTCGTGTTCGCCCTCTTCGAGTCGAGCTTCGACAAGATCGCCAAGCTCGACCGCCTGCAGGGCCGGCTCACGATGCCCTACCGGCTCGTCGCCGGGGGCGCGGCCGGCGCCGCCACCATCCACTTCGGCTGGCGGGGCATCGTCGTCGGCGCCGCCGTCGGCGCGGGCGCGGCGTGGACCTCCACTTACGTCAAGCGCTTGACGCGGCCCAAGACGGTGTCCAGCGACGCCGTCCTCACGCTCATCAGCCTGTGGGAGGACCTCGCGGTCTTCGCCGGCGCGCTGCTCACGCTCATCGTGTCGCCGGTGGGCTACGGCATCGCCGCCTTCACCGGATTCGTCTATTGGCGCGTGCGCTCGCGCCGCAAAGCCAAGTACCGCGCGATGCGGCGCCGGCGGGCGTAGCCGCACCGGCGCGACGGGATGCGAGGCCGGCGATGAGCGAGGAGAACACCGATCACGGGCTGCGGCGGGTGCGCATGGTCGACGAGCAGCTCGTGGCTCGCGGGCTGCGCAGCGACGACGTGCTCGCCGCCATGCGCTCCGCGCCGCGTCACCTGTTCGTGCCGCCGGAGCTCGTCGCGAAGGCCTACGTCGACGCGCCCCTGCCCATCGGTCTCGGCCAGACCATCTCGCAGCCGTACATGGTCGCGCTGATGACGGAGCTCCTCGGCGTCGATGTACGCAGCCGCGTGCTTGAGATCGGCGCGGGCAGTGGCTACCAGACGGCGGTGCTGGCCGAGGTGGCGGGCGAGGTCTACGCGCTCGAACTGCTCGCGCCGCTCGCCGAGCGCGCGCGCGCCGTGCTCGCCCGGCTCGGCTACACGAACGCGCACGTGGCGATCGCCGACGGCTCGGGCGGGTGGCAGGAGATGGCGCCGTTCGACGCCGTTCTGGTGGCCGCAGCGGCTCCGCAGGCGCCGCCGGCCCTGCTGCGGCAGCTGTCCGACGGTGGCCGCCTGGTGATGCCGCTCGGGCACCCGCACCTCGACCAGGTGCTGACGGTGTTCCACCGCGTCGGCGACGAGTTCCGCGAGCGGCGCGACACGCGCTGTCGCTTCGTGCCGCTGGTGAGCGGCGAGACTGCGCGCGGGGCGCCGCAGATCGAACCCCCGGTCAGAAGAGCCAGCGAGGAGGAGGTCGCCGTGATGAAGGCGGTCGCGGTCCGCGTGAGCGGGGCGGTGCAGGGCGTGTACTACAGGGCGAGCGCCTGCCGGGAGGGCGAGCGCCTGGGCCTGCGCGGGTGGGTCGGCAACGTGAGCGGCGGCGTCGTCGCCCTGCATCTGCAGGGCGATCCCGCCGTCGTGGACGCCATGCTCGGCTGGTGCAGGGTCGGCCCGCCGGCGGCGCGTGTGAGCCGCGTCGAGGTCGGCGACGCCGAGCCCGACGAATCCCTCTCCGGTTTCGAGGTGAGATAGATGGTCGTGACCATCGACGACGTGCGCCGCGACCCCGAGGTGCAGGTCTTCATCGACAAGGCGAACGAGAAGCTCGGAGTGCTCGGCTACACCGAGCACGGCCCGCGGCACGCGGGGATCGTCGCAGGCATCGCCCAGCACGTGCTGGTCAAGCTCGACCATCCGCAGCGGGAGGCCGAGCTGGCGGCCGTGGCCGGCTACCTTCACGACGTCGGCAACGGCATCAACCGGCTGGACCACGGCATCGCCGCGGCGCTGTTCTCACAGCACGTGCTCGAGCGACTGGGCATGCCTCCCGAGGAGTACGCCGAGGTGATGTGCGCCATCGGCAACCATGAGGAGGAGTACGGCGATGCTGTGAGCCCGCTGGCGGCGGCGGTCATCCTCGGCGACAAGTCGGACGTGCACCGCAGCCGCGTGCGCGTCATCGACCCCGACACCGACGACATCCACGATCGCGTCAACATGGCGACCACGCGCTCCTTCCTGGCCGTCGACGGCGAAGCGCACACCATCAAGCTCGAACTCGAGATCGACACGACCATCATCCAGGTGATGCAATACTTTGAGATCTTTCTGGCGCGCATGGTGATGTGCCGGCGCGCGGCCGAGTTCCTGGGCTGCTCGTTCGGCCTGCTGATCAACGGCTCGCGGCTTCTGTAGGGGGGCCGCGCCCGCGGCTGAGGCGGCGTGCGTGCCTAGGCCGCACGGACGGCGTGTGCTATATGTGAGGGCAACGCAAGCAAGTGGAGGTGCCACCGTGGGCAGAGTAGAGAGACTGACGGCGAAGGCCGAGAAGAAAGCCGCGAAGCGCAAGCATCGCGGCGGGTTCCTCGTCGGCGCGATCGCCGGCGCCGCGATCGGGCTGCTGATGGCCCCGAAGAGCGGCAAGGAGACGCGCGCGCAGCTGTTCGGGGAGGGCGGGATCGGCAGCCAGGTCGACCGTCTGAAGGGCGCCGTCGGCGCCGGCAAGGACTCGGCCGCGGATCAGTCCGAGGCGCTCAAGCGCAAGATAGAGGAGACCCGCGAGCGGCTGCGCCGGCAGATGGACGTCGGCGACGAGGACGCTCCGGGCGGCAACGCTCCGGTCGAGTGACCTGAGGAGTCTGCCGAAGAACGCGTTCAAGGTGGCCGCCGCGCTGGACGCGGCCGCCGCGCTGGGCTTGCTGTACATGGTTCACGAGGCGCAGTGGGTGCGCCGCGTCGACCGGCGCCTTGAGGCGCCGGCTGCCGCGGCGGACCTGGACGGCCTGACCATCGTGCAGCTCTCCGATTTCCACGTCGGCTTCAGGCCGAGCTTCAACCTGCGCGCCACGCGGAGGGCCGTCGACATGGCCCTCGCCGCGCGGCCCGACCTCATCCTCATCAGCGGCGACTTCGCCTGCGGGCCGCACGGCCGGGCCGAGCTGCAGAACCAGCTGCGCCGCCTCGCCGGCGCGGCCCCGCTCGGCGTCTTCGGGGTGCTTGGCAACCACGACCACGGCGACAGCAAGGCGCCGTTCGTGAGGCCCACCGACCCGCGGCTGATCGAGGACTGCGGGGTGCGTCTGCTCGACAACGGCACGGCGAGCGTGAAGGTGGGGGCCGCCACCGTGCAGATCGGCGGCGTGGACGACACCGACGGCGGCCACGACGACCTGCCGGCAGTGCTCGCTGCGCTCGACCGCCGGCCCGCTGTGCTGCGCATCCTGCTCACCCATCACGCCGAGGTCGTACTGCGGACCAAGCCCGGCGACTTCCACATCGCTCTGGCCGGCGACACGCACGGCGGCCAGATCTGCCTGCCCCTGCCCGGGCGCCGCATCCTGCTCAGCGACCTGTCGGCGCCGTTCGCCGAGGGCGCCTACGACGTCGGCGGCGGCCGGCAGCTCTACGTGACGCGCGGGGTCGGGACCAGCATGCTGCCTCTGCGCGCCTTCTGCCGGCCCGAGATCGTCGTGTTCCACGTGGAGGCCGGCGTGCCTGCGGCGGCTGGCCCTGCCGAGACGTCGACGTGAGTCGCGGCGGCCGCGGGCGGAGAGCCGTCGCGGGTCTCGCCGCGGCGATCCTGCTCCTGGCCGCCGCTCTCCCGCTCGTTGCCTGCGGCTTCGGGGACGACCCGTTCACCGGTCTCTGGTGGGAGCCCACCACCGCGCGTCGCATCGAGATCACGAAGGACGGCGAGCAGTGCCGGCTCTTGTACGGCGCTGCCCGGCGCCCGTATCAGGCTACGCGCGAGCGCGACGAGCTCCGCATCCGTCAGCCTATCGGCGGCGACATCGTGGTGAAGGCCGCCGCCGAGGGGCGTCTGGACATGGTCATCGGTGGGCAGACGAGCCGGCTGGTGCGTGTCCCGCAACACCAGTAGGCCGGGGGCTGCCCGAGCCGCCGGCGCTCCGCACGCCGCGGCGTGCGCGCAGCATCACCCAGATCATGAGGCCGGCGTACAGGCCGGCCGCCAGCGGGCCGGCGAGCTCGCCGGCCTCACCGCCGGCCGCCAGCTCACCCAGCTCACCCACGCCGCGCAGCACGAGATACGTGCCGAAGCCGAGCAGCACGACATTGAGCACGGTGAAGAACACGCGCACGTTGAGACGCGAGCCGCCGCGGTACACGGCGTAGCCGAGCCCGGCGGCTACGGCGATGCCGGCCAGGCCGCCGGCGAGTGCCGCGAGACTGCGATCCTGGCCGACCGCGGCGAAGAGGAACAGCCCGGTCTCCAGGCCTTCGCGCACGACCAGCACGAAGCCCAGCCAGAAGAGGGCGGCGGCGCTTCCGGCCGCCGCCGCGATCTTGCCGCCGAGTTCGCCGCGCAGCGCGTGCGCGCGGCGGCCCATCCAGACGATCATCCAGGCGAGGACCACGGCTGCGGCAAACATGGCGCCGGCTTCGAACGTGGCTTCGGCTGCGCCCGTGAGCTCGGCGCCGGCGGCGAAGAGCGCGGCGCCCGCCGCCAGACTCGCGGCTACGGCGGCGACGACGCCCAGCCTGACCCAGCGCCGGCCCTGGGTGTCGCCGGCGCGGGCGAGCACGGCGAACAGGAGGCCGAGCAGCAGGGCGGCCTCGAGGCCTTCGCGCAACGTGATGAGCAGACAGGGCAGCATGAGACTCCTTGAGAGAATAGGGAAACCTGAGAAGTCTCGTTAGGGTAACCTAACTCAGCCCCGTGAGCAAGCCCTTGGAGCGGCGCCTCGCGCCGCCGGCCGCCGCGGCTCCCTCAGCCGCGGGCGCCGAAGAGGCGCGCGACCCGCGGCGTGACGTTGTCGATCGCCGCGGTGGGGCAGACCTCCGTGCAGGCGTAGCAGCGCACGCAGGCGTGGTCGTCGAAGAGGGGCAACGGCGAGAGCGTGATCGCCTGCGTGGCGCAGATCGTCGCGCACTCGCCGCACTGCGTGCAGGCCTGAGGGTCCACGAGCCGCGGCCGCGCCGTGATCAGGCTCCGCGCCGCGTGGTGGAGCGGCGGCGGCAGCAGCTCCTGCCGGTCGCGATGCACCGGCTTGAAGTCCTTGTCCGGCTCGATGGGATCGCCGGCAAGGTCGTACGGCGCGTCCAGATCGACGAGGCCCCGGCGCTCCGAGGCCGCCACGGTATAGACGCTGCGCCGGTCGTGAGCGGTCCTGTCGGCCAGCGCGACGTCGAGGGCCACGGCGTCGTGCGCGGCGAACAGCGAGCCGAGGTCGCGCGGCTCGCCGCTGCCAGGCCCCTGCCCTTGCATCGCGATGATGCCGTCGATGATCGTGAACCGGGGGCGCACCGCCAGGTGGAGGTCGAGGAGCATGTCGGCGAAGTCGTCCCGTATCTGCGCGCGCACGTGCAGCTTGGCCTTGGCAAGGCCGGGGATGCACCCATACGTCAGCTTGACGCCGCCGGTGAGGCGCATGAGCTGGTGCGTCTTGAGCACGCCGACCTGGACGATGGCGTCGGCGTCCGCAAAGGCCTTGCCGACGGGGAAGCTGCGAAACAGCCGTCCTTCGGGCGCCTGCAGCTCGACCTGGTCGTCCTCGACGTCCACGATCTGCACGCCTTCGGCGGTGCAGACGTCGGTCATGCCGCTGATCTTGAAGGCGCGCGCGACCTTGGCGGGGCCGTTGAGACCGCCGGGGCTGTCGGCGACGAACGGTACGGCCCCTGCCTGCTTGAGCGCGCGCAGCACGCAGCGCAGCGTCTCGGGGTGCGTGCTCACGGCCTTCTCGGGCGCCGCGCCGCGCAGCAGGTTCACCTTGACGGCGACCCTCTCGCCGGGCGCGACGATCGCCGACCAGCCGCCGAACGCCTCGATGAGGCGCTCCAGGGACGCCGCGAGCCTGGGCCCGTGGGCCGCGCGCACGTGGCTCACCAGCGAAGGCGCGCCGGCCTGTGCCTGCGGCCGGCCGGCGCTCACGACGCCGGCTTCTGCCCGACGATGGCCACGTGGTACAGGCCGATCTCGCCGGGCTCGTACGCGGCGAGCTCCTTCAGGCCCATGCCCACGATGACGGCGTGCAGCTCGTCGGCGGCCAGCACGTGGTCGTTGGGCGGGCCCACGGGCCTCTCCATGCGCGCGAACTCCACCGCGACGAGGAGGCCGCCGGGGGCGAGCAGTCGGGTCACCTCGGCGAGGGCGGCCGGCTCGTCGTAGATGTGGTGCAGGACGTTGATTATGAAGATGCGATCGCCGGCGCCGTCGGCCAGCGGCACGTGGTTCGCGACGTTGAGCAGCGGCTCGACGCGGCCGGCGGGCCGCCGCTCACTCAGCTTCTGCCGCAGCCGGTCGAGCAGGACCTGCTGCTGGTCGACGGCGAACAGCGTGCCGTGGGGGAGCGACTCGGCGATGGGCAGCGAGTACATGCCGGTGCCGGCGCCGAAGTCGATGACGGTCTCGGCGCCGGTCAGCTGTAGGAGCTGCACGAGCTTGGCCGGCGGCAGTTCGACCAGGCGTTCGGGGTTCTCGAGCTTGGACGCGTGACTGGGGTCGAACTTCTCGGCCACGAGGGAGGCGCCTACTTGACGCAGCGCGCGTACTTGAGAAAGGCCTCGAGGGCCTTCTCGACTGCCGCCGGGGAGGCGACGTCGTCGCCGGCCTCCTCGGCCAGGCACTCGCGCATCTTCAGCGAGATGAGGAGTACGCCCACGCGGTCGAGCGCCGCCTTGGTGGCGGCAAGCTGCGTGAAGATCTCCTCGCAGGGACGGCCCTCTTCGATCATGCGCTGCAGGCCGCGGGACTGGCCCTCGACGCGCCGCAGCCGGTTGATGAGGCGGCCTGCCTCGTCCGGATCCATGTACGCCTCCACGGGGCGACTATACCCCCCGGGGGGATGGGGGACAATCAGGAGAAGGCCTGAGACTGGAGGGACGGGTACCCA
>Ga0315293_10005621_pt1 | contig 11795 bp, 20 predicted proteins | sample YL17G13_20_MG_FD_203071 | JGI IMG/M metagenome (GOLD analysis project Ga0315293, IMG submission 203071) | Sediment microbial communities from Yellowstone Lake, YNP, Wyoming, USA - YL17G13_20 | ecosystem: Environmental > Aquatic > Freshwater > Lake > Sediment | place: USA: Wyoming | collected... | reverse complement strand
ACGAATCGCTGGGAAGAAATCTGAACCCGCCTCACAGGGATATTTGCCTCGAACTTCGCAAGTGCTTCAACCTTCTTTTTTCTAATCGCCGCTAATCGCTCAAGCGTGATTCTTTCTTCATCGTCGGCTTCTGTCGCCAACTTAAGAGCATGGTCTCGCTGGATCCCCATGGCCGATTCCTTCGCTCGAACTTCTTCGGCTTCCAACCTTTGAAGTTCGGCCTCGACCGCTTCGATCTCCGGCTGTTTCGATAATTCTCTAACGGCTTTTTCCCCCGATTCTTTCAGCAAAATTAACTTTCTTCTGATCTTCTCTAAAGCTTCCATCTTGACCTCCCTTTCTTTAAATTAATTATCTCGACCCAATTTTTTTGATGAACTCTCTCGCTTTACCCAATTCATCTTCGGCCTTAGCAACTTCGATCTCGCATGCTTTGTTCAAAGCTTTCTCCAAAGTTGCGTCTTCAGCAACTTCGATCCAAGAATACCCGCCGCTGGCGCTCTTTCTTCGAAACGCCACCTTCCAGAGGCCCTCGATCTTCGTCATCTGAAAATCGCCGTCATACCTGTCCTGAGAAATCGTGGTCGCCATCTTGATCAATTCGCTTAAACTCTTCATAACTTCTCACCTCCAATCTCTCGCTAATTTTTAAAGGTTCGGATCGATCTTCGAAATTCTGAGGAGACAGCATCCTGGTCAAGGAAGCAGAATTCTTCGAACCGATCCGAACGCTTTCGTCCCAAATTTAACGCCGGTTCATCCCTCAAAAATCGCAACCGATTAAAACCCATCATAAATCTTGATCCTTGGCGTCGGATTTAATATCAGCCGTCCCTGGATCCTTTCTCCTAAAATCAACCTTTAATGGAGCGGGGAAAACTTCGGCTTCGCTGCCATAAGAGTATCTCCAATTTTTTCTGTATGCGGCCAGAAGTTTTAAGAGGAGATAATCAGAATATTCAAGAGTGTAGCCGACGATCTTTCCTTTATAGAAAACTGGCTTCTCAACACCGTCCACTGCTCTGCGAACTGCTTCATCCTCTGCGATGCCGATGGAGTAGTCTCGCATCCGCTCATATTCTTTCTTGAACTCGGGATAAATTTTAAGAGCCATGTAGAAATCTCTTCTTCGAACGCGAAGCAGAGCCAAGGCCCTCGTCACCGCTCCAGCGCAAAGGATTAAACACCTAAAAAAATCGTCTCGGAATTTGCGGTCCTTTGCGTCCACTCTCCTCAAGCCAGACGCGAGAACTTTTGGCTTACGCTTCTTCGCATATTTCTTCGGCATCGCTGCTCCTCCTTATAGAATACCGGAATAAAAAATTTTTATTAATCCGCTTCTTAACCTCTACCTGCCTTAAAGATGGGTTCCTTTTTCTCATGACGTATAAGTAGAAATCTCTTTCCCTTTGATTAATCCATCCATGATCGAAGGCATATTGAATCGACTCTGAATTCAGCGACCTTTTTAAATCTCTCTTTATTTGTTTGATCGCCTGAAATATCTTAAAAGGAAGACCGACGAATTTCTTGATGCAACAGTTGCCGATTTCCGCCTCATCACCGTTCAACTTGTTTCGCAGCACGCAGATCTCGATGATGGGGAAATGGTCGCAGAGGCAAGTCTTTGGTTCTTCGGCAAAGTATATCTCGGCGAGAACCCACTCCAATTTTGCGGCGTCCCAGTTATCGGATTGAGAACGACGGACGATTTCTGCCGTAAGTTTATATTCTGACATCCCCTTATCCCCTCAGCCAAATGTCACAGGGTATTCCCTTATTCACCCCTGTTTTGGCCACGCCGCTTCGCGTTGGCACGGTTTTAATCCCCTTACACAGGTGGTTTTATACCCCCAGATAATCAGAAAGTTTACCCCCCTTATAGATAAGGGGGGAGGTAAACTTTCTTGGGTTACCTGAAAGTTTATAGGGGGGTAAACTTTTAACCCCTTAAAATTATTGATCATCCTGTGGCCAAGTTTAATAAAGTTTAATGAAAGTTTACCCCTTTTTTGGAGGGCCAAGTTTATAGGGGGGTAAACTTTTTGTGCTAACGAGTTTTCACCCTTAAAATTCCTCGTCATCGGCTCTCCTTTCAACCAAGTTTTCTCCCTCTTTAGTCAACTCATTCTTCTCAGTGAGGAGGCCTTTCTCTATCGCCTGCGTTCGAATCTGGCTTACTCGCCCTTTTGTGATGCAGAGAGACTTGACGATATCCGCTTGCTTCAGCCCGCGGCTGAGAAGGCGAAGGACCTGTAACTTAGACTGTGTTTTCGATATCACCGTTGCCCACTCAACATGATCTTTGACCATGGTTAGTTGAAACTCGTGGTCGGATATCATCGACGGATCTTTCACGTGGATCCTCATCTTTTTAAACTGAGCTATGAACCTCGCGCCCTGTTCGATGAAGTAGTCGGGCGGTTGAATTAAGGCCAAAGAAACGTCGATGTTATCTTCGCGCCCAGAAGTTCCTCTTTGATTCCCACCTTTTCCTTCATTGTGAAACAGCATTGAAGCGATGCCTGAGAACCGAAGTTCAATCAGCCATCGATTGATTGGATCCCAATCTTTTTTGGAATTCTCATCGATCCCTGGGGCAAGGGAAGAGATGTTGTCGAGGCCGAGGACCTTGACCTGATTTTCGATGAGAAAGGATTTCAGATCATCCCTCCACTTCTCGTTCAGCAAGTTCGCTCTTGGGACGCCGAGGGAATTCGCGTAGGCGTCGTTGTAGATGATCATAGGATTTTTCCGCGGGCCTTTGCCCTTGCTCAAGAGCCTCAACCTTTCCTGCAGCTCCGATGCCGCCATTTCTCCATCGACGTAGAGGGATGAAACGGAGTTGATGACGGGCCACGGTGCGAAGGGTTTGCCTCGCGAGATCGCGTCAAACAGAGTTAGGCCGAACCACGTTTTTCCCGTCCCACGCCATCCTGAAATGAGGACAATCATCTGTTCGAGAAGCCATGGGAGGATCTCCTTTCTCGGAGGGATCTCGACCGATAGGAATTGATCTGCATCGATGATCGCTGATTCGAAGCAGAGCGGCAGCTCTTCCACGGCCTTGTCGATAGTTCCCCGCCCGTAGGTCTTGCCGTCACCGTGGTGAACCTTATCCCATTTTTCTCTAAACAGATCTGATCGGCGAAATAAAGAATCGATCCGGTCTGGGCGATTTCCTATCACCTTGGCAAGAAAGGAGCATAGAGCAAGATCGGCTTCGGACGAGCTCGGGTATCCTGTGATATCGCTTGACCACAGGAGTTTCATCTTTTCTCCGTGGACTCCTCTCTTGATCTCTGATATTAGTTTGTCATCCAATGATCGGGGTCCGTTAGAGATGTATTTCTGATGATACCAGCTCAGTTCTTCCTGGCGATCTTCCACGGAGGATTTTCCATTGAGGACGTTTCCTGTGAAGGTGAAATAATGCCCTGAATCATAAGCTTCATAGTCGCCTCGCTTCCTTCCTTTTTCTGGAAGTTTTCCTTTTACCCAGACTCGGATCCCCGTTCCGCTCGGCGATACCTCGGTGTATGAATTGAGCCGATCAACTATCTCCTTCGCGTCTTCCCTCAATTCTCTCGTGTCGGGATTTCTTGAGTGATCGACGTCGAGGCCACAATAGGGGTCCTCAACCGAAACGACGAAGCCGTTCCCATCATAAAAAGGATCCTCGTCAAACGCTTTGATCGCTTTGTTGAATGAGGCCCAGGTTTTGGGATCGTTCACCTTCGCATGAGCTTTTGTTTTAGGGTCGTAGAGAACTTTGACCAACTTTCCATCGCTATTCTTCTCCACCTTCCAGCAGACCCACTGATTCAACGACCTCATTTCTTCAGGAATGTTCTCGACGTTGGGCCTTGTCCTCACGATCAAAAGATTCTTATCTTCCACGAGTTATCCTTTCCAAAGAAAAGAGGCCTCGAAGGAAAATGGTCGCGGGCGGCGGACAAAACCTTCTTGGCCTCTTTCTTTGGATTGATTTCTTTTCTTCTTGCCCGACCATTTTTCATGACGAATCACTTCTCAAAATTTTTAAACTTCTTATTTTGCGTTCGATCAAAGATCCATTTCTCCAGATCCCTCTTTGGAAATCGAACGGATCTCTTGCTAAATCTAACGAAGGGAATATCCACCCCTCTAAAAACCCACTGCCGCAGCGTAGTTTTTTTAACCTGGATAAGGTCAGCTGCTTGGGAGGAGGTTAGATATTCGGCCATATTATTTCCTCTTGGGAAAGCTCGGGAAGATCCTCTTGACCGGAACTTGCAGCGTTTCGGCGAGGATCTCCATCTGCCTGACGGTCGGAGACCACCGTTCAGCTTCAAAGTTTGACAACGCCGATGTGCAGATGTTGGTTTTAAACGACAGATCCTTCTGCGTGATTCCCCTGAGAAATCTTTCCCGCTTTAGCGGGCTAATCTTCTTCTCTCCCATCGATCTCCTCCAAATGTTAATGTTAAGGTTAAAAAAAAAGCAGGCCCGACCGTCACCCTCTTGCGAAGATGGTAGCCAGGTCTGCTCACGTAATAGTTTATAAGCCGTTTGGCTTAAAGGTTATTCCGTTAGAGAAGATGTGAGATCTTCTCGCGCTCGTACCTCGTTATTTGAGAGACCTTAAATCCCTGTTTTTTAAAGAGCGGTTTAATTTAATTAAGACTTATTATAAATATAAATCACGGTAAAGTAAATACCTATTTTTTGACATAATCAACGTGGTGGTATCATAAGCCCAAATGTAAACACTTGTTCAAAACGCCTCGACGGTCAGGCGTGGATCCTGTGACGTCCGTTGTTCCGATCGGCCACGGCGTTCCCCGTTTCCCGTTTCGGAGAAAATTAGCACTTTATTAAATTGTTTAATAGGGTTATGGTTTGTTATTAATGTCACTCTTTGTTATAAAAATCGGATTTGTAATCAGCGGGTTGGCGGTTCAAATCCGTCCGTGGGCTCCAATGATATTAACGGGTTATGGCGATCACGTTTCCGACGGCTTGCTTTTGTGGTGGATTCCGTGACATCACCTGATCCAAGATCCCGACCGCCCGCGCCTTGAACTTCGGCGACAGGTGGCTGTATCGCTTCGTCATCTGCAACCCCTTGTGGCCGAGCAGTTCAGCCACGGTGTTTAGATCTTCTCCGGCCATGACCAAATTAGAGGCGAAGGTGTGGCGAAGGTCGTGAAATCTAAAATCGCTGATCCCCGCCTTCTTCAGCGCCGTTCCAAACGCCGTCTTCATATTCCCTGACGGAAACACCAGGGGAGTTTTCTTCTCCGCCGCTTCCAGCGTGGCCCGAACCGTTTCGTTCATTGGGACGTCCCGCCGCTCCTTATTCTTCGTATCCAGAAGAGTTATGATTCTCTGTTCGAAGCTCACCCGATCCCAGGTCAAGCCGAGGATCTCTCCTCGCCTCATCCCCGTGTGGACCGCGATGGTGACGATTGGTTTCAGGTGGTTGGCGCAATTTGAAAGAAGATTCTGGATCTCATCCGGCATCAAAAATCTTACCCGCCTCGCCTCTCCCTTTAAAAGCTTCACGGGCTTGGCCGGATTCTCCTTCAGTTTACCCCATTCCACAGCTTTCGTTAGCATGGTTTTTAGAAGGGCGATCTCCCGATTGACCGAAGCCGGTTTGACCTCCTCCTTTCGCTTGGCCTTATATCTTTCTATGCTCCATGTCGTGATCTCCTGGATCGTTTTCGATTCGAACTCCTTGCTCAATCGCCTCATCAGGGAAAGGCGCCTCCGTTCTCTGCCCCTCCAATCTAAATATTGTTTTGCAAAGTCGTGGAATGAGATCGGTTTAAGTTCTTTCCGTTTATCCAGAAATTTTCCTTCGGCGATCTCGCCCTTGATCTTTGCTATCGCCTTATCCGCCCCCTTCCGCGAAGGCCCATACATCTGTCGGATCCTCTTTCCGTGGAACGTGAAATCGAGATAATAGTTCTCGCCTCTTAGGTAGATTCCTCCGCTCATTTTGTTTCCTCCTTTCCGTTTGGCCTTGATTCAAGAAACCTTCTCGCCTCAACCTCATCATCTTCCTTTGCTTCCGACAGCCTCTTCATAACCTCCACGGCTCCCTTCTTATAAACGGTTACACAGATTAAACAATTTCCCTTGTAGAGGGCGTAATACTTCTCTCCCCAGGGTTCTATCGAGTAGTCCTCGATCTTGTCGTACTTTCTAATTTTGCGTTCCGACTGCCACCAGGTATCCATATCTTATGCAAACCCGCCCGATCCCAAGGTATCGGTGAAAATCGATGCCTGAGGCAGGGGTTTTCTCTTGGGAAGGAGCGGGTTTATATTCGTTGTATAAAGCCATCAATTTTCACCGATGACCTATGTGTACCATATCCGAAAACGGATGTAAACCCCTCTCCGAAAAAATAGATTTCGGCCTTGACATATACTAAATATTGTGATAACAAACAGGGAAAATACAAAATGTGGTGCCTCTTAATCAAATTATTTTGTAACGATTACGAAATTTCTCAGGGTATCGAAACCAAGAAGAGCCAATGGCAATCCAAACAACCTTAACCTCTTTCACGCCGAAAAGTGCCCGAACACAAAGACCACGTAGGCAATCTTTGTCTGAACGTAAGCGAATATTGTTAAGTAGTCTCATAAGCCCCAGCGGGAAATACAAATACAAGAGGTATCTTGGTGCGCCGATTCGATATGCGGGAGGAAAGAGTCTTGCTGTCGGGTTAGTAATAGAGCATATACCAGATAATGTTAGACGAATTATTTCACCTTTTTTGGGTGGCGGCTCGGTTGAAGTAGCTTGTGCAATTGAATTGGCATTGCCCGTTATCGCTTATGATATTTTTGACATTCTCATCAATTATTGGAAAGTGCAGTTAAGTAACCCAAATGTTCTTTACAATAGGTTATTAGAGTTTGAACCTACCAGGCAGGGCTTCAAAGCAGTCAAGGAACGGCTAAAGAAGCATTGGACTGGAGAAAACAAACTCGGTAAATTTGATTTAGCGGCATACTACTATTTTAATAGCAATACTTCCTACGGGCCACATTTCTTGGGATGGCCGTCAAGCGTCTATCTGCAAAGAAAGCGTTACCAAACAATGATGCAAAAGGTGAGAGATTTTCATGTAGAGAATATGCGGGTTGAGTGCGCGTCATTCGAGAAGGTTATCCCCGAGTACAGAAACGATTTTCTCTATTGTGACCCCCCCTACTATTTAGATGGTGATAGCAAAACATTTGTGGGCATGTATCCGCACAGAAATTTCCCCATTCACCACAAAGGCTTTAACCACAAGTTACTGTGTGACCTACTCTTGAATCATAAGGGGGGGTTCATATTGTCTTACAACGACTGCTCAATAATCCGAGAGTGGTATAAGGATTATGAGATGGCGACTCCCTCTTGGCAATACACGTTTAGTCAGGGAGATACTCGCATTGGTGAAAACAGACTGAAGGACAACAACGGCTCGTATGTGAAAAAATCACACGAACTGCTGATATGGAAAACCCCGGAATGAGTAAAAAGCGTTCGCTCACCACTGAGGATGCGAGGTGGGTTCGGCAAAAGGGTTACAACGATGCATTGGAATTTGCGTTGGCAATCGGATTGCCGAGAGATTATCAGAATGACCAGCAAGCCAAGAAAGATGTTATTGATGGATCTGGGGATGCTCATTCCGTGAAGGGCGGGGAGAAAAAGTGGCAGATTTTTCTCTATCGACTAAATCGGTTTGAAACTGACGATGCATTCGTGGTTATGAATGGCATCGGGGCATTGTTGGCCGCCTGCATAAGATCATTCCCGGATACATTCCAAGATTATCAGCAGAACAAAACAGAAGCAAAAGAACGACTGAGAATTCCCATGCGCAAGTTGGCAGAGAAGTTACAAGAGCGACCTTTATTGAAGGCATTTTTAGGTAAGGCCTTTTTCAACGGGAATGAGGTTAATTATCTCACTGTCAAACAAGACGATTCATTCCATGTATTTCTGAATCGCGATGTTGTGGATGTCCTCGGAAAACGGTTGGAGGTGTGTAACTCTCGTGCGATTTCAAAGGGGAACATACCAGAACAAAAAGTACTGTTCAGGCACGGCGGCATAAATGTTGGGGAACTTGAGATGAGAAACGACAGCGAAACACACTATCGTGAGGTGAGATTCAACATGATAAAACCGAAAGCGATGAAGTTGCTGTTTGAGTTACCTATGACCCACCAATTCAGCAAAAAAGTTTTCGTATATGGTAAGGCTTCCAAAAAATTCGGGCGATGGTGAGAATCCACAATAAATCAAGACACTACCCATCACAGATCTATCTTCACACTTTGTAGGTGTTATCCACAAAAAAAGAAGATCGCTATTCAGTTGTCAAAGAGCGTCACCGATCCAACCACGAATCAAACTTAGGCAGCGATAACCCATCCAAACTAAACGAAAGATTCGAGGTCGGACGCCTGATCCGAAATCAGCCGCCCTCGCTCCGATCGGGGCGGATCCATCATTTAATCGAAGACGATGGCTTTTGAAAGAATATCATGGACGCCTTTCAACAAGCGCTTAAGTTCTTTGGATTTCTCTCCGTCGAGTTCTAAAAACGGGATATTTTTCTCCAAAAAATTTAAGCTTTCCTTCTGAATTTCTATGAGTTTAAAATCAACGGCCATTGTCGTTCCACCTCCTTTCTCTTGGATTTGAAGCAAAAAAAAAGGGAGACCGTCTCGTCTGCTATCGGCTTACGCCGATCTCCGACGACGATCTCCCTCAGACTGCCAACGCCTGAATCAGAGAAGATCCGTCAGAAGAAATCCTCCCCATGCCTTTGAGCGAGGCGGTTCATCTTCCGACGACCTTTCCAATTTTTTAAAGAACGGATCTTAGAAAAAATGATAGCAGGTGAGGGGCCATTTGTCAAGGAAAAAATTTGGGCGCAAAAAAAGGGGAGAGAACCGAACCGCGATCCTCTCCCTTTCGGGGATCATTTCAGAGAGTAGTTTTTCTTTTCTTTGTCGTAGACGGATTCAATAGTCTCCTTGGTCCGGTTTTTATTTCTTAAAATATTCATCGCGACTCTGACGTTGTTTTGATCGAACCCTGAAATTTTCATCAGTTCTTCCACTGAGAAAATCTTTTTTCCGCTCGTCAGTAAAGTTCTGAGGCGGGCGCACTTCCCGTTTGGAGCGGGTTTCTGAACCTTTGAGATTTTCCTTGGAACTTCTTTCTTAGTTTCCTTCGCCGATTTCTTAACTTCCTTCTTCATGATCTTTCTCCTTTCGTTAATGGGTTAACTATCTACACTTCGGGCACGCCAGATTTCCTTCGCCGTCTAAAAGCAGGTCTCCCGATTCCTCTCCGCAGTAGTCGCAGTCCCCGATCCCCAATTCTTCAAAATCTTCTTTCCTTTCGAGATTGCGCCTCGCCGTCCTCATAAACACCTCGAACTGGTTCGGATATCTTCCATGCTCCTTCTTAAAATCCGCGTGCCACCGTGGGCGCTCTCTTTTCTTAGCGTTTTTCATGCCGTCCTCTCTTTTAGTTTTCATTTCACAGTATTAGCATGAAATAAGTATGCCGGAGCAACCGCTGCTAAATTCATCCGATACGATGCTAACCACGAAGAACGAAGAACTTGTTTAGGCCGCTACTTTGTAGCCGATTCGCCGCAAATTGCGGCTTGTTTACACAGGCCATACGGAACCATTCGGAGGTGGGCAAGCGTTAAGCCGGCGTGATCCTGTGGCCCAAAAACAGGGCTTATTTCAGGGGGGAAGTTCGGGATCCTCGCTTCTCGAAGAAGGTTTTAACCTTCTCTCTCCTCTTCGCCTGCGCGATGGCCCTCATTTTCTTAAACTTTTTTTTCGTTGAAGGTTTGCCGCCGTATTTTCTCCGATCCGCGACTTCGCTAAGGATCCCTGACCGCTTGACGATCTTTTTAAATCTTCGCAGAAGGGATTCGAACGATTCGCCGCGAGCGATCTCCACTTCCATAATTTTCCTTTTAAGAAAAGCAAGGCCAGAGGTTTTCACGCCTCCGGCCTCGGTTCGGGTTACACGCTTCGGACCGACCGCAGCGTCGCGGTAAGTTTATCGACTTCAACCGTCAATAAATCTTTCACCGTGTTTAAAGCGGCCTCATAACTCCCTTGAAAGGCCGCTTGGTCTGGAAGCGAATTCTCCAAGTTAAGTTGGACCGTGTAGGTGTGCAGGTGTTCTTGAAGAACTTCAATCTCTTTTCTCAGTTCCATTTGGTAAGTCTCCTCGTTGGCCATTTCTCTTCTCCTTTCGACTTTTATTTTTGCCCCGATATTCCCGTCGGGGCCAGCGGGTAAGGTATTCGAAGCATCCCATCTTCGCCAAAGGCTACTACCAGGGATTGGGGAATAAGGAGTTCTTCAACTAAGGTCATCTTCTTCTCAGCGCATCACGCACCGCGAGCCTCGCCGTTTCCCTGATGAGCTCATAGATTTTTTTCTGCTCGGTCCGACGCTCCATAATTCTCTTGATCGCGTAGTTATCCGCGCTCCATTCTCCCGCTCCTCTTTCGCTGTGATAACATTCGTGGAAAAACATCCACGGCCACGCCTCTTCCTCGGCCAAGTTCAAGTCTGGGTGATTCCTGTTGGTCGAGGCCGCTATAACTTCTGTGGCGACCGTGGGATCAAGCACGATGATTTTCTCCTCAACAGAAAAATACCCGAACGAATTTTTAAGAGAATAGTAGAAGTGATTTGCACGGATCGCCTTCACATTTGGAAAGCGGAGCAATTCTTCTCTTAAAAACCCCGCGGAAAAAAGCTTCTCGATTTCTGGGTCGATGATAATCATCTCTTCAATTCCTCTCGAACGGCCTCAGAAATAATCTTGACCAAGATCCCCTCCACAATTCCTTTAACCTGATTTTTGGTCATCGCTACCCCGTCCACGATGAAATTTTTCCCGTCGGAGGTCTTTGGAAATACCTTGAAGCAGAGAACCGCGGCTTCGTCCACGTTCTGAGCATCCGGTTGCATCGGGACCGCGACCAAGGAATATTCGAGCAACTCCCATTCAAAAACATGGCGGACCTCGACTCCGCTTTCCGTCTTCATTTGTTGCCTGATCGGGCGCCAGCCGACCGACCAGTTCGGCATGTAACCTTCGGTCGTTTTTTTCCAAAGCCGCTTCCCGAGTTCGTCGGGATAGAATTGAGTCTTTGCTTGAATGCCCTTATTGCCCTTGTATTCTCCTTTTTTGATGTAGATCGGCTTCGCTATTGGCTCGCTCCCGATGGGAGAAAATCCGTGCTGAAACAAAACGACCGGGGATCCGTCCATCCTCATGCCGCTGGCGTAGAGGATATCGTTTCCTCGATCTCGTTTTTCAGTAGAGATGAAGTGAACTACCGTAAGATCGCTTTGGCTACTTTCTTTGACTTCCACGCCGTGAAAAATTTTGGTCTCTTTCTCCATTGAAATACCTCCTTCTAACGCAGATTTTTACTTCAATCGCTCTCCCGTTGATAGAACGCGTCTGGGATCGCCACCGTCGCTCGCTCCATCGAATTATTGGGAGTTAAAGGCTCCTCTTCAATCGATTCTCCAGAAAGAACTCTCCATCCCAATTTAAAGAATCGATCTAATTTCGACGGGATCGCTTCAACGATCGCGTATTCGGTCCTCCTCCTTTTTTCAAAGAGCCGAGTAGCGAACTTTTCCCCCAACAGAGTAGATTTTTCGACGGAAAATCCCATCTCTTGCATAAACTCGACCTCTCCTGTTAGGTGAACGAATCGCTGGGAAGAAATCTGAACC
>Ga0315293_10005620_pt1 | contig 11795 bp, 12 predicted proteins | sample YL17G13_20_MG_FD_203071 | JGI IMG/M metagenome (GOLD analysis project Ga0315293, IMG submission 203071) | Sediment microbial communities from Yellowstone Lake, YNP, Wyoming, USA - YL17G13_20 | ecosystem: Environmental > Aquatic > Freshwater > Lake > Sediment | place: USA: Wyoming | collected... | reverse complement strand
CTTACTAATTTAGGAGACAGATGTTGTCCTTTATGAATGACCCCCCAGCAGATAGAGGTCCCCACCATAGCAACATGGCTTCTTTCTTCCAAAACACCTGCACTCAAAGAAGCCAGGGGTGCATCTAAACTTGGTCAGGGGACGGTCCTTTGGGAGCCGATTTCAGGAAGTTTAGTCACTTCAATCCTTACCGGGTAGGCATCTTTTAATGATTCCAGATGAGTAATAACCAAGATCTTATCAAAATCATCACTTAAGGGGGATATATCTGTAAATTTTTTCTAATTAGCAGAGATACTCCTCAATTTTATAGAGGATGTGCATAATAAGAAAAGATTGTATTTTCCTTTGAACTATTGGCCACTAGAAAAATATGGAGATCATATTTATCCTATGATCTCCATATTCTAGCTACTGGCTAAGACCTGTAAGTGTCCAGTCTGAGGGGTTCAGTCCAACCCCTGACACATTAAAAACTAATTATAGGTTTTAGGTAGAGTTGAGGTTGATTTTTAAGACAGTATCTGACCCCTAGATCTCTTCCTTCCAAAATTCCGCAGGAGTTAGAACATTTTCAATACTGGAAAAGGGGCATACCGTTATACATTTTGAGCAGTCACTGTTGTTTTCTACCCAAAAATCAAAACATTTTTCCGGGTTTATATAATATTTTTTTACACCTGAATTATTGGAAATAGTTTCTCCTGTAAAAACTGGCTCTGGTTTAAAAGAAATTGATTTATTTTCGCATATCTCAGCGCATTTATAACATCTTTTACAAAAATTAAACAATTTAGAAATAAAATTAACGTTTGGCTCATCGAAAACCAAAGGTAAATCGGTAAAAACCTTGCAAATCCTAACTCTCGAACCATATTCCGGAGTCACTAACAAACCATTTCTTCCTAATGCACCTAGACCAGCATCAATAGCCAGAGGAATACTTAGGGCGGTATCATTTCCACATTGAACGGCCTGGTAACCTAAATTTCTTATAAATTCTCCCAGACAGGAAATAATAAAAGCCATTTTTGAGTAACCTAGTCCTGTGGTAGCACTGGCAGGTAAAGTAGGTGTGGTAGATAATCCCCTAGGATCCATCTCTATAGCCATAACTATTGCCCGATTTACCCCTTGGGGTAAATTTACAGGAGAAGAACCCAAAAACTTACCATTAAGTCTCTTTCCTGCATTTTTATAGATCCAATTATTATTAACCTGAGTTATGCCAACTAGAGAGGCACCGTAAAATTTGGCTACTTTTTTTACTTTAACAGTAAATTCTATTATATCTTTAATTGTATATTTTTTTTCTCTTAACTTATAACCATACCAATCTTCTTCAAAGGAGGTATCACCTTCCCAGGAAAAGGCAAATGGAAAACGACTATCTATTGTCCAGGAAGCCTTAGAAAAGGCATAATCGAAATGGGTATAACCTTCCTTATCCATTTTAATATTCTTTAGCATATCATCTGTAAAATTATTTTGATAAGTTTTCAGGTCTTTATCCCATAGATAACGAAAAAGGATATTATTTTTTTGGTCAAATCTACTATAAATTTTCTCATTAATTTCATAATAGTTTTTTTTCATATATTAATCCCTTATATTGGATTATTTAAGTAAGATATTTAATTATATTTTAATTAGGTTGTTCATAATTAACCAAATTAACTGCATCAAATACGGGTAAACTAGTAGTATTTTTAATGGCTTTAGAATACAGAAGCATTCAGTACAATCACACTCACAAACAATTGTAACAATATCGGGTTCCGCAGAAATCATTTTTAGGGTTACTTTAACTATGACTTCCTCTACTTTTTTCTTATCAAATCCCTGATTCAGTTGAGACCACCAGGTTTCACAATATCCTGATTCGCTCATTCCAAAAACAACAATCGGAATTAATTTATTAACAATAAATTATTTTAATAACATGTTGTCCCAACAAGTAACTAGTCTATAACTTGCTGTTAAAATTCCAAACTTACTTATATTTTCTATTCATTTTATTCATCTAATTTTTTCTTACCATCCTCTATCTTGCATCCGTTCAGCTGCTGCAATTTGGGAAATCTCTATACCTTTCATCGCTTCTCCTGAACCTTCCGAATAATCTACTCCTAAAGCTTCTAAGACCTGAGCTTCCACAAAATGTCCAATCCTGGCTTTAGCCATTACTGGTATAGTTACCGTATTCATTATCTCTTTTATGATCTTAGGATCAGCCATCCTGGCTACACCACCAGAGGCTCGAATATCAGCAGGAATCATCTCTAAGGTCATAACTGCTACCGCTCCTGTTTCTTCCGCAATTTTGGCTTGTTCTGCGCTTACCACATCCATTATTACTCCACCTTTTAACATCTCAGCTAAACCTTTTTTTAATTTATAAGCACCTTTCTCTACCATGTACTTACTCTACTCTCCTGTGCGTTCTGTTAATCTATTTATATAAGTTCGAAGCGAGAAGTAAAATGTCTTAAAACGGGAGGTTCGTAAGTGATCTTAAGACCTTTTATTTTGCTTCTTTTTTTTAGAAGTTGTTTAAATCCCTCTGCTACTACATCTATATGACGATCGGTATATACTCTTCTGGGAACGGCTAAACGAAATAGCTCCATCTTAGGATAAATAATTTCCCCAGATTCTTTATCTACTGTTGCAAAAGCAAGCGTACCCAAACCTATACCTCTTACTCCTGCTTCTAAATAAAGAGCCACTCCTAACGCCTCTGCTGGAAATTGGCTTAAGGGTAAGTGAGGTAAAAATGCATGAGCATCCACATAAATTGCACTACCTCCCATCGGTTTTACAATATCTACTCCCATCTCATCTAATTGCCCCCCTAAATATTGCACTTGTCTTACCCGATAGGCCATATAATCATCATCAACCATTTCATATAAACCCTGGGCTAAAGCTTCTAAATCTCTGCCTGATAGCCCACCATAAGTGACAAAACCCTCATTTAAAACTAGAAGAGGCAATATTTTTCTATATAATTCTTCATCATTCATGCCGATAAATCCACCCATATTCACCAGGGGATCTTTTTTGGCGCTCATGGTACAACCATCAGCATAAGTAAATTGCTCTTTTACAATCTCAGCAAGATTCTTGTTTTGATAACCTTCCTCACGCTGCTGAATAAAGTAAGCATTCTCTGCACAACGTGCCGCATCAATAAAAACAGGAATATTATGTTTATTGGCTAATTCTTTTACTGCTTTTAAATTGGCCATAGAAACTGGTTGTCCTCCACCAGTATTATTAGTAATAGTTACCATAATGAAAGGTATTTTCCCCTTACCTTCTTTATTGATTACCGATTCTAACTTTTTTAGGTCAATATTACCTTTAAAGGGAACAACCGTCTTTGGCTCATAAGCAACATCAACTATACACTCGACTGCAGTTCCACCTTTATCTTCCACGTGAGCATGGGTAGAATCAAAAGGCATATTAAAGGGAATAATATCCCCTTTTTTGATTAAGGTTTTACACAGAAAATTTTCTGCTGGTCTTCCTTGATGAGTAGGAATAACATACTTAAAGCCCAGCACCTTCTGAACAGCTTCTTTAAAGTTATAGAAACTCCTAGCTCCAGCATAAGACTCATCTCCCATCATCATTGCACTCCACTGTTTATTACTCATTGCTGAAGTTCCACTATCAGTCATAAGATCAATATAGATATCCTCTGCTTTCACGTCAAAAAGATTATAATGAGCTTCCTTAACCTTTTTCTCTCTTTCTTCCCGGTTAATTAATTTAATAGGTTCGATCATTTTAATTCTAAATGGCTCGGCCATAGACATTTCTTTATTCATTTTCTTTACTATTCTCCTATTTTTTTATTTAATTTTATTTTTCATATTTTTTAATTATAAAAATAATGTATATCTTTATGTGCTGTATTATATTTTCTCCAAAAAGCTACCATTTTTAACTAACCTATAGACGTAATTAACCATATCAACTGCGTCAAATACGGGTAAATCAGTAACACTTCTAATCGCTTGAGAATATAGAGGCATTTCAGTACACTCGCAAACAATTGCTCCAATCTCAGGTTCTTCCGAAATCATTTTTAAGGCTACTTTTACGATAGCTTCTTCTACTTTTTTCTTATCAAATCCATCATTCAGTTGAGACCACCAAGTTTCACAATACTCTGATTCACTCATTCCAGAAATTACCAGAGGGATTGATTCATTAACCCCACATTCTTTTAACAACATATTATCCCAACGAGTAATCAATTTAGAACTTGCGGTTAAAATGCCCACTTTTTTCCCATAACTTAATGAATTATAAATCAGCGGAACAAATAAGATAGTCGAGGTAAAAACTGGTATGTTTACTGAATTGGATAATTCTCTCTGCATAGTCCCGGTAATTCCACAACCAGTTACAATAGCCTTTACTCCTTCCTCTTCTAATTCTTTTGCACATTTAATCCATTCGGGGAGATTCCAACCACGATATTTTCTTTCCTCTTTTCTATCCATATTATCTGGAGGTAAAGGTGATTCAACAAACTTTAAGCGGATAGGAAAATTATAAGTAGACAGATGAACTTGGTGTCCCGGACATATAGCTGGATACCATTGACCAAAGGCAAGCATTCCAATGGATTCACCAAAATCAAATTTCCACTTTTCCTTTTCTTTAATTTCTTTTAATATGGGATGACCTATTTTTGCATCCCAAACCTGTTTATATTTTTTTTTCATCTTTATTATTCTCCTTATTTACCTAAAATTAACCGTGGCAACCAGGTGGATAATTGAGGAACATAAGTAGTCAAAATAAGCACTGGAATATTACCAAATACTAAATACACTATAGTATAGTGTAAAAATTTTGGAATGGGTATGTTGGCTACTCTGGAAGCCATATATAGATTAGTGGCTACCGGCGGAGTGATCATTCCAGTCCCTTGATTTACTGCTAAAATGGCAGCCATCTGAATCGGACTAACTCCTAATTTTATAAAAAGAGGGAAAAGCAGAGGTGCACAAATCAACATTCCACTAATATCGTCCATAATCATTCCGAGAATAAGCAGCATTATATTGACTAGTATCAAAATAATAATTCGATTAGAAGAAATTTTTACTATACCCTCAGCTAACATCATCGGTAAGCGTTCTAAAGTAAAAATTCTACTTAAGATAAGAATAAACATGATGATAAAATATATACATCCCAACATACTGACATTTTCTCTTATAACCTTCAAGAATATCTTTAGATTTAAACTTTTATAAATTATAAAACCGATGAATAAGGTATATAATAATCCTACTGCCCCTCCTTCAGTGGGAGTAAATAGTCCGCTATAAATACCTCCTAAAATTACTACCGGCATTAAAAGGGCAAAACCACCTTTCTGAACGGAAGTAGTTATTTTTTTAAGAGATATACCTCCTTCAATCTCTTTTATCTCCTTATTATTTCTACAGAAACAATAATTAATAATTCCATAAATAATTATAAGCAATATTCCCGGCACTACAGTGCTTAACCAGCAGGCAGCCACAGAGGTACCAGTGATCATTCCAAATATAATTAAGGGGATACTAGGTGGAATTAATTGGCCAAGCAAACCGGAACAAGCCAGTAAAGCAGTGGAATAATTTTTAGGATATCCATATTTCTCCATTTCTGGTAACATTGCCGTTCCTATAGCACTGATAGCTGCTCCGGAAGAACCAGTGATAGCTCCAAAAAATCCACAAGAAACAATTAATACAAAACCTAAGCCACCTTTAATTCGTCCGATAATATTATTGATGAAATCAACAATTTTACTAGACATTCCACTTTCGGCCATTAGACTGCCAGCAAAGATAAAAAAGGGTATCGCCATTAAAGTAAATGAATTTAAAGTCGTAAAAAGAGTCGGTATAGCAAAACTACTACTATGGTGGAATACTACCATCAGACCAAAACAAATAATAGCAAAGCAAGCAAAAAGCGGCAATCCAATTACAATTAGAACAATAAGCAAAATAAGAAAAAGAAAAATAGTGAACAAGCTACTCATTTAGGTTTCCCCTCCCGCAGAATTTTTAATTTATTAATCTGCCTTATTAAATGATTTAAATTATGGATTGCCGCTAAAATACTACCCACTACAAAAGAAAGATATACTAGCCACATATTTAGCATCAAAACTAAGGAAGTTTGATTAGTCCTGATGATCCATTTTAATTGTATAATCGACCACCAAGCAAATACTATTGTGCAGATTAAACTAATTAAATTAAGCAATATTTCTAAGGTTAGTTTTACTGTAACTGATTTTAGATTGATAAGTCCTGCACGAAGATGGGTATTTTCTTTAGAGGCTATCGCTATGGCAATCATATACATCCAAATAGCCGTAAATCTAGCTATTTCTTCCCATTCAGAACTTTCATAATTTATAGTTATTCGTAATATGATGGCTAAATTTACTAATCCAGTTATAATAATAAAAGCAATCAGAGTACTCCAATTTTCAAAACCTTCTATTATTTGCCAAAATATTTTTAATCTACTTGAAAAAATACTACTTTCTTTCATATCTTTCTCCTCTTTCTCCAAGCATAGTGGGTTAATTTTACTTATTTAGCTATATTTTCTAATAAGAAATCTATGGTCTCATTACCGATTAATTCTCTCGAACTATCCCATAGTCCTCCTGGTTCGGTGGCTATTTTTAACCAAGGCTCTCTCTGTTCGGGAGTAAGTCTGGTTATTACTACTCCCTCTTCTTCAAATTTTTTATAATACGACTCTTCATTTTTCTGAGAAGTAGTATTAATCTTTAAATTTATTTCATCAGCCGTTTCTTGAATAATTTTTTGAAGTTCAGGAGAAAGGCTATCCCATAGTTTTTTATTCATTATAAGTGAGCACATAGCAGGAAGTGAATTTATATCAGTAAAGTATTTAGTTACATCTCGGAACTGGGTATAAACTGTTTCTACTGCCTGATCAGCTTGACAATCGATAGTACCGAGTTGAAGGGCGGTAAATACTTCTCCCATATCTATAGATACTACCGACCCTATTTTTTCGAAATAAATCTTGCTAGTTGGATATCCAACTCTAGTTTTTATCTTTAATTTTTTAATATCTTCAGGGGAGACGACCGGACCTTTCATCCCAGAATAACCTTCAAAACCAACATTCTGCATCCCTAAAAACTTAACCTCTAACTCCTCACAGCCTTTTTCTACATAATTATACATGAAACCTCCTTTGTTATATGCTTTATAAAAATCATCCCAAGTATTAATAATAAAATTCATATATACGCCAGAGAATTGAGCGTAACGGGGGCTGGGGGGTATGAAGCCCATTTCTTGAGAACCTTTGCTGATATTGTCAAATTCGTCCATCCAAAAGCCTAATTGTTGGACCGGAAAACAATCCATTTTAATCTGTCCATTAGTTCTTTCTTCTATTAATTTTGCAAATTCATACATCCCCGCTCCTAGAGCCGTACTATCTGGAACTAAAGTTCCAATTCTCCATTGATAAGTTTTATTTTCTGCACTGCATGGTATACTTAAAGAAAATAACAGCACCAAAATTATTAATAAGATAGTATAATTTATACTTTTTAAACTTCTTCCTTTCATTTTATAATTACCTCCTTTTAATTAACTCTTAACTTTGAAATTTTACTAGCAATATTTATGTAACTAATATTTTTTTCACCTCCTTATCAAGGTTTTTTTGAATTTCTCTCCCTAGAAATTTTGATAATATTCAGTCTCATTTATTATTTAATTCTCTCTAACCGGAATTGGAATATTCTTAGGAATTCATTTTTGGGCACCCATTTAATTTTAAAACCTTTTACTTTCTTTCCTAAATCCATAGCCGCCTTAATGCCCTCAGCAGCATATTCGATTTGACTGTCAGTATAAACTCTTCGAGGAATAGCATAGCGAACTAATTCAAAAGGAGGTGGAGTAAGTTTTCCGGTTTCTGGATCGGTTCTACTCCATCCCAAACTAGATGGATTTTCAGCTCCCATTACTCCACTCTCAATATAAGTTTGAATAGACAGGGCATGTGCACAAAATTCTTCTTTAGGAATATGAGGGTAAGCTTTTACGGCATCTACATAAACCCCATGCCCACCAGTAGGTTCATAGATAGGAACCCCTTTTTCTCTTAGAAGATCTCCCAAATATTGTACTTGTCCAATTCTAGATGCCAGATAATCATATTCTAAACCTTCCTCCAAACCAATAGCTAAAGCTTCCAAATCACGACCGGATAAACCACCATAAGTGATATAACCATCAAACATAATTAATCTAGCACTCATCCTTTCAAAAAGATCAGCATCGTTAGTACCAATTAATCCTCCCATATTTACTAGAGCACCTTTTTTTGAACTCATATGCATTACATCACCATAAGTATAAATTTCTCTACATATCTCTCGAATTGATTTATCCTTATAGCCAGATTCTCTTTCTTTTATAAAATAAGCATTTTCTGCTACTCGTGCAGAATCTATCACCACTTTAATTCCATGTTGATGAGCTATCTGACTTGCTACTTTTAAGTTAGCCATGGATACTGGCTGACCGGCAGTAAAATTATTAGTAAGTACCATATTGAGAAAAGGAATATTTTTAGCTCCTTTTTTCTTGATTAAATCTTCCAATTTATTTAAATCAATATTTCCTTTAAAATCCATTTTGACTTGCGTATCTAAAGATTCTTTGAGATACAAGTTAACTGGGTTTGCTCCTGAAAGACGAGCGTGAATTTCAGTAGTTCCAAAGTGAGCATTAGCAGGAATAACGCTATCTGTCTGATTAATTAAACAAAAACAGACTACATTTTCAGCTGCTCTGCCTTGGTGAGCAGGTAAAATATATTTATAACCAGTAAATTCTTGGGCTACTTTTTCTAAATGATACCAATTCTTGGCTCCAAAATAAGATTCATCGCCCTGCATCATTCCGGCCCATTGATTTTGGCTCATTGCTGAAGTACCACTATCGGTTTCAAAATTTATCGGAATATTTTCCGCTTTTAAAAAACCAGGGCAGTAATCAGCTTCCACTATTTTCTTTTCTCGTTCTTCTCGAGTATTCCATTTTATTGGTTCTATCACTTTAATTTTATAGGGAGTCATTATTTTTTTCATTTTATTTAAACCTCACTTTAAATTTATTTATTTATTTATTTTTTAAAACAAGTATCAAAAATTGATACTTTCAACCTTCTCTAACTTTAAAATTTTTTAAAAATTTCTTAAAAAAATAATTAATTATTGAACTTATTGTGTGTAATTAAGCCCTGCATCTTAAAAAAGAATTATTGCATGGCAATTGCTTCTATCTCTATTAATGCATTTTTTGGTAGACGTGCAACTTCAACACAACTTCTTGCCGGAAAATTTTCCCCAAAATATTCCGCATATATTTGATTGAATGTAGCAAAATCATTCATATCTTTTAAAAATACAGTGGTTTTCACGATATTAGTTAAAGTAAAGGAATATAATTCTAAAAGGGTCTTTAAATTTTCTAAAATCTGTTTAGTTTGTTTTTGTACATCACTCCCTACTATATTTCCAGTTTTCGGATCTACAGGAAGCTGGCCTGATACAAATAGCATGTTCCCCACTTTTACTGCTGGAGAATATGGTCCAATTGCAACAGGAATTTTATTACTGCTAATAATGATTCTCTCCTTCATAGTTCTTTTCTTCCTTTCTTCTCTTCTTAATTTTTAAATTCCTTAATTTAAACAGATATTAAAATAATAAATACTATTCTAACTTATTTCTCTTTTCTTTTTAGTTTTTAATTCATCCAAATAGTTATAAATGGTATAGCGAGAGACACTAATCTCGGAAGCAAGTTGATCAATTGCTCCTTTAATTAAAAATCCTCCTTTCTCCTCTACTATCTTTACTATCAGTAATTTATCGTCTTTTTGCATTATAGAGACCAGCTTACCTATTTTCTCAATAGCTTCTTGAATAATATTTTCCAGTACTTCATCGACATTATTACTAAAAGTTTCGGTTTCGTTTTTAGTTTCGTTTTTTAATTTTTCCTTATCCAAATCGATAGTGGTGCAAAACTCTCCCACGATTTTATTAAACATTAAATATTCAGTAAGATCATAATTAATACACAAACAACCGATAATTTTTTTTTGATCATCTCTAATAAGGGTAGTGGAAGACTTCAATATTTTCCCATCTTTAGTTTTAGTTCTATAATTTACTATTTTATCTTCCTTCTTCTTTCCATAACCACCTTTACGCCAAATGGATAAGGCCAAATCAGTAATTGAATCACCAATTTTTCTTCCAGTTACCTGTCCATTTTCTATTGCAACGATAGATTTTTGAGGTTCACTAAAATCGTGCAAGACTACTTCGCAGTTTTTTCCAAACATTTGAGCTATAGTTTTAACTAAAGGAACAAATCTTTTCAATTCTGAATGCATTTATAATTAATTCCTAACTTTTTTAATTTACTACATTTTTTTAATACTTATTAAAATATTGTATATATTTATACCATACCACACTTTTTTAAAAAATCAATCTTTTTTAAAAAATATTTTTAATAATTTATAAAATTTTCTCTTTTAACTTAAAATATGCTATTTATTTGTTTAATTATTAAAGAAAATTAATTGAAAATAAGATGGATCAGAAAAATAGAAGATATAATCTTAAGTAGGAAAATCATCTATTATAAGGTTTTATATTTTGTAAGGCAAAATACTCCAAAATTGTGTGATATTAAATACATATTTTTTAAATTTTTTACGTACGTTATAGAACGTATTTTAAATATGCTTGGGATATATTTGAGATGGTAAAAATAAACTTTGTTCTTATTATTCGTCCATTTTGGCTACTATTTTATTTAATCTTTCCAAATCTTTAGGATTAATTTTTAAAGTACAGGCGGGATCTCCTGAACCTCCATAAACAAAGGGATAACGAAATAGTCTTTTATCCAAAATACAAGGTAAATTATGCCCAACCAGAGGGATACTACCTGGATGAAAACCGGTTATCTCTTTCACTTCATCTTTGGTAGCTAATCTACCTTTTTTATATCCTAAAATATTAACGATAAATTCTAAATTAATTCGGCCTCGTTCTCCAGAGACAATAACTGCGAAGAAGAATTTTTCTATTTTTATAATAATTATCGGAGCAGCTTGAGCAAGATCAATTCCAAAATAGTTTACTCCATCCTGTAAAGAATAAATTGGTTTCTTATGAGTAATTAGTTCAAAGTTAGCATTATTTTTTTGAAGAAAAGATTTTAAATTTTCTAAATCTATATAAGAGCCTCTTTTATTTTTTTTAATCTCTTATCACAAACCCTTACTTATCAGAAGCCAACTTACGAAAGTAGTTAGTCAAAGAACCATAAATAAAGGTATCTTTTATTATCCATACTTAGTAATTAAATAATCTATTTAGTATAATGTGTATTACTTTTAAGTGGTGTTTACACTTTCTACTCTTTCCCATAGAGAATAATACTATCTATCGGGGGAAAGGTAAAGCATATTTTCGCTTACCATCTAATAATTTTTAATAAGGGATCTTTCCCTTAAGTCTGTAACCCTGATTCGTTCTTTTAAAATTAAAATAATAGATAAACTTATCCAGATCATCTTGCATTTCACTTTATCTTGCCTAACCTTTTCATAGTATCCTTCAAAGATTCGTATGCCTTCTTATATTCTATAAAATACTGATCATATATCTTTTTCGCTTTTTG
>Ga0315293_10005618_pt1 | contig 11798 bp, 8 predicted proteins | sample YL17G13_20_MG_FD_203071 | JGI IMG/M metagenome (GOLD analysis project Ga0315293, IMG submission 203071) | Sediment microbial communities from Yellowstone Lake, YNP, Wyoming, USA - YL17G13_20 | ecosystem: Environmental > Aquatic > Freshwater > Lake > Sediment | place: USA: Wyoming | collected... | reverse complement strand
TTGATTGCTCGGGGTCTGCCAGGTTAACAGGCCGATCCCCAGCACTAATTCATACTCTTCGCCGAGCCTTAACTGTTCCTGGTAAATAGAAAAAAGTGTGGAATAGACCTCGTGAACCTCTTCCCATTTTTTGTGTTGTTCAGCCCAGAAAAGCCATTTCTGTTCAACGTACCTCTCCCATTCCTCTCTTACACGTTGACAGTTTTCTAAAAGAATCGTTTGATTTATGAACTGAGATTGATCCGATCCTTCTTTCCATCCCGGATTTCTCACCTGCCTTGTAATTGTTTTCAGAAGAGTAGGTAATTCTCTTGTGTCTCGAATGGTCTTATTGTCCACCCAATCGCGACAGATTTCAGGACGGTTTGGAAGTTCTGGTTCGTGGTATGTCTGTACCTCGACCCAAATATCCTGGTCGTATTCTTCATTCGCTCCCCATGCCTGGGTAAAACATCCCTTTTCTCGTGGAATCTTATGTATCCAGAGTACCTGAGAATCTTCAGTTAACTCTCTAACGATTTTCGTCCTTATTGAAGCTAATCGCGTTAGATACTCTACAAGGCGAATTGCTCGTGTTTCACTCCCTAATACCCGCTCAGACGTCACGGTTCGTCAATCCTCAAAGATTTGTGCTAACTCAGTACTATGTCCGTACGATTTGTTCATTATCCTCTATCGTTTAATTATACAGAACCGCCTCTAATTTTTCCAGTTGAAAATTCTAACGTCCTTCCTCGTCCTTCGTAACTCGTATCAAGTATCCAGCATCGAGCATCCCCTAATACCCTGATTTCCAGATAACCTGATGTTCTACACCCTGATAACCTGATGTCCTGAAAATCAAAAATTTTTTGCAAAATTTTTGATTTTCTCCCTTGACTTTTCGACCCCCTTTTTTGCCCTGATTTTGGGGGTGGTTAAATTTCCGCGCAAAACTGTGCAATTTGTGGTTAATTTCTGTTAAAAACTGCAAAAAACCGCTCAAAAAGTGCAAAAAAGTGCCAATTTTCGCATTTTCGCTCTTATGCTCTTAAGCCCTTATGTCTTATGCACTTACGTAATTTTTTCGTCATTTTCCCACCTCACCAAGTGTCCTTTTTTGCCCTGTGTTTTTGTGCTCTTGTGCCTGATACTATTCCCGCATCGCGCAAATAAAAAGCCCCGCATAGTGCGGGGCTAAGGTCTTTACTGAAAAGAGGTTATGGCAAATCCTATTTCTTCGGAAGTGGCAGCAAAGCATAGAATGTGTATCGTTCTCGCTTTACCAGGAATAGGACGCTGCCTTTCTCTTTGGCCTTTTCTATCGCCTCGTTAAATTCTTTCGTATTATGGACTTGCGCTTGATTGACTTCCTTGATTAGCGCACCCGGCGCGAGTCCGACCCGCTCGGCCTGTGAGCCCGGCTCAACCGTGCCAACGATTACGCCGCTCTGTCCTTCATAGCCGTAACGTGAGGCCAAATCATCAGTTAGGTCGCGCACGGTGAAGCCCAATTCTTCCACTGCCGCTGGTCCGCCGCCCATCAGCTCATCTGTCGGCGGGCGTTTGGCCAGTGTAACGGTAACAGTCTTTCGTTTTCCATCCTGCCAGATAGTCAATTTTACGTCCGTACCCGGCTTAAACATCGCAATTCGGTTGCGGAATGTATCCGCCGATTCCACCGGCTCGCCGTTAAGTTCCAGAATCACATCATTGTGTTTCAGGCCGGCTTTGTCCGCGGCGGAACCCTCGGTAACTTCAGGGATTAGGACGCCCTTGGTGTCTTTCAAGCCGAAAGCTTCAGCAAGTTCCGGCTCAAGGTCCTGCGGCATGACGCCGAGGAAGCCGCGTTCAATGGTTTCGCCCTTCATAAGCTGCTCGGCGATGCTCTTGGCCATATTGATTGGGATTGCAAAGCCGATTCCGATATTGCCGCCTGGGCCGACAATGGCCGTGTTGATGCCGACTACTTTGCCGTCGAGATTTATCAGCGGGCCGCCTGAGTTGCCGAAGTTTATTGCGGCATCGGTCTGGATGAAGTTTTCGTAGGTCGCCAGGTTTAAGCCGCTCCTGCCTTTTGCGCTGACGATGCCCAATGTCACGGTGTGGCTGAGGCCCAGCGGATTGCCGATAGCGAGGACCCATTCGCCGACCTCGGTGGCATCGGAGTCGGCAAGCTCAAGGTAAGACAGGTTGTTGGCTTCAATCTTTATCACGGCGACGTCGGTATCGGGGTCTGTGCCGATAGTTTTGGCGGTGAATTTGCGCCCATCGGCGAGCTCGACGTTGAGTTTTTCAGCCTCGCCGGCAAGGTGGTTGTTTGTCAGGATGTAGCCATCGGCGGAAATGATAAAGCCTGATCCTTTGGCGGTGGTAACATCCTTTTTGCGCTGAGGTGTGCGTGGCGAACGCTGGCGAGGGGAAGGAGAGCGGCGGTAGAAGAAGTTCCAGAAGTCGTCACCGAAGGGGTCGAACTGGTCGCCGAAGGGCGAGTTCTCGAACGATTGGTATTCCCGCACGACGGTCTTCTGTGCTTCGAGACTTACGACTGCGGGCGAGGCCTTCTCGGCGATTTTAGCCAGCGACTTACCCATCTGGCGCAAAATGATAAGGCTTTCCTTCTCCTGGGCCTTGTCCTCTGCGAGGAGTGATAATGGCGCAGCGAACAGCAGAAGGAATGAAATCGCTGCGATTACAAGGTGATGTGGGAATTTTTTGTTACTCTTACAACTGTCCATAAACATTTGACCTCCAAATTTGAGAGTTTTTAGTTATGTGTTTTTAGCTCTTAATTCAGGCGGGGCCGACGCGGCTGGCCCCATTTAAGTTACTGTTCCCTAAAGGTTAAAAACTGAAATTAGACCATAGTCGTACGGATTTTTAAGTAATTATTATACGATTTTATTGCCGGTTGGTTCAGGCCGTCAAAGGTTTTTTTTAGGCGGGGCTTCGCGACAGCACAGGCACGGGTTGACACAGATTATTAGCCACCAAGACGCGAAGGCGCTAAACCACAGATTTTTTAACCACGAATTAACACAAATTGACACGAAGGCACAAAATCAAAGAAGAAAACCCGAATCTTGACTGTCGTTAGACAAGTATCGAAATCCGAAATTCATCCTTCGTAGTAATACTACGGAGAACGGACAAATTCGAAATACTAAATACCAAATACCAACGACTAACTCAGGTTTCCTTTCGCGCCGCAGGCGGATAAATCCGCCACACGAACGGTGGATAAATCACGCTGTAGGCGGATAAATTCCGCACCGTGGATTGATGTAATTATACGCCGGAATAGGGAAGAAGGCGAAAGGAAAATAGTCGTTGGTATATAGTCCCGCCGGAGGCGGGCAGGCAGGCGATTGTTTGGCAATTAACGTCTCGGGTGTGGTCGGCGGCGCCGAGAAGCAAAACGCGACCTTTTGCCGACAGTTGAAAACCTGCCTCTGTGCAGTCCCAGGATGGGTTTTGGCATATCGGGGGGTTTGGTGTAGGTAAAGCCGGGACATTCGACCGGGGTGAATTGGCGCGATATGAACCTTTCAATCTGACGAAGGTACTTGTGCTCCTCGCGGGAGACAAAGGTAATGGCGTCACCCGTGGCCTCGGCCCGGCCGGTCCGGCCAATGCGATGAATGTAATCCTCCGGAATGACGGGCACATCGAAATTGATGACGTGCGAGATTCCGGTAACGTCTATGCCGCGAGCGGCGATATCGGTTGCAACCATAACGCGGTATTTGCCGCTTTTGAAGCCATCCATTGCCCGCTCGCGCTGGCTCTGGTTGCGGCCTGAATGTATCGCCACGGACACGATGTCCGCCCGTTCGAGGTAGCGGTTAATCTTGTCCGCGCCGTGCTTAGTGCGGGAAAAGAGCAACACACTGGACAAGTGGGCGCCGCGGAGCAGGTGCAGAAGAAGACCCATTTTCTGCTCCCTCTCGACGAAATAGATGTGTTGTGTAATTGTCTCGATGGGGTTTCGCGGTATGCCAATCTGAATCATTACAGGCGACTTCTGCACGCCCGCGGCCAGTGCGCTTATTTCCGGCGTTACGGTGGCGGAGAAAAGCATAGTCTGGCGATTTTTGGGCAAAGCGGCGATGATTTTTCGCACATCCATAATGAAACCCATATCGAACATCCGGTCGGCTTCATCTATGACGAGCACTTCGACGTGCCGCAGGTCGATGGTGCGCCGCTGCATGTGGTCGAGGAGCCGTCCCGGTGTTGCAACAACAATGTCAACGCCGTGATAAAGTGCGTTAAACTGCCCTTTGATATTAACTCCGCCATAAACAGCCAGCGTGCGCAAAGGCAGGAATCGCCCATAGCGGAGTATGAACTTTTCGATTTGCACTGCCAGCTCGCGGGTAGGCGTGAGGATAAGCGAGCGGATAACTCTCCTTTTGGTCGCGTGCTCGTGACTTAGCCGATTCAAAATCGGCAGCACAAAGACGGCGGTCTTGCCCGTGCCGGTCTGGGCGCAGCCGATAATGTCCTTGCCGGCAATCGCAGCCGGAATCGCCTTCAACTGAACTTCGGTTGGAGCGGTATAGCCGGCAGCAAGAATGCCCTTGACCAGCGGGTCGGAAAGACCAAATGTCTTGAATGGCATCACATAATCCTAAAAAGATAATAAGTTAAACCTGATTATATCATATCGTCTATAAAACCCAAAGCACTAAATCCAAAACAAATCCGCCACACGGACGGCGGCCTTCTTTTTTTGAAGGTCCTTTGCTCGGTGAATGAATGCGGTTCATCATCCCAGCCGGCTTCGGTTAGTTTCGGAAGTACGTATTTTCGACAGGTATCCACCTCGTTACTCATAGTGTCAATTATACAAGTTTATCGGGTTTTTCAAAGGCCGAGGATTAAGCGATTTCTTCGTCAATCCAGGCGAGGAGGTCATTACCTGGCAGACGGCATAGCCTTGCCGTCGAGAAGGAGCGCATCTGAGGGAGCTTTCCAGACCAGACACAAAGGATTTTCCGTGCGGATAAAACCGGCTTTGTGCAATTGCGGTCCAGTGGAATAAAGGCGTTCGCCCGTATCTGTATTACGATACTCATAGAGGGACACTACGCAGGAGTTCTCGTTTGTCGGATGAGTCGGCGGAAAGGCATAGAAGAGCGGGCCGGCGGAAGAGTCAGGACGCGTTGCGGTCAAGGAAACCGTCTGGGCGTTCCCGGCTGGGATTTTCTGGGCGTAGAGCGGAACCATATCGGCAGAAGCCCTGGCCGGCTCGACCGCAAAGAACGGCATAGATTCAACGCGATCCCAGCAATTACCTTTCTCAACGCCGTCGCGCAACAAATAGTCTTTTTCGCCCGACCCATCGTGCACCTGATAGACAGCAACAGGCAGAGCCAGACGGGGGTCAGCAAGGTTTAATCGGTACATAATCTGATTATAGTCGTAACGCGGCGTCGCATTATCGGGAGAGCCGGAGAACGTGTGCGAATACGTGCCTTCAAAAAAGATAACGCGGCCGCCATCCTGGTCAAAGTACGGATGATGCTTGGGGTTGTAGAAGGAATACTTGTTGTGCGTGACGATTTTCCTCGCATAAATCCAGGGTCCAACAGGGGTGTCGGCTTCGGCATACCAGGTCTCCCCCAAGAATGAGCTGTCGCCAAATTGCTGGACGAAAATCATAACCCATCTGTGTCGATAGGCGTTGAAATAAACGCTCCCACCGTGAGGAGATACTTCCCTGCCTGACTCTATATCATAGAGGTGCGTATCCTGCCTCTCTGCCTTGAGCGCCTCAATGACCGAGGCCTTTGTGGAAGGGCCATTTCCGAGCAGCTCTGCAAAGGACACCCATCGGCAGGGCTTATCTTTCGTTGTCAGAGCCAGGCGCTGTTCAGGCCGGTCGGCGGACTTGCCGGCGTCAAGGGACGTCAACGCTTCGTAACGATTTGGGTCGGCAGCGCAATCCCACCGGGCCTTGACTCGCATACGAACTGCCAGCGGAAACGGAACGGCGAAATAGTAATACTGCCGGCCATCCACATTCACGGCAAAGGCATGCCCTGGTTCTGGATACGGCAGACAATCCGGCCCCGAACCAGTCAGTCGTTCGAACGAAGCGGTCGAATCATTGAAGACAACGAGGCCTCGTTCCTGGACATCGCCAAGGTTTTTCAGCCGCGCATATTTAGCGACCATCCGCTCCCGGCCATCTTCATCAGTGACTGTCAGCAGCCCGTCAAGCCAAACCAGGCCGGGTTCCTTCAAGCGACACAGCGGCCTGCTGAAGCCGTTTTCATCGACGTAGTATTCGAGGTTAACGCCTATTGCGGGGTCGAGTCCTCCCTTTCCCGGCAGATGTGAAACGGCGCCCGCCATCGCAAAGTGTCCGAGCGGATACGAAGGTTTAGCCGTGTCACCCCACAACCAGAACAAACGGCCGTGGTATATGCAGGTGTCCACCGAATCCTGTCCCATGACCTGGCCATTGAGAAGCGGTTCCGTCAACGGCACCGAATGTCCGGTCAGGAGACTGTCACGATATATTCCCTGGCCCGTGACGCGGTAGAGCCGCTCAGCAATATTGAGCCGGTCGAGCTTGATGACTGCACCTGTTCCCTGCGAAGTCTTCAAGGTTGTCCCGCGAAAGCCAAAACCGTCTTTTGGAAATTCATAGCCGTGACTTTCAACAAAGAAAAAGACGTCCCTGTCCATAAGGCCCGGCTCATAAAATGCGACGATGCCATTGCTGTCCGTGAAACAGCGTATGTTATTTACGGTTCGCAGCTCGACCAAAGGGACTCCGCGGCCGGTCTGCCGGTCCACCACCTGAATCTTGAAGTACCTGCCCGACTCATTCCGGGATGGAAATGGCTGCTGTGCAAAGGCAAGGGGCGTGCCAGGGCCAATAAGAATCAGCAGGATTATCATCCGGGCTATCCATAGACGGCTTGTTTGAATTGGGTTCATTTGTCCTGACATAGTTATCTCCATTCTACATCTATCCCTGCGTTTTTGTGACAATAAAATTTCCGCAATAGCTTTGCCGGGTGCGCGTCGAGTGCAGAATGGGGTTGTCACGGCAGGTGCAGGGGCTTATACTCACGAGGATTATGGTCGGCAAGATACTATCTTTTTATACGAAATATTTTGGGGTGTGGGTCGAGTAATTTACGATTGTCAATTGTCGGTTTTCAGAGATGGTTAAAAAAATATTAGCCTTTTATACAAGGTATTTTGCGATATGGGTAGTTCTCTTTGGAATAATTGCATATTGGAAGCCGGGGCCATTTGTCAGAGTGCGGGGCGGGATGGACTGGTTCTTTGCGGCTACAATGTTCGGTATCGGAGCGACATTAGAGCTGGAAGACTTTAAGCGGATTGCGAGAAAGCCGGCTATCGTTTTGATTGGGATGTGCGTGCAATACGCCATTGTGCCGTTAGGGGCATACGCAATCACCAAAATCTTTCAACTCGAGCCGGCGATAACAGCTGGGGTGATACTAACGGCCTCGGCGCCGGGAGCAATGTCGAGCGGCGTAATGAACTATATCGCCAAAGCGGACGTGGCGTATTCGGTGTCACTGACGACAGTATCGACCCTGATAGCGCCCGTGATGACGCCCGGGCTGACGTATATTCTGGCAAAATCCGCGCTGCCTGTTCCGTTCTGGCCGATGCTGATAGATGTTCTCTTGATAGTGATAGGGCCATTACTTATTGGGTTTGGGGTGAGGTGCTATTTTAAGGGTAAAATCGAGAAGGTTCTGCCGGTTTTTCCAGCGGTCTCGGCAACGTTTATCATATTTATCTGCTCATTAGTGATAGCTCTCAATAAAAACTACCTTGCGAATATGACGGGGCTGATTTTAGCTGTGGGGCTGGTATTGAATATCTTCGGAATGGTCGCGGGGTATGCTGTCGCGTGGATTTTCAGGATGGATGTGCGGCAAAGACGGACGCTGTCGATTGAGGGCGGGATGCAAAATGCCGGATTAGGGACAGTTCTGGCTTTAGAGCATTTCGGGGAGAGGGCGGCGATGCCGGCGGCGATTTTTGTGTTTATCTGCATTATGACGGCGTCAATGGCGGCGGCGGTATGGCAGAGAAGGCCGGCAGAACCAGTAGCAAAATAAATAATAGATATTAGCAAAGGCCTATTGCATTGGGGCGGGAGGAACAGTATAATAATTATCCAATTTGGCTTTTTAAGATTACGTGGGGCAGTCTAAAGGACTGCCCTTAAGTTTGGGTAAAGAAGATTTTCGGGAGTTTGTAGTATGAGCTGCAATGTGGCGGTAGCAGGGGTAACGGGGGCGGTCGGGCAGGAGTTTTTGAGGATTATAGAGGAGCGGGATTTCCCGTTCGACTCTTTGAAGATGCTTGCGAGCAGCAGGTCGGCAGGCAAGGAGATAGAATTCAAAGGCAAGACATATACGATTGAGGAAATGACCAGGAACAGCTTCCGCGGGGTGGATATTGCGTTATTCAGCGCCGGGGCGCCGAGAAGCAAGGAGTTTGCGCCTGCGGCGGTGAAGGCGGGAGCGGTCGTGGTGGATAATTCATCGGCGTTCCGGATGGACCCGGATGCGCCGCTTGTCATACCGGAGATAAATCCGCAGAAAATCAGAGAGCATAAGGGGATAATCGCGAACCCGAACTGCTCGACGATTATCGGGATTGTGCCGGTGTGGCCTTTGCATAAGGCAAATCCGGTCAAGCGGATGATTGTGAGCACATATCAGGCGGCGAGCGGCGCGGGGTATCAGGCGATGCTGGAGCTGGAGAACCAGAGCCGTGAGATTTTAGAGGGCAAGCCGCCGACTATGAAGGTGTTCCCGTACCAGATAGCGTTCAATCTCTTCAGCCACAACTCGGCGATGGGGCCGAACGGATACAACCAGGAAGAAATAAAAATGGTCAACGAGACGCGAAAGATTTTCGACTGCCCTGAGATTGCGATTACGGCGACCTGTATCCGCGTAGCGGTGATGCGGGCACACTGTGAGAGCATAAACCTGGAGTTTGCCGAGCCGATTACGGACGATGAGGCGAGGGAGCTTTTGAGCACTGCGCCTGGCGTGAAGGTGCTGGACGACCGCGAGCACAACCGATTCCCGATGCCGATTGACGCGACGGGCAAAGATGAGATACTTGTCGGCAGAATCCGGCAGGATGAGTCGATACCGGACAATCGGGGCATCAATATCTGGGTCGCGGGCGACCAGTTGCGCAAAGGCGCGGCACTGAACGCTATCCAGATTGCGGAGAAGCTGCTATAATCGGCGGCGATGGCCACCCGCAATATAAAGCTGACGATAGCATACGATGGGACGGAGTATCACGGCTGGCAGATTCAGCCGGGGTTTCGCACTATACAGGGGGTGCTGACGGAGGCAATTGGGGGACTGCTTGAGTGCAAGGTCAGAATCTGCGGGGCGAGCAGGACCGATGCGGGGGTGAGCGCGCTCGGGCAGGCGGGGCTTATTCAAATCGATTCGCCGATACCGACGGAAAATCTCGCCAAGGCTATTACAGACAGACTGCCTCCAGATATGGCGGTGGTGGAGGCGGCGGAAGTTCCGATGGGCTTTGATGTGATAGGGGCGGTCAGGAGCAAGCTCTACCGCTACACGATTCATAACGGGCCGGTGCGGCCGGTCCTGCAAATCAGGCACTGCTGGCATATACCGACCAAGCTTGATGCCGCTGCGATGGCGGAGGCAGCCAAATTCTTAGTGGGGACAAAGGACTTCAAATCGTTTGCATCAGCAAATGACAAGAGAGAGGACACGGTGCGGACGATTTTTCGCTGCGATGTCACCGGAGGGGAACAGCCGGAAGGCGGCTGGGTGTATGTTGATGTAGAAGGCGGCAGCTTTCTGTATAATATGGTCAGGAACATTGTCGGGACGTTAGTTGAAATCGGCGTCGGCAGGTGGCAGCCGGAGAAGATAAACGAAATTCTTGAAGCGAAGGACCGCAGGGCAGCGGGAGTTTTGGCGCCGGCAGCAGGTTTATGTCTGATACGGATTGAATATTAAATCAGGAGACAGTAAACAGAATTCTGTCTTCTGTTTTCTGACTTCTCGATATGAAAATCGTCCATATAATAACTCGGCTGATACTCGGAGGGGCGCAGGAAAATACGCTTATAACGTGCAAGCTGCTTGCGAGGCGGGGGCATGATGTTACACTAATCACGGGGCCGGCGATAGGGCCTGAGGGAGAGCTTTTCGAGCAGACAAAGGGACAGGGCTACAAAGTAATAGTGGTCGATAGACTCATCCGGGCCATAAATCCCATCTATGATATTGCGAGCTACTACGAGATAAAAAAACATTTGCGGCAGTTGCAGCCGGACATTGTTCACACCCACTCGGCGAAGGCGGGGATAGTGGGGAGATTTGCGGCACATAGCTTACGAGGGGCGAGGGACGAGGGACGAAGAGCGAAACCGAAGATAGTGCATACGATACACGGGCTGGCGTTTCATCCGTATCAGAGTAATTGGCTGAACAAACTTTATATCGCTATCGAAAAGGCGGCGGCGAAGAGAACGGACTTTTTTATAAGCGTGGCCGATGCGATGACCAATCAGTCGCTTGCTGCGGATATTGGAAGGCCGGAGCAATATGTTACGGCGTATTCGGCGATTGAAGAAGAGGACTTTTTAGAGCCGATTTCGCAGGAAACGATAAGAGATTTTCGACGGAAATATGGTATCGCTGAGGATGCGGTTGTATTTATTACAATTGCGCGGCTGTTTATGCTCAAAGGGCACGAGTATATTATCGAATCAGCCAAGCAGCTCTCAAAACGATTTGCTAATATCGTCTGGTTATTTGTAGGCGATGGGAACTTATCTGAGGATTATAAAGAGCAGGTTCGGCGGTTGGGGCTGGCAGAGAGGGTGAAATTTACGGGGCTTTTGCCGCCGAGTCAGATTCCGCTTGCGATACAGTCATCAGATATTTTAGTGCACTGCTCGCTGCGCGAAGGGCTTGCGCGGGCTTTGCCGCAGGCGATGCTGTGTGGGGTGCCGGTGGTTTCGTTCGATGTAGATGGGGCAAGAGAGGTCGTAAATGAAAAGACTGGGCGATTGATTGAGGCGAAGAATGTTGAGCAATTGACTGCGGCGTGCGCGGAACTGGCAGAGGATGAAAATCTAAGAGAGCGACTTGGCAAGGCGGGCAGGGAGTTTGTAAAAGAGAAGTTCGCACCGGAAACAATGGTGGATAAAATAGAGGAAACTTACAAAAACCTATTCGATGCAGAAAAAAAGGGGCATTGATGTTGGGGATATCCGCCTGTTACTCACTTAGGGGTTTTATTCACGAAGCGGCCAGGTTTTAATAACGACCAGGCTAATCTCCCACGAAACGACATAGGCGTTTTACGACAATGTAGAGCGCTTTGTTTGCAGTTAGATATGGTCTGCTATGAAGCACTTTTTTATTCAGAAGGAATTTTAAAGTATCTTCTCGTGTATAGCAAATACCCCAGCAAGCCGAGAAACGAGATGCCGAAAAACAAAGGCATAATGGGACTCTGCGGAATGACATAATTCCTCATCATTTCCAACTGCTGCTCAGGTAATTTCATCTTTTCATAGAAATCCGACATGCTGACGCGAGAGAACGTAATAACCACCGACAAAGCCCAGACAATAGTTAATAAGAGCGAGCACCACCAAGCACTAATGCGCAGTTTATATGTGCCCCAGGCGATGTAAAGACACAGCAGCGCGGCAACGAGCGACACCAAGGCACCTGTCAATCCGCTGAGGATGGACCCAAAGAACGGAATCAGCCATCCGCTCAACCCCGTAAGTA
>Ga0315293_10005617_pt1 | contig 11798 bp, 11 predicted proteins | sample YL17G13_20_MG_FD_203071 | JGI IMG/M metagenome (GOLD analysis project Ga0315293, IMG submission 203071) | Sediment microbial communities from Yellowstone Lake, YNP, Wyoming, USA - YL17G13_20 | ecosystem: Environmental > Aquatic > Freshwater > Lake > Sediment | place: USA: Wyoming | collected... | reverse complement strand
GGGTCAAGGGCTATATCCTGAAGGAAAGCGCGATCGAGGAAGTAACCAAGGCTATTCAGGAAGTTTATAAGGGCCGTTTCTTTTTAAGCCCGGGCATCTCCAGCTATATCGTGGACGGCTTCCTGGCCAAGATAGGCGCCGGCAAGGATAAGAGCCCCGGGGACGGCCTGACGAAACGGGAGCGGGAAGTCCTTCAGCTCATCGGCGAAGGCTCCACGAACAAGGAGATCGCCCAAAAACTCAATCTTTACCTGAATACCGTCCAGGTCCACCGGCGGAACCTGATGCATAAACTTAATATCCACAAGCAAGCCGACCTCATCCGTTACACCATCAAGGAAGGCATCTCGAAGCTGTAACAAAATGCATGAAATTCATCATAATCCCAACCTGGAAACCATCGTTGACGGGCTTGAACCGATTGCCCTGATCATTCGCCGTGACTTCGAAGAGCCCGGAATCCACTTTTTCACCCCGGGCAATTTCTCGCAACAAGTCGCGCTCATGAGGCATGACAAGGGGAAAAAGATCGCGCCTCACGTCCACAATCTCGTCGCTCGTCAGGTTCTTTACACTCAAGAGGTCCTTTTCATCCGGAGCGGCCTGATCCGAGTGGACCTTTACTCCTCGGCCCGTCATTTCCTTTGTTCCAAAACCCTCCAATCCGGAGACTTGATCCTGCTTTGCGGGGGCGGGCATGCGGTCGAAATGCTGGAAGACACGTCCATGATCGAAGTCAAACAAGGCCCTTACGTGGGAGAAGGCGACAAAACGCGTTTCGAAGAAGACAAGGTATGTCCATAATCCCCGTCAACGAACCGCTTATCGGTGCGCGCGAGATCGAATATGTCTCGGAGTGCCTCCGCACCGGCTGGATCTCCTCCGCCGGCCGGTTCATCGAGGAATTCGAGCGGAAATGGGCCACTTACTGCGGCATGAAATACGGCATCGCCATGAGCAACGGCACCGCGGCCCTCCAGGCGGCCGTCGCCTGCCTCGGCCTCCAGCCGGGCGACAAGGTCATCATGCCGACCTTCACCATCATCTCCTGCGCCCAGGCGATCATCTACAACGGCGGCATTCCTGTCCTTGTGGACAGCGACCCCCGCACCTGGTGCATGGACGTCGTCCAGGTCCGCGCCAAAGTCGAAGCGGAAATGAAGAAGGGTGACGGCAAACTCAAGGCCATCATGCCCGTCCATATCTATGGCCATCCCGTGGACATAGACCCGATCCTGGAACTTGCCGAAAGGTACAACCTCAAGATCATCGAAGACGCCGCCGAGGTCCACGGCGCCGAGTATCTTTCGGGCCGCAACACCACAACTCCCCATTGGAAACGCTGCGGCGGCCTGGGACATATCAGCGTCTTCAGCTTTTACGCCAACAAGCTCATCACGACCGGCGAAGGCGGCATGGTCCTCACCGATGACCCCGCCTATGCCGAGAAGGCGAGAAGCCTCCGCAATCTCTGCTTCCTCCCGCATCGCCGCTTCTATCACACCGAGCTCGGCCACAACTTCCGCCTCACTAACCTGCAGGCGGCCATCGGCCTTGGCCAATTGGAGCGCATGGAGGAGATCATCGCCAGGAAGCGCTGGATGGGGAAGACCTACACGGAACGCCTCCAGGGCATCCCCGGCCTCCAGTTGCCCGTGGAAGAGCCCTGGGCCAGGCAGGTGTACTGGATGTATGGCCTTGTCCTCGATGAAAACACGGGCCTGGACGCCGTCCAATTCGCGCAAAAACTCAAGGCTAAAGGCGTGGAAACCCGGCCTTTCTTCCTAGGGATGCATGAACAGCCCGTTTTCCATGACATGGGCCTTTTCCAGGATGAAAAATACCCCGTCGCCGAACGCCTCGCCCGCCAGGGCCTCTATCTCCCTTCAGGTCTGACCTTGACCGAAAATCAACTGGACCAGGTCTGTGAGGCGGTCAAGGCCGTTTTGAATGAGGCAAAATAAAGATCGGATCTGCACCCATGTCTGAAAGCCAAAACAAACGATCAAGAGATAAGACGCAGAATAGTACAGAAGTATTCGCCGATTACGCCCGCTATTATGACCTGCTTTATCGGGACAAGGACTATGCGGCGGAGGCCGAATATGTCGCGAACCTGATTCGCAAATTTCATCCCCCAGCTAGATCCATCCTCGAACTGGGTTCCGGGACCGGCATTCATGCCAGTCTGCTGGCCGAAAAAGGCTTCACGATGCATGGCATCGAGCGCAGCCCGGAAATGCTTGCCCGATCTCAGGCTCTGACAGAGAACATGGCTGCCGGGCAGAGCCGTCCGACTTTTTCACCAGGAGACATCCGTGAAATCCGGCTAACCAAACGTTTCGACGCCGTTATCGCCTTGTTTCACGTTATTAGCTACCAGACGACCAACAAGGATGTGACGGCGGCATTCGAAACGGCCAAGCAGCACCTGAATCCCGGCGGCATCTTCATCTTCGATGTTTGGTATGGCCCGGCGGTACTGACCGAGCGCCCCGCTGTTCGGATCAAGCGGATGGCGGATGATCAAACCGAGATCACCCGCCTGGCGGAGCCGGTTCTTCATCCCAATGAAAACCTTGTGGATGTCAATTATCATGTACTGGTGCGCAACCTTACCCCCCCCCCATCTGTCGTTGAATTGAAAGAAACTCACACCATGCGATATTTCTTCAAGCCGGAGATTGACCGGATTGTAGCCCACGCCGGGTTTCAATGCCTGCATGCCGAGGAGTGGCTGTCTGGGAAAGCAATCGGGTGTGATACCTGGGGCGTTTGCTTCGTTCTGAAATTGCCATGACCATTGTCTTAGACTGAAAAGGAAGCGATATGACGGATTACGAGCTTGTCATCAAGCCGCCCAAGAGATTATCCGCCCTTCGCCTGAAGGAATTATGGGAATACCGGGAGCTGTTCTATTTTCTGATTTGGCGGGACGTGAAGGTCCGCTACAAGCAGACCGTCCTGGGTGCAGGGTGGGCGATCGTGCGGCCGGTCGTCTCGATGGTCGTTTTTACCTTTATCTTCAATCGACTGGCGGGCTTTTCTTCCGAAGGCGTTCCTTATCAACTTTTTACCTTTACCGGTGTTTTAGCCTGGAATTTTTTTTCTGAAGGTCTGACAGGTTCAAGCCAGAGCTTGATTTCCAATGCCAATCTGATAACGAAGGTCTATTTCCCCAGATTGATCATGCCGGCCGCCGCGGTATTGCGCGGTTTGGTGGATTTCGGTATCGCCTTTCTCATCTTTATCGGGTTCATGATCCACTATCACTATATGCCGACAGTGCATATCTTATTATTCCCACTCGTATTGCTCTGGGGAATTATCGCGGCCCTCGGCGTAGGGTTGTGGTTTGCCGCGATCGGCGTGAAATACAGAGACATCGCCCAGGCCCTTCCTTTTGTGACCCAGCTGATATTCTGGATAACACCGGTCGGCTATTCGAGCGCCAAGGTTCCTGCCAAATTGGAGTTTTTTTACTGGCTTAATCCCATGACAGGTGTGATCGAGGGTTTCCGATACACGCTTCTTGGAACCGCCCATATTCCACCTCACCTACTGTGGATGTCCATCATTCTGAGCATCGTGATATTCATCACTGGGATGATGAATTTCCGGCGGATGGAAAAAGAATTTGCGGATGTGATTTGATCGAACATGAAGCCAATCATCAGCGTTAGAAACCTCAGTAAGAAATACATCATCGGCGAGAATATCCACGGCCGGGGCGCTCGCACCTTCCGCGATATCTTCGATTACAAAACAAAACGTCTATTCCGAAGAGGCGTTAAGAGGAGCAAAGAAGACAAAACACTGTGGGCGCTGAAAGATGTGTCTTTTGATGTTGACCAGGGCGAAGTCGTCGGCATCATCGGCCGCAACGGCGCCGGGAAGAGCACATTACTGAAAGTCCTTTCGCGGATTACCGAGCCTACGGAAGGCAAGGTGACCATCAGGGGCCGCGTTGCTTCACTCCTCGAAGTCGGAACCGGTTTTAGTGGGGAACTGACCGGACGGGAAAATATTTTCCTCAACGGCTGCATCCTCGGAATGAAAAAGACAGAAATAAAAAAGAAATTCGATGAAATCGTTGCCTTTGCAGAAGTGGAAAAATTTATTGATACCCCGGTAAAGCGCTACTCAAGTGGCATGTATGTTCGCTTGGCCTTTGCCGTGGCTGCGCACTTGGAGCCAGAAATCCTGCTGGTGGATGAGGTGTTGGCGGTGGGGGATGTGACCTTTCAAAAGAAGTCCATGCGGAAGATGCGAGAGGTTTCGGGAGCCGGGCGAACCGTACTGTTTGTTAGCCATAATATGTTGCTTATTCGCACTATGTGTACGAGATGTATCCTCTTGAGGAATGGAGTACTAGCCGCCAGCAGCGAGCCCGGCATAGTTATAGACACCTATTTAGCCACGCATCGAGAAGAAAGGCTGTTCCGGACAATCCAAGAACGTGATCATGTTTACGGAGTTAGCAAGGTCCGAGTCGAAGATATTGCCTTCGTGGATGACTCTGGCGCTGTACTGCAAGAGGTCCTATACCATCAACCTATTCGTGTCCAAGTTCATTTGCGCGTTATCTCACATATTCCCGCGGGCAAGTTTTCGCTTTCTGTAATGACGGCTGAAGGTGTTCGAGTCTTTATTACGCATAGTCTCGAAAGCGATGATGAATATCATGAATTTGAACCTGGGCGGTATCTCGTTGAAGCCACCCTTACGAATATTTTAAAGTCTGGCGACTACAAAATTGAATTTGGTGGCCATCAACTGCCATCTGCTCTCTCGATCTGTGCAGTACTTGATGCGCTCTATTTCCATGTGTCTGATCAAGGCTATACTCCACAGGACCGGTTACCTTTCTGTAACCACTCTGGCATCGTGGATGGACAATCCTTATGGACCATAACTTCTCTTGAGCATACCGAGAATGGATTATAGAGGGTACTACGGGCCCTTTTTTTCTATTCGTTCAAAAGATCATCTGTTCAAATTCAAGGAGTAGTTCATCATAATATGTTGGCTTTAAATAAACTCCGGAAATTGCTTGGGACAATTCCTTCGCGTGATAAGATGCCAGCCCTGAGGTTCCGTCGTTTTGATCTGCAACATCTTTTGTCCACGGAAGTTCTCTGTCTGAAGATGTTTAATCCTAGCTTTACACATGGCGAGGTCTCTACATATGAATTATTCTGCATTGGGTCATTGGTTGCAATCTTTAAACCCAGAAGCATATTTGAGTTTGGTACCTACCAGGGCAAGACAACGCTTAACTTGGCTTTGAATGCTCCGGACGCAACTGTGTACAGTCTGGATCTGCCAGTTGAGGGGTTCGAGGTGAATAAAGAGGTTGTGCGCTATGAAAAAGATTTATTGATTGAGGGAAAGAGGCGTGAAGTTGGCAGGTATTTCAAGGACAGAAATGCCGACATTGTCCAAATCTTCAGTGACTCGATGCAGTTCGATCCAACGAAGTTCCATGAAAGGATTGATTTCATTTTCATTGATGGTTCACACATCCGAAAGTATGTCCGTAAGGATACTGAAAATGCTTTAATAATGCTTAGGAAGGGCAGCAACAAGATAATTCTATGGCATGATTTTGTGGATAAAGTAACTACCCCTGTAGCAGAGGCTATATTAAGTGTTCCGTCGCTTGCTGGTCAGGTGTCGCAATTGGAAGGTACACAGTTGGGTGTATATGTCTCATAACCCTTTCTGGCGCAGATTGATTCGCAGGATGTCTCGGCCAGCGCGGCGCCTTGTCAATATAGTCCTTCAATGGACATGGTTACCGCGGAGGACAGCATTGCGCTGCGTTGCTACTTTGACACAAGGCATGGCTAGATCCCGTTCCAGCATGGCCCCGAGTGCAGCGCTTATTTTCGCCCGTTGCTTCTGGGATCCTGCCCACCCACAGCACCACTGTGGGAGTGGGCGCATGCAGCAAGAAGCGTTCAACTGTCTGAAAGCGCTCGGTTTTCATCCTCATTTCGCCGGTCAAGAGGATCCGTCCTATCCACCCGAGATAACTGGCGCTGATATGATTGTGACCCTTGCTCCACCATTAGCCAGGTTACCCGCACGCTGCACGGGGGTGACGCTATTGTATGCCTGCAACACACATGTCATCGAGCGCGAGAATCGTTTGCAGACCGCTAGCCAAAAGTGGCAACTGTCCTGTGAATCACAGTCTTTCCGAGATAGAAACGAGTATCTTCGTGCTTACGAGAGGGCTGACTACCTGCTGATAGCTGAGAATGAACAGGGCATCCGGAGTTTTCTAAAGCATGGGGTGCTTCCTCATAAGATCAAGCGCTACAACAACTGCGTGGATGTGGATGTGTGGGTGCCTAACGAGCAGAAGCGTGATAAGTTCTCCTTTGTATGCTACGCGTCGGCGCTTGGCCTGCGAAAGGGGCTGCCACCGTTATTGGCGGCGTGGCAGCAGTGGTATCAGGAACAGGATGCTGAACTATGTCTAATTGGTATACCTACACCGGTTTCGGACCAACTGCTGGGGGGAACTCGAAACGGTGAGGCGAACCCCGGCATTCATGTTTGGTTAGAGAAATTCCCTGCGCAGCACAAGCCGATTATTGACTTAATAGGTTCCTGCCATGTAGCTATTTTCCCGACTTTGGAAGATGCACAGCCCTCGACACTGTTGGAGATGACTTCGTGCGGTTTGCCCGTTATAACCACGGTGGAATCGGGCGTAGAGTTTGACCCTGAATTTTGTCGCTACATTGCGGCAGACTCAGTCCGAGATCTCTGTGCAGCATTTGAGTACTGGTACCGCCAACGCGATAGGGTTGTTGAAATAGGACAGAAAGCGCGCCAGTACATCATTGCCAATCATTCTTGGCCCTGCTTCCGACAGCGGTTCAATGCTATCCTGTGTGAAGCGGCGGCTAATGCGGGAATCAAAATTCAACCACCCTCGGTTTTACAGGAAGTCTCTTGAAGAGTTTATTTTCTTTACTCAATCATCCTTCATGGAGAAGATGGCCTTCAATAATGGTGGTTGTGGCTATCTTGCTTGCTGCCGTAGAGGTGGGGCGGGGGATTTCCCGGATGAGTTCTACTCGTGGCAAATCAATACTACTTCTTCCAATCATAGCTATTCTGCCGGTGGTTTGGCAGTTGATCCCCCCCCCACGCGCTATTAAAGTTCTAAGTATCTGCCTATTACTAATGCCATTTAAGCCTTATCTTCCATTTGGAGTGCTGGGGATCATCCCTGGCATGGATGAGTTAGGGTTGTGGGGGCTGCTCATGCTTGGTATGGCTTTGGTATTTCTAGTCAAGACAGCATCTCGGCGCATATCCTCGCCGATAGCAGGTTGGTTTTGGCTGGCGATGTTTGTCTTTGTTCTTTGCGGTTTGGTGGCTTTACTTTGGGTAACTGACGATGGCAGCGTCAGATTGTGGTACATAGTCTGTATGTTGAGCGTAATCACATGTTACCTAACAGCTATGTTGGTGCATAATCTAGAGGATGCAGAACGATTATTAAGCATCATTGTTGGCGGCATGATTGTAGTTGGTCTGGTGATGTGCGTGTTTCTCGGAACGCATACGTTTATCCTCATAGAAGATCCTTCTAGTTCAAGCAACTGGTTATCGAGTGTGGGTCGGTTAGGCGGTTCGCTTGCGTTCCTCATACCAACAGTGCTTGGTTTCAGTTTTAAGCTCCAAACTAGCAGCAATGCTCCTCAGTTAGGTGAGTATGTTGCAATGGGATTGGCTATTTCTTTCACTTATATGCTTGGTGCTCGCTCGAAGCGGGGACGGTTAATGGCATTGGTGGCGACCCTGATGCTCTTAATCATCCTGTTTATTACCCAGGCACGTGGAGCGTTGGTGGCTACGATGATTGCTTTGGCTGTTATCAGCGTAATCAGTCTAGGATGGCCTGTATTTCATCGTGGCCATCTTGTACGGCTATTGTCTTTCATCCTACTTGTAGTGCCGACTGCCGTGCTTGTGGTGCGATGGAGAATAGATGTAGATCCAACCGCGGGGGGATACTTGAATCGGATAGCCGCTTTGTCCAGTGTCGCGAATATCATGAATGATCCATCTCTTATCGGGCGGATGGGATTACGGCAAGCGGCATGGGAAAAGATAAAACTCTTTCCTTTTGGTTATGGGTTCTCCGGAGCATTCACGTCGGGGGGATACAACAACCCTCATAATCTATATCTGTGGCTTTTACAAGGCTCAGGATGGGTTGGTGCACTTAGTTTTATGCTGGCGCTGGGTGGATTAGGATCGCTCTGTTTACGCGGGCTGAACCAACCCGAACCTCGCCGACGCGTTCTCAGTATTGCCGTACTGGGTGTCCTGATAGTGGTGTTGGTGGAGGGCATGGGCAGTGTCGTTTTCGCCGTTCCACAAATCACAGCAGCGTTTTGGGCTGTCATGGGTGTGGCCCTGGTGGTAAACGGCCGTTCGCATAGGTCAGGCATAACATGATTGCCACACTAACGGGGTGCTTAGACTTGAGAAGCACTGTCGCTTCTTTCGGAGGCGGGTAGTTTCATGCGCATTTTCTATGCGGCTCAGTCTGAGCCATGGCCAGGCTGTCGGTTATGGTACAACAATCTGTACCTGCCGTTAGTTGATTTGGGGCACGAGGTAGTTGTCTTTGATTACCCAATCGACCCATACTATGCACATGCTGATCCCTCCGTTGCTTCGAATAGGGCTTTCATAAAAAGAAATCGCCCGCGGCTTGAAGAGGCCCTGCTGAATCAGATCAAAAGGCTACATCGTGAGAAACCAATTGACGTTTTTTTTAGTTATTTCTACAATGCTCACTGCCGACCTCGGATCATCCGTGAGATTCGGCAAATGGGTATCGTCACCGCCAACTGGTACTGCAATGCCTCTTATCAATTCGATCTCGTAAGCGACATCGCGCTGGCCTATGACTATTGCCTGGTGCCCGAGAAGTTCCGTCTCGACGACTATCGGAGGGTGGGAGCCAATCCGATTTATTGTCAGGAGGCGGCGAATCCCAACATCTACAAACCGTATCCGCTTCCGCGCGAATTCGAGGTAACTTTTGTCGGCCAGAAGTATGGTGACCGCCCGCTGTACATTCGCCATCTTCTAGACGCCGGCATCCAAGTCCGCGTGTGGGGGCAGGGGTGGCAAACGAGGGCTGAGGCGAAGCCGCAATCTCCATCCTTGGGTTCACGGCTGCATAAACTCTTCACAGTTGAGGGTTGGCGTCGCCTTGTCAGCCGACTGAGACGGCTTGCGACTCTGAGGTCGTCCGCCGGGCTACCCGTCACTCTGCCGCCCGAGATCTGCGGCCCCTCTCTGGACGATCTTGCGATGATCCAAATGTATAGCCACAGCAGGATCAGCCTGGGCTTCTCCAATGTAGGCGAGACGTACCGTACCGCCACCCCGATCAAACAGGTCCGGCTGCGAGACTTTGAGGCCCCGATGAGTGGTGCCTTCTATATGGTTGAGTACATGCAGGAATTAGAGGAGTTCTTCGATATCGGTAAGGAGATCGTATGTTACCACGATCCGGCTGACTTGGCAGACAAGGCCAGGTACTACCTGGATCATGATAGTGAGCGGGAACGCATTCGGCAGGCAGGTTACAAGCGTGCGGTGCAAGATCATACATGGCAAAAGAGGTTTCAACATGTTTTTCGGGAAATGGGACTAGCATGAAATGGTTTGGAAAGCTTTATTGAAGCTCGTTCGGTGGTATCTGGTCGCTGGGCATGGCCAATCTGTGGAGATTCAGCCGATCTTTGAACAGATGATTCAATATGCTCTCGCTGGCATGAATATCGGGAGAGGAGGGGTTGTCACCGAAAGCGGAGAGATGGCAGTCATTCAATATGTTGCCCAATTGTGTTCGTCAATAGCTTCTAATCCGATCATTTTTGACGTCGGCGCAAATGAAGGACAATATGCCACCCAAGTTCTCAGGATCATCGGTGACAGAGGCCAGATTCATTGCTTTGAACCATCCAAAATGGCCTTTACCCAGTTACACCAACGTATCGGGGCACAGCCTAACGTGATCCTTCACAACATCGGCCTTGGTGAAGTTGAGGGGATTCGCACTCTGTATTCAGGCGCGCCTCATTCTCGGTTAGCGTCACTCTATCACCGTCGCTTAGATCATTATGGGATACGTATGGATGATAAAGAGCAGGTTACCATAAAGACTCTTGATGGACTTTGCGGAGAGATTGGGGTGGAAAATATACATTTACTTAAACTAGATGTAGAAGGTCATGAGCTCAATGTCTTGCAAGGCGCTCAGAGGTTGATTGAGACCGAAGCCATAAAACTGATCCAGTTCGAGTTTGGCGGTTGTAACATTGACTCGCGCACTTTCTTTCAGGACTTCTTTTACTTACTAAACCCTCATTACACGCTTCACCGTGTACTGAGGGATGGATGGGTTGCTTTGCCGGCGTACCGTGAGCAATATGAAGTGTTTCTCACAACCAATTTCCTGGCAGTTTCTCGGAGCCTGAAAGGTTAAGATGCTAGATACTGCGGCTCCCCGTGTCACCGTTTTCATGGCTGTCTACAATGCCGAGCGGTATCTAGGGCAGGCCATTGACAGCGTCTTGGCACAAAGCTTCGCTGACTTCGAGTTGTTGGTCGTGGACGACGGCTCTACAGACCGCAGCCTGGAGATCATCCTGGCCTATGCGGATTCACGGATTCGGGTCGTGAGGAATGAAATCAACCGCGGCGTGGCCTATCGCCGCAATAGGGCCCTGCCTTTGGCGCGAGGTGAGTATGTTGCGGTGCTCGATGCCGACGACTTCGCGCTGCCAGAGCGCTTGCAAGTACAGGTGGATTACCTGGATGAGCACCCAGATATTTGCCTTGTCGGCAGCGCATGCCAGGTTATCAACGAGGATGGAAATGTAGAGACTATCTGGCACGTGCCTACAAACCCGTTGACCCTTCGCTGGTTATTGCTGTTCGGAGATGGCATCGCTCACTCGACAGTGATGTTTCGTAGAGAGCAAGCGCTGGCAATTGGAGGCTACGATCCAACAATGCTTTGGGCGCAAGACACTGACCTTTATACCAGGCTGGTAGCCGCGGGATACCAGCTTGTGAATCTGGAGCGTCCTCTAGTCCAGTGGCGTCGGCACCCCAAGAGCTGGAGCAATAGTGACCCTTCTGCTCGCGAGGAGTATCCAGTCCGGCTAGTTATCCGGAGTGTTGGTCTGCAAACCGGCTTGGAGATTGATGTTGCTACTGCCAGATGCCTCCACCGCTATACCCAAAGCCCAAGTGCGAACCGTGAGGTCGTTATGAATGCTTACGCGACTGTGGAACACTGCTTGGCTACGTACCTTCGATATGCTCGGAATGAATCAGAGAGACGGGAACTGATCTGGCTGGCAATGGAAGACGTGGTTAGGTTGGCAATTCACAATCCGTCTACCCGGCTCTACGGAACCTTGCGGTTGCTGACGTACTTGAGCAGGCTCGGACTGCGTAGTTGTCTCAAGTACCGATCTCTTCGGCCTGTGGCGCGTATCCTACCCGCGCCGAAGCTGCTGGTGCGATGGCTACACAGGATGGTGTCTGGCTCAACATTTTTTGCCAACAGGAGAAAGAGATGAACGAATCGCGAATTATTTGTCTTATATGACATATGACCCTCTCCCCATTCTTTGTAGGGTTTCACAAAAATAGCTCAAACAAGGTATCGAGGCAAGAAGGATTTTACGTATCGGATTTTGTCGGGAAAGCCCTCGCGATGAGCGGCCAGAGCCACAAGC
>Ga0315293_10005615_pt1 | contig 11803 bp, 12 predicted proteins | sample YL17G13_20_MG_FD_203071 | JGI IMG/M metagenome (GOLD analysis project Ga0315293, IMG submission 203071) | Sediment microbial communities from Yellowstone Lake, YNP, Wyoming, USA - YL17G13_20 | ecosystem: Environmental > Aquatic > Freshwater > Lake > Sediment | place: USA: Wyoming | collected... | reverse complement strand
CTCCAATGATTCCCAATGAGCAAAAAGTGGAACCAGCGTTTTGTAATGATTCAAGGAATTTTTCAGTTTTTCAGAAAAACCCTCTCGGATGTCTCTTAGGTTTTGCAGGTAGAACACAAGACCCAAGAATGTAAGTCCAACCTTGGGTTCCTGACTGGCAGAGCTCCCGATTTTGATCAATCCCTTTTTTCCTAGTTCCTTCACTTTGGAATGAACAAAGTGATAATCGTAGCTAACCCCATTCTGATGTTTTTTCCAATCTCTGGAATCGGGGGGAAGTTCAGCATTCGTCTCTGGGAAAAGTCTGGTCTTGTTAGCAATGGAATATACAGATTCAGCCCCTTCTTCCCCAAGAGTCCAGATGATGTAGATCTCACATTCTGTCAACCACAATGTCGGAGCTACGTGGAAATCAAAAACAGAATAGAAACCCCATATAGGACGTCCAGGCATGGATGTTCAATCCACTCAATATGTTGTATCTCAGACCTATATGATGGTTTCTCGCAAGATTTCCATTTGGGGTTAAAATTGTGCATAATGGCATATATTATAAAAAACACGGATGATGAGAAATGGTTGAAACAAATATCGAAGCAAAACCAACAACTATCCATCCAGCCTTGGACTTTACCAGTGAGCATGCATATGTTGGGCAAATAGTACGTGAAAGACGCTTCCAAAGTCTGCAAATCATATGTGACATTAGAAGTATCTTGAATTTCACGGATGTAAATGGAGAAGTCAGTAACGTCAATCTGAAATGTGTAAATTTCAAGATGGAACAGAGATGGTCAAGTGAAGGAATAGATGGATTTCTCAATGGTAAAGAACCAATCAAACCTTCCCAACTCTTCGCAAGACTTAGAAAACTGTTCAGAGGGTACATTGAACTGTCAGATGAGAGACTATACGATTTTCTCACGCTTTGGAGCATTGGCACATATTTCCATTGGCTGTTCAACGCATATCCATATGTCTATGTAGGTGGCATTTCAGGGACCGGTAAAACAAAACTGTTGACATTATGTAGCTTGATCTGTTTCAACTCTGTATCCAGTGGGGCAATTTCTACTGCTAGTCTGTTCAGACTGATCCAGAGTACAAAATGCTCTGTATTCCTAGATGAGTCTGATGCCCTTTCAAACAGATTCGGTGCTTTTGAAGTGAGAAATCTGTTGCTTTGTGGCTACAAGAAAGGTCAGCGTATCTACAGAGCCAAAAGAACTGATGAAGGTACCTTTGAAGCTGAATGCTTTGAGGTCTACAGCCCAAAAATGCTGGCGAACATAGAAGGGCTTGAAGCTGTACTTAGTTCTCGATGTATAGAAATCATCATGCAAAGAGGCTCCAATAGAAACATCACAAATAGAGAAGTAATCATTGACTATCCCATTTGGCAGCAGATCAGAGATACGATATATCCTTTCATGATGAAGAACTGGAAAGAGGTCAAGCGTACATACTTAGACCTTCAAAATGATACTGTACTTCAGAGCAGAAATTGGGAACTGTGGAAGCCAATAATGGCTCTAGCAAAATTCCTCGGCGATGTTGTTCTACTTGAGCATATCATAGATCTTGCCATAGAAAAAGCTGTAGAAAGCCAGCTCAACACCTTTGAGCTTAGCGAACTTGTCCTTATTGAGACACTATTATCTATCGTTGACCATGATGGGTTCTACAAGCTGAAAGATATCAAGTGTGAAATGGTTAAACATCTTGATGACTTTGAATATCTAAGCTTCAGACACGCAGGTAGTCTGCTGAGGAAACTCGGATTCAGTAAGACCAAAAGAATCGGCTCAGGGTATCAGTACTATCTGACAGTCTCCAAGGTCACATCCTTAGCTCAAATCCTTGTAATCAGTGAACATAGTGAACGTAGTGAACATCCTGGACAACAAGACACCAAAACAAAGCAAGAACTTGTAACTGAGGTGGTTGCATAATGCCAATAGGAATGATCAGAATCAAGACTCTTGTCAAGTTTCTAGGGTTGTGCGAACTTGCCAAGCAGAGAAATAGACTCTTGACGTTGAGCGAGATCATCCAAGAGATCCATTGCAGCAGAGGTCATGCTTACAACTACCGAAGAGCACTTAGAAAATCGTTTCCACCAGAGACATTTGACCCTGACAGACCGAGGGAGTTGGCTCAAGAATGTTTGACGTAATCAACAAGACCTGGAATCCAGTCATCGGATGCTTACACGACTGCAATTACTGTTGGGCAAGAGCACTAGCAGAAACTAGACTAAAAAACATGGAGAAATACAAAGATGGATTCAAACCAAAACTGGTTGAATATGAACTGAACAAGAGATTTCGGAGGAAATTTGTCTTTGTCTCTGATATGGGTGACCTGTTTGGTGACTGGGTACCTGGAGAATGGATCATCAAAGTGCTGGAAGCCATCAGGAACAGTCCCAGCAGCTACTTCCTATTCCTAACAAAGAATCCAAGGAGATACAAAGAGTTTCTTGACATTTATCCTGAAAACTTGGTGCTTGGTGCTACGATAGAAACGAACAGAGATTGTGCAGTATCCACTGCTCCTCTAACTGTTGAAAGATACGAGAACATGGCTGAATTGCCCTTTAAGAACAAACTGATATCTATAGAACCTATCATGGACTTTGACCTAGACGCCTTTACCCAATGGTTGAAAGAAATAGGTCCAACAATAGTCTATGTTGGTTATGACAACTACAACAATGGACTGCCTGAACCTTCCTTAGCCAAGACTAAGAAGTTAATTGAAAATCTGGAATCTTTCACAAGAGTCAGGGTCAAGACATTAAGAGAAACTAAGGAGGGTTGATGATGCCACTGACATCTAGAGGATACGATACCTATGAATTGCTTTCAGCACTTCAGAAGGACATCAGAAGAGGCAATGAATATGAGGCTATGTTTTGGGCTGTTGAACTTGAAAGCTTCAACGCTACTGCACTCTGGAATAGATTAAGAGTCATAGCTTCTGAAGACATTGGTATAGCCAATCCACTTGCTCCATTGATTATTGATGTGCTAGAGAAGGAATGCATTGATGCTAAGCGAAGAAGGAATGATTCATACAGACTATTCCTTACTCATGCTGTGTTGTTTCTAGCTAGGTCACGGAAGTCTAGGATAGTTGATGATCTATTGAATGTTGTTTATGGAGAGATTCAACATGAAGACAGGAAGCTAACCATCCCAGACTATGCCTTGGACAAGCACACACAAAGAGGAAGAGAGATGAAAAGAGGATGGGAGCACTTCTACACCGAGGGAAGCAAATTGAGTAATGAAGCTTTTGAGAATCCATACACAGAAAAAGCTAAAGAAAAGCTGATCAAACATGGCGGTCTCAAGTCAGATTTCGAGAAGGTCACAGAATTATCGGGGAAACAAGTCAAATTGGTCACAGAGTAGGAACATGAGTTATCCAGAGGTTTTTCATTTCCTTCTTTTTTCTAGACTATCCTTTTTCGGTCAGACATTCACTACATACACTAAGTTCACTTAGTTCTTCTTAGAGATTTTGTTCACATATGCGTACATTTCCGAAATCCACTATCAGCTCCAATCTGGCGAGCATGTTTAAAGAGTTCACTAGATCTGAATGTAGCAGAACACCAGACCCTTAGAAGCACCTATGCAAAGGTTTTTGGCAGGTTACGATCAAAAGGAAAGCAAGTGAATGGAATGTCCTTACCCAGAGAAAACAGAGAACAATTCGATTCAGCTTGGCGTCTTGTCAAGAGGAATGCTTGGAAATTCACAAAGATATTCACAATCTTTTTGCTTCTTGGAATAGGGTCTTGTCTCCTACTTCTTGGCACATATCAACACAATGAAGTGACCTCCGAAGCAACTTCTCCGACAAGGGAGATCGTCATTTCAGCTGACAATGATACAGTGATTCAGAACATGATTGTTATTCTAGACAAGAATTCTATAAACAACAACAAAGAAGGTTGGATGGAAACAATAATTGACTTCAATACAAGCTGTCAGAAAATGAGCTTAGGTATTTCTCTGCCACATAGAATTGATCATTGTCAATTCAAAAACTATTCCAGGACCAGCTTTTTCTACACCGATTCATCGTACAATGAGTCTAGTGACACTGCATTCTTGTATGTTTCTTTCATTTCTTCAGAAGAGGTATCATGCATCAGAGTATTCTTTGACTGGAAAGTATGTGAAAAGATCTCTTACGACCAAGAGAGAGTGCCCATTGTGTTTTCGAATCCTTACTATGGAAAGCCATTGTTTCAGGAGATTCTCCCAGTCTATGGAAGTCTTTGGATTCCAAAAATCGATCAGCTGACAATTCAGATCCAAGCATACAACCCTATTGACATTTCATCCACCAGTCCTATTCCATCATACTACTATGCCTCAGATGGTAGATTATCGGTTTATTGGACATTTGACTCAAGAAGGGAAGTAAGCTCCGTCCAAGCTACATTCAAAGATTCCGCTTTGTCCAGAGGGAAACTTGATTTAGTCTTCCAATCTGGTCTGTATGTTGCATTTGGTATTTCAACTATGCTCTGGGGGCTGAAGGAAGTGACTGAGGTGCTAGGTCTTGGTATGAAAGCTCATGAAGACAAAGCAAAAGAAACACAACAAGACGATGCAAGCAAGAGGGTGACAAGAACGAGTAGAAGAAGGGTCGAAAATGAAAAAGACAGGAAGAGCACTTCAAGAACGCTTATTGATTGGGAACTTAGAAAGCAACTGACTTGGGTGGCGGTGTTCCTAGCTACCGTATTGGGACTAATGTCTCTGCTTGGCAGTGGTCTACTCAGAGGATGGGCTGATTATTCAAATTCTCTTTCAAATTCTGTAACAAGGGCTCCATTCACAGTCATCTATTTTCTCTTACTCTCTTTTGTTGACCTTAGTTTCTACAGGCTCACTTCGTCTCTTGTAAGACTGCGAAACTGGATAGAGAGAGAATCAGATGATTTGGAGCGGCAGGAGCTTATTGAAAAGTCTGACTTGAAATGGTTCTATGGGCTGTTCGTAAGAAAAATAGATGAGAACCAATTCGTTCTAAGAAAATGGCTTGTAGGTCTGTTCCTAATACTTGGTGATCTTCTCCTCTTTTGGGCGCTGGTTTCTGTCAGATAGCCGAAGCATCATTCTACAGTCCGTTGCCAAGTGGGTTATTTAGATCAGAGCTAGATCCTTCGAGATCAGTATTTCAAAGGAACTCTATGATTCTACTTATTCTTGGTTAGTAAGTCCATCCCGGAGCTTAGCTCCGGCATGTTGGATATTTCTAACAGTCTACGCCTTATACATTAGGATAGGCTGATGAAGTAAAGGTGCTTCGAACTCGTTATACTTTTGAACAAAATGGGTTACCAGATTGTTAAATCCTGTAGCAATTAGGACAGGTTCAATGCCAACGGGATCTCCATTCATGTCTTGGCTTGCTTTGTTGAGAAGCTCCAAGAATGCTGAAAAGCTTTCCGAGCTACAAATGTTATGAATCTGATGTATTAGAATGTGCCCCAAAGTCAAATTGCCCCTCTTATAGTTCTTTTCAAGAAGAAGCGTGTCAGCATCACAAGATTTGACTTTCAACTCAATTTCTGTGTTTCTGTTCCTATTGAATATCTCATAGAATCTAAGTGTTTCTGACGCTGTTTGTTGGAGGACCTTGTCTGACAAAGTTGTTAGGGTGGCACTCTCAAGTGGCAAGACACTTGGCACAGGCAGTTTCTCAAGTTCGAAAATGGCATCTTTTCCATTACTCTTTGGTACATATTTCAACAGAACCACTTTTTCTCTCGGAACCATGTTATTTCTCAGGGAAGCATATTCAATGAGGTCATTCTGGAATCTTTGCCCAAGCATACAAAAGAAGTATTGATATGTGGCACTTCCTTGTTTGATATTTCTGAGCCTGAATACCTCTTTGTATTTTATGCACTGAACCAAATCTTTTGTGAGAACCTGATCTGTCTTTGCTTCCAAGATTGTCACTTTTCTAGGCAGTTCATGACTGATGCACATTATGTCAATTGGTCGTCTTATTGTCTGACCCAAGAAGGCTTCAATGATGAAATCATATTCAGAGGACAAAGCTTCAGGAAGTTTGTCTAGTAAATCTGATTGTCTGTGAGCCAACTTGTAAGCAACCAAACCCTTTATGGCAAATTCTAGGTTGCCAATTCTCTGAATGTGTTCTTTCAATGGAATCATATTCATTTTGAAGGGTCTAAACTCAATGTTCCTCTGGTAGTAGCCAGTGGTGAGGTTTCGATAGAGAAGTCTGATTATCTCCTCTGCATCCTCAATCAATATCTTCTTCACTGCATGGGCTGCTCCTCTTTCCTCTCTTTCCAGTGTTAGAACTGAAACTACTTTTTGCATCTCAATAGACCTGTAGAACTCACTAACAGGAATTCTTACGTCATTTTTGCAGAGACTTATGTAATCCGGATGAGGTTCAAAGCAGAATCTATATGGATAGACGAAATTAGGATTTGACTCCCAGATTCTTGTTGAGTCATTGTAAAAGGGTTCTTCTGAGATTTGGTAGACTCCATGTACGGAACTCTCTTCTTCCCTTAGAACATGGAAGAAGACAACGTCTCCTTTACTCATTCCTATTAGGTCTTCAATGATTGATTGAATAGTGTTCTGTCCTCTTGCTGCCTTATCAAAATACTCGACAGATCCTTTTCTTTCACTGCCTTCTCTGTTTCCATAGACGCCTATTTCACGACTTATTTCCCAATCAGGCTTTGAGATCTGACAGATGAAGGCACCCATTTCTTCTCAGTAGATGTACGTCACGACAAGTGTATTAAGTTTGTATTGTGGTTCAGGACCAACAAGGAGAAATACTTCTTGCCATAAAATCAGACAGCAGAAAAGAGATGAAAGATGCTTCTGTTTCTGACCTAATAATGGAGTATTTTCGTAAACATCCAAAAGAAGATCTAAAACATGATCCTGTTGTTGATTATGTGGAGAAACGCTATCTGAAATTGTACAAAAAGAAGTCTAGAGACACTTGGAGAGCCATTAGGAAGCTGTACCAGGAAGGCGTTTTGAGAAAAGTCAAGAAGGGAGTTTATAGATACGAGCCGGGTCTGACAAAGCACAGAAAATTACCCGAGTTTTCTTTAGCCATTAAGAATAAGATTTTCAAAAGAGATGGATACAAATGTGTGATTTGTGGAAGAGGAAAAGAGGATGGTGTTGAAATACATGCAGATCACAAAGTGCCCATTCAAAAAGGTGGCAAAAATAGTCTTGAAAATGGTCAGACTCTCTGTTCAGAACACAATATACTCAAGAAGAAATATTCCCAAACAGAATTTGGCAAGAAATTTATGATAAAACTCTACAAAGATTCCGTGCAAAAACATGACAAGAAGATGATGGATTTCACGAAAGATGTTTTTAGTGTCTATGAAAAACATGGCATTGATAATCAAATTAAGAAACCTGATTTCCTCTAGTGGAATTAAGATGCTAACCTTTCTCTTGAGAAATATCTATAGGATTTCTATTAGTTTCTTCTGAGAAATTCCGTGCTTTTTCAATCTTCTCACAGCCAATTCACAATAGTCTTTGTTAATGTCTATGCCGATCCCTTTTCTTTTGGTTTCGAAGCAAGCTACTAAGGTTGTTCCACTACCTAAGAAAGGGTCCAATACAACGTCATCAACAAAACTAAACAGCTGTATGCATCTCGTTGGGAGTTCAGTTGGAAACGGTGCTGGGTGACCAATCCTTCTCTTGCTTTCTCCACTGAAGTTCCAAACTCCATTTGTCCAATCAATGAACTCTTTTTTGTGAATGCTGCTTTGCCCTTTTCTCTGTTTCTTCCACACTTTCTTGTACATCACTATTATTACTTCAACTGGTGCGATCACAAATGGTGCTGATGCACTTAGCCAAGAGCCCCAAGCAGTCCTTCTGGAGATGTTCTGCTCATTCCAGATGATTGTTGCATGGTATTTCCAACCAACACTTTTGGCAATGGTTGTGATGTCTGCACAAACACTTTGTTGTCCTCCTTTGTTCTTATCTAGTGGGACATTCAAACAAAGCCTGCCATCATTCTTCGAAAAATCATAACATCTGGACAACCACTTCTTTGAGAACTCCAAGTATTCAGAATAGGGAACGTTGTCATCATAGTTTCCATATTTTATGTCTACATCATATGGTGGAGACGTTACTATGAGGTCTATACTGTTATTTTCAATGGCATCTGTCTTCAAGATATCCTCATTGTAGACAGTTATGGAATTGTGTTGGAAGTAGGGCTTTGCTGTCAATTCTATCAACCTTCCCTGTGTTCACTTAGACCTAGATAAATCTTGGCCGTTCCCTTTTCAGGAACTTTAGCAGATACTTCAATGATCTGGCGGGCTTGGATTTTAATATGATATACTCAGATATGTCCAATCACATCACAAGAGTTATCTGATCTTCAAGTGAATACCACTTTGCATGACTCTATTGGTACAAAAAGGTCAGCATTTTACAATAAGAAGAATAATCGCAATGGGACGATCTGGTTTTGACTGGAACAGGGAATATCAGAGATCACCAGCTTGGAACACTGAGAAACGAGAAAAGCTAGTTGAATCGTGTTTGATGAATCTTTCCATTGGAACGCTTATGCTCAAGAAGCATCTAAACATTTACGAAGTACTTGATGGTCAGCAAAGACTTGAGACACTTTTCAGGTTTGTTGAAGGCAAGGTCAAGACTCCTTCAGATTACAAAGATTTTCCTGCCAGAGAATACTCTGATCTGCAAAAAGACCATGAACGTTTGCCGGTTCTTGAAGCATTTCAGGTTTATTATGATGAGATTCATGGAGGTGAGGATGAAGAGATTGCGGATGTCTTCCTGAGACTGCAGGAAGGGGAACCTCTCAGACCTCCTGAGAAATTGAATGCTAGACTGGGGAAGATGAGGAACTTTGTGGTCGAAGTCTCAAAACATCCTCTTTTCAAAAAAGGTGTCAAAATAGATGAACTACGTTTTGCACATAGATACTTAGCAGCACAGATGGTGCTTTTGGAAAATGCCTCTGATCTGGATCGTGATCCCATTGTATTTGGAAATCCCAGATATGCTGAGCTTTCTGAGATGTACAAAAAATTCAAGATGAAATCACCCAGCAATCTTCGGAAAAGAGTCATGGGTACTGTGAATTTTCTCTACCAGGCATTGGGAGAAGATGCAAGAGTAATCCGTAAGAAGAGTGATTTGCCTACACTCTATGTTTTTGCATCGTATCTTCGCAAAAAATACATTGTAGATACAAAGCTCTTCAAAGCGTTTATCATTGACTTCTTCATGAATATTGCGTCAGTGAGACTGAAAGAAGATAGACCTCCAAAAGGCGATTATGAAATATATGCTTCATTGCGAAGAAAGGGTCTGAGCCCAGCAACCTTCATGGGTCGTTTCAACATTCTGCTTAAACTGTTTGCGTCTTATGCAGTTGGTATGCAGCTGAAAGATCCTAAGAGATTTTTCGATGTTGGACAGAAACTGGCAATATACTATTGTAAAGACAAAGCCTTATGTCAATATGAAAGCTGTTCAGATAGAAAAGTCAAGTGGGAAGATGCAAGCTTTCATCATATGAAATTCTACAAATCAGGTGGACCTACGACTGTTGAAAATGGGCAATTAATGCATCAGAGCTGTCACAAGAATTTCCATCTGAAATACGGGAAAGATGACGACTAAAACAGATTCACAAAGCGAAGAAAAAACAAGAGCAGAAAAACTTGCAGGATTCAAAGATTTCAGAGAGTCCCTAGAATGTTTTGAATTCGTTTAAATGCGGATTACTTACAATTAGACTCAAGGAGATGTCTATGAGTTCAGTGTATCATGATATGACAGAATCAGAGAGACAAGTTTCAGAATGTCTGACCAAACTTGACCTAGATTGGATATTTCAGTTTCCTGTTTTTGTTTATGATGATAGGAATAGACCCAGAGTCTGGACCCCTGACTTCTATATCCCTAAGCTTGGCATGTATGTGGAGGTTGCAGGTTCAAAGAGCTTTGACTATAACTACAGAGAAAAGATATACAAGAAAAATGGAATTCCTGTAATCTTCATCCATTTCTTCAAAGACAAAGAAAGATGGAAGAACTACTTCATAGTGAGAATGAAAGAGATTGAAGAAGCCAGATATCAAGAAGTCATGAAAATGGTAGTATTAGACAAGATGTAGCATTTTGATTTGTTATAGAACCTTGTTTCAAAAGACAAATAACTTCAAAGGAATGTAAGACAGAAATCTTAAATCCACACAGCAACTGAAGACAAATCGGTGGTTCAAGAATGAAAGAGACAGCAAGATTGTTTCTCAGTGCTCTTTTGCTTGTTTCTTTTATACTTCTAATCAGTTCCCCTGTTTCAACATTTTTCCAGATTCATGAGAGTAGTGGTCCCTCATTTTCAGACTTGAGCGCACCTGAAATTCAGCAGATAGTTGGCTATGCAATTTTGTACTCAGTTATTTTGTGTGTCATCTGGCTAATTCCAGAAAACAGGGAAAACCCAAACCAAGTGACTGAAGACAGAAAACCATAGATTTCAGGGAGTCCTTGGAAGTTTTTCATCGTAGTTCCAAGACTTTTCTTACAAAGAAAATGAAGAAGGTTAGGATAGCACCGAATCTTCTAAGTCTTTCAACAAAGCTATAACCTGACTGCTTAATGTCTGAGGGTTCTCTTTGAGATAATGTCTAATGAATACATCTTTGCCTATTCGTCCTTGAATCAAATCTACCAATTCAGAGATTACGCCATGTTTCCGTAAATATGATGCATAGTAGCTTCTGAGTTCCTTTATTCTCAGTTTGATGTGTCTTCTTTCTAAGAATTTATGGATAGATGCATAGGTTACAGTTTCGCTATTAGCTATTTGTTCTACCAAATCATTAGGCAGTATTGAGATATAGACATTCTTTGTTCCTCTCAGAAATTCATTAGGATATCGGAAATGTTCAAGTATTGATAAATCTCTGTTGTAGTATTCATCAAGTCTGTTAGCTTTAGCATATTCGATAATTTTGTTATATGACATCATAGCTTCTCCTTTTCGTAATCCACTTAAGAGAACAAATCTTAAGAATAGTCTGTAGTTAGGTGCTAAGCTATTCTGAACCAAGATATACCATTCTTTCAAATCATCATGCTTATTGTTCAAGATGTTAAGAAATGTAGTTAGGTTATCGGGTTTGAGCCATTTAATCCCATATTGTCTAAGTTTCTCTTTGAACTCTATATATGTTCCTTGATACTTTGATATTGCTATCAATGCTTTCAAGACATTACTCTTTATCGTCACTGGTAGAGATAGAATCTTAGAAGGCTGTAGATAGCAATCATAGAATCTCTTAGAGTAGCTGTATTGAGATATTGCATATTCTCTTCTATACCTTTTATCTAAGAATACTTTGTACTGTGACCAATCTATAGCTCCTCCTAAGTCGGTGGTCGTGGGTTCAAATCCCACCCCGCCCGCTAAAGATGAACCCAGCATGCTTCCATGAGTGCGTGTGTTTGCGAGGAAAGCCTTTGTAGCTCTTTTGCGTGACATCATGACCCTGAGAACACAGCTAGGTTTCCTTTGTCTGTCACAATTCTTACAGTGTATTGGCCACTAGGTATGCCGACATCGTCTCTGTAGAAAACGAGATCTTGACCAGAATTCAGGTAGATGTTCACGTCATAACGCCGGTGAAGCGAGGAATTGATAACCCATAGGGATACTATGTGAGAAGTCATAGTTCCACTGT